>Ga0210403_10002570_pt1 | contig 16315 bp, 11 predicted proteins | sample IncBWC19MmetaG_FD_150863 | JGI IMG/M metagenome (GOLD analysis project Ga0210403, IMG submission 150863) | Forest soil microbial communities from Barre Woods Harvard Forest LTER site, Petersham, Massachusetts, United States - Inc-BW-C-19-M | ecosystem: Environmental > Terrestrial > Soil >... | reverse complement strand
AACGCTCGAAGAGCCGCCTCCGCATCCGGTGTTCGCGATCACGAGCAAGAAGGAAAGACAGCAAACAGGGATGGACAGAGAGCGACGACGAAGCATAGCCATTTGTCGAATCACCAAAGAGATGCGAGTGCGGAAGACGGCAGGGGAGTGTCAAGACTCGCCGCGACGAGATGCCAAGGACACCTACCACACCTCTACCCATGCCACCCCACAGAGCAGGCTTTAGTTGCCCAATCTTTGTCGAGGGTTGCTCAGCGCCCGGAGATTTCCAATCAACGATTGAGGCGGTGCCAGGGCGGTGGTCACAGAACGTACCGGGTGCCAGATTCCAAGTCCGATGAGAGGCCCACTGTTGCCGGGGCAAATCGGCGTCCTAGCGGATAAGGCTGCAAAGGATGGCAACAGTGGTCTTCTCCTGGAGCGAACTGTGCAACACCTCAAGTTTGCACCTCGAATTATTGGCCGAAACCGCAAGTATTGAGAAATCAGGTGTTTGTCACACGTATTTCATTGTGGGAAGTCGCTGTACTTTCGATTGAAATGTCAAGACGATTTTGTTGACCCTCCCCAGAAACCTGTATTACTGTTTGGGCAACATCGAATCGATCCGATCGATCCGGTCGACCACCGAGACTTCAGGGGCAAGGTCCCGTTCGCGTCGGGCCTAGTCCATTTTAGTTAGGCAAGTCAAAACTTGTGATTCCACAAGCACGCGTTCAAAAACAGACCCGAGGTCCCGACAGCAATGAAGAGTTTTTGCTGCATTGTCCTTACTTTCTTAGCGTTGGCGACAACTACTCTCGCGAACGTAACCGTCAGCAGTCCAAGTAATCGGGCCACAGTTGGCTCACCGGTGCATTATGTGGCGACCGCAACCACGACCACTTGTTCGAAGGGCGTAGCGTCCATGGGGATTTACGTGAACAACGTACTCGAGTACGTCGTGAATGGAGCGAGTCTGAATACCAGTTGGCCCCTCACCCCAGGTACGTACGGCACCGTTGTGGAAGAGTGGGACTACTGTGGGGGCGCAACCTTCACGTCGCTCACGATCACAGTTGCCAGCCAGACTGGCGTATGGGTGGCCTCACCCGCGAACAACAGCCAAGTGACTTCGCCCGTGAATTACGTGGCAACCGCGACCACGAGTGCCTGTTCGAAGGGTGTGGCATCCACTGGAATCTACGTAGACAACAAACTGACGTACGTCGTGCAGGGAGCGAGTCTAAACACCCAACTGTCCTTGAGCCAAGGGTCCCACCAAACCGTAATAGAAGAGTGGGACTATTGTGGTGGAGCCGCTTATTCCACCGTGAATGTCACGGTGGGGGGCAGCGGAAGCAAGCTCTCTGATTTACAGACTGATCAGGGATGGGAGAGCTGGGGTCAGCTTCCACCAGTTTATGCTGACTGCTCGCCTTGCACGGGGCTCACGTGGTCGATGCTGCAAGGAATCCGATCTCCGTCAAAGAGTGGCAACGCGACCAAGTTTAATACCAGCGGTACTACACCTTACGGAGTAGTTCTGTGGGTAGACCCGGTGATCGGCCAATTCTCAACGCATAATCTACCAGACACTAACCACACGCTGATCCCAACTCTCCACAACTTTACCTACGATACGGACTTTTATGTGACGAACGTAGCCGTGACCCAGGTGCTGGAGTTTGACGTCTCCATGTACATGAATGGTATCGGGATGTTCTTTGGAACACAGTGCAATCATCTGGGAGGAGGGGAGTGGGACGTCCTGAACAACGTGACCCAGCGATGGTCTCCGACATCTGCTCCATGCCGTTTCGTCAACGGATGGAATCATCTTACCCTGCAGTTGCAGCGGAAGTCGGACAATTCACTTCTGTATCAGTCGATCACGCTGAACGGCGTGACGTACAACATCAACCAAACGTCCGCTCCTTTCACGGTGCCAGCCAGTTGGTATGGCATCACCGTGAACTACCAGATGGACGGAGACTACAAGCAGTCGCCAAACACCACCTATCTGGAGAACTTGAGCCTCACGTACCGTTGAAGAATGCACGCGGCGCGCAAGGAGCCTCCGAGGTTTACTCGGAGGCTCTCGGTGCTCTGTGAACGAAGCTCGGGAACCGCGGCAGGCCGGCAGCCGATAGATTTGTCAGTACCTTTTGCAGTACCTGCCGCTCGACCTCCTCGACAGGCTGTGTAGCGATGATCGTCATCCCGCCGACCAGTTCCGCCAGGGCCAGATAGGACGCGCGACTGCTGTGGAGAAAATCCAGCGGGTACTCAGGTTTTCGCGCGTAAGCCTGAACCGGATCCGCATCCAGCAGAAAGCAGATATTTGGCTGCGGAACGAGCATCAGCAGCAGGCGAACATAAGCACGCACAATTGGATTCTGCAATGACAAGTTCGCTAGTTCGTCGTAGAGGTATCGGTCAAAGATAACGACGTCTGCGTCCGCACTGAGCGTCTTCGCGGCCGCGATGCGGAGTGAGAAGGCATCCACGAAGTAGAGAGCGAATCGCACCGCCGTCATATACCAGGACCGGACGTTCTTGTCTCGTCGGTGTACCGGCGTTGTCGGGGTACCGCCGCCTTTGTCTCCCTTGAACAGGGTGTGGCCGGTCATTTCTCTGATCCGCGTGAGCCTCGCAACGTCTTCCCAAAAAGTAAGCAATAAAACGCTGGCGCCGTTTTCGCTCAGTCGAGCACGAAGAGCTTCGATTTGAGTACTCTTGCCGGCACCGTCAATGCCAGAAAAACATACGAATGTGGGGCGCCGATATTCAGAGGCGTTTCGGATCATGCTGCTGCAAGTTCTCTGCAAGTGCTCACTGGACGTCCTAGTGCGGCCGGCTGGGACTAGCACTGGCCAATGCCACAACCGTTCCGACAGCGGCGGCGGCACCCACGATGACGCCAACTTTGATCAGGATGGAGCGCGCTCGCTTCTGCTTTGCCGGCGCAATAGCAGCTCCGGCTGGCCTGGAAGCCGCAATGCCGGTCGTTTTTACAGACGGTGCCGCAGCTGTGCCTAAGGGATCCTGTGGGCTATCTTGCAGCTTCGGAGAGGGCTGTTGCCCACTGGACCCTCGGTCTTTCGAACGTACTGAGCTTGGACTGTCGGGAAGCGCTTCAGACCGGGAGGGTTCAGTGTCAGCCTGCTTGGCAACAGTGTTGGCCTGTTGAGACTGAGGCTGTACAGAAGATGCCCCTGTGTCCTGACTGAGGTTCGCCTCCTGCTGCGGGGATGGGACTGCATTCGCAACCGGCGCGGTGAACAACAGCAAAAGGCATCCAGCGATTTGTCGCCTCAGCCACCGGCCGGAGGTCCTCATCGTTAGTTTTGAAGTTACGGGCGGTTCGCGCGAGTCAAAATGACGATCTTCGAAGCGGTTATGCCGCGCTCCAGACAAAAGAGTTGAATGGTCGTGTCGAAGGGCCTGTTGGAGCGACTTTGTGGGGAATTGGTAGAAGCTGTTTACGGCATCAGCGGTGCTCTCATAAACCTCGAAGATATGGTCCACCCTTGCCAGTTCGAGAACCGCCGCCGCTCCCGGAGGGATCACTGCAAGTTTGACATCGCCATTCCGCTTCATGGCTGCTTCCAGGCAACTTAACAACACCCGGACGCCAGCGCTGTCGAGTAGCTGTACTTTGGAGCCGTCGAGCACGACACGAGGCCGATCTACGTTGAAGCAAGACTCTACTTCGCGAAAGAAACCACGGCCTTGTTTAACACTCAACTGCTCCGGTAGTTGTTGCACTGCTACACGTCTTCCACTTGTCATAATTCGATACCAACATTTCTTGTTCTTACCGCGAAAGATGGCGAGGCTCTGCGAATTAGGCCTACTAACAATCTAAAGTGGCGACGGCACGGGGTCTATCCTGTCTTGTCAGTAGTGCGCAGACGAGTTTGCGCTAGAGGAAGAATATGTGTTTTCGATCAAAAGTAGCTTTACAAAAGGCGCGCGAGTTCGGTCTTAGGATCGTGAGCCACATGGGTTAAAAGATTTGTTCCGTACCGGAAAAGAGTCGCCACACTGGTACGGTACCAGCAACACTCCGTCATTCTCGGAGATAGTCCGCACAAGAACCGAAACCTGAGTACGGTCTCCGGCGATGTCAGGATTGCCGCCACCAGTCGGTGATTTCCATCCAGAATAGTAAATGGCTCACTCTCGTTAATACCGATGAGAAGCACGGCGCCCGGGTCGGCATCCTGGCGGAACCCATCACGCAGGGCGGCAATTTTCGACAGGAATGCTTCTTCAGCGACATCATGGCTGCGAAACGCGCGCAGGCGTTCGACAACTGACTCAATTCTAAAGTTTCCACGCGCGAGCTTCCGCCATTGCGCTCGTGGGAAGACTCGGATCTGGCCCAGGTCTGCTGGCCGCACTTCGGCCTCAAACCATTCCGTTCGGGCAGGCAGTTCTCTCCACAATGCGGAGTGTCGAATAAACAACAGAGCACGCCGCTTTGCATTTTCGTCAGCATCGTCGAGGTGCGGTGCTAGCACCAGTCCGCGAAGACCTTCCCGGTACCCCTCGAAAGCGGAATTACTGAAATCGGTCTTTAGGAATTCCGCAATGACCTCGTCCTCGGAGACACGCCGAATTACCCTGAGCGCGTGAGCGGGCGCTATGGTTTGCAGGTGTCTTCCGCCGGTCAACGCGTTTAGGACGAATGGTAGTGCGACAACAATGAGCAGAAGCACCATTAGCACAAGTTGTATCCAAATGACTTGCTGCAGAGACGAATGGAATCGGCAAATGCCAGCGACGACAGCGCCACTGAAGGCCAGCTGGACCCAGCCAGTATTAGCGATCTTGTATGACATCTCGTACGCAATGACCACGACGCTAATCGAGTAGACGACAGTTGTGGCAGCGTACAACGCCAGCAGATAGGGAAGGCCATATTTCCCGACAATCGCGAAGTGAGAGCCGAAGAACACTGTCCAAATCCCAGCGGGCGCCAGACGCAGGCCGAGGGCCAACGAGGAGCCAATTCCCAACACCAGCAGGACTGAGGTCAGGAGGACCCTGTGACCTTTTCTCTCCTCATCGCGGGTGCCGGCGACAAGTGGAAACATGGTATTCACAACCGCGGAGGAAAAGGCGAAAATCACTCGACCCACCAATGCTACGGCAGCGTACAGCCCTGCCTCTGTCGAAGGAAAGAAGTGCTTCACCAGCACGATGTCACAATTGTTAATGAGCACCTGGCCGGCGAAGAAGACGATTGCCTGTAGTGCTTCGCGAAACGCATCCGGGATGTGCAGTGCGTGGGGAACCGCGGGCGCGAGTTTCGGTGCGGCAGCAAGATAGGCCACCGCTATGGCGGCGGCGTTAGCCGCGACTACTCCTGGAACGTCAAAGCCTAGCATGATGAGGAGGAGAGATCCGCCGAGTCGAACCAGTCCCTCCAGGACAAGATTTGTGGCGAGACGACGGAACCCGTAGGCGCCCTGGATGTAGCCCCTCCGGCTTCCCAGCGGGACGTAAAAAGCTACGCCAATTGCGAGCAGGACCACGAGACTCGCGCTCGGCAAATTGAGGTAGTCAGCAATGGATTTCTGAAACAGGAGCAAAAGAAGCGCGACGATGATGCCGCATGCCCATGCGCTCCTGTGGAATCCTCGATAGACTGCGCTCTTCCCCTCCAACGAGGTCTGCTGCGCAACAACTTTTGCGGAAACGATTTGGAAGGAAAGGGTGACGGCCGATATCAGAATGAGGAGAGTGTAAACTGCCGTGGCATGACCAAAGGCAGTAGGACCAAGGAATCGTGCAACCGCAATGTTGTAGGCGAAGTTGATCGCGGTGGCAAGCCCGGAAGCCGAGAGCAATACAAAGGTTCCCGATAACACGCGGGCCTGGAGAGCCTTCGATTTCGAGATCGGACCGGTTACGTTCATGGGGCTCCGGCTCACTAACGGCTTGACCTTAACAGGAACAGATCCCGCTTTGAGAAGCTTGGCGCGTACGAGTACCAAACGCTAAGGGACAGGATTCTCGCGCGGCAGCACTTCTGATGCGGAAACCAGCCATCTGGCTGCTTGCGGACCGGAGGATAGACCTGGAATCGCGAGCATCGCTACAACCCTAGGTGCTTGTGCCGACTCTAAGAAAGACCCCTTATGATGAACCGCAACTGGGTAGTCGTCGGATTGGTGTTTCTCCTGCTCCTGCTGGGACGTACCCATCCCGGCCTAGCCCAGGAACTACAGAGTCTGTCGGCTACGGAAAGTGCACCGCGAATTCTAGCAGTCTATGAGCCCTGGTTTGGTCATCCCCGACACATCACCGTTGGCTATTCCTCGCAAGATCCGGTCGTGATCCGCAAACAGATTGACCAAGCGAAGGCGCTGGGAATCTCTGGGTTCGTGGTGGACTGGTATGGGGATCGTGAGCCTTTTATCGATCGCAGCTATGCTCTGATCCAGACCATCGCTGCCGAAGAGAACTTTCATGTGTCGATGATGTACGACGAATCCGAAGAAGAAGATGCCGAGGCGACGGACGATGCCTTTGCCGCTTTTAACAAGTTCAATGACACCTATCTTTCGCCGAACGCGTCTGGCCGTCAGGCCTATCTGACGTACAACAACCGCCCGGTGATCTTTATCTTCCCAAAGGGAGGGCACACCAACTGGAATCGAGTGCGAACAGCAACCGACAAGTGGGCTCATCCTCCCTTACTGATCTATGAAGATCAGGCAAGCCCATTCACGGCTGCGTTCGACGGTTTTTATGCATGGATAAACCCCGGGAAGAAAGGTTGGGCAGCAGATGGCAGCAACTGGGGGGAGGATTACCTGGACGACTTCTATCGCAAGATGCAGTCGAAATATCCGGATAAGATTACTGTGGGAGCCGCGTGGACGGGTTTCGATGACAGCAAGGCTTCTTGGGGCCTCAATCGGCACATTTCTCAGCGCTGCGGCGCAACTCTCGCCGATACGATGAAGTTGTGGAGGCAGTATTACCCAGCGGATCGACCGTTACCCTTCTTGTTGGTCGAAACCTGGAACGACTACGAAGAGGGTACGGCAATTGAACGCGGATTAGGGAGATGCGAGTCTGGCTCGCAACCGCGACCCGGGCAGTAGACGTCTAAGCCACACGAAATGGTTTTTTCCGATAGCCTAACCGGCGGCTCAAGTCTACTTGACCGGTATTCTCCCGCGAAGTGTCATAAACCTTGTTGATGATTGAGAGGGGCCGGCTGCGTACTTCGTCGTAGACCCGCCCAAGGTATTCGCCTAGCACCCCCACCGACAGGAGCAGGAATCCTCCCATCAGAAAGACGGCTGCCGCGACACCGTAGCCCAATAGATTCACGGCACTCTTCGAAAAAACGGTGCATATCGCCAGAATGACAGCCAATGAGATGGCAAATCCCGCTAACCCGAAGCTGAGGCGGAGAGGCTTGTAGCTGAAGCTTGTAATCGCGTCCATCGCGTACTTGATCCGGCTCATGAAGGTGAGTTTGCCTTCACCGCCTGCACGGTCCTGCCGGTCGTAGAGAACTACGCCGGTCTTGTAGCCCACCCAGGCACGGAGTCCAGGCAGGTATCGACTGCCTTCCCGCAGTGAGTTGATCGAGTCGACCGCTTGTCGATCAAGAAGGCCGAAGATCCCCGCATTGAGCGGAATGGGGAAGTCGGACAAAGCTCCCAGCAAGCGATAGAAGAGCGGAAACAGCTTGGCTAGAACTTTGCGCTTTTCTTTCCGGCTTCTTCGCACAGCGGTTACGACTTGTGCGCCATTCCGCCAGGCGGCGACCAATTCCGGCACAACCTCTGGCGGATCCTGGAAATCACCGTCCATTAAGACCACCGCATCGCCGATCGCCGTCTGCAGACCCGCAGAGATCGCCCCCATGTGCCCCCAGTTACGCGACAGGTCTACCACCACCACGTGCGCATCTTTGGCCTGCAGTTCTCTCAGCAGTCTCAGGGACGAGTCTCTGGAGCCGTCGTTTACATAGACGACCTCCCAAGCTTCTTCCTTCATGGAGTCGGTGAGAGCCTCATGAAATAGCTCAACGATTTCCTCTTCATTGAAAATTGGTACCACGATAGAAATCATCTGACCACTCCTTGAATTGGTTCCCAAGAAACAAGGGTGCTCGGCCTTAGTGGGTGACCAGCTTTGTCCTGTTGAAGAGTTTCGAGTTCGAGATGTGCACCTCATTCGGGTTCCGCCTGGAGGATGCGCACTTTCCACCGAACTTCGGTGGGGGTCAGGACCGCAACGTAGCGCGCTCGCACATGCTGCGCTGCCAGAACCTTGTCGCGGTCCAGGACTTCCATGTCGTACTCGACCGTGTCTACCAATTGAATCGACAGCCCCTCCGGCGAGTAGAACACCAGGTGAAGATCGTGCGCACCGTCTCGATAGCGTGTATGAATTCCCAGACTTGCTTGCTCTCGAATTGTGCCTGCCAGTTTCTCTTTGGCCGCGCCGATGAAATCCGGATCGAGCCGATCGGTCCGGTTCTGGTCGAACGCATCGCTCATACTCCGCCAGGCTTGCAGATAATCACGAATTACCGCTGTCTCGGTTTGCCTTTCCAGAGGTCGGGGCCCCACCAACTCCGTGGGTGCGGCGCGGACTGCCGGGTGGTCAGATCCCAAGGCGACTATCGTAGGAAATAGTGAGCACATAATAATAAAGAGAGGCTTTGTCATCGCTTTGTTCCCAAGCGAATTTCATTTCCGATGAAAACTCCAGTCGCGACAGAGACTTTTGCTCCGCCGTATGCTGGCATATCCGCCCGTGCGACGCTGCGTTTGAGAGGCACGTCTACCGTAGATTCGCCATCGCTATAGGTTTCCGTGAAGGTGACAATCGTTCCGTCCGGCAGAGGGTTGCCGCTGCAGTCGCGTACCGGCTCCGTTTCCACGGCGAGCCTCTGGCCCGACGCCCGAGCGCTCATCCGTAAGTGGCATGGATTTCCGGGAACCTGTTGGATCACCCGCGTGCTTGTAGCATCTCCAACTCGTGCTACAAACTTGGCGACGCCTTCCTGGGCTGCGGAATTCATCTTTGTCCAGGCGGCTCCGTTGCGAGTCAGCGCTGTCCGCATCTGCTCGGCGCCGGTTACGCTTGTGAGTTGAAACGATACTTGAATGGGAACCAAGACCAGGTTCTGGAAGGCATCAAATACGTACACAACACCACTGATGCCATCATGCAAGTCAACCGGAAGGCGACTGGGTTTGGCGAGAAAGCTCAGTACCATCGGTTGATGCGCGGCTGTAACGTCGAACGCACCGTTTTCCGTGGAGGAGCCTCCCACAAAAACGGCCAGATAGCGGCCCGCGTTGTGGAGATCCCCAGGCGCAAAGACCGTCGTTTCACCTAACTGCACCTTGCGTCTCAATACCTGCCCAGGCCCCACGATATAAAGGAATGCTGGGCCGCTGCCACTGCTTTGAATTGAGAATGCGCTGCCTGCTTCGACAGTTTTTGGCAAACGAAGGCCGCCGGTCTGCGCCATAGCGAGCGGCATAGCGGCGAGAATCAGTCCGCCCAATATGAATGTGCATTTGGATTTCATTGGAATCGGCCCGAACTGTATGTAGTGGCAATCGCACGCTCAGAGCTAACTCTGCTCGCGATGTCCGCCGGAAGAGACATGGCAAAAGAAACCGGGGTTTGAGGCAATAATGCGCGGTCGACATATTGGTCCGCGACCCAGACCAGTTGTCCGCTCTTGTCATAGAACGTCCCAAGCACGTGCGCCACATTGACGACCTGACCACTTTGATTGACGAGTTTCCCGCTCAGTGAAGCTCCGGGCGGCGTGTTGAAATGCTGATCTTCAATTCCGATCACCGGGTCCGCCGAAGCTGCGATGAGGGTTGCCGACGGGTCCATATGAACGCTGTCGACTTCGGACAGCTCTACATCGTGAAATGCGATGAAAAACGGTGTGACTTGCTTGGGCAAAAGAACATGAGAAATCTTGTCGAAGCTGTCTTCAGTCGCTATGGCAGAACCGTTTTTCGCGAGTAGCGTCGCTTTGACCGTCACGAAGGCGGGCACAACATCTTCATTCAAGAGTTCGCCCATGATGACGACTCCACCGCTGCGTTCCACAGGATGCATATCCACGATCCGCACGTGCGGCGCCTCCACGTCTTGAGATCCCCAGTCATCTTCCGGACCACGGTAGATCACGTCCCAGCGTAAGTAGTTCACGGGGATCACTTGCGGCGGGACCCGCGGTTCTTTAACGATGGGCCATAAAACGCCCCAACGGTCCCCGGTTCTAACCACTCGCAGGTCGCGAGTGTCCAGGAATGCTCCTATCACGCTCGACCAGCGCAACTTAAGCTGAACTTGCGCCTCATCGGCAGAGGCATGAAGCGGCCGCGCGTCAAAGCTGTCAAGAGTCGCATAAGTGCGAAGGCTGAGGTAAGTTCCGGTCAGGTCGCGCACGAACTCGAGTTCCGTGAATTCGCTCTTGTTCGCGAGACTCGAATACGCTTTTTCCCAAGCCTGCTGGCCAATTTCGCCCGCCAGAATCTCGACTGCAGCTTGCGGCGATGAAGAAGGACGCAGCAGATTGGCGCCCGAGCCAGCCATGACGATTGCGGATGGAATGGGCCAGAGAGTTCCCACGATAATGAGTGCCACTGTCGCGGTGGCAATGACGACAGCCGGGAGGCGGTCGGTGCTCATGAGGCTAGCCTCTCTAGGACGAGATTTTCGTTAGCGGCGGAAGGTTCGACGATCCGCCGTCTGTGCCATCGTCTCTCTGGAATCAGCACAAGCAACATCGCCAGGATGCTGCTGCCGATGGGGAAGATGCCCCACATAAGCCCTTGCCAGCGGGGAGGAATCTGTGGCGCGTTGACCGGGAGCGCTGGCGACACGTCCTCTTTGCTCCACACCGTGATTGTCTTGTCTTCAAGGTCATCCACCTTGCGCCAGCCGCCGAAGACCAGAAGAGGCTCGTAGTACGGGTCTCTCACGAACACCCATTTCAAGCCGTAGGTGTCGGCGTGGTGAAGAATCGCGCTCAGTGCATCAAGCCCTGGCTTACCAAAGTATTTCGAACTGGTGAGTGCGCCCGCGCCATGCTGCGTCAATTCCGGAAGCATGCGGCCAGAATTCCATTCGCCGTCTACGCTGCCGGCGTCTGTCAGAACGGCGAGTCGCGAAATCTTGTTGCCAAATCCCAGCGTGATATACCGGTAGCGATCGTGACCGTCACGATTAAGCCAAGAGGCTACCGTTTCCACTTTGAAATCGGCGGCATCCGCCGGTCGATAAGTTGCCCACGCGACCGCCACAGCACAGCTCAGAGCTGCCGCCGTGGTTAAACCGACGACAGCGCGCAAGCGAAATCGGTCGATGAGTTCTGTGGCCAATAGCCCAACAAAAGGCAGAGCGAGCAAGGTTGCCCAATAGCTGAATCGCTCCATGGTCAACACCTCAAACGCCCGGCCCAGCACAAGTCTGCCTACGGGTGTGGTTCCCCCGAGTCCCACCAGGAATGCCAGCCAGAACCCCATGAGCAGCGGACGGAGTCGAGCGATGGAAGTGCCTCGCATCAAGATGAACGGGAAGGCCAGAATCAAGGCTCCGTAAGGAACCACGAAGTAGTTCAGGCCCCACTGCGGATTCAGCAGGTAATTCGTGCGACTAGGGTGTGGGATCGGAGTCTGGGTAACGGGATAGTGAAGCAGCGCAATCCAGAACGGTAGAAGTACCACGGCCACCGCGGTGCCGACAACCAGGATGATGGTGCCGGTGCGAAGAAGAAACGCGGGAACTGAGATTCGTTCGCCATCGTGGTGGCTCGTATTTTGACGATCAAAGATTATCAGCGCGAGTACGGGCAGTGCGAAGAAGAAAGACCCAAAGAGCAGCGTGGCGTGATGGGCAGCAGCAGCAGCTACGAAGAGTGCTCCGCCTTTAAGAAAAGACCGCCATTTGCCGTGCCGCACCCACTGGAAGAGGTAAGGCAGCGCGTTCAAATAAAGGGGCGCGGCAAATGTGGTAGACAACTGACCCGCAGAATAGATCAGAAAGCACTCTGCGCCGAGAAAGACACTGGCTAGCGCGGCGAAGGCAGCCGAACGCCGGTCCACCCAAAGCAACGAAAAACGATAGACGCCCAATGCGAGAAGCAAAATGGCGCCAAACTGAATCGCCATATACGCCATGTCCAACCCGATGAGGCGGGACAACAACGCCAGCCATTGCTGTGGCAAGGGAGGATAGGTGGTTTGCGAAAAACCCGCATACCACTTAGGGTTCCAGGGATCGAACCAATTGTGCAGGTAATGAGATGCGAAGAAGATATGGAAATTCGCGTCGTACGACTTCAGCGGCAACTTCATGAGCAGTAACGGCAAGTGGACAACAAGCGCCGCCAGAAAGATCAGGCTCAACGGAATCGGCTGTGGTGTGGTCGCGACGGACTCAGCTCTTTGCACAGCTCCCTTTCGGTTAGTCGGTCTTGGATTCGAGGCCGTCAATCCGGGTTGTATCGTCGGGCGACGCTATTCGCCTAATGGGATAACAATGTGCAGGCAGGTCCAGCCAACGCGAAGAGCTCTTCCCGAATCGAAGAGCCTTGCAATCAACCGATCGGTGGTAACCTTTTGAGTTCCGCGCTGGGATGCTTGAAGACCGTACATGTGTCAGTTCTCGTCGTCGCGCTCGTCTGCTCTCTCCGAGCGCAGACTTATAAGGTGGGGAGTGGCACTCCTGGAGCGCCCACAGCCAATACCGGTCAAACGTCATCTCCGAATAAGTCACTAGGCTGGGGATCGAATATTCAAAACGCACGTCTTGCAGGAGCTGTGGAATTGGCCCTGAAAGACGGGAATTATGCGATTGCAGTGGACTATGCGCAGCGTGCTGCGCAGGCAACACCAAGCGAAGCCCAGCTCTGGTTCCTTCTGGGATATGCCGCGCGGCTCAACGGGAAACTGCAACTGTCGGCGGATGCGTACAGTCGAGGTCTTCGCCTGCGTCCGTCCGCGCTCGACGGGCTCTCTGGGCTTGCTCAGACCTACAGCACCATGGGTCGGACTGCCGAGGCCGAGCGTCTTTTGAACCAAGTGCTTTCGGTGGAGCCAAAACGAATCAACGATGCAGTTTTGCTGGGAGAGCTTCTGCTGCGATCTGGAGAGTACGCTGCCGCACTCGATGTGCTGGGGCGAGCAGAGCAGATTCAGCCCGGCGCGCGGTCGGAACTGCTGATGGCGCTGGCGTACAGACGTCAGAACGAACTCGGTCGGGCAAACCGTTACCTTGAGTTGGCCAGACGACATGCCCCGGATAATCCAGATGTTCAGCGAACGTTAGCGGGTTACTATCGAGAGACTGGAGATTATCCGGCAGCCATCTCAGCTCTTAATTCTCTCCGCAGCTCGAAACCCGACGTACAAGCCGAGCTCGCTTACACGTATCAGCTTAATGGCCAGCAAGATGAAGCAACGAAACTGTACGCGCAGGCCGCCAATGCCGCGCCGCACGATCTAGGTTTGCAGCTCTCCGCAGCGCAGGCCGAAGTGGCGGTCGGTTCGGTTGAAGGTGCGGGACCTTTTGTCCAACAGGCCACAGCTATCGATGCGGAGCACTATCGGTTGCACGCGATCCTCGGGGAAATTGCCCGACTTCAAGAACGCGCCGAAGACGCTGTTCGCGAGTATAACGCTGCTTTGGTCCATTTGCCCCAGAGCCCCGTCGAGGGGCCCCTGTACGGCATTCAGCTGCACATGAATCTGGCAGCGCTGTATCAGAGCGTGGGAGATGCAGGTGCCGCTCACAGCCATCTTCAAATCTCGCAGGAGCAAATCAGCGGGTTGGACGATCGTGGCGCGAGCCGACCGCAATTCCTGCGCCTGAGAAGTTCAATCAAAATGAACACCGGCGACCTTGATGGCGCTAGCAGCGACATCAAAGAAGCGCTGTCGATCAATGCTCTGGATCCCAACAGTTTGCAACTCGATGGAGATCTGCTGGCTAGAGTCGGCCGTACTGACGACGCACAGGCCATCTATAAAAGAATCCTCGCGATCGATCCAGCAAGCCGGTCCGCTCTGATCGCCCTCGGCTATGCCTCACGCAACGACGGACGCGACCAGGACGCCGAGGACTATTTTCAGCGGCTGGCAGCAGCTTATCCGGCGCTGTACGTGCCCTATCTTGCGTTGGGGGACATGTACGTGGCGCGGCGAGACTTTTCGAGAGCTGAAGCTGCTTACGTCAAGGGTCATGAATTGGCCCCAAAGAATAGTCTGGTCGTGTCCGGAGGGATGAACGCTGCCATCGAGACGCACAACTTGCCGAAGGCAGCTGAGTGGTTGAGCCGCGCCACGAACGAAATGCAGCAGGAACCTCACCTCATGAGAGAAAAGGAGAGATACCTGAGGTTCATGGGCGAGTATCAGCAATCTGCGGATGTTGGTCGAGAAGCGATCAAGAAACTCCCCACGGACAGGGATGTGGTGGTCTATCTTGCGTACGATCTGCTTTACCTTCAACAATACGACGATCTTCTGCAATTGACTTCGCAGTACGACACCGTGCTTTCCAAGGAGCCCAACATTCCGCTGCTGGCCGGTTATGCACACAAGCATGCTGGGCAGCTGGATCAGGCACAAAAAGACTTCAGCCGTGTTCTGGAACGGGATCCCGAGATTGTTACGGCATACGTGAATCGTGGATATGTGTTGCACGACCTCCGGCAACCGGAAGCCGCTGCTTCCGATTTCGAATCAGCCCTCAAGCGAGAACCAAAGAATGGTGAAGCGCATCTGGGGCTCGCTTATGCCAGCCTTGATCTGCACCGCCCTCGATTAGCCCTGCAACAAGTGCAACTCGCGCAGGAAGAAATAGGCGACTCAATGCCCATACACCTGATTCGGGCAACAGCCTATGGGCAAAACGGAATGTTGGTGAAATCCGCCGGCGAGTATCGCGCAGCGTTGAAGTATGCGCCAAATGACGGAGACCTTCACCTCGCATTGGGTGACACGTTGTATGGGCAGCGGCTGTACCACGAAGCGATCGAGGAACTGCAGGTTGCGCAGAAGCTGTCTCCCGACAACGATGTCATCTACGCGCAGCTTGCACGTGTCTATGCCCAACAGCAGGATCGAGAGCGAACGCTGCTTTATGTGCAACGGGCAGAGCAGCCCCCACAACCAATGCAGCTCATGACTTCCCATAAGAAGCCGGTAGAAAGCCAAGTGCTCGTCTCAACGGGACAGGCTTTGAGTCTGTTGGGAGACCAGAAGGCCGCCATGGAACGGTTTGCAAGAGCGCTCGCAATACCAGACTGCGATCGCATCAGTGTAAGGCTGGCGATTGCGCGACTGATGGCGGGCGAAGGTCAAAAAGACGACGCGCATCGGCAGATTGCATTAGCCCTAATGGAGGGTCAAACGGACGAGACGCTACCAGCTACAGGCGAGCAACTGATAGAGGCCGCAGACGTATTCCTCGGCATGCATGATTACGAACTGGCGCAGGCGTACCTGGAACGTGCTCTGGCAGCGGGTGCACCCGAGACATCCGTGCGGATCGGTATGGCCAACACCTACCTGGCGCTAGGGGACACGGCCAGGGCGCAGGACCAGCTCTCCTTGTTCAGCAGTTCATCCGATAGCGAACCTGGTTACCAGTATCTGTTAGCCAAGGCCAACGTCCTTCGTCAGGAACACCAAAACGCTCAGGCGCTCACTGCCTTTGCCCAGGCTGCCAACGCCGCAGGTGAACACCAAACGGCGGAGCAGGAACTGCTGCAGGCCGGAGCGGACGAAGGACTAAGGATCAACCATCGAGCAAGCTTCCTCTCAGACTTTTCGGTGACTCCCATCTTCGAAGATACGACGATCTACGTTCTGGACGCGAAGCTGGACGTCCCAAATCCGTCGACGGGCAGCGCGGGACTACTTCCTCCGCCACGTTCCTCCCTCCAGACGCAATGGACCGGCGCGTATCATCTCCACCTCGGCAACTTCCCCAACGCGAGTGGATTCTTTCAGGTACGGAACGCCCGCGGACAAATATCGTTGCCGAGTGAAGAATCGATCGTCAATCGCAATACGACCGATTACTCGTTTAATTTTGGGCTCAGTCCCACCCTGCATCTGGGTACCAATGTATTGACCTTCAGCACTGGAATTCAGGAAACGATCCGCCGCGATTCCTTGTCGCCAGTGCAAATGAATCAGAACCTTTTTCGGCAGTTCATCTACATGTCTACCAGCTCATTCTTCAACATGGTTTCAGTGAGCGGCTTTGCCATTCGTGAGGCTGGACCATTTACCGGGAGCACGCAGCATTC
>Ga0210403_10002569_pt1 | contig 16325 bp, 15 predicted proteins | sample IncBWC19MmetaG_FD_150863 | JGI IMG/M metagenome (GOLD analysis project Ga0210403, IMG submission 150863) | Forest soil microbial communities from Barre Woods Harvard Forest LTER site, Petersham, Massachusetts, United States - Inc-BW-C-19-M | ecosystem: Environmental > Terrestrial > Soil >... | reverse complement strand
CGCTACAGGTGATTCTGTTGGAGGTGACCAACTCCTTCTTGAAGATATGATGAAACACAAGACAATGCTTTTAGAAGTCGAACCAGGGGTCACGACTCAGTTCGACCTGACCGGGCTTGCGCGCGAAATACTGAAAGTTCGTGCTCCCAAATCGCAACCAATCCTTGAAGCTGGCCAAACTGCCGAGTAAGTCTGATTAACGCGGTAACCGGACAAGTGAGATTATCGATTTGGGGTTCGGCACGCACGAGCTGTTGTGATCCCTGGGGAGCGCTGCGGCAATAATGTGTGAGGCAGGGCAGTTTCGTTACGACCTGCCAAGATGGGCTTGCTGCGTTGACACATGGCAGGAGCGGTCCTATACTCCGCCCCGATTCTGGATAGAGGAAGATTCGGCCGCGCGGAGTGTTTCATGGACACTTTTCCTTTCAGCAGGAGTTGGGTACGGGTCCTGGTTTGCTTCGGCATTCTGCCGGCGATACTGCTTGGCACTTGTGCGCTTGCTGTCTGCGCGCAGGAGGCGCCGAAGTATCGGGTGGAGCCATTCTGGCCGCAGGAGCTGCCGAACAACTGGATCGTCGGGCAAATCGGCGGCTTGGCTGTGGACCGGGAGGACCACGTCTGGGTTTTGCAGCGGCCGGCCTCGAATACGGTGGACGAAATTGGGGCTTCGCCTACGCCGCCGCGCTCGATGTGCTGCATCGCGGCGCCTCCGGTGCTGGAGTTCGACAAGCAGGGACATCTGCTTCATTCCTGGGGCGGATCTGGCGAGGGATTTGATTGGCCCAAGAACGAGCACGGAATATATGTGGACAAGGAGGGATACGTTTGGATCGGGGGGAGCGCGCCGACCGATCGCCATATTCTCAAGTTCAAAAAGGACGGGCATTTTGTGATGCAGATCGGGCATCCGTCATCGGATGCGCCCGACAGCATGCGCACGGACATTTTGGGGCGCCCGGCCGGCATCGAGGTAGATTCGGAGGCGCACGAAGTGTACATCGCCGACGGTTACATGAACAAGCGAGTGATTGTTTTCGACTCGGAGACAGGGGCTTTCAAGAGGCTTTGGGGAGCCTATGGAAACGCTCCAAAGGATGCCGACCCCGGTGCGTATAATCCTGGCGCACCACCCGATCAACAATTTCGCAATCCGGTGCATTGCGTGCATATCTCACGGGACGGGCTGGTGTATGTCTGCGATCGCAGCAATGACCGGATGCAAGTGTTCACCAAGCAGGGGAAATTCGTGAAGGAGTTCACGGTGCGCCCCGAAACACTGGGGGTGGGTTCCGTATGGCAGTTCGCGTTTTCGACCGACGAGCAGCAAAAGTTTCTTCTCGTAGCCGACGGTGAGGACAACGTCATCTGGACACTGCGGCGCGAGGATGGCGTCGTAGTAGGCCAGACCGGGCACAACGGCCGCAATGCAGGGCAGTTTCACTGGATCCATCAGATCGCGTCCGATTCTGAGGGCAATCTGTATACCGGAGAAGTGGACACTGGCAAAAGGATCCAGAAATTCGTTTGGGTGAACGGCGGGAAGCCTCGGAAATGAACTGGAAGCAAAGCGGCGACGCGGAAAGAAGACCGGGATGAATGAAGAGAGAAACAGAGAAGCCCGCTTAACTCCCGCGCAGCAGATTCTCAACGACCTTTGGGAAGAGCATTTGCGTGACGAATTCACGACCCAGGATACGAATGCAACGCTCGAGACCATGGTGCCGGATGCCTACGTGAACCACATCCCGGTATTGACGGGCGGTGTGGGCCACGAGCAGTTGCGGGAATTCTATTCGCGGCACTTCATCCCCAAGATGCCTCCCGATACGGCGATCGTTCCAATCTCGCGAACCATCGGCACGGAGCGGCTGGTGGACGAAATGATTTTTCGTTTTACCCACACGATCGAAATGGACTGGATGCTTCCCGGCATTGCTCCGACCGGCAAGCGGGTGGAATGCCCGCTGGTGGTAATCGTGCACTTTCGCGACGGAAAACTTTCAAACGAGCACATTTACTGGGATCAAGCTTCGGTGCTGGTGCAGTTGGGGCTGCTGGATGCAGCCAAGCTGCCCGTCGCCGGCCTCGAAACCGCGAGGAAGTTGGCTGACCCCAGCTTGCCCTCCAACCATTTAATTGAGCGCGCCAAGTACCGGACTCGGGCTGCGGATTCGCCCTGATGACGGCGAAATGAAACAAACGCGGTCCTGCTGAGTCGTCTGTTCTTTCTATTTCTTTGGCTGAGCGGTGGGGGGCAGGATTCCGTTCAGGCGAAGATACATGGCCGCGGCGCCATAGTGGTCGGCCCAGCCTCCCACCAGAAAAAATACTCCCATCACACGGGGGCCCTGGACGCGGACGAAGTCGACGTTTTCGCCCAGTTTGGAGTCGTCCACATTGGCGAGGGCGGTGGAGCAGAAATCGAACGAGGTACGGGCCGCGGCAAGCAGCTTATCTTTGGGATCCGTTTCCTTGGATTCATCCACTTTGGGCGCGGGAAGATCGGCAACCTTGGCGCACAAACCATTGTTCGACTCGATGATGTGGACGACCAGGTGCCCGAAGCTCATTTGATCGGGGGTGGGCTTGTAGCCGAACTTGTCGGCGGGCATGGCGTCGATGGCGGCAAGGATGTTTTTCTGCCGGGACGAGAGCGTCGTCCGCAGCACGGTGGTGACGGGATTCTTCACGGGCGCGACACTTTGAGGAGTTGCCGCTGGAGTGGCGGACGAAGACGAGGTGGCAGTCTGCGCCAGCGCAGAACCGGCGAACGCGCAAACAAAGCTCAGTGTGACAAGAATTTCTTTCATTTGGGGATCCCCCTGCCTTGTTCGGACGCGGCGCCCGAGTTCTAGTTAGCTGAAATCTATTTTTGATTAAAAACAGCCCAAATCATACACCCATCGCGACGTTTGCCGACAGAGCGAAGAACTTTTCCAACGGGCGGCTGCACGTGATTTCGCAGAGGAGCCAGAAATTGCCGGCATTCCGTTAGGTAAACTAAGGTTTGGCGGCGGACGTGGGCGCGGGCGCCGGGTGTGCCTGGCGGAACGCGTCGAAATCGCTCCACACGCGTTGAACGGTGGCGGCGTCAATCGGCCGGCTCTCGGGCGTGTTCGGATCTTTCTCGGAGTAAATTTCCAGGAGCACATTTCCGCAGGCGGGTGTTACGGCATCGGCCTGGTATTCGTATATGCCTTGAAACGTGGTGTCTACCTTGCGCTCGCGCTGGTCGTACAAATCGAATTCGGACCGTCCAGGCAGGATTGGAGTCAACTCCTTGCCACCGCACAGGAGCCGCATGCGCACAAAACCATTCTTGAAGCGAACTTTAAACAGATTTCCGAACTTTGGCCGAACCCGCACCAACAGCACGGGGCGATAGTCCTGCGCGTCTTCAAGCGCGCTTGACGGCGGCTTGGCGGTTGCCGCTTCGCCACCGGAGCGCTTTGCCGCCTTGCGGGCGGCCGCCATTTCCTGTTCATGGCGCAGGAAATAACTGAGGGGAGGCGTGAAGAGTCCGACTTGAAACTCTCCGTCGTCAAAAAAGTAGGGCTTGGTGTCGAGCTTCTCTTGTTTCAATAGTTCACGCAGCGCATCCGCCGGGAAATAATCCGTGGGTTCGACGGGAAGCAGGACCGGGGCCGGGGGCGCTTCTTTCACGATATCCTTCCTGGCCTGCTCGACCAGGGGCCGGACGAGTTCCACCGGCACAATCGAGGCCAGATTCCGCAGCACGCTGGTGGTGATTCCCGCGACTTGGCCATCCAGGGTGAACAAGGGGCCGCCGGAGTTTCCTGGGTTGATGTTGATGTCGCTGTTGATGGAATCTTTTTCGATTTTGCTCACCACGCCGGTGGTCAGAGCTTTTTGGCGGCCCAGCGGATTCCCGATGGTAAAAACGCGCTGGCCGACGGCAAGATGAGACGCAGCTTCGTTGGACAGCAGAGGCGCCACGACACCTTCTGGGAACGCAGCGGGATCAAAGCGGATCACCGCGAGGTCCTTGTCGGCGTTGGAGGTGACCAGCCGGGCGGACACCTTGCGTTTGTCGTCGAACTGCACGGCCAGGTAGCTGGAGGAATTGACCACGTGGTTATTGGTCACGACCAGCCCGGTGGAATCCACCAGAAAGCCCGAACCCTTGCCGGATTCGGAATGAATGGCGACCACGGAATTTTTCAGCTTGTCGAAGAGTGCAGTCAGTTCCCCGCCGGCAGCGCCGGTGGAAGACTTGGTGTCGCCGGGAGAAGAGGCACTGGGGGGTAAGTCTTCTATTTTGGCATTGTCGTTAGTGAGGTCTATGCGCTGCTCGGCACCGGTGAATTGGATCTCCAGATTCCAGGAATATCGTTTGCCGCTCAGTTCCACCGGCTTGGGGGTGGAGATGAAATAGCGCCCGGGCGCGAGTTGTCTTTCTGCTTTGCCATCGAGATCGGTTTTCAGCGCCGCCGGAGCGTCTACACTCGCCACATTCCGAAAGTTGACGATGTAAAAAGGGACGGGCTTCTGATTCAAATCTTTGTCCACCAGCAGGACGCGCACTTTGACGTTTACAGGCGTGGTTTGGGGCCTGGCGCCAATGCCAGGAGTGAAAAGCATCGAAGCCACCAGCAAATAGGAGTACATGCCATGCCTCTCCTGCGACCAACTGCTTGCCCTGTCAGAGTTCTCCGTCTTCGGGAAGTGGTGTGTATCTTAGCGCTTTGTGCATGCGAGGGGTAGGAAGGGAATTTCATGCCGCCCAAGATCGCGGTTCACGCAAGAGGCGGGTGGGGAGGTGCGGGATGGGTCGCGGGGGGAAGCGAAAGCGTTGACCTGCGGCGGAGGCGGTCCTTACCATTGAGGAATGAGCTTGGGACGACATGGAAGGAAAATGCGGAACGCAGGAGCCTGGCTGCTGCTGGCGATGAGCTTGGCGGGTTGCGAGGATGCGGCGAAGCGGCCGGTGCAGGCGCATGCTACGGGTCTGGGTCCTTCGCAGGTACAAGGGGCACAGACAAAAGGAGCGCAAACGCTGGCGGCGCAGGTGGGCCCGAGTGCGGTCGGGAATCTGCCGCTGCGGAACCTGAAGGCGCAGCCGCTGATTCCGCTGGCGCCGCGGACGCCGGGCGGGATTCCGTACCTGATTGAGAGAGTGAAGGAGAGGTTTGCCGCGGGAGAGGCCAACTACAAGGCCGGACACCTGGCGGCGGCGCGGCGAGATTTTGATGACGCGGTGGACTGGATGCTGGAGAGCGGATACGACCCGAACAGCGATCCGAAGCTGAGCGAACTGTTTCATCAGGTTACCGACACAATTTACGCGTACGAACTGCAGGCATTTCGCGCGGGCGACGGGTTCAGCGAAGCGCCGGCGGTGCCGGCGCCGATTGACGAAGTGGCGGAAATGACCTTCCCGGTGGACCCGAAGCTGAGGGAGCGCGCGGAAGAGGCGGCGAAGAACGTTACACACGATTTGCCGTTGACGGTGAACGACGTGGTGGCGTCCTACCTGAATTTCTTCCAAACGCCCCGCGGGCGGGCGATTGTGGAGACGGGTCTGCGCCGCAAAGGAAAATACGACGACATGATCGCGCGGGTGCTGCGGGAAGAGGGCGTGCCGCAGGACCTGATCTACCTGGCGCAGGCGGAGAGCGCGTTTCAGCCACTGGCGCTTTCGCGCGCCGGGGCGCGGGGCATCTGGCAATTCGTGCAATGGCGCGGGAACGAATACGGATTGAAGCGGACCTGGTGGGTGGACGAACGGATGGATCCGGAGAAGGCGACGCGGGCAGCGGCGCAGCACTTGCGGGATCTTTACGGACTTTTCGGGGATTGGTACCTGGCGATTGCGGCGTACAACTGCGGGCCGGGAAACGTGCAGAAGGGCGTGGAGCGAACAGGGTATGCGGATTTCTGGGAGCTGTATAAAAGAAACGTACTGCCGCGGGAGACGAAGAATTATGTGCCGATCATCCTGGCGTTGACGCTGATCGCCAAGGACGCGGCGCACTATGGAATTTCCGTGGACCCGGAGCAACCGGTGGAAACGGACGTGGTGAAGCCCGGGCGGGCGATTGACCTGCGGCTGGTGGCCGAGACAATTGATGTGGACGTGGCCACGCTTCGGACGCTGAATCCTTCCCTGCTGCGGATGGCGACGCCGGATGACCCGGCGTTTGTTCTGCACATGCCGAAGGGGACCGCGGAGACGTTTTCGGCGGAGATTGCGGATATTCCGGCGGACAAGTGGGTGAGCTGGCGGCGGCACCGGGTGGAGAGTGGGGAGACGCTGACGTCGATTGCCAAGAAATACCGGGTGACCCCGGGGGCGATTGCCGCAGCGAACGACTTGGAGGCGGGGACGGCACTGGAGGCGGGGGAGAAGCTGATTATCCCGGCGGGGCGGCCGGTGGAAGAGACCAAGAGCCGGCTGGTAAGGTACCGGGTGCGACGCGGGGATACGCTGGGGGGAATTGCAGACCAGTTCAGCGTGACGGATGGGGATATCCGGAAATGGAATGGGCTGAAGGGCGGCAAGGTAAGCCGCGGGATGGTGTTGCGGATTTACACGGTGGGGGGCGCTCCGGAGACGAGGACGGTGAAGAGTTCGGCGAAAACACGGCGCAAGAAGCCGGCGGTCACGGCCGGGAGCAAGGGCGGAAGCCAGACGAAACCCTGACTGGAAAAGGCTGGACGGAGCCGAAGGGGAGAGGCAAAATACTTTGCCTGCAGACGGGCCGGGTTTGTCACGAAAGCTTGACAAGGACGTTGGAGTGGGATAACAAATCGCAAGGACGGAGTGCAGGCAATCTCCGACTGGTGCAGCGTGCCAAGAACAACGGGTAAGAAGGTTCCCCATGGGGAGGAGAGCATGGAATTCGAGAAAGATCAGTTTGAAGACGACGAAGAGCTGTCCCGGTTGGAAGACGACGAGGAGCTCGGCGGAGAGCCGGGAGGCGTGGTCGAAGAAGAGGAAGAGCTGCTGATCGTGGAAGAAGAGCCCGCCGACGAGGGGGACGAATCCGCGGTGAAACCGGCGGCGAAGCCCGCGCCTAAGAAGGCTGCTCCCAAGAAGGCCGCGAAGAAGAAGGCAAAGAAGCCCGCAAAAAAGGCCAAGAAGAAACCGGCCAAGAAAGCGAAGGCCAAGCCGAAGAAGAAGGCGGCGAAAAAGGCCAAGAAGCGGCGCCGGTAGCCCGCGCGCGGTTTCGAAAATTTCACCAAAGGCTCCCCGAGAAAATCGGGGGGCCTTTTTTTTTGGTGCGTACTGGAATGGAGAGGGACTTGCGCGCTGGGGAAGAGGCGGGTGGACCAAAATGGAGTGCGCCGCGTCCCGGAAGGGGACAAGAGGATGCGAGAAAGAGCGCGGGACTTGCCGAGAGAATTAAGTATCGCTACGATAACCGCACATGATCAAAGCTTTGGAGCAGATCCGGCGGATGCGCGGCGGCGCCCAGTCACACCTGATGCGCTGCTCGGACAGAAACTATTACGTGGTGAAGTTTCAAAATAACCCACAGCATCGCCGGATTCTGGTGAACGAGCTGCTGGGTACACGATTGGCGTCGCGGCTGGGGCTGCCGACGGCGCCGGTCGAAGTGGTCGAGGTGGGTGCGGAGCTGATCCGGCTGACGCCGGAACTTTGCATCGAGCTGCCAAGGTCGCGGACGCCGTGCGTAGCGGGGCTGCAGTTCGGATCGCGGTATCCGGGGGATCCGCGGCAGATGGCGCTGCACGATTTTCTGCCGGATGAAAAACTGCGCGAGGTGCGAAACCTGCACGACTTCGCGGGGATGCTGGTTTTCGACAAGTGGGTCTGCAACACGAATGGAAGGCAGACGGTTTTTTTTGAAGAGACGGGGCGTAGGAGCAGCGAGACGCCGGGAGCGATGGCGCCCGGACTGGGAGCCCGAGGAGGGCAAGGGGAAGTTGCACGTGGAACGTTGCAGCGGGGCCAAGGGGCGCGTGAAGAAACCCCACCGAGGCGGGCGTACCGGACGGTGATGATCGACCAGGGGTTCTGCTTCAATGCGGGGGAGTGGAATTTTCCGGATGCGCCGCTGCGCGGCCTGTATGCGCGGAGCCGGGTGTATGAAGGCGTGACGGGAATGGATTCGTTCGGGCCGTGGCTGGAACGGCTGGAGAAGCGCATTACCGAAAAGGTGCTGGCGGAGCTGGCGGAAGAGATTCCGCCCACTTGGTATGAGGACGATTATGACGCGGTGTTGGGGGTGCTGGAGCAGTTGCACCGGAGGAAGCGGCGGGTGGAGGAGCTGATTTTGTCGGCGAAGAGTTCGAACCGGCAGCCGTTTGTGAGTTGGAGGTAATGGCTAACGACCAGTGAAGAGTGACTGGTGATTGGTGACTCGTGACTGGTGGGGAGCGGCCAGGGGCCAGTGGCTGTCGGCTGTTCAAGAGGAGACGGAGCTGGGCTGGGGCCGGTTTTCACCCGTCACCAAGCACTAGTCACCAGTCACGCGACGTTAGGAGGAGTTCGATGGCTACACCGACATACGAACCAAGCACGACGGACCGCGCGCTTGCCTACCGCGTGCTGCGGTATACACCGAACCTGGTGCGCGACGAGTGGGTGAACATTGGGGTGCTGGTGTTCGATCCGGAAACGGGAGAGCGGCGGATGCGGATGATCGAGGATCCGGAAGAGTACGCGCGCGTGCGGCGGCTGCACCCTCGGGCGGACGAGGATCTGCTGCGGGCTTTGCGCGACGACCTGGAAAGCCGGTTCGCGACCGCAACGCAGTTGTTCAGCCTGGACGGCAGCACTGGGGGAAATGGGCACGCGAGGCTCGACTGGATGAAGCTGCTGGGAAAGTGGGATGAGACGCTTTCGAATGCGTTGCAACTGGCGCCGCAGAAGGGCGTGCACGCGGACGACCTGGACGCGGAGACGGAGCGACTGTACACGGACCACGTGGCCTTGCAGCGCGGGGCTGCGCGCGTGGGCGTGCCGGGAAGCCGCGGGGCGATTCGCTCGTATTGCGCGCAGGTGTTCAAGCAGGCGCGGCTGTGGGAGCGGCTGCAGAAGAGCCTCCCCGCCGCAGAGTTCACATTTTCGGGCGACCCGATGCGCATTGATTATGGGTACCGGCGGAATGGGACGCGCGGATTCGTGCAGACGCTGAGCGTTTCGCGGTCACCGGGAGACGTAAAGTCGCTGGCATATACAGTGGAACGCATCCGTAGCAAAGTGGTTGCGTGTGAATTCACAGCGGTGACGGACGTGCATTTGCTCGCGGAGAACGAGCGGCACCAGTTTGTGCGCGAGACGCTGCGCGACGCAGGTGTGGAGGCGGTGCCGCTGGAAGGATTGGCGGTGTGGACGACGCGAATGCGGCCGATGATTCAGTAGGAAGCGAGCAGTAATCGGTAATCAGTAAGAGTTGTGACGTAAATGGATAGCAGATAGCAGCGAACAGGAAACGGTTTGGCGACGTGGGAAACAGCTGGAGGAGCGGCTGGATTTGCCTGAGGTTCGGGGGCGAGTCAGCGATAGATATCCTTGCGGTCGCCGATGCGGAGAACGAGCACCAGAAGGCGGCTGTCTTCGATCTTGCAGATGAGGCGGAAGGGGCCTACTCGGTATCGCCAGAATTCACCGAGGCGCGAACCCTGCAAGGCTTTGCCGATGCTTCGCGGATCGTCCAGCCTGGCGACGCGTTCCTGCAGAAATCTCAGAATGCGTTTGGCGTGTTGGGGATCGAGCTTGCGGAGTTCACGGTCTGCTTCGACGGAAAACTCAATCTTCCAGGGCATGACGCGTTACGACGTCTTCCAGCGGAATAGTGGAGGATTCGCCGCTGCGTATGCGGTCGAGGGCACGCTCGGCGAGATAGAGATCCTCAAGCTCCTCGAGGTGCTGGAGTATCGCTTCCCGGACATAATAGGTCTTGGTGCGCCCGGTACGCTTGGCGAGCTTTTCCAGGCGCTTTTCGATGGATTCGGGAAGACGGATGGCCAGCATGGGACCTCGCTATACAAGTATAGCACGATCGCATGGCTCGCGACACTCAGATGACCGTCTACCGGCGAACCCGTGCTAGACGAGGGGCTCGGACCAGTTTTCCAAGGTTTCCTTTACTTTGTGCAAAAACTGGTGGGCGACGGCGCCGTCCACGACGCGGTGGTCGTAGCTGAGCGTGACATAGCACATGGAGCGGATGGCGATGGAGTCGTTGATCACCACCGGTCGCTTTTCGATCGCGCCCAAGCCCAAAATGCCGACGTTGGGCTGGCTAATGACCGGCAGGCCAAAAAGGCCGCCGAAGACTCCGGGATTGGTGATGGAGAAGGTGCCTTCCTGCACTTCCTCGGGCTTGAGTTTTTTGGAACGGGCGCGTTCGGCGAGATCGTTCAGATTGCGCTGGATGCCGAGGAGATTTTTTTCATCGGCGTTCCTGATGACCGGAACGAGGAGGCCCCAGTCCAGAGCCACGGCGATACCGATGTTGATCTCTTTGTGGAGGACCATGCTGGTGCCGTCGAGCGAAGCGTTGAGCGTGGGATACGCGCGCAGGCCGGCAACCGCGGCTTTCACGAAGAAGGGCATGAAGGTGAGCTTGGTCTCGTAACGCTTTTCGAACTCTTCCTTGGCCTTGGCACGGATGGCGGCGACCTTGGTCATGTCGATCTCGTCGACGGAGTAGACGTGCGCCGAAACGTGCTTGGAAGCGACCATGTGCTCCGCGATTTTCTGGCGCATGTTGCTGAGCGGCTGCACTTCGTAATTGCCGAAATAGATGCGCTCGCGGGGAACGCCGATCTGCAGCGCCGGGGCGTACTGGCTGCCATGCGCGGCGGGCGCGGCCGGAGGAGGTGGAGCGGATGGGCGCGCCGCGGCGGAGGGAGCAGGAGCTGGCACCGCGGCCGGTGCGGATTGCCCGGCGATGACGGCTTCAATGTCTTCCTTGGTGATGCGGCCGGCGGCGCCGGTGCCTTCGATGGCGGAAAGATCCACGCCATGTTCCTTGGCGAGGCGGCGAACGAGAGGCGAGGAGTGAATGCGTTCTGTGGAACTAGAAGAGGCTGCGGGAGCAGGTGCGGCCGGGGCCGAAACAGGAGCCGCAGGTGCGGGTGCGGCGGGTTTGGCTGCGGCGGGTGCGGGAGCAGGCGCGGGGGCAGCTTTGGCCGGAGCCGCGGCAGGGGCCGGCGCGGATGCGGCGGCGGAGCCCGCGCCGTCGATCACGGCCACAATGGTCTGGATGGGAACGGTCTGGCCTTCGGCAATCTTGATCTCCTTGAGGACGCCGGCAGAGGGAGAAGGAATTTCGGCATCCACCTTGTCGGTGGAGATTTCAAAGAGGGGCTCGTCGCGCTCGACCTTGTCGCCGGGCTTCTTGAGCCATTTGGTGATGGTGCCTTCAAAGATGCTTTCGCCCATCTGGGGCATGACGACATCGACTGCCATGGGATTGCTCTCCTTCGCCTGATAAGCCGGTGAAACTTACGGAATGTGTGACGCTCTTGGCATGTTCCGCTGAACCTTTCTAGTTTACAGCGAAAGGCGAGAGGCGAAAAGGGCGAGGGGCGTAGAGTTTTGAGGGGCCCCCTGGGAGCAAAAACAATGCGGGTTCAAGGCTTGGCGGTAAAGGTGAAGTTGACGGCTTTCGGTTCCCCGCTCGAATTGACCTCAATCTCCTGGGACTGGGTGCCGAGCGTCTCATGCCAGGCGGTGATGGTATAGCGGCCAGGGGGAAGATCGGGCAACGCGAAGCTGCCATCGTCGCCGGTGACTGCAAAATAGGGCGTCCTCAGGACGACGAAGTACCCCTGCATCCAGGGATGGATGTTGCACTTCACGGGAATGAACTCTTCGTTTTCGTAGGCGTAGGCGAACGGAGGCGTGCTGGGGGGTTGAATTTTGTTCCACTCGCGGTTGATCTTGGCGAGGGGATGAATGTTGTGGGAGAGCGGGTCGCTGTTGGAGATTTTCACTTCCTGGCCGGCGCGGAAAGCCAGGACATGCGTGGTGTAGTGGCAGCCCTGCTGATCAAAAAGGGCAGGGGAAGAGGGCACGGGGCCGGGATAGGGAGCGCCGGTGGAAATGTAGACGACGACGTTGCGAAGGGAGTTGCCCGGGCCGGTAAGGACTGTTTCGGGAAAGAGTGGATCGGCGACGTGCATTTTGGCGCACGCGGGCTCCTTCGAAAGGTCGAAGGGCTTGGGTTTCGCGGGAGAGCCGTTGAGCGTGACCTTGCCTATCACTCTCGTGCCAGCAGGTCCGGCCAAGAGCGCGAAGGGAGCGCAAAAGAGAAAGAAAGCTGTGAATGAAGCGTGTGCCAGTCGCATCCCCATAAAGCCTCCTGAGCTAGGGATCTCCTACAATCGTGGCCTGGCGGAATTTCTCAAGCGCGGCAGTGCGGAGCATCAACAGGAACAGAGGGAAATGCCGTGCCAACCCCGTGCAGATTCGATTTTACTCGGGCATCGGTAGACAGTTTTAGGAATGGGAACAAGCGCGTTCGATTGGTTATTAACTTTTTGACTCAGAAATTGACATCGTTCCAATTGGACGTAAAGGCGTTGAGGACATTAAGGAAAAGTCTTCCAGGTCGCAATTTCTTCGCGCGTGACGGGCGTCCCCAGGTTTCTCTGAACCATAAAGCGAATCACCCCGGTCTCATCCACGGCAAAACTCCGGTATCCGGTTTCGGCGCCGCGTTGCTTCCCGAGGAGAGCCTCTAGCAGAGAGCCTCCCGGAATAAAATGGAACCACCTTGATTCCAGTTTACGAGGGAAGGCAGGCACGGCATAGAAGAAAAACTGGTTGTGAGGTTTGTCGATACCCTCTCCATAAATGTAACCGCTGCGGATTGTGTTGGGTGTCAAATTCCAAGAGAAGAGTTGCGCTTCCTCAAGTTCCGCCATGGTGCCATACGTCGGTGAGGACGCCCCCTTGGCAACCGTTGGGGTTCTGAATTCTTGTTCAGCCGCTGCCAGGGAGCGCAGACGGGAAACCGCAACATATTCCAGCGCCGCAGCTGGATCGTAGCTGAGAAGCGAAGCAAAATAGTCAGTGACGGCGAACAGGACCAGGCCGAGCAAGGCACTGCCGATTAAGATCCGCTTACGCCCTTGCCCGTTGCGCAGTATTTGAGTGGCGCGGACAATTCCGTATCCGGCGATGATGATGAGTGGAACGAGAGCCAGCCCGGTTCCTCCCAGGCAAAGGATTACGCATACCAACAAGATAAAAGCCGTCGAGAGGCGTTTGGCGAGTGACTTTGACGCTGGCGCCACACCCGCTAGCCACCGTCCAAGAATGACAGCGGGAAAAATCAGAAGAATGGAGAAGAGTCCGTCGGGCTGAGGTGGGTTGTTGGCGTAAGCCGGTGCCACACAGCAAACGACCAGTGCAACCAACAGTCTGATCCTCTGCGCAGTTTTCACGGTGTGCCCTTTTCGGAGACTGACTGCAACGTGTTCACTCGCCAGCGGAACTCCCAATCTTTAGACGGAAGGAAATCCGAGCGGGAGAAGAAATAACTCTCCGGGTTGCGAGTGCTAATGGAGGTCAGAAGGTAATTCGAAGAATCGAGACGGAGTCTTTCACCAAGGTGAAGAATATACTCACCCCGATCGAGAGGCTGGCCCCATTTTCTTGTGGTAAGCAGAATGTAGCGAGCGCGAGGGACGCTTGTTCCCTGAGTATAGTCCAGCCGAATCCATCGCTCCCGCGATGGCCAGAACCAAAGTCGAAACACTGTCTCACCGTGAAAGCGGTGGCTCTCAATTTCCCTGAGAAATGCACCACTGCTGTCGACCTCAGAGAGCCGCACGGCCGCGGGCCAAGAATGTTGCGGATCGACTGGAAACGGTACACCGAAAGAAAAGGAGGATGGAAAAAATGAACGGTTTACATAGTGATAGAAGCCCGTGACTTGTATCTGTCCGTCAAAAGCCCAAATTTCGATTCTTTCCCGGTCAAAACGGATTGTAGAGAAGACGTTCAGGCCAAAGTGCAAGGCTCCCACAAGAAGGAGAAGACTCAGGAAGAGTTCCAAGGTGCGGCGAGTGGGGCTGGCCGGAATATGCAAAATAGGTCTCCCAAAAGCGCCCGCCTCAGAAGGCGACCGCTACACAGGCTAGAAGCGAGCGAGCTCCTTGGCGGCGGTGAAGATTTTTTGGGCGTTGGGGAGGAAGGCCTCTTCAAGTGTGGGCGCGTAGGGAACTGGCGTGTCGAGGGAAGCAACGCGGAGGACCGGCCCGTCGAGATCGTGGAAGGCCTTTTCGAAGAGGATGGCGGCGATTTCGCCGGAGATGCCGCCTGTCTTGGTGTCTTCGTGGACGACGAGGCACTTGTTGGTTTTCCGGATGGACTGGAGAATCGTTTCTTCGTCGAGCGGCATTAACGTACGGAGATCGATGACCTCGGCTTCGATGCCCTCTTTGGCGAGGGCGTCGGCGGCTTCGAGCGAGGTGTGCATCATCGCGGCGTAGGAAAGGATGGTGAGGTGCTTTCCTTCGCGGCGGACGACGGCCTTGCCGAGCGGCACGGTGTAATCGCCTTCGGGAATTTCTTCCTTGATGCGGCGGTAGAGAAATTTGTGTTCAAAGAAGAGGACGGGATTGTTGTCGCGGATGCTGGCCTTGAGCAGGCCCTTGGCGTCGTAGGGCGTGGAGGGGTAGACGATCTTCATTCCCGGCGTGTGCAGGAAATACATTTCGGGATTGGCTGAATGGAACGGGCCGCCGTGGACGCCGCCGCCGGAGGGGCCGCGGACAACGATGGGCGCGGGCGCGTTCCAGAGATAGTGGCCCTTGGCGACGAAGTTGGTGAGCTGGTTGAAGCAGCAGGCAATGAAATCGATAAACTGCATTTCGGCGATGGGGCGGAGGCCCAAATAGCTCATGCCGCAGGCGGCGCCGATGATGGCGCTTTCGCTGATGGGCGTGTCGATGACGCGCTCCCAGCCGAACTTTTCGAGCAAGCCTTCGCTGGTTTTGAACGCGCCGCCGTAGACGCCGACGTCTTCGCCGATGAGGACGACGCTGGGGTCGGCGGCCATCTCTTCGAACATGGCCTGGCGGATGGCTTCGAGAAAGGTGATCGGCGCCATGGGCTACCTCCGGGCCTTTCCGCGCGCGGCGGATTTCGCCGGGGCCGGTTTTCTGGCGGGAGATTTTCCCACGGGCTTGGCCGGAGATTTTGCTTTTGCGGCGGGCTCTTCGGCGGCCGGTTGCGTGTCGCCGAAATGGATGGGGGCGTTTTCGCGGGAAGAGGTTTTGCCGCGGCCGAAGCCTTCGACGATCCAGACCGGCTCCACGCTAGATTTGGGCGGCGTCACTTCGGCGATGGGACGCTCCCACTTGGGGCGGATTTTGTGGCAATCGTCGCCGGTGCAGTAGACGCCTTCCGAGGCGAGTTCCGGCGGGGGCATCGGAGAGTTTTCTGCGAACTCGCGGTCTTTTTCGAGGAGAGTGTTGATTTTGTCTTCGATTTCTTTTTTTCCTTTGGCGTCGAGAATCTTCTCGGCGGTGAGAAATTTTTCGTAGAGGGCGATGGGGTCGCGCTTTTCCCAATACTCGCGCTGCTCTTTCGGGACGTATTCGGCGGGATCGTGCTGGGCGTGGCCGCGACGGCGGAAAGTTTTGGCTTCAATGAGGATGGGACCTTCTCCGGCGCGGGCGCGATCGACGGCTTCCTTGGCTGTTACGTAGACGGCGACCGGATCGTTGCCGTCGACGATGTAGCTGGAAATGCCATAGGCCTTGGCGCGATCGGCGAGATTTTCGATGGGCACCTGGCGGCGCACCGGCGTGGAATAGGCCCACTGGTTATTTTCGAGAATCAGGACGAACGCCGCTTTTTGCGAGGCGGCGAGATTCAGGCCTTCGTGAAAAACGCCGGTGGAGCTGCCGCCATCGCCGATCCAGGTCATGGCCACGATTTTCTGGCCGAGATAGCGGCCGGCCATGGCAACGCCGGTAAGGACGGGAATAAGATCGCCGAGCATGGAGATGGGCGAAACGATGTGGAGATTTTCGAGATCGCCGAAGTGGCTGGTGCCGTCTTTGCCTTTGGTGGGCGAGGTGTATTTGGCCATGTGCTGGGTGAAGATGTCGCGCGGGGGAACGCCTTTGACGAGCAGCGCGCCGATGTTGCGGATCATCGGGGCCATCCAGTCTTTTTTCTCGAGGGCGTAGGCACTGCCGACGGAGATGGCTTCCTGGCCGAGGCTGGAGTAGAGGCCGCCGACGATTTTGTTCTGGCGGAAGAGGCGGGTCATGGTGTCCTCGACCTCGCGGTTGAGGCGCATGTAGTAGTAGAGGTCGAGGTATTGCTGGCGCGAAAGCTTCGGCTTGGTGACTGTTGCAGTTCC
>Ga0210403_10002568_pt1 | contig 16333 bp, 11 predicted proteins | sample IncBWC19MmetaG_FD_150863 | JGI IMG/M metagenome (GOLD analysis project Ga0210403, IMG submission 150863) | Forest soil microbial communities from Barre Woods Harvard Forest LTER site, Petersham, Massachusetts, United States - Inc-BW-C-19-M | ecosystem: Environmental > Terrestrial > Soil >... | reverse complement strand
AGAGAAGACGGGAACCGTCCGCCAGCCACGCCAATCCGCTCATCAGCGTGTTGTCATCGGTAACCTGCCGGGGGGAACCGCCGGCGGACGATACGATATAGACGTCGTCGGCCCAGTTCTGGCGGCTGTGCAAGTAGGCGATGCTGGCGTCATCGGGAGACCAGCGGGGCTGACGAAAACTGAAACTGACCGCCGTCTGCATCACAACTTTCGCGTTCGATCCGTTGCGGTCGGAGTAGACCAGTTCCATCTGATTACCGTTGAGGCGGAAGAAAGTGAGCCGCTTGCCGTCGTGACTCACGTCTGCGCCGCTCATGCTGGAGATCAGGCGGCGCGGCGCGCCGCCCAGCGCCGAAATCTCCCAGAGCGCACCTTGCGCATCCCCTTCCGGAGGCGGAGTGTAGTAAATGAGAGCCGCGGAATCCTGCGACCACCTGGGCTCAAGATGCTTGCCGGCGTCGTGCGTGATCTGAAGAGGCGGCCCTCCTGCCAGCAAACGAATCCAAATCTGCCGCGACCCGGTTGAATCACTGACGAAGGCGACCGACTTGCCGTCGGGGGAAAAGGCGGGACTGTCTTCCAGTCCGGCGAAATCGGTGAGGCGAAGGAACTTCACGGCGCGATGATCGGGTCGCTGCCTTCCCCCGTACCACAATCCCGCGCCCGCGGCAGATAGAATCGCAAGACAGACGATCAGCCCCCTGATCAAGCGCCCTTTGCTCTGTCTTTGAGCCGGCGCTAGCGAGGCAGAACTTGCCTCCGAATCTGGCGAGGCGGTTTCGAGGTGGAACGCCAGGTCGCGCGCCGACTGAAAGCGCTCTTCCGGATTCTTCTCCAGGCAATGGCGGACAATGCGGTCCAGCGCGGCTGGAATGTTTCGGCCGCTGGCCCGCAGGTCGGGTGGATCTTCTTTCAGGATGGCGCTCGCCCGATCGGCGGCGCTTCGTCCGGCAAAGGCTCGTTGTCCGGAGAGCAGCTCGTACAGCACAACTCCAAAACTGAAAATGTCGGATCGAGGGTCAGCTTTCTCTCCGCGTACCTGTTCTGGAGACATATACCCGGCGGTTCCGAGCACGACTCCCTTGCCCGTCTCGTCCTGCAGTTCCAAGTTGGTGGAGGTCGCGTCGCCAGATTCGGGGGTGGTCAACTTGGCGAGGCCGAAGTCCAGAATCTTGCTGCGGCCATCGCGACAGACGAAGAGGTTCTCCGGCTTCAGATCGCGATGAACCATTCCCTTGTCGTGCGCCGCGGACAGTCCGTGTGCAATCTGAACCGCCAACTCGACCGCTTTACGCGCAGGAAGCGCTCCGCCGGCCAAGCGATCGCGCAGGTTTGAGCCCTCGAGCAGTTCCGTAACCAGGTAGGGAGCGCCGTCGTGGGTACCGACATCGTAGACCGCGAGAATGTTGGGATGGTTGAGTGCGCCGGCGGCGCGCGCTTCCTGCTCGAAGCGCCGCAGCCGGTCTGGATCGCGGCAGAAGTACGCCGGCAAAACTTTGACCGCAACCTCGCGGCCCAGGCGCGGATCCCGCGCCCGGTACACTTCGCCCATGCCGCCCGCGCCCAGGGACGCGACAATCTCGTAGGGCCCGAGTTTCGTACCAGCTGCAAGCGCCATGTGTGGGTGGAATTATACGTGGGTTAGGCGGGAATTTCGGCCTGCTTTTGATTCCCTTCGCGGCGCAGACGCGCCACGACCAGACGGATTTCGTCGTAGGTGATCTCGGGCGGTAATGCGTCCTTTAACGTCTTCAGGCGTTCCAGTCGATCCAAGCCGAGAGTCGTGCAAGCCGCTTCAATCATCAACAGGCGGCTGCGATCGATCCACTCGGGACGGAATTCTAATTCGCCTTTCTCCACTAGTCCGGCGACTGCGTTCACCACGGTTGAGATCTGGCGTCCGCGGATGCGGGCTATGTCGTCGAAGGTTTTGCCCTCTTCCAACAGGCGCAGAGTCTCTAGTGCTGGAGCTGTTTTCTTCTCGGGCAGCGGGGCGGCGCGCGCGCCTTCGCGATATTGCCGCAACGCGGAGAGAATTCCTTGACCATACAGATCCGCTTTGCGCTCGCCGATGCCGGTGATGTTCAGCAGGTCCGCGATCGAGCTGGGCTTCAAGTGGCAGATCTCATCCAGCGAACTGTCGTGGAGCACGACATAGGCGGGCATGCCTTGTTCCTTGGCAGTCGTCCTACGCCACTCGCGCAGATATTCGCGTAACTCCTGGTCGGCATCGGCCACTGGAGTCGCCACGACTCGAACTCCGCCAGAACCCGAGCTCACGGCGCGGCGAACGGCTGCAGGAGTGGCCTTTTCCGTGAGCCAGACAGGCGCGGCCTTGCAGACGTCGCAGGCCCCGCATGACGTCCACTTTGGAGTCTCGCCGAAATGCGTGCAAATCTGGCGGTGGCGGCATTTTCCCGACTCGGCGAAGGCGCGGATCGTGTGGTATCGCTGCCAGGCGCGATCGCGCTCGGCGGCATCGAGAATCTGGTTGGCGAAATAGCCGAGCAGGCCGGCGTCCTGCTTGCGCCAGAGCAGGATGCAGTCGGCGGGCTTGCCATCGCGCCCGGCGCGTCCTGCTTCCTGATAAAACTGTTCGACTGACTTCGGCAGGGCGAGATGGATGACGCTGCGCACAGTCGCCTTATTGATGCCCAATCCGAAGGCGATCGTGCCGACGAGCACGCGCACTTCGTCCGACATCCAGCGCTCCTGGTTGCGGCGGCGGTCGCCGGAATCCATTTTGGCGTGATAGCCGACGGCGGCGATTCCCTGGTCCTCGAGAAAATCCACGGTCTCTTCTACTTTCGCAATGGTCGGAGAGTAGACGATTACGTTCCCCTCTTCGTAGTGACGCAGCGCAGTCACTAGGAGCGCGGTATGTTCCACGCTGTCGCACTGGCGCACCAGGTAGCGCAGGTTGGGGCGGTGGAAGCTGGCAATGTATTTGTCGGGATTGCGCAACTCGAGTTGGGTCAAAATATCGTGCCGCACATGGTGCGTCGCGCTGGCGGTGAAGGCGGCGATGGGGTGATCGGGAAACTTTCCGCGCAGACGGCTTAACTGGCGGTACTCGGGGCGGAATTCGTGTCCCCACTCGGAAATGCAGTGGGCTTCATCAATCGCGAAAAATGAAATAGGCACCTGCTGCAGCCAGCTGAGAGTGTCGGCGCGCTGCAGGCGCTCGGGAGAAAGATAGAGTAAGCGGAAGGCGCCGTCGCGCGCCTGCCGGATGATGCGGCTTTGTTCTTCGTTGCTGATGGAACTGTTCACGACCGCGGCCGGAATGCCCATCTGGGCCAGCTGCGCCGCCTGATCCTGCATGAGCGCAATCAGCGGAGAAATCACGATCGTGGTTCGCTCCGATACGACTGCGGGTAACTGGTAGCAAAGAGACTTGCCTCCGCCGGTCGGCATCACCACGCAGGTGTCGTGTCCGGCGAGCAGGCTGCGCACAATTCTTTCCTGCAATGGCCGGAACGAACTGTATCCCCAGTAGCGACGCAAGGGAGTCAGTAGGTCGGCTTCTGGGGTCATGAAATCCAGTATAGGGCGTTTGGGAAGAAGGAAGGTTGCGCCGCGGCGGTTTTAGCGCGCCTGGCTCCCAAACCGGGACCTCGCAACCTTTGAGCCTTTGTCATTCCGAGGAGCCTAGCGACGAGGAACCTGCTGTGGTTGGCGGCACCATCTTATCGTGGCCGCGAACCGTCGCTGCCGGATGCATTCTCTCGAACGCGATCCAGGTGAGCGCGATGACCACGAAGCAGAGCACACTGCCTTCCGGGCCAACCGAGCCTCCGCTCAGCCAGTCTGCGCCGCGCAAAGACGAACTCAATAGATGTCCGGGAGATTTCATTCCGCTGTCCGGCACGGAATAGAAAAACGTCTCGCCCCAATCCCATGCGGCGTGAAAACCTACGGCGAACCAGAGGCTGCCGGTGCGGCGCAGGGTGAAACAGAAAAATAATCCGATGGCTGCCGCGGCGATCGCGCCCTGCCATTGCTCGCCGGGGTTGCCGAGATGCATCCATCCGAAGAGCGCAGAAAGGGCCAGGGCAGCGGGCCAGAAGCCGGTTCCGCGGGTGAGGGTGAACTGGGAATATCCGCGGAAGAAAAACTCCTCATAGAGTGCGACCGCCAGGAACATGGCCGCCCAGAAGCTGCCGAACTTTGCCAGTCGCAGGCCATGCAACACCAGGTGTCCGAAATCGAAGGCGTGAAACTCGTAGAGCGCAACCATGAGCAAGGTGATGGCGGAAAATCCCCACACAATTCCCTTCCAGAACGCGGGCTCGAATGCGCGCTGGACCGGTAATCCATAAGAGCGCCATGGGCGATGTTCGATCCGCGCCAGTAGGACAGCTGGAATGGTCGCGGCTAAGAATAGGCTGCATTCGTCTACGAGCGTCCATAGCCCTATCGTGGGATGGGCCAGCCACAACGATATCTGGCGCAGCGCGGAATAGAGGAGCGCGTAGAACACAAGACCCCAACCGGGACGCAGGCCGTCCGGACCCAGGAAAAGCGTGCGCGCGTACGAGGGCTGAGTGGCGACCGAGAAGTCCGGAGCGGAAGGCTGCTGCGCGGCACTGCGTTCCGTATTTACGTCGAGATCACTCAAGTGAGGACGGACTCCGCAAAAATCATCTCCGCAATCTTTCCGCAAAGTGCCTCCAACATGGTAAAACACTCGGCTCGACCTTATGCGTCCATATTTCACGCGCGAACGCTTCGGACGGCCACAGTTTCTGGCCGGCCTGCTGCTGCTCTGCTTTCTGGCTCAGGCCTTGTGGCTGGTGCATGCCGAGCTGCGAACGGCGCAAGCACCTTACGGACAGGAAGCGCTGCGCATCAGCGAAGGGTGGAAGCAGTGGCACGGGCGGGGCGTGGCCGGGGCTCCTTTCTTGGACGCTGCCGGCAATGCTGCAGAAGATCCGTTTCGCGGTGACGACCGGGGCTTTGATACCGAGCATTCGCCGCTGCTGTCTGTAGCCTCCGCAGCGCCGCTGCTGGCATGGCCGCACGATTTTGACGGGGATTCGGCGGTTTACTGGCGCTGGCTGCCGCGAATTCCGTTCCTCGCCTGCGGGCTCTTTCTGGGCGCGTCGTTGTGGTATGTGGCGCGGCGACTGTGCGGCAACACCGGAGGGTTCATCGCACTCACTCTGTACTGTTTTTCCCCTTCTCTCATTCAGGCCAGCGCGGTGTGGCATACCGAACCGGAGATTGTGGCGACGTGGGGAGCGTTTGGGTCGATCTTCACGGCGATCGCGGTCGCGCATACGTTGTACGCTCCGCGCGAAGTCGTGTTGTGGAACTGGCGGCGCATCGTACTGCTGGGAGTTGCACTCGCGATTGCGGTGGGGGCGCAGTTTTCTCTGATCGTGCTGGTGCCGATGGCGCTGGGCTTTCTGCTCTATGTGGCTCCGGTGCGGCGGCAGGCTGGATTCGTCATCTGGATGGCGGCCTGCGCAGTGGGAGTGGTTCTGTTGTTCGCGATGTACTTTTTTCATGGGCACGCGTTTGCGGAGAGCATGCGGCACGCGGTTTTCTGGGGAGCGACGTGGCGCGGATTCACGGTGTTGGGAGTCTATAAGCAGGTGGCGGTGCAGATAGGACGCGCTTGTCCCGCGCTGGCGCTGGGGCTTCCGGTCGCGGTGGTGACCTACGCCGTCTGGCCGCGCACGCGTTATTTTGGCAACACTGCGCCGCTGCTGGTCGCGGTGCTGTTTCTGATTTTAGGCATGGCACATCCGCACGTTGGGGGTGCGGGATTTCTGCTGGCGACGATTCCGTTCCTGTTTATCTTTGTCTCTGGAGTGCTGGCAGACTTGCTGGAGACGCCGCAGCGGCCTGTGGTGATGGCGTGCGTGGTTGGGTTGCTGGCGGCGTATGTGGTTTGGAGCCTGGTGAATCTGGCGCAGGTGCCGCGAGGCTGAGGCGTTCGTCCTTGCAAGAGACGAGCGACTCATCCGCGAGAACGATGTGCCGCACTCCTTTCCGCCTGGCGGGAGTGCGGCTCAATCAGGTTTAGGCGCCTTCGGGGGAGTGCAGCACCCGGAAGGTGTTGCCGCCGCCCGAGAATACGAGCAGCAATGCATCGTCACCTTTCTTCACGTTCGCCAGGGCCTGTTGCACATCGCTCGCGGACTGGACTTTGTGGCGGTTGACTTCGAGGATGATGTCTCCCTGCTGGAGTCCGGCGTTGTCGGCTGGGCTTCCTGGCTTCACTTCTTCGATCACGGCACCATGGATGCCGCTCGGCGCCTGAATCTGCTGGCGCAGCTCCGGCGTCAAGTCGCCGAGACCGATGCCCCAGTGCATTTTGCCTTCGCCTTTACCAGATTCGTCACTACCCTCCGCGGTGCGCTTTCCCAGTTCTTCGAGCGTGACGGGAATCGTCATGCTCTTGCCATCGCGCAGAACCTTGAGCGTGATTTTCGAGCCGGGCTGTTTCTGACCGACCAGCACCTGGAGTTCGCCGGCGTCGCTGACTTTTTGACCGTCGATTTCAGTGATGACGTCGCCGATCTGCAGGTCGGCTTTGGCTCCGGGCGAATCCGGTTCGACTTGCGTCACGACTCCGCCGGTCGCGTTGGTTTCGTCGAAGAACTTCGCGTTCTCCGGAGTCACGTCGGCGATGCCGATGCCGATGTGGCCGTGGCTGACTTTGCCATCGCGGATCAGGGCTTCGACCGTGGGCCGGACAATCTGCGACGGAATGGCGAATCCCATGCCAGAGAAGCTTCCCGAAGACGAGATCAGGAACGTGTTGATGCCGACGACTTCGCCACGGGCATCGACCAGCGGGCCGCCGGAGTTGCCAGGGTTGATGGCGGCGTCGGTCTGGATGAATTCGCCGGGCTTGGTGCGATCGCTAGGATCGGGATTGGCGCGGTTAATCGCGCTGACGATGCCGCGGGTTACGGTGAATCGGAATCCGTAGGGATTGCCGAAGGCGAGCACGGTTTGTCCGGGGCGGACTTCCTTCGAGTCGCCCCAGGGAGCGCTGGCGAGATCGCTGGCGTTGACTTTCAGAACGGCCAAGTCTGTAACGGGATCGGCGCCCACAAGTTTCGCTTTCAGGACGCGGCGATTGCTGGTGGTGACGCGAATGTCGACGGCGCCGTCGATCACGTGATTGTTGGTGACGATGTATCCGTCAGGGGAAATGACTACGCCGCTGCCCATGCCGTGCTCGATCTGGGGCTCGCGGGGCTGCATTCGCGGCCCAAAGAACTGACCGAACGGGCCGCCTTGGCCGAAGAATTGTTGCATGTCGTCTGGCATCCTGCCGTTGGTTTCTTTGGTGTGGGAGGTAACGGTGACGTTGACCACCGCCGGCGTGACGCGGGCGGCGAGAGTTTCCATCGCCTTGTCGAGGGCAAGCAGTGCGCCGACGCTGTCGGTGTCGAGTGGGGCGGCGGCAGGAGCGGCAGAGGCCGCGCTAGCCGGGGACGGCTTGGCGAATTCGTAGGTTGTGAACGAAGCGACGAGGGCCAGGCCGAGCATCGGGATGGCCAGGCGGCGCGCCCAGGTTTTTGAGCTGTCTTTCCAATTTGCGAGATTCAATCTAGAGAGGTTCATTGAGTTACATCCTTTCGAGAGTTAGTACAACTAATTCGTTAGTTCTTAATGCTGAGGTTCCGCGTGTTGTTGTGCTGAGTTTCATGGCTAAGTTTGTTTTGCAGGAGTCCGATTGCCGTCAGGATCCACGACGGGATGAAAAACCATTACGCGCCACAACTGGATCTGCAACACCGACTGATCCGGGTTTCCATTTTCGTTGCCTTCGATCACGACGAACAGCGTCTCAGTGAAGACGGGCGCGAAATCTGAATTCGTCAGGTGGACATTTACTTCGGCGTCGGTCGGAAGAACCTTCGCGGGGCGAGCATTTACCTGAGCGGGTTTGTTGCGGTGAACCGTGGCGCCGGTTTGCGGCTTAGAAGACTGCACGGCGTCGGCGCGCGAGGAGTTCTGCAATGAGTGCGGAGCCTCACGCAGGTTGAAGCTCGCCGGCACGATGTGGGCATGAGGCTCTGAATTCGGCTGAGATGTTCTCAGCGAAGCCGTCGAAACGGCAGTGGAAGTCCTCCCGTTCCCGATTTCAGGAGCACTCGCGACCAGAGGAGCGGCCGTTCGCTCGGATACGCTGTCGCTGAACGCGATCAGCCGTGGCGCTCTGGAAACGCCGAGGACACAGACGACTGCGAAGGCGGCGACGAGAGATACGGCGGGCTTCCAGGCGCGTCCGGTTTCGTGGTGGCGATTCCCGTCGAGGATCTGAGCGACGCGAAGCGAGGTCTGGCGAATTTTTCCAAGGGCCGCTTGCGCCAAAGCTAGGCTGCGCTGAATGAACGTTTTTTCGGCGAGATGCGCCAGGCATTCCGCGTAGGCTCGCGGGCTGGCGGTTTCGGCCAGAACGGCATCGTCGCAGGCCATCTCGCGTTCCAGCGACACGCGTCTCTCGATCCACCACACGGCGGGATGGAAGAAGAAGATCGCCTTGACCAGTTTCTGGGCGAGATTCGTCCAGTCGTCCCAGCGGCGGAGGTGCGCGAGTTCGTGCAGCAGGATTTGATTCAACTCGCTGGCAGAGAGTTCTTGCATCACCCAACGCGGGAGCACAACGGCGGGCTTTACCAGTCCGATGGCCGTCGGAACCTGCACCTGGTCGGAGGTACAGAGGATTACACCGCGAGCCGATTGGCTGCGGTTAAGAGTTTCCCGCAGTTGAGGTTCTAATGACGCGGGGTCGACCGCGACACAACTCTTGCGCAGAGTGTAGAGATGCCAGAGACTTCTCGCAACCCCGAGCAGTTGCCAGGCAGCGATCGCGGCCCACGCCGCAAATAGGTAAAGCGCCCAGGAACTGGGCAGGCTCATCAAAGAATGGGGATGGCTGGTTTCCACGGAAATGCTTCCCGCCCGCGACCACCATGCGGAGCCGGAAATTGTTAAAGCTGAGATCGGCAAGGCCGCGATCACCACGAGCGCTGAAAACCACACAGCAAATCTTGTGGCCGAATTCTGACGGCTTGATAAGCGCAAGATTCCGCCCGCGAAAAGCGCGACGAGCGTGCCTTCCAGCAGGCAGTCCACGATCTGATAGTCAACGATTCGGAGCGTTGACACCTGAGTGATCGCATTCAACTCGAACGTCATGTGTGGTTCACTTGCTCCCTTCCAGCAACTGGCGCAGACGATCGAGTTCCTCGGAATCGATGCTGGTCTCTTCGAGAACGTTCAGCGCGAGTTGTTCGTGCGAGTTGCCGAAGAAGCGGCTGACCAGGTGCCGCACCTCGAAACGGGTGGCGTCTTTGCGGTTCATCTGGGGGGTATAGACATGAGCGCGTTTGTCCTTCACGTGCTTCACATACCCCTTTTTCTCGAGGATGCGGATGATGGTCAGGACGGAGTTGTAAGCGACAGCTGGTTTGGCAGGAAAAGCCTCCAAGACTTCGTGGACGGTCGCCGAGCCCCGGTCCCAGAGGACGTTCATAATGCGCAGCTCGGCTTCGGTCAGGGTTGCGGACTTGTTACGGGCCAATGGCTTCGGCTCCTTCCCGGACTATGTAGATCGCTGTGCCAGATCGCTACAGGTAAGACGTAGCGGCCGGCGAAACGTCAACTAATTTGTTAGTTGCATAGTCGCCGGGGCGAGTTGCTTCGGGGGTCTCGGGAAAGCGCGCGAGCTTCCGGAAATCTTGGCAAGTAAATGAAAATACACGAGATGCTCGTCGAAACGATCAGGACCTTGGGGTCGTGGCTGGCAACTGCAGATATTGCCTGGCGTTGTGGTAGCAGATGTCACGGATAAGCCTGCCGAGGATCGCTCCGTCATTGGGAAGTTCTCCGCGGGTGACATCTTGTCCGATGAGGTCGCACAGGACGCGGCGGAAATATTCGTGGCGCGGATAGGACATGAACGAGCGGGAGTCGGTGACCATGCCGATAAAACGTGAAAGCAAGCCGACGTTAGAAAGCGCGTCGATCTGTGCGGTGATCCCCTGCTTCTGGTCGAGGAACCACCAGGCGCTGCCGTATTGGATTTTGCCGGGGCGTTCTCCGCTCTGGAAGCAGCCGATCAGGGTCGCGAACTGGAAAGTGTCGGACGGATTCACGTTGTACAGGATCATTTGCGGGAGGGCATTTTCCTGGGCGAGCAGGTCGAGGTAGGCGGCGAGCGGGCCGGCCTGGGAGAAGTCTCCGATGGTGTCGAAACCGGCATCGGCCCCCAGCGTTCGGCGGGCGGCGGTGTTCACGTTGCGTAGCGCGCCGAGGTGGAGTTGCTTGGTCCATCCTTTTGCGGCGTCGAGGCGGCCGAAGAAGAGCATCATGAAAGAAGCGAACTGCGTGCGCTCGTCGTCGGTGATGGACTTACCTTCGCGGGACTTGCAGAATATTCCGGCTGCCAATGGCTCGGGACAAGGGGTGGCGTAGCAATGATTCAATCCGTGGTCGGAGAGGCGGCAGCCGAGAGAGTGAAAGTAGTCGTGACGGGATTTTAGGGCCTGCAGGAAAGTTTCGAGGTTCTTTATGTCGACGTTGGCGGCCTGCGCGAGGCGCTCGATCCAGGGCAGAAATTCGACGTCGCCGATGGCGAGAGCTTTGTCGGGACGGAAGGCGGGGAAAACTTGCGTGGGCAAGTTTGAGTTCGCGATTGCACGATGATGCCGGAGGTCATCGGTGGGGTCGTCAGTGGTGCAGACGACTTCGACACGAAATTTCTGCAGAATGGCCTTCGCGGTCAGGCCCGAGGACAACGCGGCGTTGGCGCGCTCCCAGATCGACGGCGCGGATTTTTCATCGAGCAGTTCGGTGATGCCGAAGTAGCGCTGTAGTTCGAGGTGCGTCCAATGGTAGAGAGGATTGCGCAAGGTATACGGGACGGTGCGCGCCCAGGCTAGAAATTTCTCGTAGGGAGTGGCATCTCCGGTGATGTATTTTTCAGGGACGCCGTTGGCCCGCATGGCCCGCCACTTATAGTGGTCGCCTTCCAGCCAGATTTCGAAGAGGTTGGCGAACTGGCGATTCTCCGCAATGTCGCGCGGGGAGAGATGGCAGTGGTAGTCGAGGATGGGCTGCGGAGCGGCGAACTCGTGATAGAGACGCCTGGCTGCGGCGTTGGTCAGCAGGAAGTCTTCGGTGAGAAAGCCGTTCATATCTGCAAAATCGTGGCGCGTTGTGATGCGGTCCTCGAATACGGTCATGAACGCCGAGTACAAAACGGCGATGCAAGCCAAGAATCATATCAGTTCGGTAGAAGGTTCCTCATAGTAGCGCCGGCATCCGGCTCAGCAATGGCTTGACGGCGAGGCCCTGCGCAATGTGTAGTGATGCAACGATGCCCAATCCTGACAATCCGCGCCCCATCCCGGCCGTAGAAGGGATCCCGCTTGCGCCAGCGACTCGCGTCGGTGGGCGGCGCTGGTTGATCTGCGGCCTGCTGTTCTTTGCGACCACGGTGAATTACATGGACCGTCAGGTGATCGCGCTGCTCAAGCCGACTCTGCAAATCCAGTTCGGCTGGACCGAAAACGGATACGGCAACATCGTCTTCGCATTTACCTGCGCCTATGCCGTCGGATTGCTGTTCATGGGAAAGCTGATCGACCGGCTGGGCACGCGCAAAGGCTTTTCGATCGCGGTATTTGCCTGGAGCTTGGCGGCGATGGCCCATGCGGCTGCTGGTTCTGTCATTCAGTTTGCCGTGGCCCGATTCAGTTTGGGACTTGGAGAATCCGGCAGCTTCCCGGCGGCGGTGAAGGCGGTAGCGGAATGGTTTCCCAAGCGGGAGCGTGCCATGGCCACGGGCCTGTTTAATTCCGGCTCGAACATCGGCGCGATCGTGACGCCGCTGGTTGTGCCATGGATTACTTATCGTTTTGGATGGCGCATGGCATTCATCGCCACGGGCAGCATCGGATTCATTTGGATTTTGTGTTGGCTCTGGCTCTATCGGCGCCCGGAAGAAGAGCGGCGAGTGTCGGCCGCAGAACTGGCTTACATCCAGAGTGATCCCCCAGACAGTGGAACGGCCGCGAAGGCAACCATTCCGTGGGGAACACTGCTAACCCACCGCCAGGCCTGGGCGGTCGCGGCGGGGAAATTTTTTACTGATCCGATCTGGTGGGTGTACCTGTTCTGGATGCCGGACTTTCTGAGCCGCAATCTTGGGCTGAGTTTGATGGGCATGCGACTGCCTCTGTTCGTCATCTACACTGGGGCGAGCGTCGGAAGTATCGGTGGGGGATGGCTTTCGTCTTCCCTCTTGAAGCGCGGGTGGACCGTAAATACGAGCCGTAAAACCGCGCTTCTGGTTTGCGCGCTGGCGGTGACGCCCATCATGATTGCGGCGCGTACTACGGATGCGTGGCTGGCGGTTTTTCTGATTGCAATCGCCGCGGGAGCGCATCAAGGGTGGTCGGCGAACATCTATACGCTGGCTTCCGATATGTTTCCTCGGAACGCGGTTGCTTCCGTCGTAGGTTTCGCCACCATGGCTGGAGCGATCAGCGGAATGTTTGTGGCCAAGGCCGTAGGCTACATTCTGCAGCGTACAGGGTCGTACGTGCCAGTGTTTGTGATGGCCGGGCTGGCTTATCTGGTGGCATTCGGTTTCGTGCAGATGCTGGCGCCGCGGCTGAAACCGGCGCAGGTTTGATGGCGCCGGTTTAGTCTTTTGTATAATCTTTCGGCTTCAACGAGAAATGCTTTTCGGCTCGCGCCAATAAGGGTTGGACTTCGTCAAAAATATGCGGATCAAAATATGATCATCAAGGTATTCCAAGATAAAGTCTCGTTGAGCCGCGCGGCCGCCGAGCAGGCTGCGGCGGCGATTCGGCAGGCGATCGCAGAGCGGGGTCACGCTCGGATCATCGCGGCCACGGGTGCGGCGCAATTCGATTTTCTGGATGCGCTGACCAAGGCGCCGGGCGTTGATGGAGCGAAAATCGACTGGGCGAAGGTAGAGGCTTTTCATCTGGACGAGTACATCGGGCTTCCGGCGACGCATCCCGCAAGTTTCCGCAAGTTTCTGATGGAACGGTTGGCGAGGAAGACGGGAATCGTGAATTTTCATTTCATCGAGGGCGACGCAGCCGATCCGTCGGTGATTGTTCGTGAGTTGGGCGAGCAACTGGCGTCGGCACCCATCGATGTCGCATTTCTGGGGATTGGGGAAAACGGACACATCGCGTTCAACGATCCGCCCGCGGATTTCTCGACGGAAGATCCGTACATTATCGTAAACCTCGACGAGGGGTGCCGGCGGCAGCAGGTGGGCGAGGGATGGTTCGCGGATATTTCAGAAGTCCCGACGCGCGCCGTCTCGATGTCAGCACGGCAGATTCTTAAAGCGCGAGAATTAATCGTGGTGGTTCCTGATAAGCGCAAGGCTCAGGCGGTGAAGATGTGCTTTGAGGGAGAAATTTCGCCGATGGCACCGGCGTCGACTCTGCGCAGGCATTCCAATGCAACGGTTTATCTGGATGGGGACTCGGCTTCGCTGTTGAGTCCGGCGCTACAGAATGAGTTGAATAAAAAATCGCAGGTGACGGTGAGTTCGTAACGGTCTGACGCAGTTCCATCCAAAAATGGCGAGCGCCCGGAAGCCGATTGCGTCGTTGCGCTGGTGGATTGGCGGTCTGCTGTTCGCTTCCACGGTGATCAACTACATCGATCGCCAGACGCTTTCGCTGCTCGCTCCTTATCTCAAACTTGAATATCACTGGACCAATTCTGACTACGCGAATATCGCGATTGCGTTTCGGGTGGCGTATTCCATTGGGCAGACGGGCTTCGGCAGGCTCATGGATCGCACGGGGACGCGACGCGGCCTGACGCTCTCGGTGATCTGGTATTCGGTAATTTCGATGCTCACGTCCCTGGCTAGCGGTTTCTACAGCTTCGCCACGTTTCGCTTTCTGCTGGGCGCGGGAGAGTCCGCCAACTGGCCGGCTGCCACCAAGGCGGTCTCGGAGTGGTTTCCGAAACGCGAGCGAGCACTGGCGACGGCGCTGTTCGACAGTGGGTCCTCCATCGGCGGCGCCGTCGCACCCTTCATCGTCTGGGGAATTTATTTCCGCTGGGGATGGCGTCCCGCCATCATCGTTCCCGGCACGCTCGGATTCCTCTGGCTGATCGTCTGGCGATGGCTCTACTACGCTCCCGAAGAGCACAGCCGCATCACCGAATCAGAACTGGCGATGATCGTCGCCGACAAACGCGAATCCGACGCACCGCAGAACGGCAGAGTTTCTCCGCGTTGGCGCGACCTTCTGAAATTCCCGCAGACCTGGGGAACGATCATCGCGAGAGCCTTCACCGACCCCGTCTTCTTCTTTGTTGCCGAGTGGTTCCCCATCTATCTGGTCGCGAAAGGAATTCCGCTCAAGAATGGATGGTTCGCCGTGGGGATCCCTTTCATCGCCGCCGACCTTGGTAGCTTCTTCGCCGGCGCACTCTCCGGCCACCTGATCAAACGGGGATGGTCGCTGGGCGCCGCCCGAAAACTGCCAATTATTTACGGCGGTATCGGCATGACCCTGATCATCCCCACTATCTTCACGACGAATGTGTATCTGATCGCATTCCTGTTCTCGGTCGTAACTTTCACCTACGCCGGCTTTACCATCATGGCGAACGTTTTACCTTCCGACCTGTTTGCCAGCGAATCCGTAGCCTCAGTATCCGGTTTGAGTGGGACGGGGGCGGGAATCGGGACGATCGTCGCATTCAAGCTGATTGGTTATTTTTCCGACGCCCGGCAGGCTACGGGCACGCATTCGTTCGATCCCATCGTGATTGTGGCGGGACTGGTTCCGCTGGTGGGCATGATTCTGGTGTTGCTGCTGGTGCGGAACACGGAAGCTACGGATCAAGGGCTGGTGCGCAGGATCTGAAAGTTTCGTTACACTCGGTGGGTTGAGTTTGAGGAGATACAGTGAAGATCAAGCATCTTTAACTGGTAGCGGCATCTACATTACGCGACGATTTGAGGGGATATGGGTTACAAGCAACTGGATCTTGACGGCAAAGTGGCGGTGGTGGTCGGGGGAAGTTCTGGAATTGGAAAGACGATTGCGCTCGGACTCGCACAGGCGGGCGCGGATGTGGTGGCAAGCGCGCGGCGAATGGAGCTCGTGAACGCGCTGGCGGACGAGATTGAATCCCTTGGCCGGCGATCTCTGCGGGTGACTTGTGATGTGGCGGATCGCGAATCCTTGGAGAAGCTGCTGAAGGCGTGCGTGGACGCGTTCGGAAAAGTCGACATCCTGGTCAACGCGGCGGGGATTACGAAACGCGCGCCGACCCTTGATTATTCCGAAGCCGACTGGAACCGGATCATGGATACGAACCTGACGGGCGCGCTGCGGGCTTGCCAGGTATTCGGGCGGCACATGATCGAACGGAAGTATGGGCGGATTATCAACATTGCGTCGATGGGGACATTCGTGGCGCTGTTTGAAGTCGCGGCGTATTCGGCCAGCAAATCGGGGCTCGCGTCGCTGACCAAGTCGCTGGCCGTGGAGTGGGCGAAACATGGGATATGCGTCAACGCGATTGCGCCGGGATATTTCCGCACGCCGCTCAGCGAAAAGCTGCTGGTAGGAACGGGGCGCGGGAATGAAGTGCTGATGCGCACTCCGATGAAGCGGTTTGGTGAACTGGAAGAACTGGTGGGAGCGGCTGTTTTTCTGGCGTCAGACGCGGCGAGCTTCGTGACGGGTACCGTGCTGGCAGTGGATGGCGGAGTTCTGGCCAGCGGCGTGAATCAGTAAGCCGTTTCGCACTCACCCATTTTGTACTCGCGGAGTTAGCGCGCTTTCTTCTCGCGAAGGGCGGCGCGCGCGGACAACACGGCTTGTACCAATTCCTGTGCGGCTGACGTAATTTTTTGCAGATTGCCTTCGCGCAAAGCTACGGGATCGACCAGGTCCGCGCCAACTCCCAGGGCAAACGCTCCCGCAGCGATGAATTCCGCGGCGTTTGCGGCATTCACGCCTCCCGTCGGAATCAATCTGGCCTGTGGGAATGGGGCTTTCAACGAGCGCAAATATTTTGGCCCCCCTACGTTTCCGCAAGGAAAAATCTTGACTAGCTGAACGTCGTGCGCTTGAGCGTTCATCAGTTCGGTTGGGGTGAGGGCGCCCGGGATCGCTAATTTCTCGGCGGCCCGGGCAACTGAGAGCACCGAGGACGCCAAGCCAGGGCTGACTAGAAACTCGGCTCCGGCCCGGAGGCACGACTCCGCCTGCTCGGCGGTGGTGACCGTTCCGGCTCCGACGAGAATTTTATCACGGTACTGCTGCGCTACTTCACGGAT
>Ga0210403_10002567_pt1 | contig 16333 bp, 12 predicted proteins | sample IncBWC19MmetaG_FD_150863 | JGI IMG/M metagenome (GOLD analysis project Ga0210403, IMG submission 150863) | Forest soil microbial communities from Barre Woods Harvard Forest LTER site, Petersham, Massachusetts, United States - Inc-BW-C-19-M | ecosystem: Environmental > Terrestrial > Soil >... | reverse complement strand
CAGTCTACGTCTCGTGTTCCTTGGTCGGCGGGTTTGGGGAGGTGGACGATGGTGGCGGTGGGGGCGTTCTTTGCCGTGTCGGGTCGTGGCCCGGAGCTGTGGGTGAGGGTGCCTTGCTGGGTGAGGGAGCAGACGCGGTTGGCGAGCACGACCGCTGTCTCGTAGTAGCCGGCGCTCAGCAGCACCCCGCAAGGGCTGTTGGACTCTTCCAGGAGCGTGTGCAGAATGTCTGAGAGCGTTTCGGTGTCGTGGCGGTCGTGTGCGTCGAGGAGGTCGTCGAGGATCACGAGTTGCGGGTTGCCGGCGAACGCTCGCGCGAGCCCGACGAGCGCGCGTTGATAGTTCGACAGCTCGCCCCAGCGACGGCCAGCCAGGTCACTCGCGCCGACCCGCTCGAGTGCCGCGCCCGCGGTCTTGCGCACGTCGTGTCTGCCCTCGTCACGGACGGCGAGTGGCCCGCCGATGTACTTGCATACCTCTAGCTCTTGGTGTGGCCCGTCGCGTGTGACCAGCACCATGTCGTGTCCGAGCATTGGGTCGCTCGATCGCGCCTTCCGTGCTGCCCGCCACTCTCGGAGGCTGCGCTTGCCCTGCGCTCGAACGGGCCGTCCGGCGAGTGTGACGATGCCCGCGTCTGGTGCCTGCAGTCCCGCCACGATCTCAAGCAGCGTTGACTTCCCGCCAAGCCGACGGCCGATGACTGCGACCACTTCGCCAGAGGCTACCTCCAGCGAAACGTCCTGCAGCACCCCGAGATACGAACCACCCCGCAAATACCCCTTGGAAACCGCTCTCACCTGTAGTATGGGCGCGCTTGACACCAACCCTCCGAAGGCGTCGTTTGTACCTAGCGTACCCCGCGCCGAGCGGCAGGAGACGCACACCGGTGCAGGCCCGGTCCCGGCCGAATTCACGGCCGTCGGCCATCAGGATCGTTCCCGGCACCAGCTTCCGCGCCGCGTCGCCCGCCCCGCGCCGCCGGCCGCGACGCGCCGTAGCGACTTCGCAATAATGCTAAGCTCGCCGTCGGGATCGAACCCCTTAGCCATGATTGCGGCCAAGGACAAACCTACGCGGAAAGCTGCAGCCGCTGCGGGCGATGTCTCGCCGATCGGCTCGACTCACCGGGCGGCCAGTAGCCGACGCGCGCAGCGAAGCGCAACCTACCGTTAGGAGCTGCGCCGTATCGCGCCCTACGAGGGTCTCGCAAGAATCGTGATCGCGCGCCGTCGCGCGCTCGCTCTGACCCAGCAGGAGCTCGCGGACCGCGTTGGGACGAGCCACTCGGTCATCTCCCGTATCGAGAGTGGCCAGCGCCCGACGAGTGTGACGACTCTGCGACGGCTTGCCGAAGCATTCGACACCCACCTCGTCGTAGGCTTCGACGACCGGCCCGAGGAGATCCGCGACGCAGAGCTGGTCGTCGTTTCCTAGCGGAGCAATTGAGCGGTCTCTGCCGAAATATCGAACCACTCGCCCTCGGAGAGGTGAGTCGCTTGTAGGGGAGTTGCTGAGGTGAAACGACCGGTCGCGCGCGCCCGCTAGCGAGTCGTAGCTTTCATGCTACGATCCGGACCGTTATGGGACGGTGTCTCTAGATGCGGAGATCCAAGGAGAGTGCCGTCTTCGCGGATCTCCTCTCGAAGACGTTCACAACCCACGAGGAGCGCGCCGCCCACGAGCGCGAGGTCGCCAAGTTGGCCGCCTTCGCTGAGCTGCTGAACATCTTCGATGAGGTCCGTGCCGGGAGCCATCTCTCCAAGGCCGAGCTCGCGCGTCGAATTGGCGTGCGGCCCTCGGTCGTCTCGCGGCTGCTGGATGGCAAGCGCCGCAACGTGCAATTGGACACCGTCGCTGCCGTCGCCGATGCGCTGGACGTCTACATCGAGATGCGCGTGCGCCCGCAGCCGACGCGCAAGCAGGCCCGCCACGCCCCAATCGAGGTCCTCGCCGCGTAACGGGTGCGGGCGGCGCATAGGCACCGTGCCTTCGCTTCCGCCACGAGACGGCTCCGCTGTGGCCGATACCCGCTGACGCGCTCGAATTCACGTGAGAGCAGCAGCGCCGACATCGTCCGAACGGTGGTCACCGCACTGCCACGATCAGCCCCACCGTAACCGCCTTCGACGTTCGTCCCAGCGCATCGGTCGCGGTTAGCACGGCGGTATAGGCGCCTGGCGGCAGTCGTCCCGGCGCCAGCAGGAGGTTGTGGACTCCCTGCACGCCGGCGAAGCGGAGCGTCGTCCGGCGCTGCAGGAGCTCGCACCGTCTGCCGTGGCGCTGGCCGGTCACGCAGCGCCCGCGCGCCAGCCGTCCCGGTGAGATCCGCAGTAGCGTCACTGATACGGTGGCCGCTTCGGAGAGCGCTAGACGCAATGTGGTCCTGTGCCCCGAGACAAGCCGGCCGGTGCCCAGGTGTACACTGCTGATCCGAGGAAGGATCGGCACCAGCGAGGCGCTGAGCTGGTAAGGACCGTCGCTGTAGCCGCAGGCTGGTCCCACGACGACTAGCCATGTCCCCGAGGCGGTCGCTGTGAATGAGAACGATTCGGTCAGCGAGCCCGATTCGACGCCGCCTATAGGGGCTGTACCGAGCAGTTGTGGTTCACTCACGCCGGGGGGCAGGGCCTCCACGTCGAAGCCGGACGCCGGCGGCTCTGTGTGTCCTCCGAGCGTGACCTTGTCGCCACGCAGCAGCTTGAGCTGCCACAGCTCCTCATCTTTTGTGCACGCCCGGTCGGAATGCAGGTCGTAGTTGATGACAGCGTCCGCGGCCGTGTTGCCGGACACGGTCACTCCAGGCGTGAGCAGCGGCGCTCCGGCGATCATCTCACCCCCGCCCGGCCCAGCTAGGAAGGCGGGCGGCTGGACCGTCGCGCTGAGCTGGTAGGGCCCGTCGCTGTAGCCGCAGGCTGGTCCCACGACGACGAGCCACGTCCCACTACGCGACGCCGCGAAGGAGAGCCCTTCCGAGAGCGAGCCGCTTTCGACGCCCACGATCGGCGCGGTGCCGAACAGCTGTGGTTCGGTGACCCCGGGAGGAATCGCCTCGACATCGAAGCCAGCCGCGGGCGACTCGGTTAGGCCCCTCAGCAGCACCTGGTCGCCTGCGGTGAGGCTGAGAGTCCACAACTCCTCGTCGCGCGTGCAGGCCCGATCGGAGTGCAGGTCAGCTGGGATCACGCCGTCGGCCGCGGTGTTTCCGGACACCGTCACGCCTGGAGGAAGGGCCGGCGCTGTAGCGATCGAGCCTCCGCCTCCGGGGCCCGGCGCGAAAACGGGCGGCGCGACGCTCGCGCTGAGCTGGTAGGGCCCGTCGTTGTAGCCGCAGCCGGGTCCCACCACTAGCAGCCAGCGCCCACCCCGCGGTGCCGCGAAGGACAGCCCTTCAGAAAGGGAGCCGCGTTCGACGCCCGTGATCGGCGAGGTGCCAAGAAGCTGTGCTTCGGTCGTCCCAGGCGGGATCGCCTCGACAGCGAAGCCCGACGCCGGGGCGCTGGTTACCCCGCGCAGGAGCACCCGGTCACCAGCGCCAAGTTCGACTTGCCATAGCTGCTCATCCTTGGTGCAGGCCGAGTCCGACTGGAGGTCCTGGCCGATGACCGGTTCGCTCGCTGTGTTGCCCGAGTAGGTGGTCCCGACCGTCATCAGCGGCGCGGCAACGAGCGTTGTGCCTCCTCCCGCGGTTGCCGCCGCCGGCAGCATCGCCCCCGCCAATGAGGCTCCTAGCGCTGCTAGCGCCAATGACCGCAGGTGTCGGAGGGTGACCCTGCGAAGCGCGTCTCTCATCGGTCCTCCCCTATTCGAAAGCACAGGCCCAATCGGGCCGCCGGGATCTTATCCTGATCCATCGCATCGTTGTGTGCCGGGCGGGACGAGGCATATGCATGCCTGACACCTGCTTACGCGACACAATGCGGCCGTGTTCGCGTATGGGTATGTCCAGTGCTCCTGCTCGCCCGGTGCCCGCGTAAGCACAGTCCTTGCTTGGACGCTTGCTGTCATGCAGAGGCGCTAACCGGCGATCGCCCCTCCAGCGTGTTGGGCTCGGCTTGGTACACAACTGCGGTTGGATAGCTCAGTGATATTGACGCTGCACATGGCCGGCGGCGTATGGTACGGAGGCGATGACGAACGGTGGCGTTGTGACGATCACTTCGAGTCCCTGCCCTCTCGCCAGGCGACGTACGGGGACCTGCTGGCGAGCGCGCAACGCGATGGTTCTGGCGATCTTCGTGACCGCTACGTAGCAGCCCGAAACTGGACTGCAACGCTGACGGAAGTACCGCATGACGATCTTGGCGCGCGCGCCTGTGGCTGCGGGGTTGGCAGTCAAGGCTACATAGCGTCTGCTGCCGTGCCTGACAAGCAGTCGCGCCAGCGCGAGACTGGGTGAGCCTTCGAGCGTGAATGTGGTGCACGCTTGGCCTGGTTGATAGCCGGTGCCGGAGCCGCCCGACGAAGCGCACGCGCTCCACTGACCTGGTGGGAGCGCCATGGTCGCGACGCCGTCTGCGTCGAGTGAGGGCGCTAGTTGGAGCGGCCCCGTGACGATCAGGGCAGGGCTGGGCGCGTCACTGGTGACCGCGATCTTGACCTGACTCCCTTCGACTTCGGCGCCGACTTTGACCGCGTTGTTCAGCAGCGCGGTCGTAAAGCTCCACGCGTGGCTCAGCGTGCCAGTCCCGTCCTGAACGGAAACCGCCGCCTGATATGTGGCGCCCGGTGTAAGCGGCGCGACCGGCAGGATGATCCCACCGGTCAAGTACGGGCCAATTGTCTGCGTCGAGTTGTCGACCCAGCGCACTTCAACAGGGCCGCTGGGGCCGGTGAGACTCGCGGCGGTGATCGTGACCTGGGCAGGGCCCTGTTTGCCTGCCTGATCGAGGTAGACGAAGAGCTCGCGCCCAGCTGTCGTTCCCCCGGGAATCCCGACGAAGTCGCCAGGGACGAACGGGCTCTCGCGCGCAGTCTCGGCAGCGGGAACGTTCTGCACACCATCGCCGGGGTAGCTGCGAGGCTTGGCGTGAACAGCTGGTCCAGGTGAATCGGAGCATCTTCCCAGGGGTTGGAGGTCGGCGTCCAATCGCTTCCCGCCGAAAGAATGCTGTGGTCTCCGGCCCACGCGCCACCTTCAGTGTAACCAGGCGCAGACGGAGCCTCTTGGTGGGTAAGCTGACCCCCATTCTGCATCTCATAGGTGTTGTGCAACGCGCAGTCCTGTGACCAAGCGGGTTCCTCGACGATGTCGGCCGGCAGCCCAATCGCGGCCCGCTGCGCGTTGAGGTAGGACAGCGCAGTCTGGGCCGGGACGTCGGCGCGCGCGGGTGCTGCGAGAGTCAGCAGGAGGACCGCAAGACCAACAGCAGCGCCGGCACGCAGATCGGTGCTCCCCGGAGCCATCAATCGCTCCGCGACGGGGTCCACGAGCCAGGTGGCGGATACTCGCGCGGCATCCGGTAAAGAGTAGGTTGTTCGCCTCGTGTCCGCTCAGCGAAGCGGCGACCAGCGTCGTCAAGCACGAGGCACCAAGGGTCCGAGCGAGCGGTTTCCGTACGAAAGGCGGCGTCGGAGGCTCGCCGTACACCCGACGGTTGACGTTTGGATCTTCTTGATCGAAGAGCCGGATGTGGCTGATGCGGCCGCTCAGCTGCGCCACGCGCGCCGTAGTCTCGATAGCGTGAGCCATGATATGCCGGTGAGGAGCCCGAGGAGCACGAGTGCGGCCGTGCTCCATGACAGTAAGTAGAACTTGCCGTATACGTGGATGAAGCTTGCGTTCGCTGCCGGTCGTTCTGCGAGCCAGAGGGCAGAGCCGCTGCCGGCGAGCGCCCAACGTGAGGATACGGCCAGCGAAAGCGGTGCGATTGGGCCCATTTCGTTCACCGCAACGATCGCGCCGGCGCACAGGACCTGCGGTACGAGCAGCAGCGGCAAAGTGCTGCCGGCTTGGTTCTCGCTGCTTACCAGCGCGGACAGCAGCAGCCCGGTCGCCATCGAGACCTCTGTCGCGGCGACGAGCAGGAAGATGACCGTAGCGTAGGTAGTTGCGGGGGCGTGGAGCGGATCGATCGTGAATGCTACGGTGGCGAGCATCAGTCCCTGAGCGATGGCCAGCGCGCCAAGCACGATCAGCTTGCTGGCGAGGTATGGCTCTGCGGCGACGCCGAGGGCGCGCTCGCGGATGAACAGCGGCCGCTCGGCGACCAGCGCTCGGGCGCCGTCGACGGCACCGATCCAGCTACAGATGAGCACCAGCGTGAACAGCATTTGTGCGGACCGGTCTGCGTGTCCCGGCCGCCCGAATGCCTCTGCGCCGAACATGAGCACCGCCCCGGCGGCGAGCACGGGCGCCTGGAGCAGTAGGACCGCAAGGTTGCGCCGGTCGCGGCTAAGGATGCGCGTAGCGCGCGAGGTCAGCGCGCGCGTGTGGTGGCCAAACGCCCGCGAGCGCCGGCGGTGACTGACCGGCGCGGGATATGTCTGCGACGCGGCGGCGGGCGCGGGGGCGGGGGCCGCCGGCAGCGTTGCGAGGCGTTCATACATAGCCTCGAAGTTCGGCACCGCGAAGTGCATGAGCGCTGCCTCGGGTCGGCCATTGAAGCGCAGGAGGCCGCCGCTGGCCATCACGAGCAGCCGGTCGAAGCCAGCCAGCGAGGCGGTGTGGTGGGTGATGCAAACGACGGCACAGCCGCGGTGGGTGACGCGGCGCAGCAGCGCCATAAGCTGACGCTCGTGCACGATGTCGAGGCTCGCGCCGGGCTCGTCGAGCAGCAGTACCTGCGGCGAGCCGAGCAATTCCATCCCAACGGCGATGCGGCGCTGCTGGCCTCCTGAGAGCCCGCCGCCGATCCTGATGTCGGCGTGGGTGTGCATGTCGAGGTCGCGCAGGACGCGCTCGACGGCCGCTGTGATCTCATCTGCCGTCGTGTCCTCGGGCAGGCGCAGTCTCGCGCGATAGGTGAGCGCCTCCCGTGCGGTCAGCTCGCGGTGCAGCACGTTCTCCTGGGCTACGTAACCGACGTCGACGAGCCTGTGGGCGAGCGCTTCGCCGTCGAGCGTCACGCGGCCGGCGCTGGGGCGCATGGCGCCCGCGAGGATTCGCATCAGCGTGCTCTTGCCCGATCCGGCCTCGCCGACGATGCCGGTGAGCTCGCCGGGCACGAGGCTTACGTCGGTCGGTTGCAGAATGCATCGACTGCCCTTCACGCGCTGTTCGATGCCGAGCGCCTCGAGCCATCCGGCGCGGCTCTCGGTGCGCACCTCGTCCGCGTTGACGAGCAGCTGGAAGTGCCCCAGCGCGATCTCGCTGCCCGGCGATACCTCGGCTCGCTTCACCGGGATACCGTTCAGGCGTGTTCCGTTGGTCGAGCCGAGGTCGTGCAGCGTCCAGCGCGTGCCATCGTGGCGCAGCTCAGCATGAAACCGCGAGACGTTGGGGTCCCTGATCTCGATGTCGTTCGACCGACCGCGGCCGATTTTCAGCACGTGGCCGCGGAGCTCGAGCGTGTGCACGATCGTCGGATCGGTCAGCGTCGCGGCCCACCGAGCTGCGGCGGTTCGCTGCGCTGGTGCGACGCCAGTCGCCGATCGCGGTGGGCCAACGATGGCGGTGACGCTCAGCGTCTGGTCGCCGAGCGCGATCTCTGTTCCCACTACAAGCGGGGTTGGCCCTGTGATGAAGCTGCCGTCGACGCGGGTGCCGTTCGTCGAGACGAGGTCGGATATCCACCAGCCGTGCTCGTCCCGACTCACGGTCGCGTGACGCGCCGAGATGGATCTCGACTCCAGCCGCACGGCGCAGTCGTCGGCGCGCCCGATTATGGTGCCGTCGCCGTCGAGCTGGTATGTGCGTGAGGGTCCGCTGAGCTCGAGGTGCTCTTGCTCGCTCATCGTTCAGTCAAGCCCGCCCACCACGTGCACAAGGCGGCGAGATCGCCTGCGCTGCCGAGGCCGATCCGGTAGGTCAGCGTGGCGGTGCTCGTCCAGTCGAGCCGGGCGCCGAGCGTCGAGATGAACGTAGTCGCGTAGCCAAGCGCGTTCGGGTTTGCGTCCATGCGCCAGACCGTTGAGTGCGGGCACTGCGATAGCGTCCCATGACCGGCCATCAAGCGGTCGCCGATCGCTTTTCGCTGATGGTAATAGGCGTTCATGCTCGTCAAGTTGGCGAACTTGATCGCGAGTAGTTCGTGCCCGCTCCATTCGCAGCGTACCGTCGCGAGCGCTCCGTTGGCCAGCACCGTCGGCTCGCCGCGACAGTGTTTGACACCGGCGGGCAGCGCTGCGACGAGTGAGCGCTGCGGTTCGCTCAGGAGCAGATCGAGCGTGTTAAGAATCCGCCAGTTGGGTAGACCAGTGAAGTAATAGAGAGCGAAAACGGCGGCGTACATGCCGACTACCGACACGAGCAGTTTCCGCAGCCAGTGTCGCCTTGACCCGCTCGCTTTGTACCAAGTCGGCGTGGCAGCCGAAGCGGAGCCGGCAGGCGTATGAGCCCCCGCCAGCTCGCTACTTGACGAGGACACGTCCGGCTTACGCGGTTTGCGTCGGACGCCGGGACTCGACTCGCGAAGGCCACGGCGGCCGGCGACTGTAGTGGGCAGATCACGTGTGATCGCTTCGAGCTTTCGACAATCCCCCTCGTCTTCGATCACGCCCGCGAGCGCCAATCCCCAGTCACCGGGGCGGCCACGGGCGCCCGGCTCGAGCGGATTGGTGAACGTCGGAGCGAGCAACTCACCGATCGCCGGCGGAAGCTGCGCGCGGAGCCGGTCTCCGTCTGACGTCCTCGGCGTCGCGCGCGAGTTCAAGACGATCACACGGTAGACGGCAAGCGCAAGCGCGTACCAGTCACTCTCAGCGTCGTGGGAAGGGATCAGCCCAGCTTCCAAGCGGGGATCAGTCCAGTATTTCGTGAAGTACGCGGGCATCGCGAAGTCCGGTAGGTGCAGCGTGTCGCAATCGATGAGCAGCATCGACGGGGTGGGGTTGATCGTCCATAGCTGGTTCGTGGCCGAGATGTCGCCGTGGATCAGCTCGTGCTGACCCAGCAGCACCAGCGCGCTCGCGAGCTGGCGGACGATCAGCAGGCGCTGTTTGAGCGGCGGCGCTCCGACCGCAGCAAGATGACTGAAGTCCTGCGGAATCGGTCGCGCCACGGGGCAAAAGTAACCATCCCCCGCGCGAGGAATGAGCACCCCGGCTACCTGTCCTCGCTTCAACACGAGGTCTACAGGCCACGCGATGCGCCTGACGTCCCGAGCGACCTTCCTGCGCGTTTTGATCTCACGCCCGACCTCGACGAGTTCCGCGATGCGACCGGCGTGTCCCTGGCCCAGAGGCTCATAGAAGCGCTTGTACAGCAGCTCCGGATTGTCCTCTACGGCGAACAGTTCGGAGCTTCCCGCTGGCCGGAACACCGGATGCTCGCCGATCCGGTAACTGTCGTGGCGCCCTTTGATAGATCCGGCGGCTACGGCCATTGCTGTCGGCGCAGCGCGACGAACGTGAGGTCGTCACTCGATCTCTGTCGCTGATATGAGAGCACGTGCGCCGCCGCGACCGGCGTGGTCGCGCGACGCAACTGCGCCGCGACCCACTCGCGCACCGCTGGCGACTGGCAGAGATCTTGGGCCAGGCCGTCAGTGGCGAGCAGCAGCACCGACCCACGACGCACACCGACGCGGCGTCTGATAATCGCCGACTCGCCACGCGGCAAATAGTCTCCGAGCTCGCGTGAAGATGCTCCTCCGAGAGGTCCGACGAGAACCTCGACCGTGGCATCCGCTCGCAGCTCGATGACGCTGCTATCGCCGACCGACACGACGCTCACGTCCATCCTGCGGCTTTCCCTATCAGCCACGCTGACGGCAGTGAGCAACAGCGTCGTCGCGCACTGGCCGGCGCCGACGCCGAGACTGCGGCTAAGCTTGCCGACGGCGTTTCGGGCCTGTCCGGCCGCGACGTCGAGCAATCCGAGGTCGGTGACCGCCAGCCCGCGTTCGCGTGCCTGGCCGTCGATCGCCTCCAGCGCGTAGTGCACCGCGACATCCGCGGCGGGTCCGCCGAACTCAGCACCAGAGACGCCGTCAGCAACTGCGCACACGAGCGTCTGTCCGCTAAGAGTCAGACCATACGCGTCCTGGCGTTCTTGGGCTCTGTGGGCGTGTGTGCGTCCGAGCGCGCTCGCCGCAGCCACAAACCAACCGCCCATCACTCCGCAGTCAGCCGCGAGGCTCGGACGCCGCCAGCCGCTCGCCGCCAGATGCTGCTGCCAAGTGCCGGCGATGCGCCCGATTGCCGGAGGCGACTCGAGCCCCTCAAACTGCGACAGCGACGAGCGGGATGACTTGCCTCGGCGCTCGTGGGCGCCGGGCGCAGCCGACGCGACCTTTCCACTGCCTCGTGGCCGCGCGAGCGCGACCGCAGGCAGCCGTTCGGTTACCGGCTCAGACGCCGTCTCGGCTAGATCGCTGTGATTCCAGGGCAGCTTCACGGCCGATAGGCGACAGTGACGTCGTCATCTTCGTGTGCGAGGATTCGCTGCGCGAGGCTGTCGACCGGAGCACGTCCCTCGCTGTTAGTCAGCGTGATGACGGTATTCATCACGACCTTCAGGATCTCATCGATTGCGGTTCTCGCGACCTGTCCGTTGAACTGAGCGAGCGACGGATCAGAAGCAAGCTTCCGTAGCGTCACGTCATTGACATCGCCGAACCCGAACGTGACAAGCTTCGGGCGAAGCGGCGAACCGAGCAGGCGTGCGCGGGCCGCAAGCCATGCATCCTCTGACTCCACATTCGGCTTGGCGTCCGTGATGAAAAAGACGACCGGCCGAAATCCGCGGGTGCCGAGCAACGGCGCTTCGGTATCGATCATCCGCAGAGCGGCCTTCAGCGGCTCGACATAGCTGGTGCGCCGCCCGGCGACGAAATGCGGACGCGTATGCTCCTCGTCGATCCAGGTAAGCCGACGCACAACTTGCGCGCCGTCGTTAAACGAGATCACGCCCAACGCCACACTCTCGAACGCCTCCGGGATCTGCTCGATCGTCTCGATCAACTCAGGCACGAAACGGTTGACCACCTCCATCGCACCATCCATCGACTCAGAGCGGTCCACCACGAGGACAAACGGCGCCACCTCGAAGAGCTCCGCCCGTTCATCGATCAAGCCAGCCACCATGCCGCCATCCTACGGCCTCACGCCTATAACTGCTTTCTCAGTCCGGATGGGGGAATTCAACTGGTCAATGGCATCATCCCGATACCTCAAGCTCCTGCCACTAGGATCGACTCTCGGCTCATCCAGTCGCCACACGGTCCTCCGAGGACCCCGAGCGGTTCCTGCACGAGCTCGCGATAACCGAGCGAGCCACAGCACCGGCAGCCATGGGCGAGCCACGCAGTTCGCTCGACCTTCGCTCGCCGACAGCCTCGGCGGCCCTACCCGCAGCGCGGCTCCAGTTGCTTCAAGGTGACGCTGCAGGCTTGAAGTAGATCAGTCGTTCGATGACCCCAGCGAGCTCAGGTGGGCCATCAAGCAAGCGCCGTAGGTCAGGATCCATTGGGCTTGCTCGGCTCAGGGAGTGGAGTTGTGCGTCACGATCTATTGATGAGTGCTGTTCTGCGATTTGCTCGGCGAGCTTGGGCCAGCGCTCACCGAGCACGATCCACTTGCCGAGATGGTCTGGTGTAAGCGCAGGCACGCCACCGAACATATCGCGCTCGCGCGCGATCTTCGTCAGCAGTCGGGCGTGATTGAGCATTCGCTTGGCGCCGCGAGGGAAGCGGGGTGGATAACGTTGTATAAATCGCTCGACCTCTTCGATCTCGGGGGAGCGCACTGTGCGAATGCTCTCTGCCACCTTGTCTGCATATGAGTCAAGCTTTTCGTCGCCGACCGCTTCGCGCCATCGGGGATCGCTCGGTCCAAACCCTTGTGCTTCCGAGCCGTCATTTTCCTGCAGTATCTCCTCGAGCCCTTCCTCGACTTCGTGTCGGCGGCGTCGAGCGCGCGCCCGCCAAATGCCAGCGTAGGTCGCAACGATTGCTCCCAACACGCCACTGACACCACCGAAGGCCGCAACCGACGAGGCCCAGGTGCTGATCGATGACCCTGACGTAACAGCGAGGACGAGTGCAAAGACGCCGCCCAGCGCAGCGGCGTATGCGGCCCACACTTGCACCTGCAACCAACTGACGCCGGGGCGAGATGAGGTAGACGCTTGGGAGGAGGGACTGGGACCCGTCTCGGGAAGCTGCGGCGGCGCCCCGCTCAATAGGCGCTGCATGTCGCTGCTCGCCGGGGGTGGTAGCTCGAGTTCAAGTTGGACAAGCTTCTCAAGGTAGCGTCTGCCAAGGTCGGCGTCGGCGTCCGCAGCCTCACCCGCGTATGCCGTCTGTGCAGCCTTGGACAGCGCACCCATATCGGCCAGCAGAACGGTAACGACGCCCAGGTGAGCGAGTAGCTGACCAGCGACCTCAAAAACCTCGACGGCGCGCGCCGCGCGACAACGCTCGAGATCGTCTACGAAGATCACCATGCGCCCACCACGCGTTGCTTGGCAGATCAGCCGGCCTAGCTGGCTCTTGACCTGGGACATCGAGCCGCTCGCTGCCTCTGATTTCGGGTCATCGACAAAACGGGCTGCGTCTCTGGCTGCCGAGAAGACGCCGCGCCAGACCAGTGCACCGATCCAAATGGCGCCAAGCCATCCGATCGCGCCGATCACTGCGGCGTTTATGTGGAGAACCTGCTCCGCTAGTCGTCGCGTTGCCGTCGTCCCGGTAAGAAACGCCGCCACCAAGCCCGTGGCGAGCACCATCGCCACAACGCGCCGCCAGCGCTCCTGAGGACCCAACATCGCAGCCGGAAGCGGCTGAAGAAGCCGCCACCAGATGCGCCGTCTTTGGTTCGCTGTGCGAGCGACCTTCGCGGCTAGCGCTGCGCCGAGGTGCGGTGCGTCGTCGTGCTCCCACGCATTGAACCAGCACACGATGCGAGGCCGATCGCCTTCGCGCTCGACAACCCAATGGCTGATCAGTCGCTGCATCATGCTCGCGACAGATGTCTTCCCTGCGCCCCACGGCGCACTCAGGGCGATAGTCAATGGAGTGTCCGTCTTCTCGTTGTCGACGATCTCGGCAAGTGCTGTCGCAAACGCTGCAAACCCGAAGTAGTCGGACGAGGGGTTGTTGATCGGTTCATCGGACAGCAGGCGTAGATCGCCACGATCCTCGGGTGACCGACGAACACCGCGAAACCGTCTTGTGGGAGGGTCAACATGAATCGCCATGCGCAAGGCCTAACAGAAACCACGCGCTAGGGCAACGGATCAGGCAATGCGTGCGAACGTTCGAACCGAGGCTGCGTAGAACTTGGAACGTCTCTTAGTATCAAGCGAACGTGGGGACTACGACGGACCCAACAGACGCTACGTGCGTAGTCCTGTAGGGTGGCGGAGGTGGCTCGGCAATGAGACGCGGCGGAGAGAGTGGTGTCGCTCCGTGGACGCCGTGCGCGTCGCGGAAAAGGCACAGCACGCGTCCGGCGGGTCGAGCCGCGCTTGGAGCGAGTAGCCCGGCCCATCCTTCATGTGCCAATTGCTCGCCAATCCTCTGGAAGGCCGGCCAGCTCAAGTGGCCGGGGACGGGCGAGGAGAGCCCCACAGTGGACAGGCGCTCTGTTGAGGAGAGGTCGGCGACTTCCACGTCGACTTCCCATGTCCATAGTACGCGAGGCATCTGCGCGAGGGGCGGGACCGCCCGCTCGGCGAGGTGTCGATACCACTCTGCCCACGCGGTGTTCTCGCTGTCGGCGAGGTAGAGCGCGTCCACGACATGGCCGCGCTGCCAGCGGTTGTCCGGTGGCGGGTCGCGTTCGGGTAGTGGTGGCGATCCTGGGTAGGGGTGCTTGACCCAGCGTCCGCGTACCGCGATCGCTGCGACTTCTGGCGGCACGTCAGCTTGCGCCTGGGTCCTCGAGGCCTGAGATCAGGCGGGCGACTGCTCGGTAGTCGCCCTTTGCGATGCGGTCGATCGGCTTGTCGTCATCGAGGGCGGGGATTGGCTTGCTGAGCCATACGGGGATGTAGGTGGGGTGGATGACGCGTGCGAGTCGTTCGACCAGCGATGAGAGCTCGGCGAGTCGCTCGGCGCGGACTCCGCTCGGAGCGCTGCGACGCGCGAGCCATTCCCGCACGGTGCTGGGCGCTGCGCCTGTCGCGCGGGCGATGTCACGGTCGGAGAGGTGGCCGGTGTCGTGAACGTGGATCGCCTCTTCGGCGTAGGCAAGGCTCATATGCGGGAGGCTAGCATCGTGTCGGCGTGAATTCGGCAGTATTCTGGCATCAAGCGGAACAGACGGAAGTATGCAGCGGGCCGTGGATGACCACGGTTGGGTTGGTAGATCTTGACGAGGAGACCTTGCCCGGTGGTGTGGCCGCGGAGACCGCGCCTCGAGCGTGGCGGGGCGCCTCTGCACGCGGAGGCGCCCCGACGCCCTAGAACGGGAACGCTTCCCAGGCGACGCTAGCGATCAGCGCCTGCCCTTCGATGCTGGGGTGGAAGAAGTCGTTGGTCCCGACGTCGTTGGTGTTGAACACGGTTTTGAAGCCGAGGCCGTTGTCGTATTTGCACTGCGTGTATTTCGCGCACACGCTCTGCAGCGTCGAGTCGTATTCTTCCTCGCGTGTTTTCACCTGCAGGCGCCGTTCTTCATCGGCTTTCGCCAGCGAGGTGGGGTTCGCGAGCAGCGACTGGCAGATTTTCAGGAAGTTCCAGGTGTTGACCGCGGTCGTGTTGGTGTGGAAGATTTCCCACAGGCGGTAGACGTTGGGCAGCGAGCCGATGTCGATCTGCGCGCTGGGCAGGCCCGTGGTGAGCGTTTTCATCGCCGATTCGAACTGCGATTTGTAGTTGGCCACTGAGGTCATCGTGGAGAGGCTCGAAGTGCAGGCGTCGTTGGCGCCCATGAGGACGCCTACCAGTTCCACTTTCCGCGAGACGGCTTTTTCGGCTTGGCCGCCCAGTTCGCTCATTTTCGCGCCACTTTTGGCATCGTTGTTGTTGTTCCCTTTGATGCCGGCGTTTTTCGCGAGTATGCGCTGGTAGACGCTGTTCACGGAGCTGTTCGTGCCCGTCGCCCACGAGTTTTCGGGGCAGTCGGTGAACCCGACCGAGCAGGTGTTGAAGGCCCGCGTGATCGAATCGCCGAGCGCGTCCATCGAGTTGGGGGTGGCCGCTTGCGCTGAGGCTGCGTCCAGCGAGACGAGCGCGAGCACCGTCCCGAGCGTGGCGGCGAGCGCGCGGAGCTTGATAGTCATTCTCAGTCCTCCATATCGGACGTTGGGTAAGTTCGAGCAGGCAGACTTAGCAGACGGCCCTCATTGCGACAACCGGCTCGCCCGCAAAGCCCATGCTTCGCGCGGCATGCCTCCGTCGGTGTCTCTCTCCCGGGCGCGCTTCCCGCGCCCGTGCATGAACTCGAAACGCGGGCCCGTCCCGCACCTCGGGTGCGCGGCGAGACGTTCCGGGCTCTGCAGGCCGGCCGATAGCCATGTGCGGCCGCCGGCTAGAATCGGCCTGGCTCCCCAGTCGCGGATGCCCCGGACGAGAGTTCGCGCCGTACCCGGTGTGACGACGGCGCCCCCTGGAGTGTGGCGATGTATCAGAGCCTAGAGATGCTCGGTGCGGTGTTGGTGCTTGTCCCGTTCGCGTGGTCGCAGTTGGGCTCGTTGCGGCGGACACCGCGGCCTACCTGTGGTTGAACGCGGTGGGCTCGGGCCTGCTCGCGGTGACCGCCTACGCCGGCCGCCAGTGGGGCTTTCTGCTGCTCGAGCTCACTTGGGCGCTGGTGAGCTTCGGCGGCCTCCTCTACCGTGCGCGCCAGTGGCGCGCTGAGGCCGGCCGAGGGCACGACCGATCCACTCCACGGAGCCGGGCGCGATCCGGAATCCGCACACGGAGAGCCAGCAGACGATGTAATCCGTAGCCTAATGAGGAGTTCCTTGCGTATTCCCGCATGATCTGTGTATGATTCCGCGTTATGCGTCTCGACGACCTCGACCGGCGCCTCGTCGGTGCTCTCAAGCAGGACGGGCGGATGAGCTACACCCAACTGGCTTCCGTGCTGGGCGTGGCGGAAGGGACCGTGCGCAATCGGCTCGCGCGGCTGACCGAGTCGGGGACCATCCGGATCGGGCCCATAGTCGATCAGAGCAAGGTCGGCTATCGCCTCAACGTGTGGATCGGGGTCCACTGCAGGCCCGGGTCCTTGCGAACCGTGGCGGAGGGATTGGCGAAGTTCCACGCCGTCCGTTACGTCGGAGCCT
>Ga0210403_10002566_pt1 | contig 16333 bp, 9 predicted proteins | sample IncBWC19MmetaG_FD_150863 | JGI IMG/M metagenome (GOLD analysis project Ga0210403, IMG submission 150863) | Forest soil microbial communities from Barre Woods Harvard Forest LTER site, Petersham, Massachusetts, United States - Inc-BW-C-19-M | ecosystem: Environmental > Terrestrial > Soil >... | reverse complement strand
CCGGCCACAATTACGCGGACATGTCCGTCAAATTGAAATCGGCAGGCTTGGCCAGCGACACGCCCTGCGCTATCGTTTCCCGCGCGACCACGCCGGATCAGCAGACGTTCCGCACTAGCGTGGGCGAGTTGCCAGTCTCTCCCACATTGCCTGCTCCGACTCTGCTTGTGGTCGGTGATGTCGTCCGACACGCCGCCGACGAGCCCTTCGAATTTGCTTCGAACGGCAGTGAGATTTCTATCCCTGCTGAATTGGTTTCGGTTTTCCGTGCAGAGTCCATTCAAGAGGAGCCAGTAGCGTGAAAGATCTCATTCAGCCCTCCACCCCGGTCGACGGCCAACTTCAAGTTGCTCAAGTGCAGGCCGTCGCCGAAACCTGGTCTCCGCAGCATGTTCTAAGTTGGGCACTCCAGACGTTTGGCAAGCAAGTAGCCATCTCGTCGGCATTCGGCGCAGAAGGAATGGTGCTGATCGATATGGCGTCGCGGATCAGCAAGGACTTCCGCCTGTTCACCATCGATACGGAGTTCCTCTTCGCGGAAACCTACAATCTGATGGACCGGATCGAAGAGAAGTACGGAATCACGATCGAGAGGGTTTACTCCACGCTCTCGCCAGAAGAGCAACAGCGAGTGCATGGCGAGGTTTTATGGAGCAGCAACCCCGATCTATGCTGCAACCTGCGCAAGGTCGAACCGCTGCGCCGCAAGCTTGGCGAATTGAGTGCGTGGATCACGAGCATCCGTCGCGATCAGACATCAGTACGTTCGGGCGCGAAGCGAATTGAGTGGGATGCGAAGTTCGGTCTAGTGAAAGTCAACCCCATTGTGGACTGGACATCGAAACAAGTGTGGCGCTACATCCATGACCATGATGTCCCGTACAACGCGCTTCATGATCAGGACTACCCCAGCATCGGATGCACTCATTGCACCCGCGCTGTCCGGCCTGGAGAGGACCCGCGCGCCGGCCGTTGGCCCGGCTTCAACAAGACTGAGTGTGGGCTGCACATTATCGAGCCGCTTCCAGCATCGTCACAAGTGCAAGCGGCGACAGCAGAAGGCGGCGATTAACATCGGTTTCTATCCAGCCTCACAGAACGCGCTGGAAATTCCTCCCCAGTCGCGCGCGGGCTCAAGCTTGGGAAAGAAGACGCTGTGCAGACGTCGCACCGATTCCTCAGCCTTCGACTCATCTACCAGGAACGATAACGTCCGTTCCGATGCCCCCTGGCAAAGAACGCGCACGTCCATGTCGGAAACGGCCGCGAAGAGTTGACTCGCTACTTCCGGCTGACGCCGGATATTCTCGCCGACGAGGCAAACCAGCGCCTTATGATTTTCCCATCGCACGTCGGCGACTTGCTGCAGATCCTCGACAATCTTAGGCAGTGCGACGTTAGACCCTACCAACAGTGAGATTCGGTCGACCGAGGTCCCCATTACATCCACGGCACAGGTGTGCTGCTCAAGCACTCCAAACACGGTGTTCAGCAGAGCAGCATCGACCCCGCGCCGCGACTGGATTTCAAGCAAGACAACATTCCGTCTCGCCGTAATCGCGCTTACCCGGTTTCCGGTGCTCGCACGCGCCATAATTTCAGTGCCATGTCCCTCGGGGTGCCGCGAGTTCAACACAAAAACAGGGATGTTCTCTCGCATTGCCGGCGCAAGCGTTGCCGGATGCAGCACCTTGGCTCCAAAATGCGCCAGATCAGCAGCTTCGTCGAAGCTGAGTTTGCGAATCACGCGCGCATCGGGACAGATCTTCGGATCGGTCGTCATGACCCCGTCAACATCCGTCCAGATCTCGACTCGCGACGCTGCCACGGCCGCTCCGACAATCGCAGCGGTGAAGTCCGACCCTCCGCGCCCTAGCGTGGTGGGAACTCCATCAATGGTCGATGCAATAAACCCACCAAGAACCGGGACACTCCCCGACTGCAACAGAGGATTCAACCCGTCTCGAAGGCGCTGATTGGTTACGTCCCAGAGCGGACTTGCCTGGCCGTGGCGCGCGTCGGTGACGACGCAACTGTGCGCATCGACATGCGCCGCCGGCAGTCCGGCTTCACAGAGCGCCCAACAGACGAGCCTGCTCGAGAAGTATTCCCCAAAGCCCAATAGCCGGTCCTGTGCCTTAAGGTCAAAGTAGCGGGCGGTTTCCAAATGGCGCAGGAACGACTCCAAAGCCTGAAACTCGCCACGCAGTTCGCGATCAAGTGAGCCATAAGCCGAGGCACTCAGAAGCGAATCAGCCAGTTCCTCGTGGCGCACGTAAATGTTTCGAACCGTTGCGAGAGCCGATCCCAAATGGCCTTTAGCAGCGGCATGCCCGGCCTCCAACAGTTGGTCGGTAACTTTCGCCAGCGCGCTGATAATTAACACCGGCTTCGCGCCCAATCTGCGCTCGACGATACCGATGAGTCGTCGGATAGCAGCGGCGTCCTCGACAGACGTCCCGCCGAATTTCATGACCACCACGTCCTCGCCGCGTTCAAACCTGCTCTGTCGCTGTGAACCGCTCATGTTCTTTCAGCTCCATTCTTAGAAGTCGCCCAAAAGCAAAAACCCACCGCCAGATTGCTTCTGGCGGTGGGTTTCGGTGATCTTGCTTAAGATTGCTTTACTTCATCATCCGTTCCCGTCCTCCAGAAGACACGTAATTCGTGTCGACATGCCTGTGCTTGTCGATGTAATTCGCTTCGCCTTCTGGATGAGGTTGCTCATGAAATCAAGAACTGCAAATTGCACATAGAGAATATCGGACGGATGCCGTCAAGGTTAAATTCAAAATTGTGATGTTACGAATCGAAATTTCAGCTTCCGGCTGCTACGCATCCACCTTCTTCATCTGGGTCGCAAACTGCCGTAAAAGGGCCACGAATGCAGTCGATGCCACCGAAAGCGTGCGATCCCGACGGTAAGCCAGCCCCAGTTCACGATAGAGTTCCGCATCTTCAAGATCGATCAACTTAACCCGGCCCGCATCCACCTCATCGCGAGCAAACGACGCGCTGATGAGCGATACTCCCAGATCGGCCGCCACAAAGCTTTTGATCATCCCAATGCTCGGCAACTCCATCCGAACCTGAAGTTCGGAGTTGTGCGGCCGGAAGAGCTTGTCCAGAAGCCTGCGCGTGTGGCCGGTCTTCGGAAACAGCAACGGGTGCTTCACGATCTCGCTGACCGGCACGACTTTATGCTTGGCCAGCGGATTCTTCGGGCTCACCATCAACATCAGCTTGTCGCGAAAAATCGGCTGGATCTTCAGGCTGGGAGACTGTATCGGCAGCGTCAGAATGCCCACTTCCACAGCGCCATTTTCCAGCTTTTCCACGATTTTATAGCTGAAATTTCGATAGATGCTGATCTGCACCGGGGGATACCGCCGGCAGTATTCCGCAAAAACTTCCGGCAGCACGTACAAACAAGTGGCCTCGTTCGCCCCGACACGCAAAGTGCCGCGAGGAGTGGTGCTGTGATCGGCAACCGCTGTGAGCGACTCATCCCGCAGGTTCTTAAGGCGCTCGGCGTACTCGTAGAAAATCTGTCCGGCGGGCGTTAGCTTCACGGTTTTGCCGGAACGATCGAGCAGACGGTCACCGTACTCCTGCTCCAGTTGACGGATCTGCGCGCTGACCGCCGACTGTGAACGAAACACCTTTTCCCCCGCACGGGAAAAACTGCCCTGTCTGGCGACTTCCAGGAAGGTAATGAGTTGATCAAAGTCCATGGGTTGGCGGAATTATAGCGGAGTCGCTTCGAAATAGCGGTTAATTCCTGAGCGTCCGCACGCTGCCGCTCGCCCGGAATTTTGGATGCGAGCCATCGAAATTCTGCATTGTACTTTGCCGTCCCGCAAGCCTTATTAAATAGAGTTGGAACCAGAGTCCTGAGCAGAAGTGTGCCGTGTAGAATAGCCTCGCCGGTGCGCCCAAGAACAGGTAATCCAGACATCTTTCATTCCGCGCGACGGAGTCCATGATGACGCGTCTAAACCCAACCAATGGCCTGCCTCCAGCGCAGGGTCTCTACGACCCGGCGCATGAGCACGACGCCTGCGGAATCGGGTTTGTCGCCAGCATCTCGGGCCAAAAGAGCCACGAAATCATCAAGAAGGGAATTCAAGTCCTTCTGAACCTCGCGCATCGCGGCGCATGCGGATGCGATCCCGAGACCGGCGACGGCGCCGGCGTCCTGATACAGATTCCCCACAAATTCTTCGCGCGCGAGTGCGAGAAGCTCGGCTTCACCCTGCCCAAACCGGGGACGTACGGCGTCGGCATGACCTTTCTGCCGGTCGAGAAGCATCAACGTCTGACCTCTGAAGGCATCCTCGAGCGAATTATCAAGGAAGAAGGTTTATCTCTGCTCGGATGGCGCGACACTCCCGTCTATGCCTCGGCGATTGGCCGCGTGGCGCGCGCTTCGCAGCCGTACATCCAGCAGATCTTCGTGCGCTGCGCGCCGGGGATGGACGAAGATTCCTTCGAGCGCAAGTTATATGTGGTTCGCAAGCGTGCCGAAAGCGAAATTCGTGAGTCCGGAATCGAAGACGCGGAGATGTTCTACATTCCGTCGCTCTCCTGCCGGACGATCGTTTACAAAGGCCTCCTGCTCGCGCAGCAGATCACGAACTTCTATCGGGAACTGGCTGACCCTGACGTTGTGAGCGCGCTGTGTCTGGTACACCAGCGGTTCTCCACGAACACGTTTCCAAGCTGGCAGCGGGCTCATCCCTACCGCTACGTCGCCCACAACGGCGAAATCAACACGCTGCGTGGCAATGTCAACTGGATGCACGCACGCCAGTCGCTGCTCAGTTCGCCTCTCTTCGGAGACGACATCAAGAAGCTCCATCCGATCATTGCACCAGACGGCAGCGATTCCGCCAATTTCGATAACGCCGTCGAATTGCTGCTACAGGCCGGACGCAGCCTGCCACATGTCATGGCCATGCTGATTCCCGAGGCCTGGTCCGGCAATCCGCACATGAAGCCGGAGAAGCGCGCTTTCTACGAGTACCACGCCTGCGTGATGGAGCCTTGGGACGGTCCAGCAGCCATTGCTTTCACCGACGGTCGCGTAATCGGCGCGACGCTCGATCGCAACGGCCTTCGCCCTGGCAGGTATGTCGTGACGCACGATGGCCTGGTCGTCATGGCTTCCGAAGCTGGCGTGCTCGATGTCGCTCCCGAGCAGGTGAAGAAAAAGGGCCGCTTGCAGCCGGGCAAGATGTTTCTGGTGGACACGGTCGAAGGCCGCATCATCTCCGACAAAGAAATCAAGCACAAGCTGGCCTCGCGACATCCCTATGCGGAGTGGCTGAAGGAAAATCAGATCACGATCGATCAGTTGCCCGAGCCGTCGCGCATGCATTTTCCCGATGCCGAGACGCTGCTCCGCCGACAGCGGGCCTTCGGTTACTCCGACGAAGATCTGCGCATGATCCTCAGCCCGATGGCTACCAAGGGTGAAGAGCCTGTCGGTTCCATGGGCACCGACACGCCGCTGGCATGCCTTTCCGACAAGCCGCAATCACTGTTCAACTACTTCAAACAGCTCTTCGCGCAGGTGACCAATCCTCCCATCGATCCGATTCGCGAAGAGATGGTCATGTCTCTCATCAGCTACATCGGGAGTGAGCGCAACATTCTCGAGGAGGCGCCCGAGAACTGTCACATGCTGAAATTGGCGCATCCGCTGCTGACGAATCGCGAATTGGAAAAACTGCGCCGGGTGTCGAACCGTGACTTGCTGGCCACCACGTTGCCGGCTCTCTTCCGGGCCAAGGAGGGCGAAGCAGGACTAAAGCGCGCCCTCGATGAGTTGTGCCAGCGCGCCTCATTGGCGGTGAAAGCCGGATACTCGTTGATGATCCTTTCTGATCGCGGCGTCGACAAAGATTACGCGCCCATTCCGTGCTTGCTTGCGCTCGCTGCCGTTCACAATCTGCTCGTACGAGAAGAAACCCGAACGCAGGTGGCCCTGATCACCGAATCCGGCGAGCCGCGCGAGGTCATGCATTTCGCCTTGCTCAGCGGTTATGGAGCCAGCGCGATCAATCCTTACCTTGCGCTGGAAAGCGTCGAAAACCTTGCCTGGCGCGGAGAGTTGGGCGAGGGCGTCACTCCAGATCTAGCCGTCAAGCATTTCCTGAAGGCAATCAAGAAGGGCTTGCTCAAGACGTTTTCGAAAATGGGGATCTCTACTCTGCAGAGCTATCAGGGAGCGCAGGTCTTCGAAGCGATTGGCTTGAACAAAGACCTGGTCGACAGTTATTTCGCCGGCACGACGTCGCGCATCGAAGGCGTCGGCCTCCCCGTTCTGGCGAATGAAGCCCTGGTGAAGCATGAATACGCGTTCCGACCTCTGACTGATTTCGAAACTGAATTGAGCGTCGGCGGCAACTATCACCAGCGGGTTAACGGCGAATACCATCTCCTCAATCCGCTGACCATCAGCAAACTTCAGCACGCGGTTCGGCAGGATAGTTTCAAAACTTTCCAGGAATACACCGACCTGATCGACAAGCAGAGCGCACAGCTTTGCACATTGCGCGGACTCATGAAACTGAAGAAGAGTGCCGCGCCCGTGCCGCTGGAAGACGTCGAGTCCGCGAAGGAAATCGTCAAGCGCTTCACGACAGGCGCCATGTCGTTCGGGTCCATTAGTAAAGAGGCCCATGAGACGTTGGCCATCGCCATGAACCGCATCGGCGGTAAATCGAATACGGGCGAGGGCGGGGAAGATGAAGAGCGCTTCAAGCCTGATCCCAACGGCGATCTCCGCCGCAGTGCGGTCAAGCAAGTAGCTTCGGCGCGTTTCGGGGTCACGGCAAATTACCTGGTGAATGCGGACGAACTCCAGATCAAAATGGCGCAGGGTGCCAAGCCGGGCGAGGGCGGGCAACTTCCGGGACATAAGGTGGACGACGTCATCGCGCGGCTCAGGCACTCGATCGCGGGCGTAGGGCTCATCTCTCCGCCGCCGCACCACGACATCTATTCAATCGAAGATCTGGCGCAGCTAATCTACGACCTGAAGAACGTCAATCCTCATGCTCGAATTGCAGTGAAACTGGTCGCGGAAGTCGGAGTGGGAACGGTTGCGGCCGGTGTGGCTAAGGCACATGCCGACGTTGTCCTCATCAGTGGAGACAGTGGAGGAACGGGAGCGTCTCCACTCAGTTCCATCAAGCATGCGGGCATTCCGTGGGAGCTTGGCCTGGCTGAGACGCAGCAGGTTCTCTTGTTGAACGACCTGCGCAGCCGCATCCGGGTTCAGACCGATGGCAAACTTCAGACTGGCCGCGACGTTGTGATTGCCGCGTTGCTCGGTGCCGAAGAATTTGGCTTCGCCACCACTCCGCTGATTGCGATGGGCTGCGTGATGATGCGAAAGTGCCACCTCAACACCTGCTCAGTCGGCATTGCCACGCAAGATCCCGTCCTTCGGCAAAAATTCCAGGGCCAACCCGAGCATGTCATCAATTTCTTCTTCTTCCTCGCTGAGCAGATTCGCCAGTACATGGCTGAAATGGGCTTCAGTTCCATGGACCAGATGATCGGCCGCGTCGATATGCTCGAAGTGGATGCGGCAGTCGCGCATTGGAAGGATCATTGGAAAGCCCAAGGACTCGACTTCTCCTCGATCCTCTACAACCCGCCAGTTCCTTCCCGTGTTGTAAGACGCTGCGTCCATAAGCAGGACCATGGATTGGAGCAGGCACTTGACCACAAGATTCTCGGGCAGGTGCATGACACGCTGGAGACGCTTTCCCCCATTGAGGTCAAGCTGCCGATCCGCAATATTCATCGCTCCGTTGGCACGATGCTGAGCGGCGAGGTTGCGCGTCGTTATGGATCCGCCGGACTTCCAGAAGACACCATTCGCGTTCATCTTTCCGGTTCTGCTGGCCAGAGTCTCGGTGCCTTCCTCACAAAGGGCGTTACGCTCACGCTGGAAGGCGAAGCGAACGACTACGTGGGCAAGGGTCTTTCCGGCGGTCGGCTCATCGTCTACCCGCCGCGTGGATCGGGCTTCGCCGCCGAAGACAACATTATTGTCGGCAACGTCGCGCTTTATGGCGCAACTAGTGGAGAAGTCTTCTTTAATGGTGTCGCGGGCGAACGCTTTGCAGTTCGCAATTCCGGATCGACCGCGGTGGTCGAAGGCGTGGGCGATCACGGCTGCGAGTACATGACGAATGGATTGGTCGTTGTGCTAGGTTCCTGCGGCCGCAATTTCGCGGCCGGGATGAGCGGCGGCATCGCCTATGTTTTCGATGAGCGTGGCGACTTTACCGAAAAGCGCTGCAATCTGGACTCGGTGGATCTCGAACCTCTCACGGAAATGAAGGATGTGCAGGTCGTCCGCGATCTGGTTCAGCGCCACGCGGAATTTACGGGCAGTCAGCGCGCCAAGTGGATTCTCGACAACTGGAACGAAGCGGTGTCCCGCTTCTTAAAAGTGTTCCCGCACGAATTCAAGCGCGTGCTCGGAATCGCACGCGTCGAGCACGCTTACATTCCAGGTGAACCCCTCGCAGTTTTGGCCAACGCGGAGCAGGTGCAACATGGGTAAGACCACCGGTTTCATGGATTACTCCCGCGAGTTGGCTCCACGCAGGCCTGTCTTGGAACGCGTAAACGACTGGTTCGAGATTTATCAGGATTTTCCCGAGGAACAGCTGCGCAAGCAGGGCGCGCGATGCATGGACTGCGGTGTGCCATTCTGTCAGACGGGATGTCCCGTCAGCAACCTCATTCCCGACTGGAATGACCACGTTTACCGCGGAAACTGGAAAGAGGCAAGCCGTCAGCTACACGCGACCAATAACTTCCCGGAATTCACAGGTCGCATCTGTCCTGCGCCTTGCGAAGCCTCATGCGTTCTGGGCATCACGGAGCCTGCGGTCACAATCAAGCAGAACGAGAAGAACATTGTCGAACGAGGTTTTCTCGAAGGGTGGATTCACCCTGTTCTGCCGAAACATCGCAGCGGCAAGAGCGTAGCAATCGTAGGTTCAGGTCCGGCTGGACTCGCGGCCGCGCAGCAACTCTGTCGCGCCGGTCACGCGGTAACGGTCTACGAAAAAGCGGACCGCATTGGTGGATTGCTTCGCTACGGCATTCCTGAGTTCAAGCTCGAGAAGCACATCATTGATCGCCGCCTCAAGCAGATGACCGCCGAGGGCGTGAAGGTCGTGACCAATGCCCATGTCGGAGGGAATGTTGCCGTTGAGGATTTGCGTCGTGACTTCGATGCGATCGTTTTAGCCGGCGGTTCCGAGCAGCCTCGTGAACTGAAGATTCCCGGCCGCGAGTTGAAGGGCATTCACTTCGCCATGGAATTCTTGCCGCAGCAGAACAAACGCTGCCACGGCGATGCGCTCGACCCTGCAATTGACATTCTGGCAACAGGCAAGCGCGTTGTCATCATTGGCGGAGGCGACACTGGCGCGGATTGCCTCGGTACTTGCCATCGCCAGAAGCCGATTTCGGTTCACCAGTTCGAGATTATGCCGAAGCCGCCAGAGGAGCGCTCTCCGCAAACGCCTTGGCCGCTCTGGCCGATGCAGCTTCGCGTTGAAGGTGCACATGAGGAGGGCGGTATCCGCGATTGGAGCATTGCCACGACCAGCTTCACCGGCGACGAGAACGGAAACGTGAAGCAACTTCACGCCGTACGCGTCGGTCCGGCTCCGAAGTTCGAGGCGATCGCCGGCACCGAGTTCACGATGGATGCCGATCTTGTCCTGATCGCCATGGGATTCCTCGGTCCGGTGCGCAATGGAATGATCGAACAGTTGGGCGTTCAGCTGGATAATCGCGGAAACGTCTCTACGGACCAGAACTACATGTCATCGGTTCCCGGAGTTTTTGCAGCTGGAGATATGCGACGAGGGCAGTCGCTTGTGGTGTGGGCGATTTCAGAAGGCCGCAAGGCCGCGGCTTGTGTGGATCAATACTTGAAACAGCTTGGCGTTCAGTCCCGCGTCGAACCCGCGCAGATATATCCCAACGCTATTCGGATCGCATAGCCGCTTCAACTTCACCAAACAACCGGGGAAGCTGGCGCGCATCTTCAGCCGAGTTTCCAAAGCGAGCTGACTCATACACACTCGTGAACTGTTCCACTGGCAGGCGAAGCCGGTTGTCCTCAATCTTTCGCAGGAATTCCTGCGGGGTCTCTGTCTGGGTCTTCTGCATTCCGCGCCGCGCCAGAATCCTGGCCATGCGTTGATACCACATCGATGCAGCTTGTTCCGGGGAACGCTCAGGATGGGCTCCGAGCCAGTGTTCATGCAGCGCACGCAGAAGGCGTCCGAGGTTCGCAAAAAGAGCAAGTGCCAAAACGATTGCACCTGCGATCAAGATCCACCGGCGAGGAGAATTCTCAACCCGATCCTGGCTACGGCGCGCCCAATCGAGCATAGACTCGTAGCGCGTGCGAGCCCACAGCCGCGCGCCTTCCCACATCCCGCGCGAAGTGTTGATCGCAGCCTTACCCAAAACATATTGGTTCGAACTATCGTAGCTCACGACCCAATCTCGCCAGAATGATGCAGCAGCATCCATGTAAAGCGAAAGTCGCGCCCATCCCTGCGGAGTGCCTACGTTTCCTCCGGGTGTCGGATCGAATGTTTGCCAGCCGTAACCAGGGAAATATGCTTCGACCCACGAGTGCGCATCTTTGGCTCGCACTACGTAACTTCCGGTGATGTCGTTGAATTCGTCGCTGCGGAATCCATTCACCACACGAGAAGGGATTCCGAGGGTGCGCAACATGACAGCCATGGAGGAAGCGAAGTACTCGCAATGTCCCTGCTTCCGCTCAAAGAGAAAATTGGCCACGGGATCTTTGACTTCGGTCTTCGGCAGTTGCAGCGTGTAACCGAAGCGAGTGCGAAGGTAATTCTCGATGACGACGGCTTTGTCGAAATCGGTCTTGGCTGAACTGGTGATTTGTGACGCCAACCGAGCGATTCGCGGATCGGTCTCTGGAAGGGGGAGATAAGTATTAGTAATGCTGAGAGGGTAGTTGCGTCCGGCTGCGCGTAGTTGGGGCGCAGTCGGCGTTGCAATATCCGATGTTGCCTCATAACGAGTGATGGCGCGCTGGAAGTCATAGTCGTAGACGCTGCCACCGGAATCGGCCGAGATCTGGCGGTAATCGCCGCGCAGACTGAATGCCAAGGGAGCGAGAAAGAAAACGTTCGTCCCAATGGGCTCCATCAGCACTTTGTAATGGATCAGCTTCTCGTGTTGCAGGCTGGCGGTTGCGTAGGATCGTGGAGCGCGACCGTCGCTGGGCAAGGCAAAGGTCGTATCCGGTCGTCGCGACAACGGGGAAGCCTCGCTTCGGTTCGTCCACGTATGTCCATCGAATTTCGCCAGCGACACTCCCCGCCAATGGAGATCGTATAAGCCGGCTTGGTCGCCATCGATCTGGACGTGCATGACGACTGAGTTGGACTGTTGAATCTGGCCAATCTGTCCTAACTGGACGTGATCGCTGAAGCCGGAAGAAAAGTCTGTGCCGTAAGAATATCCGCCCAAATAGCCGGCTGACATGCGGGGCATGACAAAGAACAGAGCAGCAGCGCAGAAAAGAATCACCAGCATGAGCGCAGGCACGAAACGGACCAGTGCAAAGGCAAGATGCCGATGCTCGTGGGAGTCGCTGGAATGCCTGGCTTGGATGTTCGCAGCGATTCCCGATTGCCGCATCTCCATTAAGACAAAAGTAGCGACAGCCATCAGCATGAACGCGGCGAACGAAAACAGGAATATGCTGTCGACCGTCAAAACTGCCGAGGCGAGAACCATCAGGAAGGCGAGAATCGCAAGCATGATGTGATCGCGTTCGCGGCGAATGGAGAAGGTTCGGACTACGACTCCGAACAGCGCGAGGTGGACCGTAGCGGAAAGAAAGCTGCGGGAGACGACAAGGTAGTCGATCGCGAAGAATACGAAATATGCAATCGACAGCGGCGTGGTCCATCGCTCGGAAATCACAAACCGGCGGCGCTTGGCCAGCAAGTATCCGCGAATAGCCAGGGCAATCGCTACCAAGATGATTGAAGGAAGATCAAGTCCGCCTGTTCCTGCGAGTGTGCCAAATCCAGTCAAGACAAGCAGATACAAGGCGAGTTCGAAGTAGTTGTCGATCGCTCGCTGAACCGAAATCACGCCGGAATTTGTGGAAGGCGACGACATTGGGGATTGTTCAACGGTGGAAACTCTATTGTTCGATAGATCGATCAAAAAAGGGAAGGGTCAGAGAAGGAATTCTTGCACCGAAAGTCACGTGGCGAGTGGGAGAACTCGCGAAGTCTATCAAGGTTCTGAGTTGTTCCAATTTGGGACTTGGAGAGTATTCAGGGTATACCCCCTCTCCCTGGTCTATTGGAATCATGGATTTAGCAGGCAATCTCGAACGAAATCTTGGGGCTCAACGAGTTAGGGGCAAAATCTTGAGCCGCAAGGAGTTACGGTGCGATTCTTTGCGTTCCAGAATCGCAATGATTGGAACCATCATCAGCGAACGGGAACTTGGGGTCAAGGAATTCAGGCTGGAAATTTACGGTGCGCTCCTGAAATGGGAAAATGCGTTCGTTGCCCAACCGGGCCTGGAATGGGAGACGTAGCCGCTGACCGCGGCTTCAGGCTGCGGACGACGCCGTCTGGCTCCCCGCTTGATAAAGTTCCATCAGTTGAGTGAGAACGTTTCGTCTGAATTTTTCCTCGTCTCCGATCCATTGTTTTTTCGTTTCGTCAGTCGAGCCCGCACTGAAAGCGGTCACATGCTCTGTCCAGCCCTGTGTTAAGCGATCCAACCTGCCACGCGCAACCTCCTTAGCCCGGCTGAGAGCGGAGTGGACGCTACTCACGTAGGTCGTCAAGGCCCCGGCCTCACTATTGGACGGCGCAGATTCTAGAAGGCGTAGAGGCTTTGTGAGTTGAGCAACATCTCGAATCGCATCTATGAAAAGGCTACCTTGAGACGACGTCGTTGCTTCACCGGCATAGATGTATTCATCCAGAATCGGAATGTTTAGTAGGCTTTCCCCCGGATTGGAAGGACTCACGTAGGTCAGAAAGGAGTCGGGAACACCCGCCAACGTTGGATCAAGGTCCGTAATGGCAGTGTTTTCCCCGTTGAGCTGCCGGCGAACTGCATCCGTAAAAACTTCCCGGTAGCTCAAGATCGCACGACGTACAATTTCCCAGTCCCTGCGGAACGCTACGGTCTGCAACGCGAGAACGACGTCTTTATTCAGGTGCTGCTTAATCTTGATGACGAGGGTATAAGCATTCAGGTATCGCTTAAGTTCGCGGGGATTCACTCCGGACTCAGCCAATACATATCGAAGATGGCGCGATACGATGTTTCGGAGTTCCTGAACCTGATCTGGAGGCAGTGCAGCCTCAGAATATACGGCGTCAAGGAACTCTTGAAGCTGGGTGAAGGCGACAGGAGCCACCCCATAAGGCAACTGAAAGATTTTCTTGATGTAGTCTGATCCTCGTATCTGATAAGCGCCCTTTTCGGCCTCCCCGGGGGTTCCGTCAGCTCGATATTTGAGGTCGATACTTCGCTCTACGACCGCCTGGTCAAGTCCCACGACGAAGACGAAACCCTCTAGATCGAAAAACAGCTTCATCGCTTCGAGGACTTCGAGCGCTCCTTGAGGTAAACATCGGTCCAAATCATCCACAAAGACAACGATCCGTCGTCCTGAGGTCGGTCCTACAAATTCGGAGAATGTTTCCTGCAATGCTTTGAAGGTGGCGTGATAGAAGGAACGCGATGTCCGAGCAGCTTTTTCCTCGTCAGAAAACTTCTTCGCTTGATCCAACGCCTCATTGGCATCAAAGGATAGTTCCAGGGCGTTCGGCACTCCCAGTTTGAAGCTCACCCCGGCCAGCAGCGAGTACATTGCTTTCCCCACTGTCACGGCCGTCTTCATCGCGCTCTGCTCGAAAGTTTTGTTCTTCTCCGCCCAAGTGATCAGCGCTTCTCTGACGGTATCCAGCAACGGGACGATCAGTTGGGGCTCTCTCTCGTATCGCCAAGCGCTGAACTGCACCGATATAGTCCTGGTTGGATCCAGGCGCGCCTCGATAGCCCGCATCAGGGTAGTTTTGCCTGAACCCCATGTGCCAAAAATCCCGATCGCGAATTGAGGGCGACTACCCTCAATGATTCCTTTCAAAGCCTCCGCGACTTGTCCAAATCCCAAGGCTGGATTTTTCGATGGAGCATCCAGAATGATCTTGTAGTCCACGATGGGCATGTTTGGCGCCTCCAATCTACCTCACGATTTCCCAGAGCCTGGTTAAGTTGAATGGGCCAGCAGCTACCTCAAAAAATCCGCGTCAGGTGTGAATTGGGAAATGCCAAAAATAATGGCGGCACCAAACCGCAAAGGTTTCTACAGGGAAGGCCGCGAGTATACCACACTCTTGATGGCACACTGTGTTGTGGCTGTTAGAGACGCTGGCCCATGCAGAGCCGTCTCGCGTAAAACCGATTAGTCTATTGGGAAGAAATGAATTGGCTGGCGCATCTCTATTTGTCGGAGCCCAACGCGGAGTTTCGGGTGGGAAATCTCTTGCCGGATCTGACGTCCGCGCCCCATCTCAAGTTTCTTCCTGAACCTTATCAGCGGGGGATACGCTGCCATCGGCGGATCGATGTTTTCACCGATGCACATCCCCGGGTGCGGTCCTGCGTGCGGCGTTTTCCAGCGCCCTACCGGCGCTTCGGCGGCATCTTAACGGACGTGTATTTCGATTATTTTCTTGCTCGCGACTGGGGCGAGCATTCCGCGGTGCCTCTCGCCGAATTCATCGGCGAATTTTATGACGACATTGAAACTTGTTCTGCCATGATCCCCGCCGAAGCGAAACAACGGCTGCAACGAATGCGGGAGGAGGACTGGCTTGGGCGCTACCACCACCTCGAGGGTGTCACCGAGATCTTGCGGCGAATCGGTCGCCGCTTCCGGCGGCCCTTGGATCTGACAGATTCGCTGCCGATATTTCAGGAACATGAAACCGCGTTTCTCGACGACTTCCAAAGCTTTTTCCCGGAGTTGAAAGAGCACCTTCGATAGGCGAGGGATTGCGGATGTCGAAGCGCATCGGGTGATCGTTCGTTTCTGATTCCGAATGCTAGAATGATTCAGGTCAGGTATCGGTCTCACGCGACGTACTCTCGCCAACCCCGCCAGGTCCGGAAGGAAGCAACGGTAACGGGCTCTTACGTGTGCAGTGAGTCCCCGGTACCTGACTTAATGTTTTCCACGGCAACCTCTCAAAGTTCCCCAACCTCTGATTACCGGGTTTTACATTCCTTTACCACTCTTTTTGCAGGAAATGCCTTTTCGGGACATCTATAGAAGTGAGAAGTTGAGATCGACAGGCCCGAGGAGGATTATGGAACGTCGCAATACTACCCCCGATTATCACGTCACCATTCGAGTATCCGGAAAGCTGTTTCAAGGTCACTTGGAGTATCTGGATCAACTTGTTCGTTCTGCGATCGAGTGCCATCTGTGGCCTCTGTTGAGCCTTTCGCAGCTGGAGGAGCTGGACCGCGACGCGGTCTTCTACTTGATCAACGGCGAGAACCGGGAATTCGGAATTACCTCCTGCCCTCACTTCATTCGCGAATGGATGGATCACGAAAGGGAGAGTGCGGCGGCTTGACTCCGGAAGCCTGCTTACAACTGCGGCCTTCGCGCGTCTAGACTCTGAATCGATTCCTGGAGGGCGGGGCATGGTCCATCTGCGTTACGTCTTGTCGGTTATCGCTCTGAGCCTACTGTCGAATGCCGCGGCAGGGCAGAGCTCCAATGTAAACACACTGCTCGACATGACGGAATTTGTTCATGACTGGCAGATTTCGAAGCAGTTCACAATCGATGTTGCCGACGCGATGCCTGCCGAGTTCTATGGCTTCAAGCCCAATCCCGACGAAATGACGTTCGGCGAGCAAATGCTCCATATCGCTGTGTCGAATGTTTACCGGTTCCAGCAAATTACCGGGATACAGCCGCCGTTCCAAGTCGATCTCAGCAAGCCGCTAAGCCCGGATAAGGCGAACGTTCTGAAGGTGCTGGGGCAATCGTTTGATTATGTGATTGAGGCCCTTCCGCGCATCACGCCTGAGCAGCTTCAGCGCACGTGGCATATCCCATCATGGAAGGGGCGAAACGATCCAGACGGGCGAGCGATGATCCTGAACATGTTCGTTCACACTGCCCATCATCGGGCGCAATGCGAGGTTTATTTGAGGGCCAAGAGGATCAAGCCGCCT
>Ga0210403_10002565_pt1 | contig 16336 bp, 14 predicted proteins | sample IncBWC19MmetaG_FD_150863 | JGI IMG/M metagenome (GOLD analysis project Ga0210403, IMG submission 150863) | Forest soil microbial communities from Barre Woods Harvard Forest LTER site, Petersham, Massachusetts, United States - Inc-BW-C-19-M | ecosystem: Environmental > Terrestrial > Soil >... | reverse complement strand
CTCCGCACCGTCGTTGCAGACGTATCGCATGACGCCGCACGGTACTTTGATGGCTCGTTTGGTCGATGAAGACCTCGACAGACGCCGCGGCCGCACGAATGCGGCGGCCCGTCAGGAAACTCCTAGGTAAGAAGCCCATGGCTCAGGGCCGGAGGGGACAGCCATAGAAGGTTACGACTTCCCTGCGTCCGCAGCGCGTATTTTCGACGCCTGAATTGGCGGCGTAATGTCGGCTTCGCTGCTGGGGGAGTTGGGAATAGGTGTAACTCTGCGATAGTCGTGTTGCGCGCATACCATTGCCGCGTTCGAGGGACGCTTCGGAATATGCCTAGAACGATGATCGGGCTCGCTGTCACGTTAGTTTTCTCGCTGGTTGCCTTCACAATGCCAACATCGGTTTGGGCAGCCGGTCCGACGTTGACGGTGTCAGCCGATGGCGGCGTCCATATCTTCGATCGGGACGCGCTGCTTGCCCGCACGGATGTCGTCGAGATCACTACGTCGCGCGATGTCGCATACCATACGTCTCGGACGTATCGAGCCGTGGCGCTCGCGAAGTTACTTGAAGGAGTTGCCATTCCGCCCGATGCCGTGGTGGAAGCGACAGCGCAAGACGGCTTCGTGACGCAACTCCCTCGCGATCTGGTCTACGCCAACGGCGGCATCGTCGCGTATATGGCAATCGAAGTCGCCGACATGCCGTGGCCGCCAATTCCGGGTAAGGATAAGAGCGCGGGCCCCTTCTATATCGTATGGCTCGGCGATCAAGCGTCATCCGTCCCAATCATGAAGTGGCCCTACCAAGTTGTCAGTTTGTCGGTGCAAGACGCGCCAGCCAAGCGGTGGCCCTCGCTCGCGGTTGATCCCATGCTCCCTGCGCTCCATCCGGCGCGAGACGGGCAAACCATCTTCGTGAACAAATGCTTCACATGTCATACGATGAACCAGGCAGGATCGGCATCGGCTGGCCCCGATCTGAATTTGCCGATGAACCCGACGGAGTACTTCACCGAAGCCGGTTTGCGCGCGCTGATCCGAGATCCGCGCTCGGTTCGGGTTTGGTCCGAGCAGCGGATGCCCAGCTTTGCCGAAGAGGACCTGAGCGATGAGGAACTCGGGCTGATCTTGGCGTATTTGAGTCACATGGCGGGTAGGAAGAGCCGAGCAACGGAGGGCGGAAGCAGCAAACGCTAAGTCAGTCGTAAAACTCGATTACGGTTAGCGACGATGAGGGCGTATCGCCGCCGACACGTGTCGTCGGCTCTTGCAGACCCGCAGATCATGAGCAAGCTGAAGCTCACGGTCAACGACCACGGGGCGGCTGAGCCCCGCTTCAGCCGGTTGCGCGGAAGCTATTCAAAATATCGAATCCATGGCTGCTCAATTACGGCGGTGCCGCGTTTCGATCTTGTGGCAAATCGCGCTTAGGCCGCAGCGCCTCGAGGAAGCGGCGCGCAAAGAACATCGACTTCTAGTCCGACCTCGTAGACCAGAGGATGGCGTTCGTTAGGAGTCTCTGGTAGCGCGGATCCAGCCAGACTGACGCCTCGTGGCCGAGCGCCGAATAGAACACTCGTCCCGCGCCGAAAAATCGTTTCCAGGCGAGTGGCCAACCATAGAAACGTTGATGCACACCGGTCTTGCCGAGGTCCACCGACCTCTGGTCGAGTCGCAGGAGCACGCGTGATCCACGATAGTCGAAGTCGCTGATTTGGTAGATTTCGTCGTTCAATTGCAGCAACGAATTCCCGAGAAACGCCACCACTGGATCTGCAGCATCAGCGACCTCGATAGTCACACTCTGATGCCAGGGATGACCATTGAAGTAGCCGCCGATCAGATCGAGATAGTCTGGCCAAGCGTAGAATGTGTCCGTCGCTGAATGTACACCGAGGAAGCCACGGCCCGAGCGCACAAAGTTGAGAAGCGCTGTCTTTTGGACGCTGCTTATCGGAATTTCACCGCTTGAATAGAACATCACCGCGGCGTATCGCTCGAGGTTTCCGGTCGAGAATTCAGACACATCTTCCGTTGCGATGATCTCAAAGGCACCGGAGTTCCTTCCAAGCTGCGTCAGGATCGCCTCAGAAAGCGGTATGACGTCGTGCCGATAGCCGGCCGAGTATGTGAAATAGAGGACGCGTTCTGGCGGACGCTCTGCACGTGCGCCGAACGGTCGGATTGCCGCCGCGCTGCTAATGAGTGCGATGAACTCGCGTCGCGTCACAAGCCTCTCCCGACACATGACCGCCCGGAAAAGCTTAGCATATATCGGCGCGACGCCGGCCCCAGTGTGACGCCTTTCCGCCCTGTGTTCGCCGGTCGCTTATTTCATGGCCTCGGCTTCGATCACATCATCTCTTGCGATTTGACGCGATATCTCGTCACGTCCGGTTTTTGATGGGCGCGCGCCGAAGTTGTGGCGATAGGCGGGACATCGGCCTTGTATCGCCACATTCGGCAGCGATGATAAGGAATAATTCCCGGTTCGCACCAGCGTACATCCTGGCAGCAGAGCCGCGGAAATACGGGGAGGGAGTTCGACGCGATGGCAGCGCACGCTCCACACGCGCGGACAAGTTATCGGTGCCACATCGCGCGGCGCACGGATCGCGGCTGTTTTGCAATCGGGAACCTGATTGCCGGCAGGGACGCTGCCCACAGTCGACAGCTAGGACAGAAATTCACAGATGGGATGGGCGGCCGCTCCAGACTGGAGCAGGCCGGCGTCCAATATGGAAGTCACCAAACGGCGCTAATGCTGTAGCGAAACGGGTGTTCGAATGAGACGAAGATCGAAATTGTAGGCCCGCGGCACGGTCGACAGCGGCGGCAGGCGATCGGTTCTGAGGCCGGCAATGCTCGTGTTCTAGAAAAGCAAACCGGAGGATATGCCCATGAGGAACAAGGCGAGTTGTCTTGCACTACCTGCTGCTATTGCGTTCGCTGCGACGCTCACCGCATCGGCGGCAATAGCGCAGACGGTCGATACCGCGCGGATCGAAGGTGGTGGCCAGAACGACTGGCTGACCTATCACGGTTCGTACAAGTCTTATCACTACAGTCCCCTCGCCCAGATCAACGCCAGCAACGTCGCTAACCTCGGTGTCGCCTGGATCCATATTCCCGGACGCTCGACGCGCGGGCTGCAGTCGATGCCGCTCGTGGCCGATGGCGTGCTCTACTACACTGGCTCCTATAGCCGCACCTTTGCGCTGAACGGCGCCACCGGCGAGGTGATCTGGTCCTACTTCCCCGAACTGGACGAAGCGTTGGTCGCGCGGCAGACACACTCGCCGTACAATCGCGGCGCCGCAATCGGCGAGGGCAAGGTCTATGTCGGCACCATGGACGGCCGGCTCATCGCGCTCGACATGAAGACCGGAAAGGTCATGTGGGACACCAAGCTGGTCGATTCCCAGAAGCTGACCGTCGGTTTCACCGGTGCGCCGCTTTATGCCAAGGGCACGGTGGTGATCGGCTCGCAGGGCGGTGAATGGCCGGGCCGCGGCCCGATCTTCGGCGTTGATGCCGCCACCGGCAAGAAGAAATGGGAGTTCTTGACGGTTGCCGGCACCGACGAAGCCATGAAGACCTGGGGCAATGACTCCTGGCGCACCGGCGGAGGTGGCGGCTGGATGCCGGGCACCTACGATTCCGAGACCAACACGATCCTGTGGGGCACCGCCAACCCGGCGCCGCTCTACGACTGGTCGGGAGCCGATTACAAGACGCAGGGCGCGCGCCCGGGAGACAATCTCTATACCACCTCGGTGATCGCGCTTGATCTCGATACCGGCAAGCTGAAGTCCTATCATCAGGAGCTGCCGCACGACGCCTGGGACTTCGACAGCGCGGTCGGCGAGTTCCTGATGCTGGATCGCGACGGCCAGAAGTACGTGGTGCATCCCAACAAGAGCGGCTTCGTGTTCGTCTACGATCGCAGTCTCGCGCTGAAGAACGTCTGGCGGCTCGTTGAGAACATCAATTTCGTCAAGAATATCGATCCCAAGACCGGCGAGTTGATCGGCCGCCGGGACTTCACCGCCGGGAAAGTCGAGGCGCCCCCGCTGTGCCCGCACATCTCCGGTGGCATCAGCTGGAACGCCGGCTCCTACAATCCCAAGACGGGCCTCTACTACAAGCTCGGCCAGGAATGGTGCATGACGCTCGAGGTCACGAAGACGACTCCGATCGTTGCCCCCCAGGCCCAGCTCAACATCGGCGCAGACTTCAAAATCACGGCGCCGCCGAGCGGCGAGATTTATGGTCATCTCGACGCGCGCGATCCGATCACCGGTGCCAAGAAGTGGGAGATCCGCTTCCCCGAACCGCCGCTCGGAAGCGTATTGTCGACCGGAGGCAATCTGGTGTTCGTGCCTGACTCACGCGGCACGGTTCATGCCTACGACGCCGAATCGGGAACCGAGTTGTGGAATCACGGCGACGGCACCGGCCACCAGGGCGGCATCATCAGCTATGCCGTCAACGGCAAGCAGTACATCGCGGTCGTCGCCGGTTTCGGCGGCATGGCCTCGGATGACTACGCGCCAACCTTCGGCGGCGTCTACAAGAGCATGCCGCGCGACGACGGCGCGCTCGTCGTCTACAGTCTGAAATAGGTCATCGAGACCATCTCACGGGGAGCGCGCAGGCCGCGCTCCCCGTGCCTGTCGGAGGAGCCGACGCGGCTCAATCAAGCAGAACTGGACACCATGAAATTGCAGTTGGATGCGAAGCAATTGCTGCCGGCCGCGCTGGCGGCCTCCCTGATATGCCTCGTCCCGGCAACTGCGCAGAACACCGCCACTGCACCGAGCGACGCGAAGTTCGATCCCGCACAATTATTCGCAACCACTTGTGGCTGGTGCCACTCCGATGGAGGCCGCGTCGCGGGCAAGGGCCCGCAGCTGATGGATTCGCCTCGAGACGACGACTACCTGCGAAACCGCATCAAGAACGGCAAGAGCGGCGCCATGCCGGCGTTCGGTGCCAGTTTCACCGACGTACAAGTCGACGAAATCATCAAGTACATTCGCGCGTTGAAGCCACACCAGGGATGAAACGATCGCTCCGTATCCAGGAACAGGGCATGAAAGCAATTCTTCCTCTCATGGTGGCGGCCATCGTCGGTCTGAACGGCCCGGCACAGACGCGACCTCTCAATACGATACGTGAATTCGGTGCGATCGGACTATGTGCCCATCCCAATTCCCTGCCGTTCGCGAGCAAGGCAGGCAATCCGCCCGGCTTCCAGGTCGAATTGGGGCAGGCACTAGCCCGCGAGCTGGGGGTTGCGCTAAGGCTCGACTGGATCATCACCCAGTACCAGATGCGCAGCGCGGGCTGCGATATTGTCCTTGACGTCATTGCCGATCGCGAGGCGCAGGGCGAGACCCGCCTTGCGATCTCGAAACCCTATTATCGCACGGGCGTTGCGCTTGCCGTGGCTTCGGCGAGCAAGCTCACTTCGTTCAAGAGCCTTGACGCGAATACCAAGGTCGGAGTCCAGGTAGGCTCCATCGCGGCGATGGTCATCAGCCAGCGTCACGTGCCAACATCGACTTTCGGATTTGAAGTCGATAGCCTTGAAGCCCTGGCGAACCATGAGATAGACGCGGCCGCTGTCACACCGACCATGGCCGCCTACTTCAACCTGACTCACCCGGACAAGGGCCTGCGGATATTGGCGCTCGACGAGGGCGAGGCGGACCTCAACTGGAACGTCGCCATCGGCATGGTCCGCCCGGACAAGGAGCTGCGTGAGGCCGTTGACGCCGCGCTTGAAAAGCTGCGTGCCGACGGCACGGTCGACAAGATCTACCAGCGCTACGGTGTCGTGCTGCGACCGCCGAAATAGCTGCACTGGCGCGCGGGATTACGGCGCAATCGCTGATCGCCCAGGATGTCATATCGCAGGACGGCGTCAGCGGTGGGTTTGCCAGTAATCTAGCTATCCCGCGCAGCTAGCCCTTGCCCTTCACATCCGCATGCTCCAGCCGCGCCAGCAGGCTCGACGTATCCCACCTCTTGCCGCCGATCTTCTCGACCTCGGAGTAGAACTGGTCGACCAGCGCGGTCACCGGCAGGCTGGCGCCGTTGCGGCGGGCCTCGGTGATCGCGATGGAAAGGTCCTTGCGCATCCATTCGACTGCGAAGCCGAAATCGAACTTGCCCTCGTTCATGGTCTTGTAGCGGTTCTCCATCTGCCAGGACTGCGCGGCGCCCTTGGAGATGGTGTCGATCACGTCGGGGACGGAGAGGCCGGACTTCTTGGCAAAATGGATGCCCTCGGAGAGGCCCTGGACCAGGCCGGCGATGCAGATCTGGTTGACCATTTTTGTCAATTGGCCGGCGCCTGCGGGCCCGAGCCGCTTGCACATCCGGGCATAGGCGCCCGCAATGATGGGCTCGGCGCCGGCATAGGCGTCCTCGTCGCCGCCGCACATGACCGTCAGCACGCCGTTCTCCGCGCCGGCCTGGCCGCCCGAGACGGGGCCGTCGACGAATTTGAAGCCGGCCTTCTTGGCGGCCGCATCCAGCTCGCGCGCGACGTCGGCGGAAGCCGTGGTGTGGTCGACGAAGGTCGCGCCCTTCTTCATGCCGGCAAAGGCGCCATCGGGGCCGATCGTGACCGCGCGCAGATCATGGTCATTGCCGACGCAGCACATCACGAAATCCTGGCCCTCGGCGGCGGCCTTGGGCGTCGGTGCGGTCTTGCCGCCGAACTTCTCGGCCCATTGCTTCGACTTGGCCGCGGCGCGGTTATAGACGGTGACCTCATGGCCACCCTTTTTCACGAGGTGTCCTGCCATGGGGAAACCCATGACGCCGAGACCGAGAAATGCGACTTTGGCCATATCTGCTACCTTGTCTGTAACCCTGTTTATTTCCTTGGGGGCCGCGCCGGCGCCGGAGGTGGGCCGGCGGCTTCGGAGGGAGGTGCACCATACCCCCTGCGCAGGAGAGGGCAACGGCTTCGTTGGACGACGGGGAGGGGATTTGTGCTAGAGTGGCCCCTCAACGAGCTTCACAAAAAAGGGAGTGCTTCGCATGGGTATGAGCGTCGGCGTGCTCGACCATTTCAACATCCGGACCCGGGATCTGGCCGCGACCGTCAATTTCTATGAGAACATCATGGGCCTGGAAAAGGGCCCGCGGCCGAACTTCGCCTTCCCCGGCGCCTGGATGTACAGCGAGGGCAAGGCGGTGGTGCATATCGTCGATATTTCCAAGACCGACGAGCCGCAAAAGCCGGATTCCGGCGTGGTCCACCATGTCGCCTTTGTCAGCCGCGGCTTTGACGGCATGCAGGATCGACTGAAATCCAAGGGCATGCCGTTCGATGCGCGCCAGGTTCCCGGCGGCGACCTCTGGCAGATCTTCGTCAATGACCCCAATGGCGTCATGATCGAACTGAACTACGAGGCCGCCAAGGAGCAGAGCGTTTCGGCGCCGAAGGAAACCCGGGCCGACATCGGAGCAAAGCTGGCCTCCTGAGCCGGATCGCTCTATAGGACGTGTCTCGCTGGGTTGACTTGGAGCCGCATTGACGGACCACCTCTCCCCTTGTGGGAGAGGTCGGATCGCATCGATAGATGCGATCCGGGTGAGGGGTTTCTCTCCTCGTATCAAACTGCTTATTGCACTCGCGGATGCAACCCCTCATCCGGCGCTTCGCGCCACCTTCTCCCACAAGGGGAGAAGGGAACGGAGTCCGTGATGATGCCGATTCAACTAAAACTGATACCGCTATAGGAAGAGATACGTCTTGAGCGTCACGCAGCAACAGGTCCTGGATGTGCTTTCGAAGGTGAGGTCGCCGCGCGGCACAGCCTTGACGGAAGCTGGTGTGCTGTCGGCGATCACGGTCAATGACGGCAAGGTGTTCTTCTCGATCAATGTCGATGCCCACGAGGCGCGCGCCTGGGAAGACGTGCGCGCACAGACCGAGGCCGCGGTGCGCGCCATTCCCGGGGTGACCACGGCGATGATCGCGCTCACCGCCGAACGCAAGGCGGGCGGCGCACCGCCGCCTCCGCCGCGCCGGCCAGGCGGGGGCGTGCCGCCGGTCTCGGCGCATCGGCCACCGCCGCAAAGTCCCGGCGGCTCGCCGATGTCACGGCAGGCGGAAATTCCGGGCGTGGCTGCCGTGATTGCGGTCGCCTCCGGCAAGGGCGGGGTCGGCAAATCGACCACCGCGCTCAACCTCGCGCTCGGCCTGCTCGATCTCGGCTTGCGGGTCGGGCTGCTCGACGCCGACATCTACGGCCCGTCGGTGCCGCGGCTGACCGGCATTCACGAGAAGCCCGAGCTCAATGACGAGCGCAAGATGATCCCGATCGAACGCTTCGGGCTGTCGATCATGTCGATCGGATTCCTGGTCGAGGAAGACACGGCGATGATCTGGCGCGGGCCGATGGTGATGAGCGCGATCACCCAGATGCTGCGCGATGTCGTCTGGGGCACGCTCGACGTGCTCGTCGTCGACATGCCGCCGGGCACCGGGGACGCGCAACTCACGCTCGCGCAGAACGTGCCGCTGAAGGGCGCCATCATCATCTCGACGCCGCAGGATCTCTCGCTGATCGATGCGCGGCGGGGGCTCGCGATGTTCAAGAAGGTCAACGTGCCCGTGCTCGGCATTGTCGAGAACATGAGCTACTTCCAGTGCCCGCATTGCGGCACGCGCTCGGACATCTTCGGCCATGGCGGCGCGCGGCATGAGGCCGAGCGGCTCGGGGTACCCTTCCTCGGCGAAGTGCCGCTGCACATGGCGATTCGCGAGACATCGGATGCCGGCAATCCCGTCGTTGTGAGCGAGCCCAATGGGCCGCATGCGGCGATCTACCGCGCCATCGGCGCCAAGGTCCGCGAGCAGCTTTCCGGTGTGATTGCAGCCGCTTGAACGGGGCGCTTGCATCGAATCTTTCGATCGGCCATATGCGACTTTCGTTCAGTGCTGTCATGCCTTTGTCGCGTTTTCGCCCTCCCGCATCCGTGTTAAGCCGCGCCCCGAAAGCCTTCGATTTGGCGCGCGACCAGCGTCCCCCGGGGAGGGCTAACGAACATTGGGAAACGCCCCTAGAAGGAGATGCCTTGAGATGAAGCGTCGTGATTTTCTGAAAGTTTCTGCAACCGGCGCCGCAGCGGCGGCGGTCGCTTCGCCCGCGATCGCGCAGTCCGCGCCCGAGATCAAATGGCGCATGACGTCGAGCTTCCCGAAGTCGCTGGACACGATCTATGGCGCCTCCGAAGTGTTCGCGAAATACGTCGCCGACATGACCGACAACAAATTCCAGATCCAGGTCTTTGCCGCCGGTGAAATCGTCCCCGGCCTGCAGGCGCTGGACGCGACCTCGAACGGCACCGTCGAGATGAGCCACACGGTGTCGTACTACTATGTCGGCAAGGACCCGACCTTTGCGATCTATGCCTCGGTGCCGTTCGGCCTGAACGCGCGCCAGCAGAACTCGTGGTGGTACCAGGGCGGCGGCATGGAGCTCGGCAACGAGTTCTTCAAGAAGTTTTCCGTGATCGGCTTTCCCTGCGGCAACACCGGCACCCAGATGGGCGGCTGGTTCCGCAAGGAGATCAAGACCGTCGCCGATCTCTCCGGGTTGAAATTCCGCATCGGCGGCATCGCGGGCCAGGTGCTGCAGAAGGTCGGCGTGGTGCCGCAGCAGCTTGCCGGCGGCGACATCTATCCCGCGCTGGAAAAGGGCACGATCGACGCGGCCGAATGGGTCGGCCCCTACGACGACGAGAAGCTCGGCTTCCAGAAGGTCGCGAAGTACTACTATTACCCGGGCTTCTGGGAAGGCGGCCCGACCGTGCACGCCTTCTGCAATCTCGATAAGTGGGCCTCGCTGCCGAAGAGCTACCAGGCGATCGTCATAGCGGCGACCACCTATGCCAACACCTGGATGGCCGCGCGCTACGACCTGCAGAATCCCTCGGCGCTGAAGCGTCTGGTCGCCGGCGGCACGCAGCTCCGTCCCTTCACCAACGAGGTGCTGGAAGCCTGCCTCAAGGCCACCAACGAATTGTGGAGCGAAACCTCGGCCAAGAACCCCGACTTCAAGAAGTCGATCGACGCCATGCAGGCCTATCGGTCGGATGAGTATCTCTGGTGGCAGGTTGCCGAATACACCTTCGACAGCTTCATGATCCGCTCGCGCACCCGCGGATAATCTACGCCTCAAGCTTGCGCTCTAAGCCTTAAGTCGAAGCCCGGTCTCCCAGCGAGGCCGGGCTTTTTGCGTTGGCGGGGATGGAAATCAGGAACCGGGTGTTCCATGTTCATGGACAGGCCTCGTCACGAAGGCTGCAACAACACAATCCCGAGGGAAGAAACCATGAAACGCAGAGATTTTATCAAGGTCACCGGTTTGGGCGTGGCGGGCGCGGCTGCCGTCGCAGCGCCCGCGATTGCGCAATCGATGCCGGAGATCAAATGGCGCATGACCACGAGCTGGCCGAAGTCGCTCGACACGCTGCATGGCGGCGCCGAGATGATGGCGAAGGTCGCCGGCGAGGCGACCGACGGCAAATTCCAGATCCAGACCTTTGCGGCCGGCGAAATCGTGCCGGGCCTGCAGGTGCTCGACGCCGTGCAGAACGGCACCGTCGAGATGGGCCACACCGCGCCCTATTACTATTTCGGCAAGGACCCGACCTTCGCCTTCGGCTCGTCGATCCCGTTCGGCCCGGACATGCGCCTCAACCAGGCCTGGTACGTGCTGGGTGGCGGCCGGGAAATTCTCAACGAGTTCTGCAAGAGCTACAACGTGACTACGCTGCTCGCCGGCAACACCGGCTGTCAGATGGGCGGCTGGTTCCGCAAGGAGATCAACACCGTCGAAGACCTGCAGGGACTGAAATTCCGCATCGGCGGCTTCGCCGGGCGCGTGCTGCAGAAGCTCGGCTGCGTGCCGCAGCAACTCGCCGGCGGCGACATCTATCCCGCGCTGGAGAAGGGCACGATCGACGGTGCGGAATGGGTCGGCCCCTATGACGACGAGAAGCTCGGCTTCTACAAGGTCGCGCCGCACTACTACTATCCCGGCTGGTGGGAGGGCGGCACCATGCTGCTTGCGATGGTCAATCTCGAGAAATGGAATGCGCTGCCGAAATCCTATCAGTCCGTGCTCGAGCAGGCCGGTCACCTCGCCAACAACTGGATGATGGCCAAGTACGACTCCGTCAATCCGATGGCGCTGCGCAAGCTGCTCGCCGCCGGCACCAAGCTGCACGCCTTCTCGCCGCCGATCATGGAGGCGTCCTTCAAGGCGGCGAAGGAGCTGCACAATGAGGTCGCCGCGACCAACCCCAACTTCAAGAAGGCCTATGAATCGCTGACCAATTTCTCGAACAACGGCTATTCCTGGTTCCAGGTCGCCGAGGTCGGCTACGACAACTTCATGGCGCGGCACTCGCAGAGCTGATCGCGCACCAGTTGCGCCAAAAGGAAACCCCGGAGGCAACTCCGGGGTTTTGTTTTGGGCTTCGTATGCCCCGTCTACTGCTTCGGCTGTCCGAAATCGAGCGGCGGCAGCTCGATCTGCGGCACCTCGATCTTGACCTTGCTGAGGTCGACATCGACGGGTTTGTCGAGCAGGCCCGTCACCGTCCACGGGAAGGCGATCACGAGCAGCACCATGATGGCCTGCAGCCCGATCCAGGGCATGGCGCCCCAATAGATGTCGGAGCTCTTGACCTCCTTCGGCGCCACGCCGCGCAGATAGAACAGCGCAAATCCGAAGGGCGGATGCAGGAACGAGGTCTGCATGTTGACGCAGAGCATGACGCCGAACCAGATCAGCGCCGCGTCGGGGCCGACCACGGGCGCCAGGATCTTCTGCGCGATCGGCGCGATCATCGGCAGGATGATGAAGGCGATCTCGAAGAAGTCGAGGAAGAACGCCACGAAGAAGATGAAGAGGTTGATGAAGATCAAAAAGCCCCAGACGCCGCCGGGCAGCGAGGTCAGCAGATGCTCGAGCCATACGCCGCCGGAGACGCCGAGGAATACCACCGAGAAGCAGGTCGAGCCGATCAGGATGAAGGTGACCATGCAGGTAATGCGCATGGTGGTCTGATAGCCCTGCTTGATCAGGTCGCGCAGGTCGGGGATGCGGACCGCCTCGAGGCCAATCCATACGACCGCGAAATAGGTGATGGCGAACGCGATCTTGAAGACGAGGTTTTCGCTATAGAGCATTGCAACGATGGTTCCGATGCCTGCCGCGATCACGCCGACGATCAGGATCTTGTTGCCGGTCGTGCTGAAGTCCTTGTGGTGGATCGCCGCCAGCACGATGGCGCCGACCGCGCCCATGGCGCCGGCTTCGGTGGGCGTGGCGAGACCCATCATCATGGTGCCGAGCACGACGAAGATCAGCACCGCCGAGGGGATGATGCCCATCAGGCACTTCTTCCACAGCGCCCAGCCGGTCAGCGTGCGCGCTTCCTTCGGCACCGGCGGCACATGACTAGGCTTGATGAGGCCGAGCACGAAGGTGTAGCCCGCGAACAGCATGATCTGGAACACCGACGGGCCCCAGGCGCCGAGATACATGTCGCCGACCGACTTGCCGAGCTGGTCGGCGAGCACGATCAGCACGAGAGAGGGAGGGACAAGTTGCGTGATGGTGCCGGAGGCCGCCAGCACGCCGGTGATGTAGCGCATGTTGTAGCCGTAGCGGATCATCACCGGCATCGAGATCAGCGCCATGGCGATGACCTGCGCCGCCACCGTGCCGGTGATGGCGCCGAGGATGAAGCCGACGATGATGACGGAATAGCCGAGGCCGCCGCGGATCGGGCCGAACAATTGCCCCATCGAATCCAGCATGTCTTCGGCGAGGCCACATCGCTCCAGTACCGCGCCCATGAAGGTGAAGAAGGGGATCGCGAGCAGAAGCTCGTTGGACAGCACGCTGCCGAACACGCGGCCGGGAATCGCCTGCAGGAAGTTCAGGTCGAAGAACCCGAGATGGATCGAAAGAAAGCCGAAGGACAGGCCGACCGCGGCAAGCGTGAATGCCACGGGGTAGCCGATCAGCATCGCCAGAACCAGGCCGCCGAACATCAGTGGCGGCATCATCTCCAGCGTAATCATTGCGTCGGCCTCTCGTATTTCGCATCGATGGTGACATAGCCCTGGAGGGCCGCGATGCGCTTGATCACTTCCGAGACGCCTTGCAGGGCCAGCAGCACGAAGCCGGCCGGGATCACGAATTTGATCGGCCAGCGGATCAGGCCGCCGGCGTTGCCGGACATTTCGCCCACCGAATAGGCCTGCATGAAGAACGGCCAGGACAGGTAGGCGAGCAACAGACAGGCCGGAATCAGGAAGAACAGCGTGCCGATCATGTCGAGCCAGAGCTGGCCGCGCTCGGTGAGGAACAGATAGAAGATCTCGACGCGGACATGCTCGTTGCGCTTGAAGGTATAGGAGGCACCGAACATCACGAGGATGGCGAACATGTACCACTGCGCCTCGAGCCAGCCGTTGGAGGAGTAGCTGAAGGCGTAGCGGATCATCGCGTTGCCGGCGCTGACCAGGCAGGCGATCAGCACGAGCAGGTTGCAGACATAGCCGATCTTCTCGTTCAGTTCGTCGATGGCTGTACTGAGAGCCAACAATGGACGCATCATGTTCTCCGCGGCGCCGCTCCTCAGCGCGCCGATAACTTCACCCACACAAGCTTTTGCCGTCGCGCGAAGAACGCGCGCAGCCAAGGCTCATTTGCAAGAGCGATTGCACGGCTGATCCTCCCCGCCAATGCTTTTGCCGTCTTGGCTGCGCGAAATCGGCGCAGCGGCCCATCCGGCCGTGCAGGCATCAAAAGCAGGGCGCACCATTTCAGCGCGCTGGTGTCCCGTCAATCGGAAAATGGGCAAATTGACGCAAGTTCAAGCCGTTGCCAGGGCTTGGGCAGCGCTGACAGGCTGTCCAAATGGCGGGTTGATCGCTGTTGTCGGCTTCGCCTTGTCGGTTGCGGTAACGGCGCAAACTTTGCCACCTGCGCCGATTGTTCTTCCTCCGACGCCATGATCACGAAAATCGCCTGTTGTCTGCGGCGCGGGCAGGAGACACGCGATTTCAAGCTGCCCAGGTTGATCTAAATCAACGAAGCAATGACACAGCGCGCAACGTTGCTGCGGCAGGTTGCGGCTCTCTGGCGCAACCTGTTCCAAAATCGTCTGGAGCAGGGCTAGAGGAATACGCTTTTCGGCAACCGTGGAAGGACAGAAATCATGTCACGTCGAACGATCTTCTCGTTGACTGCGTCGGTCATCATCGGCATCGCGTGCGTTGCCACGATTTCAACCGATGCGTTCGCATATCGCGGCGGGCGCGCTGGTGTTGGCCGCGTCGGCGGCTATCACGGCGGCGCTTATCGCGGCGCCGCCTATCGCGGCGGTGTTTACCGTGGCGCAGCCGTACGCCGTGGAGTGGCGGTAGGCGTCGGCGCTGCTGCCGTCGGTGCCGCTGCCTACGGAGCTTACGGAAATTATTACGGGCAGGGCTACTACGGGCAGGGCTGCGGATACTATCCCAATCCACCTTGCCAGTAGAAACTGTCGGAGAGCCTGCTCTGGCCGGATGCTGATCAGGGGCGTGTACTCGTTGGTTGAGTCCGCGCCCCGTCAACGCCGGCGGGCATTAGCCCCCGGTCACGCTCATATGACGGCTCACGCTCGGGCGGTTGTGGCGGCGATCGATGATGAAATCGTGGCCCTTCGGCTTGAGCCCGATGGCGCGGTCGATCGCGGCAGAGAGCAGCTCGTCGCTTTGCGAGGCCCGCAACGGCCTCCGCAGATCCGAAGCATCCTCATGGCCGAGGCAGGTGTGCAGCGTGCCGGTGCAGGTGATGCGCACACGGTTGCAGGACTCGCAGAAATTATGGGTCATCGGCGTGATGAAGCCGAGCTTGCCGCCGGTCTCGCTGACGCGGACATAGCGCGCCGGCCCGCCGGTGTCGTCGTCGAGGTCGGTTAGCGTGTAGTGCTTGGCGAGCCGCGCGCGCACCAGCGACAGCGGCACATACTGGTCGATGCGGCCGCTTCCGATCTCGCCCATCGGCATCACCTCGATCAACGTCAGCGCCATGCCGTTGCCATGCGCCCACTGCATCAGCGAGGGGATTTCCTCCTCGTTCATGTTCTTCAGCGCCACCGCGTTGATCTTGACGGCAAGCCCCGCCTTGCGCGCGGCTTCGACGCCGGCGAGCACCTTGTCGAGTTCGCCCCAGCGCGTGATGGCGCGGAACCTCGTGGGATCGAGCGTGTCGAGCGAGACGTTGATGCGGCGAATCCCGCAATCGGCGAGCTCGTGGGCGAAGCGCGCGAGCTGCGTGCCGTTGGTGGTCATGGTCAGCTCGCGCAGCGCGCCGCTTTGAACATGGCGTGACAGCGAGCGCACCAGCGACATCACATTGCGCCGGACCAGCGGCTCGCCGCCGGTCAGCCGCAGCTTCTTCACGCCCTTGGCGATGAAGGCCGAGCATAGCCGGTCCAATTCTTCCAGCGTGAGCAGGTCGGCCTTGGGCAGGAATGTCATGTCTTCCGACATGCAATAGAAGCAGCGCAGGTCGCAGCGGTCGGTGACCGACACCCTGAGATAGCTGATGGTCCGGCCGAACGGATCGGTCATCGGTCGGTACAGCGAGGGAAGGGGACTCGGTCCGTTCATTCAAAAAGCCTTGCGCAAAGCTTTGGGTAAAGCACCGCACGCCCAGTGCGGCGCTAGTGCGATGAATTTGAAGTTCCTATCAATCTCTCGGCGAGTCCGTCATAGGAACTTCAAATTCACCGCACTAGAAGCGAATTTCTTGCTAGTGCCCCGATTTCGAAGTTCGCATCCGGGGGGCCTCACATGCCTGCGAACTTCGAAATCGGAGCACTAGCGCATAATCTAAGCATGATGGGACCGCGCCACAATGCGCAAGGTTCGGCAAGAGCGGGCGTTTCGGGAAATTGGTGCGCTGCGAACGATCAGCGGCTGGGTGCAGCGTTGGGATCAGGGAACGGCGAGCCGCCTGCCGCAGCCGGCTTTGACGTGGTGACGCGTTTCGGCTTGATGCCCTTGTGCTTGGGCGGCGGGCCGGCTGGCTGCAGTTCCGCGAATACCGGATTGGGGTCGGTGACGGTCGTGGCGGGCGCGGAGAAGTCGCCGGGATTATGGATCACCTGCACCGCCACGGTCGCCGGCTGGAACTTGTTCAGCGTGTACATCACCGAGAAGCCGGTATCGGGCGCGTTGACGGTGACCGAGCAGGGCGTCTTGCAGCCGGGTCCGAGCGAGGTCTTGGCGTCGGCGCCGGGC
>Ga0210403_10002564_pt1 | contig 16337 bp, 8 predicted proteins | sample IncBWC19MmetaG_FD_150863 | JGI IMG/M metagenome (GOLD analysis project Ga0210403, IMG submission 150863) | Forest soil microbial communities from Barre Woods Harvard Forest LTER site, Petersham, Massachusetts, United States - Inc-BW-C-19-M | ecosystem: Environmental > Terrestrial > Soil >... | reverse complement strand
CCGTCAAATCGTCCCAGCGCACGTGATCCAGCACATCCGCCTGCGAGTGGTGCATCTTGTCATAGTCCGCCACTTCCTGCACGCACCAGAATCCCGGCACTCCCACCGCATCGAACGGCACGTGATCCGATCCACCTTCGCTGCGCAACGTCGGCTCCATAATCCCCAGTGGCTCCGCCATCGGATACAGCACCCGGTCCATCGTCTCGCGCACGTTGTAATTTCCCATCAATCCGATCGTCAGCACTTTCCCCGTGCCAGTATCGTGCACCAGCACACCCGATATTTTCCCCAGTTCGTCCTTATGCGCCTGCACGTACGCCTTCGATCCGTTCAGTCCTTGCTCTTCGCCTGTGAACAACACAAACCGGATCGTCCGCTTCGGCTTCACCCCAAGCTTCTGCAAAGCCCGCGCCGCCTCCAGCACAGCCATCGATCCCGTTCCGTTGTCGGTCGCCCCGGTCCCCAGGTCCCACGAGTCCAGATGCGCTCCCAGAATTACCACCTCATCCGGCTTCTCCGTCCCGCGAATCTCCGCCACAGTGTTGTACACCTCCACTGGCTTCCCGCTGAACGCACCCTGCACGCTCAGCTCCACCTGCACCGGCGCACCCGCGTCCAGCATCCGCCAGATCAGCAGATAATCCTCGCGCTCCAGATACGCCGAAGGATACGCCGCCGGCTGATACTCCCGCGAAGCCGTCGACATATTCATCAGCCCGTACATCTTCTCTGATCCGGTGAGCATCGCCACCGGCTTTTCCTCCGTCATCATCTTCGTCAGCGCCGCCCGCATCTGCGTATACGCCTTACTGTCAAAATTACCCTCCCTCTTCGGATGATTCAGCGGACCAGCGGATTGCCCGAACGGTGTCAACATCGGATCGCCCGGCGCCTCCATCTCCCGCGGCCGCGTCACAATCACAATCTTCCCGCCCAACTTCCCTTTGTACTTTTCCAGGTCTTCGATTTTCTCCGCATCCACCCCAATCACTTCACCCTTGACGGTTCCGTTCGTTGCCGGCGACCATCCCGCGCCCGCCAGCGTCAACTCGTGAATCGCTGGTGAAACGATCCGTCCCGTAGCTGGCCCGCGCACCCAACTATTCGCGATGCTCCAGCTCTCCAGGTGCGCATTCTCCAGCCCCAGCGCCTTGAACTGCTCCTGCGTCCAGTGGCTCGCTCGATCCAGTTGCGGCGACCCGGTAAGCCGCGGCCCAATCTGCGTCGTCAAATACGTCAGATCAGCCTTCAACTTTTCCCCGTCGCCTTTCACCTGTTCGATAATTTTCTTATCCGTCTCCGCAATTGGATCCGTCTTCGGCTTCTCCAACTTCGCCCCAGCCGGTGCCATCGGCGGCAGCGGTCGACGCGGCAACATCTCCGTCAGCTGCGCCGTGCTGTAAGCCCATGCCGCCAGCACCTGCGCACCCTGATTGATATCGTCCTTCCACACCTTGTCGAACGTGTCCGACTGGCTGTGGTGTGTCTTGAAATACTCCGCGATGTCCTGCGCGCACCAGAACCCCGGCACGCCCACTTCGTCAAACGACAAACTATCCGTGCCATATTCCCGCGCCGTCGTCGGCTCCATCATCTTCAATTCGCCCAGCGGCGCAATAATCTGATCCACGATCGGCCGGTCCTGATAGTTGTCGTGCAGCCCGATCGCCAGCACCCGGCCCGTACCACTGTCATGAACCAGCGCGCCGGAAATCTTTCCCAACTCGCTCTTGTGCGCCTTCACGTATTCCTTCGACCCAATCAGTCCCTGCTCCTCGCCCGTGAACAAGATGAACCGGATCGTCCGCTTCGGCTTCAAATCTAGTTTCGCCAGTGCCCGCGCCGCTTCCAGCACCGCCATCGATCCTGTTCCGTTGTCCGTGCTTCCCGTCCCCAGGTCCCACGAATCCAGGTGCGCGCCCAGAATCACCATCTCGTCCGGCTTCTCCGTCCCGCGAATCTCACCAACCGTGTTGTAAACCTCCACCGGTTTCTTCGAAAGCGAATTCGAAATCTCGATCTCCATCTCCACCGGACCTTTCTTCAGCATCCGGTAAATCAGCCGGTACCCCTCGCCCGTGATAAACGCCGTCGGCAACAAGCCCATCTCGAATGGTTCCGTCGTGCCGTCTGTCATGTTCAGCAGCGCGTGCGGCTTGTTGGAGTCGCGCAAAACGGCCGCGACTCCCTCGTCCTTCAGGAATGTGGTCCGTACTTTTGCCGCCTCCAGATATTTCTCGTACGGGTCCGGCAGCCCGGGCTGGCCCACCGGCGGCGGTGGCTCCTCCAGCGGGTGATAAATCTCCCGGTTCTGGTCGATCGGCTTCGGCGGCGAAAGCGGTCGCGGTTCCTGCAGAATCACGATCGCGCCTTTCAGCTTCCCTTTGAACTTTGCGTAATCATCGACGCCCTTCGCGTCGAAATACACCACCGGGCCATGCACTTTGCCCTTTGTGTTCGGCGCCCAAGCCGAAGATGCAATCGTCAGCGGATGTTCCGTCGGTGCAATAATCCGTGCACTCGCCTTTCCGCGCTCCCACGCGTGCGGAATGCTATAAGCCTCCAGATGCACGTTCGTCAGCCCGTATTTCTTGAACATCTCCGCAGTCCAGTCGTTGGCCCGCTTCAGTTGCGGCGAACCCGTCAGCCGCGGCCCGACCTCATCCGACAGATACTCCAGGTTCTCCATCAACTCGCTGTGATCGTGGATCTCGCTCAAAATCTTTGCATCCGCCGCCGCAACGGGATTCGCCTCCTCGTTCGCGGCCCGCGCCGTCCACGCCCGGCCAACTACCAGGCACAGCGCCAACCCAACCACACCGGCAACTTTGCGGTTCTTTTTCATCCCACTCTCCATGGAAAGGAAGCTTCTTTACGGAATTAATCTCGTTCTTTTGCGCAGGGCCGTTCAGCCTTTTCCTAAGGCAACCTTCGCTGCCCCCTTAGACGCACCGCGCCGCCGAACAGGTTTCGTCTGCCGCGTTCTTTTTCCCCCGCGCGGCGCCTTCTGGCAATTCGGACAGAAAAAACTGCTGCGCCCCGCGACCACAATTCTCCGGATGGGCGTCTTGCAGCGGTAACACGGCTTTCCTTCCCGCCCGTACGCCTTGTGGTGCAGTTGATACTCGCCCGGCGCTCCCTCGGCGTCAAGAAAGTCCGAAATCGAAGACCCGCGCAGTACAATCGCCTTCTCCAGAATCTGCCGCAGCGCCCCGTGCAGGTTCTTTACCTCTTCCACACTCAGCCGGGTCCCAATCCGCGCCGGGTGAATCTTCGCCTTCCACAAACTTTCGTCCGCATAAATATTCCCCACGCCGCGCAGTACTCCCTGATCCAACAGCATGGCCTTGATGCGCGCCTTTCTTCCGCGAATGCGCTGAACAAACTCCTCCAGCGAAATCAGCAACGGATCCGCGCCAAACCGCTGCAACTCCTCCCGCAGCTTCTCGCCCGCCAGCCACGCAATTCTTCCAAACCGCCGCGGATCTATGTACCGAAGCTCTCGCCCGTCATCCAGCAACGCCACCAGGTGTGTATGCTTCGCCCGCGGTTCGCCGACCGCTCTCGGCACCATCGTTCCCGTCATTCCCAGATGCACAAGCAGCGCCGATTCCTGCGCAACGCCCTCTCTCTCTCGCCCCCCCTGCAACCGCAACAACATAAACTTCCCGTACCGCTCCACCCGCTCAATTCGCGTCCCCGGCAACTCTCGCTCAACGTCCGCGGGATTATCCATAAAATCCGTCTTGCCCAACTCCACGCTCAACACGCGTCGCCCGGAAATCTCCCGCTGCAACCCCCGCGCAAGCGTCTCCACTTCCGGCAATTCTGGCATTTTCTTCTCTGCGAACTCTGCGCTCTTACCTCTGCGCCCTCTGCGTTAAGTCCGATTCTTTCCGTTCTTCGATTCTCACTTCTTCTGATAGACCGGATACGGCGGATGTTCCGGCGTCACTACCGGATTCTTCTTCAACGCCTCCAGCGTCACTTGCACCGCCTTCTCCAACTGCGCATCATGCCCCGCCGCCACCGACGCCGGATCATTCTCTACCTCGATATCCGGCGGGATCCCGCGGTTCTCCACTTCCCAATCCCCATGCAATCCATAAATCGCCACCCGCGGCGAAGTCACCCGCCCTCCATCCAGCAAACGCGGATAGTTGTAAATCCCCACCAATCCTCCCCACGTCCGCGTCCCCACCAGTTGCCCCACTGCATCCTGCCGGAACATCCACGGCAGCGCATCGCCGCCCGACCCCGACATTTCGTTGATGATCATCGTCTTCGGTCCGTAAATCTGCATCAGCGGCGAGCAGAATTTTTCGCCCTCACGCGATATCGCGCAATTCCGCAGCGGCCGCTTCAATATGTCGATGATGTAGTCCGCGATCTCTCCGCCGTGGTTATAGCGCTCGTCAATCACCGCTCCCAGCTTGCCCGTCTGCGCGTAATAAAACCGGTTGAAGTTCGTCCATCCGCCCACCGCCGTATCCGGCACGTGCACGTACGCCAGCTTTCCGCCGCTCAGCTCGTCCACCTTTCGACGGTTGTCTTCCTCCCAGGCGCGATTGCGCAATGGGAATTCATCGTCCACTGGAACGACCGTAACTTCACGCGCGTCCTTACCGTCTGCATTCGGCCCAATCTTGATCTTGATCTGCTTCCCCGCCGTATTTTCAAAAAAGCTGTACACGCTGTCCGGCGGATGCACTTCTCTTCCATTTACCGAAATCAGATATTCCCCCGCCTTCGCTTCCACTCCCGGCTGCGTCAGCGGCGCCCGCAACATCGGATACCAGTTTTCTCCGTTGTAAATCCGCGCAAACCGGTATCTCCCGTTCTCCACCTTGTAATCGGCCCCCAGCAACCCACCCTTCACCTGGTTCGGCTTAGGCGTGTCTCCTCCGCCGATGAACATATGCCCAACCGTTATGTCCCCGAGCATTTCCGTAAACAGATAGTTCAGATCCGCGCGTCCCCCAGCTCCCGCCAGGTATGCCTGGTATTTTTTCTCGGTCGCGCCCAGGTTCAGCCCGTGCAGCCCCGGATCATAAAAAAAATCTCTCTGGATCCGCCACACTTCTCGGTACATCTGGTCCCACTCCGCCCGAGGATCGGCGTATACCTCCATCTCCCCCAGTTTCAGCGCCCCTTCGCCCGCCTTTGGCGCAGCCGCCGTTCCCGCAATAATCCACGTCGTGCTCTGCGGCGGACCCTGCCGGAACAGCGCCTTTTCTCCATTCGAAGAAACCGCAAAAAAACTCACCCCGCTGGTGAACGGTTCCGTCTTCCTCGTTTTCAACTCGAACTTGGAAACCGTCTGCAACCCCGGTTCTCCAAACCGCGGCACATCCGCGCTCTCCGACAGAAACAGCACTCCCGCTTTTCCCGCATCCAGTTGCTCATAATTCGCCGCCCGGATCGGCAGCGCCACGATTCGTTGCGTGATCCCGTCAAAATCAATCGTGACCTTGGCAGCTTCTTCCTTTTTCTCCCCGTCCTTCCCTTTATCTTTGTCTCCCTCTTTGTCGCCGTCCTTCGCTTTATCCTTATCTTTGTCCTTGTCTTTTTCTTTAGCTTTGTCTTTCTCTTTATCTTTGTCGCCGTCTTTCCCCTTCTCTTCCTTCCCTACTTTCTCCTCATCGCTCTGCGGCTCCACCGGATTCGCGTCGCCCTTCTTCAAAACCACCGCATAAACATTGCGCGTCAACGGGTGCTGAAAACTCGATAGGTCCAGCCATCCCGCCGACAAACCTACGTCCGTGCTCGCCGCGAAATAAACCGTCTTCCCGTCTCTGTCGAACACCGGGTACCGCGAATCCGCAGTCCCATCGGTTATCTGAGTCTCTTTGCCACTCTCCACCGAATACACAAACGCCCCGTGCAGATGGTTCTCCAGGTATTTGTCGTAGGCCAACCACTTGCTGTCCGGCGACCACGCCCCAGTCGAAAACCCTCCCGGATCCTCGAACCTTTCCGTCGAAATCTTCACCGGCGTGCCCTTCTCGATCTCCACGTACCATCGGCTCAACCGTTTATCCGTGTACGCGATCTTCTTGCTGTCCGGCGACCACACCGGTCCATAAAAATACGATGGCGGATTCCCCAGGTTGATCTTCTTCACTTCGCCCAGCCCGCTCTGGTCCACCAGGTGCAGCGCATACTCGCCCGACTCATCCGAAAAAAACGCAATCCACTTCCCGTCTGGAGACCACGCCGGATCGCGTTCCGCCGCTCCCGTCGTCCGCGTCAGGTTCCGAATATTCCCTTTCTCCGCCGGCACCGTCAAAATTTCCCCGCGCGTCTCAAACACCGCCCGCTGCCCAGTCGGCGAAATCCCCGCATTCAATATTTTGTCTGCCGCTTTCACCCAGTGCGCCCGAGTCGCAGGCAGGTCCCCATTCACTCGCACGTCGATATGCTTCGCGCTCCCGGACTTCGGATCCACCAGATACAATCCGCCGAACTGCTCATACACCAGCGCATCCGGCCCCGCCGAAACCGATTTCAGGTCCAGCCCCTTGTTTTCCACCACCTGCTTGACGGCTTGCGATTTCGTGTCGTACGCAAACAGACTCACCGGCCCATTCCGGTCCGAAAGAAAATAAATCGTCTCGCCAAACCACACCGGACTAGAGTCGTTCGAATTTTCACGCCGAATTTTCGTCAGCTGCAGGTCGCGCAGTGACACGATATAAATCGGCGTAGTCTGCCCGCCCCGATACCTCTTCCAAGCCGCCTGCCACTTCAGATTCGGCACATATGCCAGGTGCGACCCGTCTGGGGAATACGACCCCGCCTCCGCGCGCCACATCGGCAGCGCTTCCGGCACGCCGCCATCCACAGCCACCGTGTACAACCGGTCGAAATCCGCGTAAGCCTCGCGTCCCGAATTAAAAAGTATTTTCTTCCCGTCGGGCGTCCACCCCGCCACCACGTCCGCATCCGGATGCCACGTCAACCGCTTCGGCGTCCCGCCTTCCGCCGCCATCACATACACGTCGGCATTCCCGTCATACTCCCCCGTGAATGCGATCCATTTTCCATCCGGTGAAAACGCCGGATGCGTTTCGTGCCCTCCCGTGGTCAGTTGCCGCGCATCGCCACCCTCTCGCAGCGCGCTCCACAAATACCCGCCGTAGACAAACACCACCTCACTCTTCGAAATCGTAGGCTGCTGCAAAAGCAGCGGCGAATCCGCCCCCGCCGCCAAATTCGCGCAAATCAAAAATCCCGCCACCATCAACCACCCGAAAAATTTACGCATTCCATTCCTCCCAAACCTGTAGCGGCCACCTTTAGGTGGCCAAAATGCCTTTGTAGGGGAGGGGCTCGCCCCTCCCTCTTGCCTTTGTAGCGCCCGCCTTTTACCCTAAGCACCCGAGAAGGGTCTGAGGCGGGCGACGACTTTTGCCTTTTTCTAACGTTTCTCCGCGTTACCTATTTCGCCACCGTCCAAAATCCCGGCGCCGATATCTCCTTCTCATCCAGCTTCCCCGCATAACTCTTCACCATCGGCGCAATTTCCGAACTCTTCCCCACCAGCACAAACGTCAGATTTTCCAGCGGAAAATGCTTCGCAATCACCTGTTTCGCCATTTCCGGTGTCACCGCATCAATCCGCTGCTCGAACTGGTTCACCTCGCTATCATCCAGTCCCAGAAACTCATTCCGCACGATCAGTCGCGCCAATTGCCCCGAGGTTTCAATCGTCGGCGGAAACTGTCCCTTCAAATAGCTCTTCGCCGAACTCAACTGCTCCGCCGTAATCCCGTTCGCGTGCAATTTCTTCAAAACCTCCAACGCCACCTCGATCGCCTTCCCGGTAGTTTCGTTCCGCGTAAAGCTGTACATCGCAAACGGCCCCGGCTCTTTCTGCAAAGAAAAAAACGATGTCGCCCCATACGACAGCCCCGACTCTACCCGCAGCGCCTCGTTCAGCATCGACGTAAATCGCGACCCAAACACGGTATTCACCACCTCAATCGCCACCCGGTCCGGATCAGTCGCTGACACCCCCACGTTCCCGATCACAAAATACGTCTGCGTGGCGTCGGCCTTGTTCACCAGCAGCAGCTTCTTGCCCTTCACCTGGCCCGCAGGTTCTTCCTTCACTGCCGGTGCCGCCTTCGCCGGCCACCCGCCAAAAATCTCTTCAATCTCTTTCTTCATCTCCGCCGGATGAAAGTCCCCCGCCACCGTCAGAATCGTATTCCCCGGCGTGTAGTAGCTCTCATAAAACTTCACGATCGCTTCCCGCTGAATCTTCTTCAGCGAAATTTCGTCGCCCCCCGTCGGACGCCCGTATCCCTTCCCGTTATACAAATATCCTTCGTAATATTCGAAAATCACGTCCCGCGCGCTGTCTTTCGCCGCTTTCACTCCGTCCACCGACTGCGCCAGCAACTTGTCCACTTCCGTCTGTGGAAACGTAGGATGCAACAACGCATCGGCAACCAACTCCAGCCCCTTCGCCGTATCCTTCGAAAGAAATTCCGCCGCGAAGCTCGAATAATCCGCCCCCGCATCCGCCTCGAACGTTCCCCCGATAAAATCGATGTCGCCTGCAAACTGCTGCGCCGTCCGCGTTTTCGTTCCCTTCCGCAACAATCCCGCCGTCGTCGAGGCCAGCCCCTCCTGCCCCGCCGGATCCGTCAGCCCTCCCGCCTTCACGATTCCCGCCACGCTCACCATCGGCACGCTGTGCTTCTCCAGCAGCAGCACCGTCAACCCGTTCTTCAGCACCACCTTCTCATGCGCCGGCATCTGCAACTTCTGAGCCCAAGTGGTCGATGCCCCCATCAACAGCGCAATCACAAGCGCCAATCGCGCCAGCAGGTAGCGCCGGCATCCTGCCGGCAAGCACAATAAAATCCCCACTTGGCTGGAACTGTAATCCCGAATCCCCGCGCCTTTTGCGGGGTGAGGGATCTGCTTTCCCCGCCTGAAAAACATTCTCAACCTGCCCGCCTCTCGCACCCGGAATCCCATTCTCATGGCTTGCCCTTCTCCTCGTTCTCCGGCACCAGCGTCGCCACCGTCCGATTCTTCGCTCCAAAATACTGCTTCGCCACGCGCTGCACGTCCTCTTTCGTCACCGCGCTGTAATTCTTCGCCGCGTCAAACAATTTCCGGTGATCCCCAAAGAACACTTCATACGTTCCCAGCGTATTCGCCCGCCCATTGATCGTCCGCACCTGCCGGTAAAATTCCGCCAGCCGGAAATTCTTCGCCTTCTCCAACTCCCGGTCCGCAACCGGCGCACCCTGCAGCCGCTCCACCTCTTCGTAAATCGCCTTCTCGCAAACCGCCGGGTCCACTCCCTCCTTCGGCTGCGCCACAAACAACAAAAGCGTCGGGTCAAACGCATTGTCAGACTCCGATTCCACGTCCAGCGCGATCTGGTCCTTGTCCACCAGCCGCTGGTACATCCGTGAACTCTCCCCCTGGAACAGAATCGACCTCATCACGTTCAGCGCGTAAAAATCCGGATTGTTCGTCTGCGGCACGTGATACGCGATCATCACCAGCGGCAATTCCGCAGGCTTCCGCACCATCAGCCGCCTCTCTCCTATCTGCGGCGGCTCCGTAGTTGTCACCGGCGGCGGCGGCGCGTGCGCTGGAATCGGCTCCAGATATTTTTCCGCCAGCGCAAACACCTCTTCCGGCGTCACGTCTCCCGTAATCACCATCGTTGCGTTGCTTGGCGAATAGCCCATCTCAAAGTGATGCTTCAGATCCTCCATCGTCCAGTGCTCGATGTCGCTCATCCAACCCACCACCGGCCATTGGTACGGATGCGCGATGAACGCCGTCGCCCAAAGCTGTTCCTCCAGCACACCTTCGTTCTGTCCATCGACGCTGCTTCTTCGCTCGCTCGCCACCACGCCGCGTTCGCTCTCAATTTTTTTCGGATCAAAGCTCAAATCCCGAATCCGGTCCGCTTCGATATCAAAAATCAGTTCCAGCGCTGTCCGCGGGAACCAATCCTGATACACGGTCACATTCCGGGTTGTGTACGCGTTGTTTGATCCGCCGTTCGATTCCATCGTCTTGTCGAGTTCCCCCGGCCCATACTTCTTCGCGCCGTTGAACATCATGTGCTCGAAAAAATGTGACAGCCCCGTCGTCCCCGGCCGCTCGTTGCGCGACCCCACCTTGTAAAACGTGTACAGCGCCACATTCGGAATGCTGTGGTCCGTCTGCACCAGGATTTTCATCCCGTTCTTCAACGTCTTCGTCGCCACGGGATATTCCTGTCCGTTCGCGCCGCATACGCACACCAGCGCCGTCACAAGCACCAGCAGCGCTACTGGCCTTCCCCATCTGTTTTTCATTGGTTTTTTCCTCGAACGCAACCCTAATCATTCGACGCGCGGCTCGCGATTTAAGCTCACGTAGCGTCCACCTTTAGGTGGACGCGCACTCCTAGTCGAAGAAACACTAGCACGCCCGAACACAGAGGGGATGCCTTAGCATCTCGCGCGCGGAAGGAAACCACCCTCTCAGGGCAGCGGCACTCCTGGAGTAGCCACAATCCCTGCCATCCTCAAAAGCTCCAGATACTCCGTCTCCGTGATCGGCGAAATGATCAGCCTCACATTCTTCATCAGTTTCGCTTTTCTCACCGCCGGATTCGCTCGCATCTCCGCCAGCGTCACCGGCCGCGGCAATTTTTCAAACGCGCGCAGATCCGCCACCAAATTCTTCCCTTTGTGGTCGTGCGGGTCAGGGTACGGGTCCCGCGTAACTTCCGCAATCGAATAGAGCGAACGCTCCGGCGCGGAGTGATAGCACAGCACACGATCCCCGCGCTTCACCTGCTTAAGCGCGCGAATCGCGTCGGGCTTCGAACCCGCCCCGTGCCACATTTCCTTGCCCTTAACGAAAAGTGTGTCCCAGTGATAGTGATGCGGGTCGGTACTGAAGATCCAATAATGTCGTGTCTGAGGAGTCGCAGTCGCCATCTTCACCCAAAGCCGGGGGAAATATACACGCTCGAACAAGGAAAACCAAACAAAATGTGAGGGATAGAGGCACCATCGTGTGCAAAACCCGAAAAATCTCAGGCGCCCGCACTCTGTATCCTTATAACTTCCTTAATTTGTTTTTGTTACAGGCAATCTACCAAGGAACTTTCCTCTTTCGTCCGCTCACCCTAAATCTATGAAAATATCGTCTCCCCGCACCTCGGTGTGGTAACAATCCACTCCTGCCTCGGGATTCTGCACCGCCTTGCCGTTCGTCACGTCAAACTGCCACCCGTGCCACGGGCAAGTCACCACCTGGCCTTCCAGCGAACCCTCTCCCAGCGGTCCTCCGCGATGCAGGCAGGTGTTATTGATCGCATATATCTTCCCGCCCACATTGGCCACCGCCACCGCTTTCCCCTCCACCTGCAACTCGCGTATCGTTCCCGCCGGAACTTCCGCCACCTTCACCGTCCTCACAAACGCCATTGTCTGATCCCTCTAATCCCTCATCTAACTCAAAGTGCACCCGCGCAGTATAGTCCCCGCCCCGTCCCCCGTCAAAACATCGCGCCGCAACCCCGGTCTGCATTAGCTATGTGCCCCTGCCGCCTTCACCATCAACTCCTCCGGCATCCGCGAATGATCGGGAAAATTCCCATACAACTTCTCCCCCGGCTCTCCCGCTGTTACTGCCAACACCAGATACCGACCGCCCACAAAACACCCTTTCCACGACTGCCCCACTCCCCCAAACACCTCTTCCCGATCCCCGCGCGACTTGATCGCATTGATCCCCACCTTGAACGCCCGCAACTCCTCCGCCACCCGCCGCGCAATCTTCCCGTCATCGCACGCAATCGAAGACACCAGCGCCCCGTTCGAAATGTTCATTTCTGAAATCAGTTCCTCGATATGGTCCACCACCACGATCGTATCCAACGGCCCAAACGGCTCGCTGTGATACAGCCGACAATTCTTCGGGATATTCAGCAGCGCCCCCGGCCCTACATATGCCGACGTATCCTGGTTTGGAAAAATCATGCTCTCCTGCACCCCGCCCTCAAACAGGCTGATCGCGCCCTTCCCCAACGCCTCCACGTACAGCACTCGCAGCTCCTCCACCTTTTTACTGTTGATCAGCGGCCCGAAATCCAGCTTTGGCAGCGCGTCCGACTCCTTCTCGACCATCACCGGATTTCCATACCGCAATCCGCGCAGCAGCGGCAGGTACATCTCCAGAAATTGCGGAAACAGTTCTCGCTGCACCACATACCGCACATACGCCGTGCACCGCTGCTTCCCGTAATCAAATCCCTTCTTCAACTGCTGCCCCAGCCCGCTCCAATCCGAAAACTTCCACACCCCGTACGTGTTCACCCCCTCCATCTCCAGCATGTACCTCTTGTTTTCGTCATAGAGCGACGAAGCGATCACTCCGCCGTTCGTCTTCCCTCCTACAAACGCCAGGCAATCCACAAATTCATTCCGCACCAGCGCTTCGCTCAACTGCCCGCCCGACCCGCTCACAAGAGACACCGGCAGCCCGCACCGCCGCGCCACCGCATGCGCCAGTGTCAGCGCATACAACCCTCCGTCCGTCGGCGTTTTTGAAATCGTCGCGTTCCCCGCCAGCGCCTGCACCAGCACCGAATGCATCAGCACAGACATCGGATAATTCCACGAAGCAATATTCGAAATCAGTCCCAGCGGCGCCCGCCTCCCCAGCATGCTCTCGATGTGCGAAACGTACCATTCCACTCCGCTGATGCACCGCTCAATATCCGTCAACGCCTGCGCGTACGGCTTCCCGATCTCCCACATCAGCAAAAACGCGATCAGTTCTTTCTGCTCCTGCAATCCTGCCAGGCAATCATTCACTCGCCGCCGACGCTCGTCCAAATCAGTCCGAGCCCAGCCTGCAGCCTCCGCCTTCGCAAATTTCACCGCTGTCCGCGCGGTCTCCAGGTCAATCATCGGGATCCGCCCCAGGCTCCTCCCGTCAATCGGCGATTCGTAGTGCCTCCCGAATCCCGGATCCTTCCATTCCCCCTCAATCAGATTGAGAACCCGCCCCTCGGAATCAAATGCTTCCGGCGCTTCCGATTTAATGCGTGCGGACAAGCTTTCCCATTCGGCAATCGGCGCAACTATAGGCATCTTCGGCCCCTCCCTGAAACAGGACCATAAGTGTAACTTTAGTTGCCTCACCAATTCCTTCAATTTTTCTTATGGACCCTACAAGGAAATATTCTCAACTTTTCGTTCTACTCACCGTCGTGGCTGCCATTCCGGTTGGTCTCTATTCGCTCCGCCCCGCCTGCTCGATGGAAATCCCCTGCACCAGCGCGTCGAACTGCGCTTGCAGCCCCTCGCGTTTGGTCTTCTGCTCGCCGATCTCTCTTTGCAGCGAGGCCAGCCGGTCTTCTTGTCCGTCCAGTTCCTTCGCATACCTCAGCAGCAGAGCCTTCTCCTCCGGGCTGCCCTTCAACGCTTTCATATTTTCCCGCAGCCGCGTCTGGCCCTTCTCGATCGACTCCGTCTCCTGCTGCCGCGCCTTGACTTCCTGATCCACCCCGGCGATTTCAAATTTCTTGGCAATCACCTTTTGCAATTCCGCCTCAACCGCAGGGGTAATCGCTCCCTCCAGCACAAACGCCTCAACCTGGCTGTCCGTCAGCGTGGAAATGTGGATTCTCGAAACCTCCCCACGGCTTTCCTTGATGGCGAATTTCTCCGTCTTTCCCGGCGCCACTTCCACCCGGAATCTGTAGCGCGTGGCACTCGTCTCCTCCGGTTTCATCTCTTCCGCCAGTTTCCACCCGCTACGGATCGGATATTCCAGAATCATCTGCCGCGATGTCACGTCCGCGTTGTGAATTAAATACGTCGTGGTGTCCCACTCCTCGCGGTGCACTGCCATAACCCCCTTCAGGATCGTGGTCCTCGTCACGGCTTTCGAGCCCGTCACGTCGCGTTTCGCTACGCGCACCGCCTTATCCGCTGCGAAAGACAGCAACCGCCGTTCTCCCGGGTGCAGAAGCTCCATGATCCCCTCTCCCGCAAAGCTATCCTGCTCCAGCACATTAAACGTCCCGCCATCGAGCGTCAGTCCCGAACTGTTCTTCAACCACAAGGCGCGCAGCGGAGTCGCCTGCAGCACCCCGTCTTCGTCCGAGGTGACCAGCGTGACCTTCTCCGCCTCAATCGGCGCCTGCACAATCGGCACCAGCGCCGACTGGTTCTTCAGCACCGTGATTTTTTCCTTCAAGTTGTACTCAAACAGGTCCCCAACCGCGGCCCCCTCGGCCGCCGCCACTTCCTTGCTCAGCAAATCGCTCACCTCGCTGCTCTCCTCCGGCTCTTCGGGTTCGGCCGGCAATTCCGGCGATGGCCCCCTTCCCGCACCACCAATCACTCCGCCCAACACTCCTCCCGCGGAGCCTCCTGGAACGCCACCGGCCACTCCACCCATAATCGCTCGGGGTGAACTCAGCTTCCCGGCCTCCATGCTCGCCTCGTGTGCCTGCGGCGTCAGCATTACAGACTCCGGCAAGGGAACCACCGGCCGTCGCGTATAGTACGGCTGCGAAATATTCTGAATAAACGATTGCGGCGTTCCAGACACTAGCGAAAGCTTCACATCGCTCCAGTCCTCCCCCACCGTGTTGTCCACAATGGCCCACCCCTGCAGAAATGCCTTCGCCGGCGCCCTCGGCAGCACGATCCGATACGTGCTCTTCCACACTGGAACTTCGCTGATGTAACTCACCATAACTTCCCGTTCACCGCTCCCCGAAGCCCCAATCGTCATCCGCCGCAAGTCTTTCGATCGCGTTGCTCCCATCAGGCTCAAATAGCGGTCAATATCCTTATGAATCTCCGGATCGGCCGCGCGAACCGTCACCGCCGGCCCCAGCTCAAACAGACGCATGTCCCCCGCATCGGTCACAATCGCCAACTGCGTCACCTGAATCGGGTTTTCCTTGCTACCTGCTTTTTCAACCGTCTCCACGCTGAATATTTTTCCCACCACGTTGCTCGCCCCGCTGTGCACCTCAACACGAGTCCCCCGCAATGCAATCAGCAGTGCCGCGCTGGTCACGTCCTCACCCAGTGGGATTTGCAAACCCCGCAGCTGCACATCCAGCGGCGCGACCGAGTTGTAATGGACCGCGTTGATCCGCCCGCCATTCAAGTCCACCAGCGTCAGCGACTTCAGCACATCATTCAGTTGCGCCGTCGTAAACTCAATCCGCAGGTCCTGGTTTCCCCACACCCGTCCGGTGTGTTCGAAATAACCCACGCCGTTTTTGTAGAGCACCACTTTTCTGACCGGCAGGGACGCAATTTTATCCGTCGCTGTCTCGGGAACTTTTGGGGTGGCTTTTTTCTCGGAAGACGTTTGGGCTAAAGCGGCTGTGGAACACAGCAAGAAAACAGACAAGTAGCATATGCGCATCTGCGAGCCTCCCGCACAATTTAAGGGGACACTACTCGTTAGACACCGCTCGCGCGCTTCGGGAGCCCGATTTTAGTAGTGGGATATGAACCCGGCTTACTTCGCAGTTTCATTCTGAAAACGGCCGCAACCTGGTCGGCTGGCGATACCGGAACCGCCACCCCTGCACGTCACTCACGTCTCCCCTGCCCCAGACCCATGCCGCCGCCTCCCCGGCATCCTACATGATCTTTACCGGCCCCAAATCCTCCTTCATCTGCTCAAACGCTTTCGTGCTCTTCCTTGTCCCTTCCCAGTTCTCTCCGGGATAAGCGCGCTGCAGTTGAATCGTCAAAAAACTGCCGCGGATCAAGCTCGAGTCGTGGTTCGACCAAAGCTTGCTCGTACTCCTGTCTCCGTACCGGTTTATGATCAGCCGCGAAAAATTCGGCGCCTCCCTCGGGTCGTATCCGTGCTCAATCACGTTTTCCAGCCCCAACCGGTCCGCCTGGTTTTCCAGTTCGCGTTGATGACCGTTCACTACCGAGGCGATTCCGATGTTGGCCATGAATATCCCCAGATCGCCTATAAACGCTCCCGCGGCAATCCCGGCGATGGTCAACCCCACTCGTTGTCCCCGTGTTTCCTCTACCTCTCGCTTGTAATGCGTCTGCAGAACGTGCGCGATCTCATGGCTCATCACAAACGCAAGTTGCGATTCGTTTTGGATGGCCCCCAGCAGACCCGTGTTGATCAGCAAGGTTCCGTCTGGCAGCGAAGCTGCGTTTATTTCCGGGTCCTCTATTACGAAAAACCGGAATTCGATCGGTCGGCTGGTTCCCTCGGCGCCCTCAGGCAAGAGGGAATCGCCCAGGTGCGAAACATATTCCCTCACGCTTTTTTCCGCCAGCAACTTCAGCCGC
>Ga0210403_10002562_pt1 | contig 16340 bp, 11 predicted proteins | sample IncBWC19MmetaG_FD_150863 | JGI IMG/M metagenome (GOLD analysis project Ga0210403, IMG submission 150863) | Forest soil microbial communities from Barre Woods Harvard Forest LTER site, Petersham, Massachusetts, United States - Inc-BW-C-19-M | ecosystem: Environmental > Terrestrial > Soil >... | reverse complement strand
GTTTCGCTGCTGCGCCCGGAAATCATTCGCGACCTCGATCTTCCCCGCCATGGCCTGGAAATTCTTCCGCTGGATGGCACATTCACGCCGATGCCGAGCGGCGACTATCTCTGGCGAGTGAATGACCACGGCAAGACGCATCGAGAGATTGCCCGCCATTCGCGCGTGGACGCAGAGGCCTACGACGAGTTTGGGAAAGCGATGCAGGCGATGTGCCGCTTCGTGAAGCCGATCTTGAGCATGGTGCCGCCCGATCCTACGACGCTGAATCCGCGCGAACTGATGAAACTGCTCTTCATCGGACGCCGCTTCCAGGGCATGTCGAGTTACGACAAGTACAACCAGGTCCAACTCATGACGATGTCCGCCATTGATTTCCTGGATCAGTGGTTCGAGACCGACGTGCTCAAAGCCACGATGTCGGCCTCGGGAATCATCGGGACGTTTCTCGGAGTTCGCTCGCCGGGCACAGCGTACGTACTGCTCCATCACTACATGGGTGAAATCGACGGAGCCTTCCGCGCGTGGGGATTCGCTCGCGGCGGCACCGGGGCAATTTCGAATGCGATCGCCGACGCGGCGCGTGAAGCGGGAGTGGAGATCCGCACGAAAGCGGCCATCTCGCAGATCATCGTTAAGGATGGCAAGGCCAAGGGAGTAGTCCTGTCCAACGGAGACGAGATTTATGCCGACGTCATTTCTTCCAGTGTCGATCCGAGGCTGACATTCACCAGGTTCATCGAGGCACAGCACCTTCCCGGTGACTTTCTGGAAGAAGTGAACCGCTACAAATTCCGCGGCTCTTCCGGCAAGGTAAACATGGCTCTCGATGCCCTGCCGAATTTCACTTGCATGCCTGGGCCGGGCGCGCATCTCCGCGGCGCGATTTCCATCTCTCCTGCGGTTGAATACATGGAGAAAGCCTACGACGAGGCGAAGTACGGAAACTTCTCCTCCCGCCCGTATATCGACATGGTCATCCCTTCGCTGACCGACCCGTCCGTCGCCCCTCCGGGCAAGCATGTGCTCTCCTGCTTCGTGCAGTACGCTCCTTACAAGTTGCGGCCCGGGCTGAACTGGGACGATCAGAAGGAAGCCTTCGGCAATACGGTCGTCGATACGATCTCGCAGTACGCGCCGAACCTGAAAGACATCATCATTCAGAAGCAAGTCGTCACGCCGCTCGATCTCGAGCGCGAGTGGGGACTGAGTGAGGGCAACATCTTCCAAGGCGAACTTTCGCTCGAGCAATTGTTCTTCCTACGGCCCGTCCCCGGGTGGGCGCAGTACCGCACGCCCATCAAGAACCTCTACATGTGCGGATCGGCTACGCACCCCGGTGGCGGCATCATGGGAGCAAATGGCCGCCTGGCAGCGCTGGAAATTCTGAAAGATATCAAGGGAGCGGCCTAGCCATGGCGGACAACCAGCGGGAGGTCGTGGTCATTGGCGGTGGCCACAACGGCCTGGTCACTGCCTTTTATCTGGCCCGAGCCGGATTCAAGCCACTCGTACTTGAACGAAACTCGCAAGTCGGTGGAGCCGCAGTCACTGACGAATTCCATCCCGGATTCCGCTGTTCGACGTTAGCTCACACTACGGGACCCATCCGGCCTGACGTCGTAGCTGACATGCAACTCGAGAAGCACGCTCTGAAGACGATCACGCCTGATGTTTGCGTGACGGCGCTTTCGCCCGATGGGCGTGCGCTCTCTTTGTATCAAGACGTGGGCAAGTCGGCCCAGGAAATCTCGGCGTTCTCCCAGAAGGATGCGGCGAAATATCCGGAGTTCGCGCAGTCGTTGGGAAAGATCGCGAAGGTCATTGCTGATGCGCTGGCCACCACCCCACCCGACATCGACGATCCAAGCCGCAGCGATTTGTGGAGTATGTTGAAGACCGGACGCGCGATCCGCAAGCTCGGCAGGAAAGACATGTTCCGCCTGCTGCGCTGGGGACCGATGGCCGTCGCCGATTTGGCCTCGGAGTATTTCGAGACTGAACTTCTGCGTGCAGTCATTGCGGCCCGAGGCGTTTTTGGAACCTTTCTCGGACCTTGGTCTGCGGGGAGCGCGCTTGTGTTGCTCATTCGCGCCGCCGGGGATCCTCACCCCGCGGGCTCAGCGTCGTTCGCTGTGGGAGGAATGGGGGCGGTCACGCAAGCCATGGCCTCGGCTGCGAAAGCTGCAGGCGTCGAAATCCGAACCGGCGTCGAGGTCATCGAGGTCCACGTCAAGGACGGCGCGGCCACGGGTGTTCTGCTCTCAACCGGCGAGGAGATTCTTGCGCGGGCAGTCGTGTCGAACGCCGATCCGAAACGGACTCTACTCAAGCTAACCGATCCTCTTCATCTTTCACCCGACTTCGTGCAGAAACTGCAGCATTATCGCGGGCACGGAACAGTCGCAAAAGTGAACCTAGCTTTGTCCGGGCTGCCGAAGTTCACTGCTCTCGAGAACGGCAACTCCGCCGCGCTGCGCGGGCGCATTCATATCGGCAACGAAATCGACTATCTGGAGCGTGCGTTCGACGAATCGAAGTACGGGAATTTCTCGCGTCAGCCTTATCTCGAAGCTACGATCCCGTCTCTAACCGATCCGACGCTTGCTCCCGAGGGCAAGCACGTGATGTCGGTGTACATGCAATACGCGCCGTACAAGTTGAAGGGTGATTGGGAGTCGCAACGCAAGGCCCTTGGCCAAACTGTCGTGCAGACGCTTGCACAGTACGCTCCGAATCTGCCTGAGTTGATCCTGACGCATCAGATCATTACGCCGCAGGATCTCGAAGAGAAATACGGCCTCACCGGCGGCCAAATTTTCCATGGCGAACTGGCACTCGATCAGTTCTTCACCATGCGTCCGTTGCTCGATTGGGCGCGCTACCGGACGCCGATCGAGAACTTGTATTTATGTGGGAGTGGAACGCACCCCGGCGCAGGTTTGACCGGAGGGTCGGGGGCGAATGCGGCGCGTGAGATATTGAGGGCGTTGAAGGGCTAGTTCGCAGCTCGGGATTCAGTCGACAAAAAGCTTGAGCCACAAAGACACGCAGGCACACAACGGAAAGTTCGCGGTAAAAAACTTCGTACTCCTTCGTGTCCTTTGTGGTTGACGATTTTCTCTAGCAATGAAGAACTCCGCCATCCTGCTCATCTCGTGTCCTGACCGTAAGGGCGAAGTCGCCGCCATCGCAGACTTCGTTTACCGTCACAACGGGAACATTCTTCACGCCGACGAGCACGGCGACGAGGAATCCGGTCTCTTCCTCATGCGCGTGGAATTTGATCCGAAGGATTTCGACGTTCCTCTCGCAGATTTCGGGAAGCACTTCTCTCCGGTAGCCGAAGCCTTCGCCATGCAGTGGCGGCTCGCCCAGTCGTCGTCTCGTCCGCGCATGATTGTCTTCGTGTCGAAGTACGATCACTGCCTGGTTGATCTACTCTACCGCCATCAAAGTGGCGAACTGGCATGCGAGATCCCGCTGATCATCTCCAACCATCCTGATAATCAAGCCGTGGCGGACTTCTACAAAATCCCTTATACGGTGGTACCAGTCACGAAAGACAACAAACAGGCTGCCGAAAAGCAGATCCACACCCTGATTGACGACCATAAAGCGGATTTCATGGTGCTCGCCCGCTACATGCAGATACTATCCAACGACTTCGTCAACCGATATCCGCAGCGCATCATCAACATTCATCACTCTTTTCTTCCCGCCTTCGTTGGCGCTCGCCCGTATCACCAGGCATTCGAGCGCGGCGTGAAGCTCATTGGCGCCACGAGCCACTACGTCACCGAAGTCCTCGATGACGGCCCGATTATCGAACAAGACGTGGTTCGCGTCTCCCATCGCGACACCGTCGAAGACCTCATCCGCAAGGGCCGTGACCTGGAAAAAGTCGTGCTCTCACGGGCGGTACGATCGCACGTGGAAAACCGCGTCCTCGTATACGGCAACAAAACGGTAGTGTTCTGAAAGCAACCTAACCAGCTTGTCATCCTGAACCCGGCGCTAAGCCGGGTGAGGGACCGTACGACAGTTGGCACCAACGATGCGGTGGGCAGGATCCAAATTTCACTGACGGCAGCTTGAACATTCCTCTCGACATCGTCGACGCAGCTCGGCCCACGTACGGTCCCTCGCACCGGCTACGCCGCTGCTCAGGATGACAAGTCAGTGGAGGCTGCCGCAGAAGTCCATGTACTGCCAGGTTTTTGCATCCCATCTCATTGAGAGATCTGCTCCGATGGTAACTTGCACCGTTGGTAACCTTTCGTCTTTACTTGGACATGAGTAAAGTTTTAACGAACATACGCGGGTGCGGGGGCGTTTTTGGCCGAAGATCTTCGGTTTGAACTAGCTATTCTGGCGACTGTCCAGGGCTTCTACCAGAGGCTCTTGCGGGATACGCTCGGCGGCGACGTGCCGATTCCGAGCGGTCTCGACGAGGACGCCCTGCGCCATTCCGAGCGTGAGTTGCCCAACACGCTTACGCGGATGTATCGCTGGCTGCATCTGCTGGATATGGCGATCACGCCGGCAATGTTGCGCCAAGCGCTGACTCCCGACACCGATTCTGAAGTTGCCGAAGCTCTGCTGCGCTATTTCGTGCGGCGGCGCGAAGCCAGCGACATCAATCGCGACAAGACCGACCTGATTGCAACTTTTCTTTACCGCCATCCGCGGGTTCCGGGACAATGGGAACAGAGCGGGTACGGCCTCGACGGTGCGCTGCCGCTGTCTCCATTTGAAATTGCCCTGATCGAAATTCTCGCCGATACCGATGTCCCGTCGCTGCCCGAAGAACACGTTCAACTGCTGCGTCGCTTCGATCCGTTTGTCGAAGAAGTGAATCGCTTTCGCGACTTCAATGCGCTGATCGATTCCGGCATGATCGGGCGCGTGCGCGAGTTGAAGCAGTGGCTCGATTCATCGTTCTATCACCCTGGAGTTCTGGCCACGGTTTCCGCCTACAACACGGCATTCGGAAAGAAGTTTGACGAGTTGTTCGTCAGGGCGCTCGGCGAGATCAAGAACTTCGGCCAGGCGCTCGAGGAAATGGGTGGAACGATTCTCACCACGGTCGATGGGGTAGAAGTCACCGTGGAGCACGTGGCCGCCATCGAAGAGAAGCAACTCCTGCAAGCCGATTACGGCAGTACGTTCGAAAAATTTCGCCGCGTATCTAAGTTGAAGAAGGAACTCGACCGACGGCCGCCTATACGGCGGTCATTACTCACTCCGGCATCGCACACGACGCGCGCGGTCGGAAGTGCCGCCGCTGCACCCAAGGCTGCCAAAGCTGCGGCAGCGGCAAAGGCTCCTGCGAAAGTTCCAGTATTTCAGCCGCCCGCCATTACCGCACAACAACTCTCCGCCGAGGAGAGCAAGCTGCGCCGCGTCGAAGAATCGATTCGCGTGTTTGTTCGCGTGGCCGATCCTAAGTATCGGCAGGTAGTCCCCATGCGGTTCTTCAACCTGACGTTGACGGCCTCTGAAGCTGACGCGTACAACGCTGCTTTCCTCGAGGAAAAGAGCTTGCGCGCGGATGTGGCCCGCATGTTGATCCGGCTGGTCTCGATTTCCGCTCGCATCAGCACCGAACTGGAAGAACTGAAGCGCAGCCAGAAGATGTCTTCACTCTGGAAGCTTCATGCCGACTCGGTCGTTGTCCTGCTCGACATGGCCAGCACCACCACCGAAGAAGCCGGCAGCGTCGCCAAGAACGCCGAGCAAAATGGCTCCGGCACCGCCGCCCGCGCGGTCCACGAATCCGTCAAGAAGCTGCGCAACCAGTCGGACGTGGCTGTGAAAACCCTCGCCAACGTGAGCTAAAGCACACTCGCGATCAACGAATATTCACGAGAGGGCTCCAGCCGCCACACGCTCGAAGCGCCTGACCCACATGAACTAGGGAGTGCGGACCTTCCGGGCAACCTCGTCACCCAGTTGCATGAAATGTCCAACGTTCCACGTGTATAGGACGTCGGCTTTCGCCTTCAAGGCGCAGGCTGCTATCAAGCCATCGTAAATTGTGCCGCCAGTAATACCGATTGCCGCAAATCTGCGAATGGCAGCGAGATACTCTCGAGTTTCCAGGGCAACGATCGTGAATCGACTCTCAATTGCTGTTAGAGCCAATAAGGCCTGCTCGGCGCTCAAACGCTGTTTTCCTGGATATCGTGTCAGAGTTGCATAGACCTCAGCGACATTATGGGCGGCACAGAACGCGGACGCCCGACTCGCGGTCGAGAGTGTTGAGAAGCTTGGCTCGTGATGCTCGTGTTCTTCAAGAACCCCCGCTACAAGGACCGTAGTGTCGAAGAAATACCTCAACGCGGCCTCTCGCGCTTTTCGGATTTAACCGTTTTGGGATGAAGCGCCAGCCGCGTACGCTCCTCGCGCAGTTGCTGAATGGTTTCATTGACGGACTCGGCAGAGATGAGTTGCCCTGTACGAAAGACCCAAATGCCCTTCTTTTGCCGCATCCTGGCGGTCCCGCGCACAGGCCGCAGAACGATTCGATCTCCGGAACTCTCCAAATCTAAGGAGTCTCCTGCCGATAGCTGCAACTCATCCCTCACCGGCTTGGGCAAGACTACTCGCCCGGCCTTGTCCACAGTCAAAGTGGTATTCATAATGGTATTTTACCATACTATTTGGTATGCCTAATGGCATCCGAGAAGATGTCCTCACTCTGGAGGCTGCATGCCGACTTCGTCGTCGTTCTGCCTCGACATGGACGGCACCACCACGGAAGAAGCCGGCAGCGTCGCAAAAACGTCGATTAGAATGGCTCCAGCACCGCCGCCCGCGCAATCCACGAGTGGGTGAAGAAGCTGCGCAACCAGTCGGACGTGGCGGTGAAGACCCTCGCCAACGTTAGCTAAAGCGCTCCGGGTTTTCAAATGTTCAAATCACCGCAGCCATCCCACACCACCTCAGCTGTCCTGTTTTGGCCCCGTGTACGGCGAACAAACGGCGCAAGCTTGTGCTAAGGCGTGGTTTCGTCAATTGATCGAGCAGCGAATCGTATGGCACACTCGGAGCCGTGAAACTTCTCAGGTACATCGAGCTAAAGAGTGGCCACTCCGACAACGGTCCGGCTTGGATCGGCTATGTCACCCCATCGAAAACTGGTCGAACGCTGTACTTCAATGGCCGAGCTTTGATGAAGCTGAAAGGGCAGCGGCGTGCCGAATCAGGCGGCAACTACATTGATATGCAGACGGGTGAATCGTTTTGGATTTCCGGCGTAAAGAAAAACGGTGAAGATCGCCATTGGGCTGGATCAGGAAAAGTTCTCGTTGAAGCCGCTGCACTCACCGACTATTTGAAGGCGATCGGGGCCAAGACATTGGACAGATCGCGTTGTGAGGTAACGGAGGGGATCCGTCAGACGGACATCAAGAAACTCTCACAACTGGCGAACGAATCCCGCAAAGGGTGGCCCGATGATCCCGAAGAAGCGGGCAATCCGTACTCATTCATTCGCAATGTGTCCTCCTCGAAGAAGTGAAGTTTTCGAGGGGATGTCAATTGACGAAAAATCTCTATTGCACTCATCTTCCCCGATATGCTCGAAGTTTTTCTCCTACCGTCGTTCCAGGTTTCCCCAATGCTTAAGGGAAAAGAAAAAAGACGGGCGATTTCGCCCGTCTTCGTCTCTTAGCTCTTAGCTCGAAGCTCGCAGCTAGTTGATATCGAACTGCTCCTGGTGCACGGCCGGGTCGCTCTTTACAATGATCGTCCGCTTTGTCATCTCTTCCATCTCATTCAACAGCTTCGCATTGGCCGCCTTCAATTCTTTAGCTATATCCGGATGCACGCGCAGCATGACGTCTTCATGCTCCAGATGCTTGGCGATCTTGCGCATCTCGACGTAGATTTCGTTGCAGATCGTGGTCACCGATTTCACGTAGCCCGTCGATTGGCAGTACGGACACGGCGCTCCAATCGTACGTTCGAGCGACTGTTTCACGCGCTTGCGCGTGATCGCCACCAAGCCGAAATCATTAAACTGCAATGTTTTCGATGGCGCCCGGTCGTGGCGCAGTTCCTCTTCCAGAGCCTGCATCACGCGCTGGCGGTTGCGGCGCTCATCCATATCGATGAAGTCGATGATGATGATGCCCCCGAGATCGCGCAGCCGGATCTGCCGGACGATCTCTTTAATAGCGTCCACATTGGTCTTGACGATCGTGTCTTCCAGTCGTTGCGTCTTGCCAACGTACTTGCCGGTATTGATATCGATCGCGACCAGCGCCTCGGTCTGGTTGATGACGATGTAGCCGCCGCTCTTCAGCCAGACTTTCGACTTAAGCGCCTTGTTCATTTCTTCCGCAAGGCCGAATTGTTCAAACAACGGCGTCTCTTTGGTGTAGAGCTTCACGCGCTTGACCATCGCGGGCTGGAACCGATTGAAGAAGCGGAGAATGCGCTCGTATTCAGCTTCCGTGTCAACCCAGATCACGTTGAAGTCGGACGTCACCTGGTCGCGCAGCACGCGCTCCACAACGTTGAGATCGTGATAGATCAGCGCCGGTGGCTTGGAACTCTCAGCGCGATTCTTGATGTCCTGCCACAGGCCCTTCAGAAAGCGGATATCCGCGCGGAGTTCGTCTTCCGTGGCGCTCTGTGCGGCGGTACGAACGATGAATCCACCGTGCCCATTCTCGCGTTCACTCAGAATGATCCGCTTCAGGCGCTGGCGCTCTTCTTCAGAAGAAATCTTCCGCGATACACCGGTATGGTTCACCGTTGGCATGTAGACCAGGAAGCGCCCGGGCAGCGCGATATGGCTGGTGATGCGTGCGCCTTTCTTGCCGATGGGCTCTTTCGCGATCTGGACCAGTATCTCCTGCCCTTCTTTGAGCAGATCGCTGATCAACGGCACGGGCGCCGATTCGCGGCGGCGGAAACGCCGTCCTCCTCCTCCTCCTCCTCCTCCACGGCGGCCACGATCACCACCTCGGCGTTCGTACCCTGGCCGTTCAAAGCGAGGACGCTGCGTCCGCTGCGTGTACCCGGCAGTCGCGGCTGGGGCTCGAACCTCGGCCCGGGCATCGACCGTACCGTTGCCCCGAGCCTCCGCATCGAGCAGCGCCTCGGCCTGGGCCTGCGCTTCCTCCAACTCTATTTCCTCGCTGTCTTCTTCACCTTCCGCCGGAGTCGCCTCCGCAGGGTGCTCCACGCCCGACTCTGCCAACGAGGCCATGTGGATTTCCGTCACTGCCTCGCGAGCGTCGCCGTTCAACTGGTCAGCAGCTCGCGTTTCCTCTTCAAACTCCTCGTAGCCCTCATCGGAAGAAGACTGGTAATGAATCGTGTCCGCCTCTTCCTCGTCGATCGTCTCCTCCTCCATTGTTCCCGGAGCGGCAAAAACGGGAGTCTGTTCCTCGCGGGATGAATGGGCAGGCGGATTGATCGCTTCTGCCAGCGGAATAAGGAGGTGATCCTTCTCTTCGTCTGCCGCTGATTGCTTCTCGACGTCCTCGCTCTCCAGTTCCGCTTCAACCGGTGCGGCAGGTTCGGAAACCCACGAGGTAGCAGGAGCGCTCATCTCTTCGGAACGGCGGAATTCCCGATTCCAGTTCGTTGAAGTTGCCGCCGACTCGACAGTTTCTTCGGCCACCGGCGAAACATCATCGTGCTCCTCATGCAATGGCTCTGAACTTGCCTCTCCAGCTGCAAAGATCGGCTCATCCTCAGGGAAAGTTGCGGCCACAGCGGCCGGCTGCTCTGTTGAGGATTGGGTACCCCCTTCGGTGGTCGCACTCGATGGGACTTTAGGAGCTGGCGCCTGCTGGGCAAACCGCTGGTACTTCGAAATCGACTCTCCGGGCAGCAAAATCGGTGTATATCCGGCGGGCGGCCCAGCAGGTCGCGAAGGTGCGGTATCCACAGGACGCGAGAGTCGAGGCTCAGGAGCACGCTCAGGGCGTTCGCTACCTCGTTCGAATCCGCGTTCACGGCGGCCTCCACGCCGGCGACGGCGTCCACGCCATCCGCCACGCTCGCGCCCAGATTCGCTGCCATTTCCAGGCTCTGCGCTATCAGTGCCCGACGTTGCCGCCGGCGCGCTAACCTCGGAATCGCCATCACTGGATCCGTCGCCCTCATCGGACGTGGCCTCGGTCTCCTCCATGCTGACGGGTTCTGCGGATTCCCGGTTGGGTGCGGCTTCCTGCTTCGCCGGCTGCGGACGGAGATCAGGAACTGCGCGGTTGGCAGGAACAACGTCAGTTAAATCGTCGTCGTGCTCCCCTAATTCCATGAAATCGGAGACATAGAGGAACGCATCGCGCTCCAGCCCGATATCGACAAATGCCGACTGCATGCCGGGCAGCACGCGGGTGACACGCCCTTTGTAGATGGATCCCGCTAAGGTGTATTCGTTCTCGCGCTCAAGATAGATTTCCGCGAGCAGATCATCCTCAACCAGCCCCACTTTGGTCTCGTGAGGAGTCGAGGAGACAAACAATTCTTTATTCATGCAACACTCCGGTCCCGCCGGATTCATCAAGGAAACCGTGCGGGGTTCACCGGGTGCGTCAGAAAGGGCGCGGGAGGATTGAGAGGTGCGAAGCTGCCCCGGATAGGGGACGGCGTAAGCTCGAAGGACTATCTTCTAGCTGGGTCCGCTGCAAAAACTGGGAAATCTTTTGCACGTATCGCTTAAATTTCCGCCGGAGTTGTGACCGCACTCTCAGACCATTTCGGTCGGGGGGCCGTTCCCTCCCCGGCTAACCGCTCAATCCTGCCCGGCCTTGACTGCTGACTGGCCGGTGAAGTGCCCCCTTTACGCGAGGGCGATCGATGTTTTTGGGCCGCGATTCCGGATTGCACCGGACGAAGCGCAGCACCTGCACCCTACCGTCTTCCCTGTTTCGCAAGTCGTTGTTCCCGACGTTTGCCCGACCGGCTCACCCGGTCCGTTGGCTTAGTTCACAAAGCGGCGCATTCGAACGTTCATTACCATCCCCAGCGCCAGGAACATAAACAACACGGAAGACCCACCGTAACTCATTAACGGAAGGGGTATTCCAGTGACCGGCATAAAACCGACCACCATGCCGACATTGACCAGGATATGGAAGCTAAGCACAGCTACCACACCCATCACCACAAACGTGCCAGCGCGGTCGGGCGCTGTTTGCGCGTTCTGAGTCAAACGCATCAGCACAATGAAGTATAACAGCAGAACCGCGAGAGCGCCTACGAACCCGTGTTCCTCGGAAAAAGCCGCAAAAATAAAGTCCGTCTGGGGCACTGGCAGGAATGCACCGTGTGTTTGCGTGCCTTTCCCGCCCCAGATGCCCCCTGAACCCACGGCAATCATGGATTGCTTAACTTGATACCCAGCTCCCTGCGGGTCTGAATCGGGATCCTGATAGCTGGTCAGCCGCTGTTTCTGATAGCCCTTCAAGACATGAACCGCGGGGACGTAAAACACGACTCCGATCCCGATAACAGCCGCCAGGCACACGGCCAGTCCCTGTTTCCACTGCATTCCGCCGAGAAACATACCCATCGCGGCAATCGGGAGGTAGGTCAGCGCCGTACCCAGGTCCGGTTGCTTCAAAACCAGCAGCATCGGAACGCCAACGATGGCTCCCGCCTTAAAGAAATCTCCCCAGGAGAGTTCTCGCTGGCGCATCTCGGCAAAGAATTTGGCGACGGCAAGGATCAGAACCAGTTTGACCCACTCCGACGGCTGGAAGTGGTTGCCGCCCGGCATTTTGATCCAACGCTTCGCCCCCAGAGCCTTGGTTCCGAATAGAAGCACCGCGATGAGAGAAGCGATCGAGGCAATGTAGAACCAGTGAATCTGGTCGAGCAGCGCCTGGTAGTTGACCAGGCTCATCAGGAACATCATCCCAACTCCGGCCAGAATCCAGTAGATCTGCTTGATTTGCGACCCGGCGAATTTGGTGTGCACGGTGGCACTCTGTATCTCCATGACCCCGAGCCCGCAGATCAGGAGCACAAAGCCCAGAAGCAGCCAGTCAAAGTCGCGATATGAAACGTAACGTGACATCGAAAATCAGTTCTCAGTTCTCAGTCGCCAGTTGTCAGTTTCCAGCGACCGCGCTGTCATCGTGAGCAGCGGCGAAGCCGGTGTGAGGGACCGTACGAAGGCAGCCAGCATCTGTGCCGCAAACAAGATCACCGAATCTGCGTCCATTGTGCCTACAACCTCGATCACTCCCGCCGACGTCCGCCGTCGTAAGATCCCTCACCCGGCTTGACGCCGGGTTCAGGATGACATCTCTTCGTCCACTTCCCGGTAATTCGCGACTAGTTCATTCCCGGCGCCGCAGTCGCCAGCACAGCGCGCTTCTTCGGCAGGTCAATCGCAAACCGTCCCGCCTGCAAGCCGTCCTTGTCTCCGTCGGAATCCGGCGCGCTCCACAGCCCACCGATATCCACCGTTCCCGGAGCGTTCGGCTTCTCGACCATCTTCTGCGGCGTTCTTTTCTGTTTGTCGACGTAAGCCTTGATCACCTGCGTGGCCAACCGCGCAGCCAGTCTGCCGTGCTCGCCGCCCTGAAACAGTACGCAAACCACGATGTCGGGATTGCGTCTCGGCGTGAATCCCACGAACCACCCGTTCTGAGCCAACGCATCGCTGTTCTTGAACTTTGCGCGAGTCGTTAGCGAAACGATCTGTGCTGATCCTGTCTTGCCCGCAATATCAATCCCGGGAACATGCGCAGATGGAGCCGTTCCCTCCGGCAACAATACGCGCGACATGGCGTCTGTGATGAAGTTCCACCCGTTCGGATCCAAGGGAACGCTCTTCACTTCCGCGTAGTGCCCCGTCTCCACATACCCTGATGGCATTTCCGTAGGATTGATCACGTGCGGCACAACCATCCTGCCGCCCATGGAAATCGCGCTAATCGCCCGCAGTAATTGCACCGGCGTAATGGCCACAGCACCCTGCCCAATGCCCACTGAAATCGTTTCGCCCGCAAACCACTTCTGCTTGAAATTGCGGATCTTCCACTCTTCCGAAGGCATCACACCGTTGACTTCGTTCGGCAGGTCGATCCCGGTCTTCTGTCCCAGTCCAAAATCTGTCGCGTATTTTGCAATTCGGTCTATGCCCAGCTTGTTCGCCAGGGTGTAGAAGAACACGTCGCACGATTGATAGATCGCCTTTTCCAGAGTGACTGCGCCATGCCCACCTTTGACCCAACATCCAAAGCGGCGGCCGTAAAACTCCGCACCTCCGGTGCAGTTCACATGAAGATCCTGGGCAACGTGTTCCTGCCAGCCCGCCACCGACATGATGATCTTGAACGTTGACCCGGGCGCGAGTTGCGCCTGAATTGCCTTGTTCAGCAGCGGCTTGTCGGGATCGTTTACCAGTTTGTTCCACTCATCGCGCGACACGCGCACGGCAAAATCATTGGGATCGAACGTTGGCCCGCTCACCATGGCCAGAATTTCGCCCGTGTGCGGATCCATCGCAACGACGGCACCGTTCTTTCCGGCCAGCGCTTCTTCCGCCGCAATCTGCAGGTCGAGATCAATTGTCAGTTTCAATTGCTTCCCGGGAACCGCTTCGGTCTCGCCCAGCCTCCCAACCTCTCGTCCGTGGCTGTCGACCAGTGCCTGCCGCGAGCCATTCTTGCCCATGAGCAGTGTGTTGTACTGGCGCTCGACTCCCGAAATGCCCACCACGTCGCCCGGGTTATACAGCTCAAACGCCGGCTGGTTCAGCATGTCTTCGCTGACTTCGCCCACGTAGCCGACCAGGTGCGCCATGAATCCGTTGCGCGGATACAGCCGCCGGTGCGCCATGATCGTATCGAGTTCTGGCAGTTCGTTGCGATGCGCCTCGATAAACTGCAGTTCGTCGGGAGTGATGTCTTCCTTGAGAAAAATGGGCTGGTATTGCGGCATCGACGCAAAGCGCTTGATGCGCGTCCGCACTTCATCGGCGTTCAGATGCAGTCCCTGCGCAATCAAATCTGCGTCGCCATTCAAATCCCGCGAGGAATCGCGCAGCAGCAACGCAGAAAACGAAGGATAGTTATCAACGATGATGCGCCCTTCGCGGTCGAGGATTTTACCGCGCGGGGCCAGCACAGGAACGTTGCGAGTGTGATTGCGTTCGGCAGCGAGCGAATAGTAATCACTCTGCATCACCTGCAGGCGCCACAATCCGTACGCCAGAATCAGGAAGATGCCGAGAATGAGGTACTGCGACGCCGTCAGGCGAAGCGCAGAAACTTTTTCGTCACGGCCAAACATATGTCAGTACCCAGTACCGAGTACCCAGTACCGAGTGGCTCTTCGAACATCTTCATCACTGCGGCAATCGTGGGTGAATGTGGTTGGGATTGCTTCTATTGTAGTCCCCACCGAGCAAGTATTCCCAAACCGGGGATAACGAAGGTCACGGTTTGAACGCGAAATAGTAAGTACACGCACCGGGTGCTGATTTTCACGTCCGCTGCTTAAACCGGTCCAGCACGAAGTACAAAATCACGCCCAGAAACGCGTTGACCAGCCCGGCAAGAACACCATGCGCCCAGCTCCAGTGCTGGGTCGAGTTCACCAGCCCGCGGGCCACTGTGAAGTACACGGCGGAATGCACCAGGTAGAAGCCTAAAGTTACGAGAAGACGTGCCCCGGCGTTTTCAACGTCGAGCTTCACGCCCAGCGACGACGCTCCATAGCCAACGACCGTCTTGGCAATCCCGTAGATGCCGATCTCCCTGGACCCGAGCATGTCCTGGACCAAGCCAATGATGGCGCCGGTGAACAGTCCGGCAACCGGATTACGGCGGGCCATAGCGAAGAAAATCGTCACCAGGAGTGGCAAGTCCACGTAAACCGCAAAACTGGGAAAGTATTTGGGCACATACGCCTGCACGATGAGAGCCACGAGCGGGACTCCGATCGTTACCGGCAGACTGAACCGGTAAACCTCAACCTGCTCCCCGGATGTGTAAGTAATGGGCACGCTATTGTGGGCTGTTGTCCTGTGCGGGTGGCGGAGTATCGGGTTGCGCAGGGACCGGGGCCGGCTTCTGCTCGACGATCGAGGGTTGGGTCGCGGGGGGATCCTGTGCGCCATCCGGCTTAGGCTCGGTCGAGGGCTTATTCACCGGCTTAGGCTTCTGGGCAACTGACGTTTGAGCGGCTGTCTTCCCCGGTTGGACAGGCACCGTAGTGGATTTCGCTGGAGAATTCCCAGACGCGCTCTTCACCGAGCCAGCAGCATTGGTGCCAGGCGCGCCTGCAGGCTTGGTTGCGGTATTGGCCCCGACGGACGACTCCGAGGCTCCCTGAGCAACTCCTGTGGGAGTGCCAACAGTCGCAGGCTTGTCCGGAACCGAGGGCAACCGTTGCGCGAGGATATCCGCCGCACGAACCCGCACATGGTCGTCTGCAACCGACTCCCGTTCCTGCTTCTCGGTCAACACTAGCACTTCCTCAAGCCTGCTCAAGTTGGCCGCTGGCTTGATGTTGATACTCAAAAACAGGTCCTTGCCCTTGCCAACCCTGGTCACAGTGCCAACCGGTAATCCTTTAGGGAATATCTGATCGCCGCCACTGGTCAATACGGTTTCGCCGGGCTGCACCTGCTCGTCGCTCATCACGCGTTCGAGCGCGACTTCGCCATTGGCAGTCCCGCGCAGCACGCCTTGCAGCCGAGATTTATCGAGGATCGCCCCCACGCCGCTGCTTTGATCGCTGATGAGCAGGACCTGCGCCAGGTTCGGAGATACGAGCAAAACCTTGCCCACGATTCCATCGGCGGTAATGACCGCCATGTCGCGCCTGATCCCAGCGTTCTCTCCCTTATCGAGGGTGACGATGCGCGAGAGATCACTCCCACTGGTACCAATCACCTGCGCCGCCACGGTTTTGGAGATGAATTGTTCCTTGAAGGCGAGGAGCGTTTGCAGACGCCGCGCCTGTGCTGCGTCCTCGGTGAATCGGACTTGCTCCACCCGCATCTGCTCGATCTGCTCTTTTAGTTGGCGATTTTCCGCGCGCACTCCGCGCAGGTAGAAGTAGTTGTGCCACACGTTGCCGGTGGAGTTCTGAACCCAGACCAGCGCCCGTTCAAACGGAGTAATCGCGCCGAGCGCCCACATCCGGATCAGGCGCGTATCCTTGTCCTCGTTCGCTCCGGTCTTAACCTGCACCGCAAGCCCAAGCACCTGCAGAAACAACACGCCTACGAGGATAATCAGATTGCGATAGCGGCCGAGGAAGGATTCCATAACTGCAGTTCTCAGTTCTCAGGTGTCAGTTCTCAGTTCTCAGTGAGAACCATGCATTTCCTCATCGGGCGAAATAGTGCTCCG
>Ga0210403_10002561_pt1 | contig 16347 bp, 10 predicted proteins | sample IncBWC19MmetaG_FD_150863 | JGI IMG/M metagenome (GOLD analysis project Ga0210403, IMG submission 150863) | Forest soil microbial communities from Barre Woods Harvard Forest LTER site, Petersham, Massachusetts, United States - Inc-BW-C-19-M | ecosystem: Environmental > Terrestrial > Soil >... | reverse complement strand
ACCGTGCTGGAGGGCCTGGAGGCCGTCCGCAAGCGCCCCGGCATGTACATCGGCTCGACCGGCGTGATGGGGCTCCACCACCTCGTCTACGAGGTTGTGGACAACTCGGTGGACGAGGCCCTCGCCGGCTACTGCACCGAGGTCTCGGTGCGGATCCACCCCGACAACTCCATCACAGTAGTGGACAACGGCCGTGGCATCCCCGTGGCGAAGATGGAGAAGGAGGGCCTTCCCGCCGTCCAGGTGGTGCTGACCGTCCTGCACTCCGGCGGGAAGTTCGGCGAAGGCGGCGGCTACAAGGTCTCCGGTGGGCTGCACGGCGTGGGCGTGTCGGTCGTCAACGCGCTTTCCGAGCGCCTGCAGGTTGAGATCCGCCGCGACGGTCATGTGTGGTCGCAGGAGTACGCGCGCGGCGCCCCACAGACCGAGCTCGTACAGGGCGAGAAGCTGCCGGCGGGCTCCCCCACCGGCACAACCGTGACCTTCCACCCCGACGCCGACATCTTCGAGACGCTCAGCTTCGACTTCCTCACGCTCGAGGAGCGCCTGCGCGAGACGGCGTTCCTGACGCGAGGGTTGAAGATCTCGATCGTCGATGAGCGCGGCGAGGGCCACTCGGCCGAGTTCCAGTACGACGGCGGCATCGAGGACTTCGTCTCCTACCTCAACGAGAACAAGGACACCGTGCATCGCAAGGTGATCTTCTTCGCCGGCGAGTCCGAGGAGGGCGCGGCGGAGGTGGCCATGCAGTGGAACTCCTCCTACCAGGAGTCGATTCACTCCTTCGCCAACAACATCAGCACACGCGAGGGCGGCTCGCACATGTCGGGCTTCCGCTCGGCGCTGACGCGCACGCTCAACAAGTACGCGCGCGACCACGGGCTGTTGAAGGACAAAGAGGACAACCTCTCCGGCGAGGATGCGCGCGAGGGCCTCACAGCGGTCATCTCCGTCAAGCTGCGCGACCCGCAGTTCGAGGGCCAGACCAAGACCAAGCTCGGCAACCCCGGCATGGCCGGCTTCGTCGAGTCGATCGTCAACGCGGGGCTCGGCGAGTTCCTCGAGGAGAACCCCAGCGAGGCGCGCGCGGTGATCATGAAGTCGGTGCAGGCCCAGCGCGCACGAGAAGCCGCACGCAAGGCGCGCGACCTGACGCGGCGCAAGTCGGCGCTCGAGAACTCGACGCTGCCCGGCAAGCTCGCGGACTGCTCGATCAAGGATCCATCGCTGGCGGAGCTGTTCGTGGTCGAGGGCGACTCCGCCGGCGGCTCGGCCAAGCAGGGGCGCGACCGCGAAACGCAGGCGGTGCTGCCGCTGCGCGGGAAGATCCTCAACGTCGAGAAGTCGCGCATCGACAAGGTGCTCCAGAACACCGAGGTGCAGGCTCTGATCACCGCCATCGGCACGGGCGTGCGCGACGAGTTCAACATCGAGAACGCCCGCTACCACAAGATCGTGCTGATGACCGATGCCGACGTGGATGGCGCGCACATCCGCACGCTCGTGCTCACGCTGCTGTTCCGCGAGATGCAGGAGCTGATCGAGGCCGGCTACGTCTACATCGCAAAGCCCCCGCTGTACAAGCTCAAGCAGGGCTCGCGCGAGCGCTACATCGAGAAGGACTCCGAACTCGAGGAGATCCTGCTCTCCGACAAGTGGGAGAAGATCGAGATCTTCGACCGCCACGGCACGCAGTTCAAGCTGACGGAGTCTCGCTGGCAGCGCTTCAGCCGCCTGCTCAAGCAATACGAGGGCTGGTCCTCATCGCTGCGCGCCGTGCACGGGCATGACGTGGTGCAGTTCCTGGAGGAGTCCTCGCTGCTCGGCGAACAGACGCTGAGCGCCGAGGCCGCAGTCGAGCTGCTGGCCCGCGCGGGGCTCGAGGGTGAGACTCATGCCACCGAGCTGCTCGCCTCCGACGAGCTGGAGCTGCGCGTCAAGGCGACCGAAGCCAAGACGGGTTTTGCTCGCGTTCATCGGATAAAGCGCAGCCTCTTCGACTCCCAGGAGTATCGCCAGCTCGCGCGCGTCCACGCGCAGCTGATCGAGCTCGCCGGCGTGCCCTCCTTCGATGTCCGCCTGGGCGACGCACGCGAGGACGCCCTCTCCTTCGAGGATCTGCACCCAGCCGTCATGGCCGTGGCGCAGAAGGGCAGCAAACTCCAGCGCTTCAAGGGGCTCGGCGAGATGAACGCGGAGCAGCTCGGCGAAACCACAATGTCGCCAACCACGCGCACGCTCGCGCAGGTCACGCTCGAGGACGCCTTCGCCGCCGACCGCATCTTCTCGATGCTGATGGGCGACCAGGTCGAGCCGAGGCGGGCCTTCATCGAGGACAACGCCCGGGCGGTGGCCAACCTAGATGTGTAGTAGGGAGGTGAGCAATGGCATCGGCTGATGTGATCAGCGGCGGCAACATCGAACCGCGCGCGCTCGAGGAGGAGATGCGCACCGCGTACCTCGACTACGCGATGTCGGTGATCGTGGGGCGCGCGCTTCCCGACGTGCGCGACGGCCTGAAGCCTGTGCACCGCCGCGTTCTCTACGCGATGAACGAGCTCGGCCTGGGGCCGACCCGCTCCTATGCCAAGTGCGCCAAGATCGTGGGCGAGGTGATGGGCAACTATCACCCCCACGGCGACTCCGCCATCTACGACACGCTCGTGCGCATGGCCCAGGAGTTCTCGATGCGCTACGAGCTGGTGGACGGTCAGGGCAACTTCGGCTCGGTCGACGACGACCCGGCAGCGGCCATGCGCTATTGCGTCACCGGCGACACACGCGTCCGCACAGCCACCGGGACCGTGCGGATCGACTTGATCGCCCCCCAGGCCCACCCCAACTCGGACACCGCCGTGGACATCGCAGTGCTCGATCGCCTCGGCCGGCCAGTGCATGCGTCGGCGCTGTTCCACTCCGGTGAGCACCCCACGCTGCGGCTGCGGACCACCGAGGGCTACGAGCTCTCGGGGACCGCGAACCATCCGGTGCTGTGCCTCGTTGACATGGCCGGCGTCCCGCTGCTGATGTGGAAGCTCCTGGAGGAGATCCACCCTGGCGAGCGAGTGTTGCTGCACCGTAGCCAGAACGACGACGAGGAGCCGCTGGATGCCCCCGCGCGTCAGCTCGCACTACTCGCCGGAGCGCTGGTTTCGGAGGGATGGTTCGGTGGCAAGCGCGCCGGGTTCAACAACCTGGATGAGGAGTACTTCAACGCGGTGATCCACGCTTATGACGAGGTCGTCGGCGGAGCCCGCTACGTCACCTCGCGCGTCATCCGGTCAGGTAACCTCTGCCACGAGCTCGACGTTCAGAACCTCGCGGCGCTCCGCAAGAGCCCCTTGGCGGAGCTCGAAGGGCTTACGAGCGAGCACAAGCGAGTGCCCGAGTTCGTGTGGACGGGGAGCCGCGGATTCAAGCGTGTGTTCCTGCAGTCGCTCTTCGAAGGCGACGGTTCGTGCTCGCTGCTCCCGCGGAGAACGATCCAGATCTCCTACTCGACGCGCAGCGCCGACCTGGCGAGTGGAGTCCAGCAACTGCTCCTCGAGTTCGGGGTCGTCTCGCGGCTCAGCCGCTCCGCTCGGGGTGAGATCAAGGTTGTGATCACCAATCGCCGAGACGCGCGGCTTTTCGCGGATCGAGTCGGGTTCCTCGGTGCCAAGCAGGCGAAGCTCCGGCATGCGCTCGCGGGGATACCGCTCACGAGCCGAGCGCTGAGTCACGATCACGTCCCTCACCTCTCCGGCTACATACGCTCCGAGGGCGGCTCCACCGTTGCAGAGCGCGACTGGCTGCGGCGACACAACGTCGATCGGATCGAGCGCTGGGAGAGCGGATCTACGGAGATCCTCGACCGCATCTCCTCCCAGGAGGTGCGTGATGTGGTCGCTCCCCTAGTCAGCGGCGACTACTACTACGCCAAGGTCGCCTCGGTGGTCGATGCCGGCATACAGCCCGTCTACTCCCTTCGCGTCGACACCGACGATCACTCGTTCCTGACAAACGGGTTCGTCAGCCACAACACCGAGGCTCGCCTCGAGCGCATCGCCACCGAGATGCTGCGCGACCTGGACATGGACACGGTCGACTTCGCCGCCAACTACGACGGCTCCCGGCGCGAACCGCTGGTGCTCCCGGCTCGCTTTCCCAACCTGCTCGTCAACGGCTCCTCGGGCATCGCGGTGGGCATGGCCACGAACATCCCGCCGCACAACCTCGGCGAGGTGATCGACGCGACGATGGCCTACATCGATGACCCCGACATCGACACGCAGGGGTTGATGCACCACATCAAGGGCCCCGACTTCCCCACCGGGGGCATCATCCTCGGCCACGCCGGCATCAGGGACGCCTACGAAACCGGCCGCGGCCGCGTGCGCGTGCAGGCACGAGCGCACATCGAGCCGCTCACCCACGGCAAGGAGGCGATCGTCGTCACCGAGCTTCCCTTCATGGTCAAGAAGGGCGGCGAAGGCAACCTCATGACGAAGATCGCAGAGCTCGTCAACGACAAGCGCATACCTGAGATATCCGACCTGATCGACCAGTCCGACAAGCGCGGCATGCGCCTGGTGATTGAGCTCAAGCGCGACGCCATCCCCAAGGTGGTGCTCAACAAGCTCTACAAGCACACGCCCATGCAGACCACCTTCGGCGTGAACATGGTCGCGCTCGTGGACAACGTCCCGCGCACGCTGAACCTGCGCGAGGTGATCCACCACTACGTGGCCCACCAGCGCGAGGTGATCGTGCGCCGCACCAAGCACGAGCTCTCCGAGAAGGAGGCGCGCGCACACATCCTCGAGGGCCTGCTGATCGCGCTGGAGCACCTCGACGCGATCATCGAGCTGATCCGCGGATCGCGCGATCGCGACGCCGCCCGCGAGCAGCTCGTGACGCGCTTCGAGCTGAGCGCCATCCAGGCCACCGCGATCCTCGACCTGCGCCTCTCCCAGCTCACCGCGCTGGAGGCTGACGGCATCAAACAAGAGCACGCCGACGTCACAGAGCGCATCGCCGAGCTGCGCGCGATCCTCGGCGATGAGAACCGCGTCCTGGCCGTGATCAAGGAGGAGCTGTCCGAGCTGCGGGAGCGCTTCGCTGACGAGCGTCGCACCGAGATCAGCCACTCCGAGGACGAGATCGACATCGAGGACCTGATCGCCGACCAGCAGATGGTGATCACGATCACCCAGAGCGGCTACATCAAGTCGCTGCCGCTGGCCACCTACCGCCAGCAGCAGCGCGGTGGGCGCGGGGTGACAGGCATGGACATGAAGGACGGAGACTTCATCGAGCACCTGTTCGTGTGCTCATCGCACGACTACCTGCTGTTCTTCTCCAACCGCGGCAAGGTGTACCGCTCGAAGGTCTATGAACTGCCCGAGGCCCAGCGCACCGCCAAGGGGCGCGCGCTCGTCAACATCCTCCCTCTGCGTGAGGGCGAGCGCATCCAGGCGGTGGTCTCCACACGCGACTTCGCCGAGGCCCAGTACCTCGTGTTCGCCACCCGCAGCGGAACCGTCAAGAAGACCGAGCTGCTCGCCTACAACACGCCGATCAAAGCCGACGGCATCATCGCCATCAACATCCGTGACGACGACGAGCTGCTGGCCGTCCGGGCCGTGGACCCCGACGAGGAGATCATCATGGTCTCCCGCGCCGGCCTGACCGTGCGCTTCGCCGAGTCTGACGCGCGCGCCATGGGCCGCGACACCACCGGCGTGCGCGGCATGGACGTGGGCGCCGACGGCAGGGTCATCGCGATGGACGTCGCGCGCGACGACATGGACCTGCTCGTGGTGACCGAGAACGGCTACGGGAAGCGCACCCAGATCGGCCAGTACCGCAAAACCAATCGTGGCGCCAAAGGCGTCAAGACGATCGGGCTCACCGAGAAAAAGGGCGCCCTTGCGGGGGCCCTGGTCGTGCGCGACCACCAGGAGCTCGTGTTCATCAGCGTCGGCGGCATGGTCCAGCGCACAGCCGTCGCGGGAATCTCCCAGCAGGGACGCTCGGCCACCGGCGTGCGCCTGATGAACCTCAAGGACGACGACCTCGTGAGCGCCGTGGCGCTCGTGGTGGACGCCGGCGAGGACACGCCCGCGGCCGCTGTCGGAGACACTCCCACCGTCCCCGACGCAGACACGCCGCCCGCCGAGAGCGAGTAGCTCCGCGCTCGCCAGCAAGCGCGGATGGCGGCTCAGTAGAGCCACACGTCGCTGTGCGGGTAGCCCGCACACTCTCGCCCACAGCTCTCAAACCTGTCCAGATTTGCGCGCCGTAGCTCAGCCCGCCGCACCCTCCGGCCGACAGGCGAAGGGTGCGTCACTCCCGTCATCTCACCGCAGCCACCATCTCGGCACTCACGTGCCTTGCGCTATCGCCTTCCATCCTAGTGGCGCCGGCCGACGCACACGCAGTGCGCCATCGGAGCGCCAAGCACGCCATGGGCGTCGCCGGGCGCAAGGACCACCGACCCGCCGTCGCAGGGCATCGCGCGAACGTCCGTGGAGCCTGCGCTCCGCAGTCCGCGCGCTCCGCCGTGGTGGGCCGCCTGGCCCGTGACTGCGCCGCCACCGGCCACACTGCGCACCCTCACACTGCGCGCCCCCAAACGGTCGCGGCGCCCAAGCCGCCCGCAGTCAAGCCCGTGGCCGCGCCGCTGCAGTCGCCCGCGATCAGCCGCGCGGCGAGCATCGCCTCGGCTCTCGGCGCTACCTGCCAGGACACCGAACTGGTGCCCGAAGCCGGCAACCTCCAGCTGATCCGGAGCGCTGTGCTGTGCCTCATCAACCGCGTGCGCGCCCAGCACGGAGAGACCCCGCTGGGCGTCGATCACCGGCTCGAACGGGCCGCTGAAGAACACAGCCAGGAACTGATCGCCGACAACTACTTCGCGCACGTCTCACCCACCGGCGTCACGCCCGTGGATCGCATCCGCGCCACCGGCTACGTGCCCGGACCCAGCGTCGGCTATGTGATTGGGGAGAACCTGGCCTGGGGCACGCTCAGCCTCGCCACGCCGCAGGCCATCGTCAATGCCTGGGTCGCCTCTCCGGGTCACCTGGCCAACATCCTCGAAGCCCAGTACAAGGACACCGGCATCGGCGTTGTTCCCGCCGTTCCCTCATCGCTCGGCGGTGGCCAGCAGGGCGCCACCTACGCGCAGGAGTTCGGCGTCATCCTCGGCTGAGCACCACCCCTGGCGCACGTCATCCGCGTTCGCTACTCTGGCCAGACCAGAGAAAGGAGGTGGTCCAAACGTTGAGTGACAGTTCTTACGGGACCCTGGAGGTGACCGGCCGCTAGGTCGGACCCCCGTAACTTTGGGGGCAGAAAGGCTGGACCGCTTAGCGGAATCCAACCCGGGACACCCCGAGACGACCGCCGGCCCTGGTCCCTTCCGGCAGCTTCAGGTCGCTCTCGGTCATTCCAGTCAGAGCAGCAACGCGAGGGGTGTCTGCACGCAGGCGCCCCTCGCGCGTTGAGCAGTGTCTAGGCCGCCTGCGGCAGGTACGCAAGCCACGCGGCCGGAATCGTGGGGCTCGCCACGTGGATGAATATCTCCGCCCGTGGCGTGCGCGGCACCCGGCGCGGGTGCATTCCGGCCTGCCGCGGCAGGCGGTCGCCCTTGCGGCGGTTGCAGGGCGCGCACGAAGCCACGATGTTCTCCCAGTTCGAGCCCCCGCCCTTGGAGCGGGGGATCACATGGTCGACGGTCAGGTTGGAGCGCGACCCGCAGTACTGACAGGTCCAGCTGTCACGCGCAAACACCGCACGGCGGGTGATCTTGCGCCGGTGCGCGTCGCGCGGGACGTTGACGTAGCTCACCAGGCGGATCACCACAGGTCTCGCCACCGTGGAGCTCTCCGAATGAAGCTCCCACGCTCCGCGCTCCAGCAGCTCAGCCTTGTCCTTGAGCAACAGCACCACCGCGCGTCGCACCGTGCACACGTTGATCGGCTCATACGTGGCGTTCAAGACAAGCACCCGGCCACTCATCGCCGTTACCGGCGATGTCTCAGGCCCGTGCCGCTGGTGCTGTGAAGGCGACACGGACCCCACCGACTCTGGTGGGACTGTGCTCTCCATCTTCAGGGCCGGAGTGTAGCGGGCGTCACGTCTCGCAGCGCTCAATCGGCTCTGCCGACGCTGCCCTGACTGATGCGACGCGGTAGGAACCCAGCACGCGCACCTCCTGGCAGCACCCGGCCATGCCGGCGATCGCCTCCGCAACAGGCTCCTCGCCGGCGCGCCCAACCAGGTCCGCGAAGAACATGTAGCTGCCGAGCTGCTCGCGCCGCGGCCGCGACTCGATCTTGGTCAGGTTGATGTTCCTGTCGGCGAACTCCCCGAGGCAGCGCACCAGCCAACCAGGGCTCTCCGCGCCGCGCCCCCAGAACACGATCGATGTCTTCCACCGCCCGTCGTCCTGCGCCAGCAGCGGCGGCGGCTCCTGAGCCTGAGCCCGCGCTGCGATCCACACAAAGCGCGTTTCGTTGTCCTCGCGGTCCTCAACGCCCTCGCGGATCACCGTGCCGCCGTAGATCTCAGCGGCGAGCACCGTGCCGAGCGCTGCCTGCTCGGGCCGGGCCTCCTCCACGACCGTCCGCACCGCCTGCGCGGTGGAGGCAGCGGGCAGGATGCGTGCGCCGCGCAGCTCCCCCCGCAGGAAGCGCAGGCACTGGCCCGGAACCTGCGGGTGGGTGAGCACCGTCTCGATGTCCCCCAGCGCCACCTCCGCCACCGCGATCAGCGAATGTCTCACCCGCAACTGCGCCTCGCCCACGATCAGCACCTGCGGAGCCTCCTCGGCGAGCAGGTCGAGCGTGACCGTCACCGAGCCGTCGAGCGAGTTCTCGATCGGCACGATTCCCCACTCCAGCTGTCCGTCGCGCACCGCCTCGACCGTCTCGTGGATGCTCGCCAGCGGCACCGGCTCAACCGCGTCCGCCAGCGCACTGGCCAGCAGCGCCTCCTCGCTGAAGGTGCCCTCCGGCCCGAGGTAGCCGACGCGGGGTCGGCCCGGTGGGCGCTCAGGTGGGGTGTCCGGCGCCATTCCCAGCCATCCCCTCGGCGCCACCGTCCAGCGCCAGGCGCACCGCCTCGGCCTCCTCGGGAGACAGCTCGATCTCGCCACGCCCACCGCGCACCTGCTTGCCGTAGACGCGAGCCTGGTCGCGATGGTGGATGCACGAGAGCACGATCCCCGAGCGCTCCTCATCGAGCAGCGCGATCGACATCGACTGCTGCCCCGAGAGCTCGTTGTACGCGTCGTAGCGCACCAGCGCGCGATGCGCGATCGTCCCGCGCATCGCCTGTTCCACCCCGGCGAGCCTCGCGTCGAGCCGCAGCGCCGTCTCCTCCACGTACTCCTGCAGCGCTTCGAAGGCCTCCTGCATCCGCGCCGCGTGGGCCACCACGTCGCGCTCGTCTTCCTCGCCGAGCAGCAGCCGCTGCGCGCGCCGCATGCGCCGCATCGCCACGCCGAGCGTCGCGCATCCCGCAAGCGCGACCAGCGCCACACCGCCCGCCGCGATGGCGATGATGCCCTGCGTGTTGGTGATCGTGGCGATCATCGACACAAGTTAGCCGCTCGCGCCGCCGGCGCACGCGGCAGCGCTCGCCTCGGGACCGCCGCCCTGCTCCCTGCCGGCCTACGGGGAGAAGATCGCCAGGTAGGTGTTCTTGGTGCCTTCGTGGTTGGTTTCGCCGGGCACCGGCTCCACGCGGACTTCGATCTTCGCCGCAACCCCCAGCGGGATCCCCGCGACCGGGATTTCCACGTTCACCTTCTTGCCAGGTTCGGTTTTGTCGATCACGTGCGAGGCCTTGTACTGTTTCCCACCCGCGGTCACCGTCACGTCCACTTTCACGTTGGTCTCGTTGAATTCGCCCGCGTCTTCCACCGTCACCGTGAACGTGGGGCTGCCGCCGCCGGCGATGTGGTTGATGGTGGGTTCGACCGCCAGCGTGTTGGCGCCCACGCCGGTCGAGATGAGCGCGCTTCCGTGGTGGCCCGGCGCCGGCTGACCGCTGACCGCCGAGCTGGCGGACTGGCCGGTGATGCGCGCGAGCACCGTGGTCGGGTCGAGCCACCCGACGTTCGGCAGGAAGCGGCTCGAGGCCGTGGTCAGTTCGTGGACGCCGCCGTCGGCGAGGGTCTGCTGGATGAGCGGCGCCACCCGCTGCGAATAGACCACATCGGAGGCGAGGAAGATCTCCATGTCGCCCGCGATCTGGATGCTCGCCTGCTTGCTCTGCCCGCCCAGCGCGCTCGGCAGCAGCGCGGTGATCTTGGACATCCCTTCCACACGCAGGTCCAGCACCCGCAGCAGGTCGCGCTGCGCTTCGGTCATTTCGCCGGGCACGCTCAGGCCCTTGGCGTGTTCGAGGATCTTCTGGGCCTGCCCGCGCAGAGTGCTCACCTGCACCTCGACGTCGATGGCGGACTTGGAGCCGGCGTTGGTGAGCGCCGTGAACAGCGGCTGCGCCACCTGTGCAGCCGATTCCTGCGCGAGCGCGCCCACCTCGCGGTTGTAGTCCTTCAAAGACTGCTGCTTTTCGCTTTTCAAGCAGCCGTTGATGACCAGCACGATCACCAGCAGCAGCACGACCGCCACGCCAGCGGCGACACGGCGACGCACCATCAGGGCGTGCTGGTCCGCGCCCCCTCCTCCTGCGCTCTGGGGTCGGCGCGGCCGCGGCCGCTGCGTGGGCGCCGAGCCGCCGGCACGTGACCGCGGCGCCCGGGGTGACGGTCGAGGCGCTGTCTCCTCGCCATCGTCAAAGAACGAAATAGCCAACCGCTCCTTTGCAGGGACTTCACAGGAAGGGCCCCAGTATGACTGGACGCCCACAGCGTGACGAGCCTGCAACTTCTCGGTCAGAGCGTGGTTTCCTCCCGTTCGCTGCAGGGAGCAAGGGCGTGCTCAGCGAACGAGCAACCTGGTGGATCGGACCAACACCCTCCTTCACACGCCCATCGCGCCCTCGACGCCCGCCCGCAGCGCCACTCGCCGGCGGATACTGGGCGATCCCGCCCCCACCGGCCCGCCCGCCGGCGAGCCCCAGCTCGTGCTCGGCCGCTACCGATTGTTGGAGCGCCTCGGCGCGGGCGGCTTCGGAGAGGTGTGGCGAGCCCGCGACGAGCTGCTGCACCGCGAGGTGGCCGTCAAGCGGGTACGGCTCGGGCCCGACGGCCACAGCGAGCGTGTGGCGCGAGAGGCCCACGCCTCCGCGCGCCTCTCCCATCCCGCGATCGTGGCCCTGTATGAGGCCTGCGCGGTGCAGGACGCCTTCTATCTCATCTCCGAGCTGGTCCACGGCGCCACGCTCGCCCGCTTGATCGCCGAGGACGCGCTCACCGATGAGGAGATCCTGGAGATCGGTGTGGCGCTCGTCGGTGCGCTCGCCCACGCCCACGCGCGCGGAGTGATCCACCGCGACATCAAGCCGCAGAACGTGCTCGTGCCGGATCGCGTGGAGGACCCCGCGGGCGCTGCCAAGCTGACCGACTTCGGCGGCGCCAGCCTGATGGACGAGGACGCACTCACCCGCACCGGCGACGTGCTCGGCACGCTCGCCTACATGGCGCCCGAGCAGAGCGCCGGCGAGGAGGCCGGCGAGGAGGCTGACCTCTATGCCCTCGCGCTCGTCCTCTACGAGGCGCTCTCGGGCATCAACCCCGTGCGCGGCGCAACGCCGGCGGCCACCGCGCGGAGGATCGGGTGCCGCCTGGAGCCGCTGGAGCGCCGCCGGCGCGATCTGCCGCGCGCCCTCACGCGCGCCATCGACGCTGCGCTCTTGCCCTCGCCGCGCGAACGCGGCACGCTCGAGCAGCTGCGGGACGGGCTCCAGTGCGAGCGCGCGCCGCGCGCTCGCCTCGCACCCCGCCCCCCCGGCACGCATCACCCGACCCTCAAGCCCCGGCGGCCGGAGGGCCTCCAGACAGTGCGCCCGAGCGTCGCGGCGGCAGCGGTAGCGGACGCCACGCCCGGTGAGGCCACTGCGCCGGCGCCCGCCGGCAGCGGGCGGCTGATCGCGCTGCCGCGGATGGTGTGGCTCGGCTGTGCGCTTGCGCTCGTGGTCTGGCAGGCCTGGGCGGGACGCCCCGGCGTAGCGCTGCTGCTGCTCGCAGCGCTGCTGCCACTGCTCGCGCTTCCCCGTCGCTCGGGACCGTGGTGGCTGGGCTGCGCGTCTGCGCCCGCGCTGGGCCTCGCAGGCCTCGCAGGAGTGTTCCCCGCGCTTGCGGGGCAGGCCCGGCGCTGGCCCCGGCGTGCCGCGCTGGGGGCGCTCGGGTTCTGGTGGATGGCGCTCGCCGAGCCCCTGCTCGCCAGGCACCTGTGGCTCGGCCCGCACGCAGGCACGCCCGCGCGCGCAGCGTGGGAGGGATCGCTGGGCTCGTCCGCGGCGCACGTCGTGGGGCCTCTGCTGAGCCTCGGTGTGGCGCTCGGAGCCGCGCTGTGGGCGCTGGGCGCGGTGCTGCTCCCCTGGCTCGTCCGCGGCAGCAACGCGGCGCTGGACATCGTGGCTGCCACGGTGTGGTCGGCCGCGATGGTGGCGTTCGCGCCGGCGCTCGGCGCCGGCCTCTCTGCGCACGCCGTCCACGCCAACCCGCGTGGGGCTGTCCTCGGAGGGATCCTCGGTGGGGTGTTCGCGGTGGCCGCCCGCGCTCTGCGCGGGCCCGTCTGACCGTCGGGTGCGTAGCATGGCTCACGACCGATCGAAGATCGGCCAGCGGCCGATCCCCCGCCGATCTGCCTCGCCCACAGCCGATGAACCTGCTCAAGAGCGTCGAGACCACGATCGCCAACCTCGTCGAGGGCGCTTTCGGGCGCGTGTTTCGCGCCGAGGTGCGCCCGATGGAACTCGCCCGCAAGCTCGCGCGCGAGATGGACGCCCACCGCACGGTGTCGGTCTCGCGCGTGTATGTGCCCAACGAGTATTCGATCTGGCTCTCTCCCGAGGACCGCGAGCGCTACGACGGGGTGGAGGAGGAGGTGATCGACGAGCTCTGCGCCTATCTGCTCGAGCATGCTCGCCGCGAGGATCTGATGCTCGCCTCGCCGCCGCTGATCGCGTTCCACACCGACGAGCGGCTTGCGCTCGGGGAATTCGGGATCCAGGCACGTCTGGCGCGCGCCGAGGCCCGCGACGAGCCGGCTCCCGCTGCTCAGCCGCCCGACGAGCACGGCAACACGATGATCTACAGCACCTCTGCCCGCGTGCGCGAGCCGCTGGCCGAGTCCGCCGCACGCCGCCGCACGCCGCGGGCGCTGCTGGTCGTGGGCGGGCGTCGCCTGCTCGTGCCTCCCTCCGGGGGCACAATCGGCCGTAGTCGGGACTGCGAGATCGTGCTCGATGACACCGGCGTCTCCAGGCGCCACGCCGCGATCCTGCCGTCCGGCGAGGGCTGGGCGGTGGACGATCTGGGCTCCACAAACGGGGTTCGGATCAACGGTCAGGAGCTCCGTGGCACACAGCAGCTGCACCCGGGGGATCGCATCGAGCTGGGCTCGACGGAGATCGTCTTCGAAGTTGGATGACCACGCTCGCGCCCGTATCGGTGGCCCTGAAGTTCGGCTTTCTAGCTGTTCTCTACCTGTTCGTGCTGTGGATCGCGCGCAGCGCGCGGCGGGATCTCGGCCGGACCGCCGTGATGCCGCCCGACCGGGGCGGCGCCTCCCGAGCGGCGCCTCCCGACGCCACCGGCCTGTTCTCTGCCTCAGCGCTCGGCAGCGTGGATATCGCCCACAGTGCCCCTCGGCTGGTGGTGGAGCGCGCCCCAGGGCACGAGCCGGGCATGATCTACGACCTCGAGGGCGCCATCGTGCTCGGCCGCGGCGAGCGCGCTGAGATACGCCTCGAGGACCCCTTCGCCTCCTCGCGCCACGCGCGCGTCTACGAGCAGGGCAACATCGTGGTCATCGAGGATCTCGACTCCACCAACGGCACCTATCTCAACGAGGAGCTGCTGCAGACCCCAAGGCCACTGCACCCCGGTGACCGGGTGCGCATCGGCGAGAGCGAATTCGCGTTCGAGGCCGACTGACGTGCTGCGCGTGTCCGAGCAGTACGCCGTGACCGACACGGGACGCCAGCGGCGCGCCAACGAGGACTCGCTGCTCGCGCGCTCGCCGCTGTTCGTGGTGGCCGATGGGATGGGAGGAGCTCAGGCCGGCGAGGTCGCCTCGCGCATCGCCATCGAGTCCTTCCAGCCGGGCCTGCGCGACGACTCCCAACCCGAGCTCGAGCTCGCCGCGCTCGTGCGCGCGGCCAACTCGCGCATCCACGAGCTCTCCCACCAGAACGCCGAGCACGCGGGGATGGGCACCACCCTGACCGCCGTCTACGTCGGCGAGGGCGAGGTGGCGATCGCCCACGTGGGCGACAGCCGCGCCTACTGCCTGCGCGACGGCGAGCTGCTGCGGCTCACCGACGACCACTCGCTGGTCGATGAGCTGCTGCGCCAGGGCCGCCTCACACCCGAGGAGGCCGTGGAGCATCCCCAGCGCTCGGTCATCACGCGCGCGCTCGGCCCCGAAGGCAGCGTCGAGGTGGACACGCGCTCCTTCCGCGCTCGCGCGGGCGACGTCTACCTGTTGTGCAGCGACGGCCTCACCACCATGCTCTCTGAGGAGGAGATCAGTGCGCTGCTGCTGGCCAACCCTCGCCTGCGCGACGCCGGCGAGGCGCTGATCGCCGCCGCCAACGCCGCGGGCGGGCGCGACAACATCACCGTGGTGTTGCTGCGCCTGGAGGACGTACGCGCCGGCGCAGAGCCCGTGCTCTCCGAACAGGCCACCTCTCCAGGCTTGCCCGCCGTCCCGCCGCCGGTCCCACCGCGGCGCCCGCGGCGCCCGGACGGCGCACCTGAGGATCGCGCGCAGCTCATGCGCCGGCGCAGGCGCCGACGCATCGCCTCCCTGCTGGCCGTCACGGTGGCCGTGCTCGGCGTGCTCGGCGCAGCGGCCTACCTGGCGCTGCAGTCGGTGTACTTCATCGGCACCAACGATCGTGGGCTGGTCACGCTCTACCAGGGCGTGCCCGTTCAGCTGCCGGGCAACGTCGCGCTCTACACGAGCCACTACGTCTCAGGCGTGGGCGCCTCCACGCTCACGCCTGCCCGCCGCCACAGCCTGCTGGATCATTCGCTGCGCTCCGAAAGCGACGCCGGCTCGCTGATCCGCAGCCTCGAACTTGGGCAGCTGGAATGAGGCCCGCGCCGTGAACCGCCCGATCGTCCGCCTCTACGGCCTCGTGGCCCTGCTGTTCGCCCTGCTGCTCGCGTTCACCTCGCGCTGGACCGTCTTCGAAGCCTCCTCGCTGCGCGAAAACCCCGAGAACGTGCGCCGCGTGCTCGAGCAGCAGCGCATCCAGCGCGGGCCGATCCTCGCCGCTGACGGCACCGTGCTCGCCCGCAGCGACCGCATCGCCGGCGGCATCTATGAACGCAGCTACCCAACCGGCGAACAGTTCGCCGCGCCGATCGGCTACTTCTTCCTCGGCGGCGTGGGAGGCGCCGGGCTGGAGCTCTACCGCAGCGGCTACCTCAACGGGCAGCGCAGCGGCAGCCTGCAATCCATCCTCGACCAGCTCCAGGGGAAGGAACCGAAGGGTGACAGGGTCATCACCACGCTCGATCCCCGCGCTCAGCAGGTGGCCAACTCCCAGCTGGCGGGCCACGAAGGCGCGGTGGTGGCGCTCGAACCTCGCAGCGGCGCCGTCACGGTGATGGCCAGCTCGCCCGCATTCGATCCCAACGAGCTGCGCAGCAAGGCCGGGCGGCTGAAGCTCGCTCGCGAAAGCTCGGGCACCCCACCCGCGCACTCGCAGGTCAACCGCGCCACCCAGTTCGGCTACGCCCCCGGCTCCACCTTCAAGGTCGTGACCGCCACAGCGGCCATCGACAGCGGCGCCTACACCTCCGAATCCACGGTCAGCGGGCGCAACGGCGTGCCGGTCTCCGGCGTGCCGCTGCAGAACGACGAAAACGAGAGCTTCGGCGCGATCACGCTCACCCAGGCGCTCGCCCACTCCGTCAACACGGTATGGGCGCAGGTGGCCGAACGGCTCGGCAAGCGCACGATGGCCCGCTACATGGACCGCTTCGGCTTCAACCGCAAGCCCCAGCTGGACTACCCCGCCGAGCAGATGTCCAGCAGCGGCGAGTACTCGGGGAGCCGCCTGATCTCCCCTACCAGCGAAGCGGTGGACGTCGGGCGCATGGGCATCGGGCAGGACAAACTGCGCGTGACCGCGCTGCAGATGGCGGAGGTTGCCTCCGCGGTGGCCAACCGCGGCACGCTGATGGTGCCGCACATGACCCAGCGCATCGTGGAC
>Ga0210403_10002559_pt1 | contig 16348 bp, 14 predicted proteins | sample IncBWC19MmetaG_FD_150863 | JGI IMG/M metagenome (GOLD analysis project Ga0210403, IMG submission 150863) | Forest soil microbial communities from Barre Woods Harvard Forest LTER site, Petersham, Massachusetts, United States - Inc-BW-C-19-M | ecosystem: Environmental > Terrestrial > Soil >... | reverse complement strand
CGCATTCACCAGCGCCTGCGCCTCCGTCTGAATCTGCTTCAAATGCGCCTCGCCCTGAAACGACTCCGCATAGATCTTGTACACATCCTCGGTCCCCGAAGGCCGTGCCGCGAACCATCCATTCTGAGTGACCACCTTCAGCCCACCGATCGCCGCATGATTCCCAGGAGCCTCCGTCAGAATCGACGCAATCGGCTCGCCAGCCAGCTGCTTCGCGGTGACATCCGCCGACGACAGCTTGCCCAGATTGGCCTTTTGCTCCTTGGTCGCCGCCGCATCGATCCGCTGATAGACCGGATCACCGTACCGCGCCGTGATCTCCCGGTAGAGCGCACCCGGATCCTTGCCCGTCCGCGCCGTCATCTCGGCTGCCAGCAGCCCCGGAATCAACCCGTCCTTATCGGTCGTCCACACCTCCCCGTTGCGCCGCAGGAAGGTCGCTCCCGCCGACTCCTCGCCCACAAACCCCAGCCCGCCATCAAGCAGCCCATCCACGAACCACTTGAACCCCACCGGCACCTCCAGCACCTTGCGCCCGATTCCCCCGGCCACCCGGTCGATGATGCTCGACGACACCAGCGTCTTGCCGATCGCCGTCCCCTCCCCCCACCCCGGCCGGTTGGTAAACAGATACTGAATGCAAACCGCCAGATAATGATTCGGGTTCAGCAGCCCTGCCGACCGGGTCACCACCCCGTGCCGGTCATGGTCGGTATCGCACGCCCAGGCCACATCGAACCTGTCTTTATTGGCGATCATCGAAGCCATCGCATAGGGACTCGAGCAGTCCATCCGAATGCGTCCATCCCAGTCCACCGTCATGAAGCGGAACGTCGGATCAACCGTGCGGTTCAGGATCTCGAAGGGCAGCTTGTACCGCTCCGCGATCCGCGGCCAGTACGCCACCCCCGCTCCGCCCAGAGGATCGACCGCCAGCTTCAGCGCCGTGCCCGCCAGCACGTCGAAGTCGATCACGCTGCCCAGGTCGTTCACATAGGCCGAGATGTAGTCATGCCGCCGCGTGCTTCCCGCCGTCAGCGCACGCTCGAACGGAGTCCGCTTCACCTCCTGCAGCCAACCCGCGATCAGCTCGTTCGCTCGGTTCTCGATCCACTTCGTCGCCGTCGTATCCGCCGGTCCCCCATGCGGCGGGTTGTACTTGATTCCGCCGTCCTCGGGAGGGTTATGCGACGGCGTAATCACAATTCCGTCCGCGAGGTTCATCCTGCGCCCCCGGTTATAGGTCAAGATCGCGTGCGACAGCACCGGTGTCGGTGTGTATCCAAGCTGATCGTCGATCAGCGTCTCCACCCCGTTCGCCGCCAGCACCTCCATCGCCGTCGTAAACGCCGGCTCCGACAGCGCATGCGTGTCCTTGGCCAGAAACAGCGGCCCGGTGATCGCCTCACTCCGCCGGTAGTCGCAGATCGCCTGTGTGATCGCGGCGATGTGGTCTTCGTTAAAGGCGGTGTGGAAGGCGCTGCCGCGATGCCCCGAGGTCCCGAAGGAGACCCGCTGCGCAGCCACGCTCGCATCCGGGTGCAGCGAGTAGAACGCCGTAATCAGGCGAGGAACGTTGACCAGTTGGCTAGGGGTGGGATGCTGGCCTGGTTGGGCGTGATCGATCTCTGTCGGCATGCATGAACCTCTCGTTGCCCATTAAAACAGCTTTCCCGAGGATCGGGCGCAATCTCGACCTTCGTTCCAAAATGACACACAATCCGTTCTGGTTACCTCAAAAACCGTGCCGTTCCGGGACATTTTTCTTGCGTTTGTCCCCGCAAGGCACCATCATGTTCCCTCCCACATCTGCCTCTTGATAACGGCACAGGGGCCGTCCCTGGCCAGCGGCAGCGTGAATCAGAACGTGCATCGTCGAGCAGGAATCGTTGTGTCACACGTTGCCTCCATCTTCCCCAGCAGGGACGAGCAGGCTCGCGGAGAGCGAGCAGCAATGCATCAGAGTTGCGTCGGTTGCAAGGGCTTTGGGAGCGGTGGCCGCGAGCGCGACCGTCTTCTCCCGGCAGGCAAACCCGGTCACCGTCACGCTGCACCTGGGAGCCCCAGGAAACATGTCCAGCACCGCGCTCAGCTGCCTGGTAGCCTCAAACACATCCTGCACCGTGGCCGGCAGCGTTGCCGTGCTCGCCGGCTCCTTCCTCGATCTGAGCATCACCGGCGCCGACGGCAACTCCTCCGGCCTCTGGACGGCCCTAACATGCAACTAAACAGCAGCCCAGCCCTTACTCCCTACTTCCTATTCCCTGCTCCCTACGTTCCAGGCTGCCCCGAAGTTGTCCCGTCAATTCCACCAGCAACCCCGGATCGGGATTCCCACTCTCGAACAGCTGCTCCAGTTCACTCGCGATCTTGCTGGCCAACAGAAATCCAAACATCCCCAGTGAACCTGCTAGCTTATGGGCGATATCCTGCGCCGCAGACCGTTGCTCGTCTTCCATCTCGCCCTGCCGGTTGGCCGCTGCCGCGCGCTCCAACAGGCGCAGCCGCTCTTCGACCTGTGGCTGGCTGCGTTCCCACAGCCAGGCGATCATCCACGCCGTCTTCTGCGCGATATCCGTATTAATGGGCTCGGTCATCGTCGGTTCCATTAGTCTAGCCCGGGCATCAGTCCTTCCAGCCGAGCGTACCCGAGATCTGGCGCGCCAGCAGCAGTGGATCGAACGGCTTGAACAACACCGACGCCACCCCCAGGTCCGCAAAGCGCCTCTGATCCGCCCCCTGTACCTTGGCCGTCAGCAGCAGCACCGGAATATGCGCGATCTCTTCGATCTGTTGCATGCTGCGGACTGTCGTCGGACCATCCATGCCCGGCATCATGACATCCATCAGAATGGCATCCGGCTGGAACGTCCGCGCACATGCGATTCCCTCCGCACCGTTACTCGCCGTGGCGACCGTCCAGCCCGCAACCGACTCCAGTGACAACGCCGCGACCTCGCGAATATCTCGTCATCATCAACAATCAGCACGCGCCGCACGTTACTTAGCATCTCACGCCGCAGTTCCTACGGGATGAATCACACCCCTTAGGCGACCGGCAGTCTCGCAATGCGAGGCCTGAAGTCAGTCGCTCGCCGGTGCCTCCGCTGCTGCGCCATCGCGAGCAGCAGCTCCTCCAGATCGCTCGTCTGGACCGTCGCCCTGTTGAGAAACTTCGCCGGCTCCGACCGCAGTCTGGACCGCTCCTCCGCCGACGTCGCACGGCCCGAATACACCACCAGCGGCAGCGCCTGCATCGCAGGCTGGCTGCTCAGCCACTCCGCCAGCGAGAATCCCGCTCCATCAGAAAGCGTCAGGTCCAGAATCATCAGGTCCGGCTTGCGCCGCTGGCAGAACGCAATCGCCTCCTGCTGCGTGGATGCATGATCCACCTGAATCTCCGTCTTGTCGAAGCCCGCGAGCACCAGGCTGGATAGTTCCTGGTCGTCCTCCACCAGCAGCACATACCCTGGCCGCCCCCCCGAGCGCAACCCATGCCCCAGCTCCGCCAGCAATCTCTCCTCCTTGAAGAAGGGAAGCTGCAGCCAACTCCTCAGCCTGTCCCTCCCCGTGCTCTCGCCGGGGTGCTGAACACTGAAGATCACTAGCGGAATTCTCCCTGCCGCCGAACCCCTCGCCAGCTCCCAGTTCCTCTGGTCCAGCGTGTGGATGTCCAGCAGGACGGCCTGCACCGGGTTCGCCGGCGACCACTCCTCTGCAATCCCCATCGCCTCTTCGCCCGAGCCCGCCTCGAGGACCATGTGCCCCAATCCGCGCAGCTGTTCGGCCACCTCCGCTCGATGTCCTTCCCTGGCGTCGCACAGCACGATAGCGCCCTCTATCGGTCGCAGCGAAGCCCCCGCCAGCACATTCGCCCGCAGATCGGCGCTGCGCTGCTGCCGCGGCAGACTCACGCAAACCGTCACCCCCTGCTCCGGATTCGGCTCGATCCAGATCGCGCCTCCATGCTGCTGCACGATCTTCCGGCAGATCGTGAGCCCCAGCCCGGTGCCCCCGCGCCGGCGAGCGTCCGAAGCATCCACCTGCGCGAACCGTTCGAAGATCGTCTCCAGCTGCTCCTCGGGAATACCCCGGCCCTGGTCCACCACCTTCAACAGCAGCCGGTCCCGAGGCGTCTCGATCTCGATCACGACCGTCGAACCACTCGGCGAAAATTTGATCGCGTTCGACAGCAGGTTCGTCAGTACCTGCAAGATGCGATCCGGATCAGCGTCGAAGAAGACCGAAGATAGAGCCTCCTCAGGCATCGCTCCCGTGTCCACCTTCACCTGGGCCTCTTCCGCCATCGACGTCATCGTATCGATCGCCTGCTGCACCAGCTCCGGCAGCGAGCACCGCCGGAACTGCAACGGAGCCTGCCCCGACTCCATCCGCTCCAGATCCAGAATGTCGTTGATCAGACGAACCAGCCGATCCGTATTCGTCAACGCAATGCGCAGCAGGTTCTGCGCCCTCGCATCCACCGTACCCATCAGCCCCGCCGACAGTAACCCCAGCGCCCCGCGAATGCTCGTCAGCGGAGTGCGTAGCTCGTGCGAGACCGTCGCCACAAACTCATCCTTCAAACTGTCCAGCGCCGATCTCTGACTCAACTCGAGCGCATCCCTGCGCCGTTGCCGCTGCGCCGCCTCCAACTCTACTTGAAGAAAACGCATCCTTCCGCGCAAGCGCCAGCAGGCGACACTGGTAACCACGGTAATCGTGAGAAGCAGTAGCTCGACGATATGCAAGTCCGCCATTACCGATTATGGCCTACCATGGTAACCCTTTTCTTCGGTTACCGGATGACGTGTTTTTCCACTTCCGACCCCGGAGAATCGATGCCGACACCAATTTAGGCATTGATGCACTCGAACACTCGGATCTCGGGCCGGACTGGGATCAAACGCCGCGATCGAGCGTGCGCCCCCCCGCACGCTCCCGATCACAGCTCTGCTTCTCTTCGAGACTGCCTACGCCACCGTCTCCGGCACACGGTCGAGCACCACCGTCCAGTTCTTTCCCGCACGCGCTGCATGCGCCTGCTTGTGATAGGCGTAGCCCGCGATCAGGGGCAGCGCCAGCGTCGCCTCCGAGTAGACCATCTGCTCATAGGTGAGATCGACCTTACCCCAGCTGCTGGCCTCCTTCAGCGTCGAGCCAGACAGCGCTCCATCGCGCGAGTCCGCCACCGTGATCTGGATCGCGTACTTGTGCATCGGCGCATCCGAACCGAGAATCTCCGCAGCCACCACAATGTCCTGCGCAAAGTTCTTCGGAACTCCGCCGCACACCATCAACAAGCCGGTCGACGGGTTCTCGATCTTTAGCTTGGTTAGCTCGTAAAAGTCCTTGGCCGAGTCGATCGAGACCACCGCCTTGCCCTGCCGCGCATGCTGATGCGCCACCAGGCCGAAGCCCGCCGAGCAGTCCGAGAACGCCGGCACAAAGATCGGCACATTCTTCTCATACGCCGCCAGCACGATCGAATCCACGCCGCCAGCCTGCGGCGTCTTGCCCTCGCGGACCAGGTACGCACCCATCTCGCGGATGAACTCCCGCGAGCTGTACGCGCGCGGCTCGAGCGAGTTGGTGACCTTCTCGATGGTGTCGTCGCAGATGCGCAGCTCGTCCTCATCGATGAAGGTGTCATAGATGCGATCGATCGCCAGCTCGCGCAGCACCGCGTCTTCGTTGCCGTACTTGTACTGGTCGTCGGCGATGTAGTGCTTGAAGCCCAGCGCCTCGAAGAAGTCCTGGTCGACGATGTTCGCTCCGGTCGATACGATCGCGTCCACCATGTTGTTGCGGATCAGGTCGATGAACACCTGCTTCAGACCGGCCGAGACCATCGATCCGGCGATGCACAGGACCACACCGCACTCGGTGTCGCGCAGCATCATGTCGTAGATGGTGGCGGCGCGGTGGGTATCCCGCGAGCTGAAGGCCATGTGGGCCATCGCATCCACCAGCGGAGCGACGTTGTGCTGCTTAATGTCGAGGTGCTCAATGGGGCGGGAGAGAAGTTCTTTTTTCGTAGGCATAGCTTTATAAGAATACCAAGTCAAGCCAGCACCAACGCGACAAATCCGAGAATTTCAGCCGCCCGCCCACAACCGCCAGTGTCTCCCGATCTCCCCCGCCCCGCGCATTTGAAACGGTCGCTCTTGAAGCTGTATTCATCTTCCGCGCGTCCGAGCGCCGCTATACTACCGCAATGCCTTCAACCGTTTCCCTTCACGGTGCCGCCTCGGCCCTCCTTCTGCTGCCTGTTCTCGCCGTCCCACCCGCCTTCGGCTGGGGCAGCGATGGCCACAAGATGATCAACCGTCTCGCCGGCGCCACCCTGCCCTCCGACGTCCCCAGCTTCCTGCGCTCGCCCGAGGCCCTCAACGCCCTCGAGTACTTCGGCCCCGAACCCGACCGCTGGCGTGGACGCGGCGAGCCTGAGTTGAACGCCGCCCAGGCTCCCGAGCACTTCATCGACCTCGAGTGGGCCGACCTCGCCGGCCCGCTCCCGCGCGACCGCTACGACTTCGTCCGCGCCCTCGCCAAGGCCCAGGCCGCCCATCCCGACATCCCGCTCACCCCCGAAAAGGTCGGCCTCCAGCCCTGGGTCACCACCGAGGTCTACGAGCGCCTCAAGAGCGCCATGCGCGAGTACCGCGGCCTCAAGGCCGCCGGTCAGGACACCAAACCCGTCGAGGGCGAGATCGTCTTCCTCGCCGGCTGGCTCGGTCACTACGTCGCCGACGGCTCCATGCCGCTGCACACCTCCATCCAGTACAACGGCTGGACCGGCCCCAACCCCAACGGCTACACCACCGAGCACCACATCCACTCCCAGTTCGAGAGCGTCTTCGTCGCCGCCAACGTCAAGCCCGCCGGTATCGCTCCGCTGGTCCCTGCCCAGCCCGCCCTGCTCACCGACGTCTTTAGCGACTACCTCGCCTACCTCCGCCACTCCAACACCCTGGTCGAGAAGACCTACCAGCTCGAGAAGGCCGGAGCGTTCACCGGCGCCGGCACCCCCGAAGGCAAGGCCTTCGCCGACGAGCGCCTCGCCGCCGGAGCCACCGAGCTGCGCAACATCATCTACACGGCCTGGATCCGTTCAGCCGACCCGGTCCCCGACTCCCACCCCCACCCCGCTGCCGCAGCCGCAACAGCCGCGAAGCCCTAAGGCGTTCGAGATATAGGCCTTCGATAAGTATCGAAAAATATAAGAACTGTCATCCTGAGCGAAGCCTCTCGCAGCTTCATCGCGAGAGGCGCAGTCGATGGACCCCGAGAATCTCCACACCACTCATACCGCTCGCACCTTCAACCCGGACCAGTCTCTCCTGAGTGCTGTTCAGACCCCGGCCAGGCCTCGTGTCTGTCGAAGCCTAGTCCAGCCTCTTCTCCATTGCGATCAGCGGATACCGGTGCCGCTCCACCCGCCCCAGCAGCCGCTGCAGCAACGGACGTAGAGCCACCGCGATCGCCGGCATCAGAACCGCCGTAATCGCCGCCCATACGACCAGCGCGTGCCACTCCCACGTCCACAGCTGTTGAATCAGCTGGACCGGATGGGCACGCGCCCCGGCGTACAGGGCCTTCGCCGACAGCGGCAACGGTGCCGTGCCGAAGACCCGCGTCGCCAGATGCAGGAACGGCAGCATCAGCACGATCTGCAGTGGATACATCGCATGATTGGCCAGTTGCGAGGCCGCCAGGTTCAAACGGAAGACGAACACCACCACCAGGCACAGCAACGTCGTCGAGCCCAGCAGCGGATTGATCCCGATCAGCAGCCCGGCGGCGATGCTCCACGCCAGCCGCCGCGGACTCGCTCCCATGCGCAGCAGCGCCAGAATAGGCAGCGCGATGCGGCGATAGAGCCAGCCATGATGGATCGCTCCCGAGGCCGAAGCCTCCGCTTCGGAGCTCGAAGCCGCCGGGTTGGAATGCGCAGTCACTGGCCCTCTCAGGATAGACTGCGCAGGAGAAGAATCTGCAACCGGCGAATGGCAAATTTCGCCAATTCAGAGAAGGGTTGGAACCTGGCCATAGATCTCCTTCGCTCCATCGCACGCACGCTGCAGGTCGCCGGCCTGTTCCTCCACGCCAGCTGCGACCTAATCGCCAGCCGTCCAAAGACGCGCCACGATCGCGCCGAATGGCTGCACCGCTTCTGCGCCCGCGCCGTCCGCAAAATGAAGGTCGGCATTCACGTTCACGGCCGCTTTCCCGCCGAAGGCGCTCTGATCACCAACCACCGCAGCTACCTCGATATCGTCGTGCTCGCCGCCGTCCGCCCCTGCGTCTTCGTCTCCAAGCGAGAGATCGCCGCCATGCCCATCCTCGGTTGGATGACCACCATGGCCGGAACCGTCTTCGTCGAGCGAGGCCGCGGCACCTCCGCCCTCCAGGCCGGACAGGCCATGCACGCCGCCGCCAGCGACGGCCTTCCCATCGTCTTCTTTCCCGAAGGCACCACCCACACCGGGGAGCAACTCTTGAAGTTCCACTCCGGTCTGCTCGGCCAAGCCCTGCTCGAACAGATGCCCGTCACCGCCGGCTACATCCGCTACCGCCTGTCCGCCGACAACGCCCTCGGCGTCACCGTCCAGCAGCATATCGCCTGGGGCGACACCCCCATGCTGCGCCACGTCTTCAACTTCCTCGCCCTGCACGGCGTTCAGGCCGACATCTACTTCGCCAACCGTCCCATCGCCTTCTCCCAGAGCGCGGTCGACGGTAAGGTCGCAGCCACCGACCGCAAGCTGGCAACCGTCGACCGCAAACTCGCAGCCGTCGAGGCCCGCCAGGCCGTGGCCGAGTTAGCCCCGCCTTCCCCGGCCCCCAGCACGCAAGAGGTCGCCTGCTAGATCGCTTTGCGCCTTACCAGAAGCCGCACCGCTCACCATCTGCCCGCCGCATCTAGGTAAGCCAAGGCTTCAGCCTTGGCACTCTCGCCACGGAGAAATACGCGGGCTTCAGCCCCTGGGGTATGCCTTCCTCCCCAGGATCCATCGCACCATGCTGCCCACTCCCTGTCTTCGATTCAACAAATCTTCACACTTTCGTCGATACACAGTAACCATTTTCCGCGCACAATGATCTCGCACCTACTTCCCTAGTGGTTGTGGAGAGTCGATGCTCATCGCAAGCGAGTCAACGCCCGTTCTGCAGCTGCCCACCATCGCTACGCTGCCGCTTCTTTCGGAGCCACAGCTTCCAGCGAACAGAACCTTTCGGCTCGAAGCCGGCCCCTACATCGCTCGCCTCGCGCTCACCGAACGGGAACGCGCCTCCACCTACCGTCTCCGCTTCCTGGTCTTCAACCTCGAGCTCAACGAAGGTCTGCAGTCCGCCTACGTCGATGGCTACGATAAGGACCGCTTCGACGACGTCTGCGACCACCTCATCGTCGAGGAGCGCGCTACCGGCGAGATCGTCGGCACCTACCGCATCCAGATGGGCGACGTCGCCGCTCGCAACTTCGGCTACTACAGCGAGCAGGAGTTCTGCTTCGCCCCCTACGAGTCCATGCGCAGCCAGATCGTCGAGCTCGGCCGCGCCTGCATCCATCGCGATCACCGTTCCTCCGAGGTGCTGCACCTGCTGTGGCGCGGCCTGGCCCGCTACTCCCTGCTCAACGGCGGCCGCTACATGATGGGTTGCTGCTCGCTGCCCTCGCAGGACCCCGACCTCGGCTTCTCCATCTACGAGTCGCTGCGCCCCTGGATGACCGAGCCCGAGCTCCAGACCGTCGCAACCGCGCCCTTCCGCATGGCCGCCAAGACCACCGAGATCGCCGACGTACGCGCCCCCAAGCTGCTGCGCGCCTACCTCACCATCGGCGCCAAGATCTGCAGCGAGCCCGCCATCGACCGCGAGTTCAAGACCATCGACTTCCTCACCATCCTCGACCTGCACACCCTGCACCCGCGCGTCGCCGCCCGCTTCCTGGAGGGCTGCTGAACGAGAGCTGCTGAACCACTGCGAGAGGTGGCGCGATCACGAGCGACCTTGCTTCTGAACAAGGCTCTAACCGTCTTGCTTCTAGGTAGGCCAAGGCTTTAGCCTTGGCATTCAGGGCAACCGAGAACGCGGGGCTTTAGCCCCTGGGGTATGCCTCTTTCCCGTCTCCACCCATGAACAAGCCCTAAGCACGATGCAACGAACCATCCTCCAGCTCCGATTCCTCGTCCGCAGCTCGCTCCGCAGCCTCTCCATGCTGGTCCTTCTGCTTGCGGCCGCAGTGGACTTCCGCCTGCGCCGGCCTCTCTCGGGCGCCGAGGGCGCGATTCGCATCCATACCTGGTGCCACCGGATCACCACCGCAATGGGCATCTCGCTCCGGGTAACCGGCCCTCTCCCAACCGACGGTGCCGTCGTCTCGAACCACCTCAGCTATCTCGACATCCTGCTCTACAGCGCGGTGCGCCCCTGCATCATGGTCTCCAAGCGCGAGGTGCGCTCCTGGCCGCTCTTCGGCTGGCTCACCGCCCAGGCCGGCACCGTCTACGTCGAGCGCGGAGGCCACCCCTCCACCTATCCCGCCGTCAACCAGGCCATGGCCGAGGCCTATTGCACCGGTCTGCCGGTGCTCTTCTTCCCCGAAGGCACCACCACCGACGGCTCCGAGGTCCTGCCCTTCCGCCGCGGCCTCTTCCACTCCGTGCTCAACAACCACGTCCCCTTACGCACCGCCGCCCTGCGCTACACCATCGACGAGAACAACGGCACCGCCACCGTCGCCAACGACGTCTGCTGGTGGGGCGACGCCCTCTTCGGCCCGCACCTCATCCGCTGCCTCGGACTCCGCGGTCTGCGCGCCGACATCCACTTCGAAGACCGCCCCATCGAGGGCACCAATCGCTTCACCCTCTCCGAGAACGCGCAGGCAATGATCGCCACCATGTACGCGGCCTTAGACCCAGTCGCCCAAGCCACCCCCAACACCGCATCCGTACCCAAGCCCGAGCTCGCCCAGGCGCTTTAGCGCGTATCGCGACACTCGACTCTGGTCGGTCAGGTAGCGATGAGGCCGTCGTCCTGAGCGAAGCTCCTCGCAGCCTTACCGCGAGTAGCGCAGTCGAAGAGCCTGTCCTGAGCGAAGCCGAAGGAACCCCAACGAAGTACCCCTCACCACAACCTCCAGCCCATTTCTGCCGGGATCTCTCCACCAGTCGGCTGTCTCGCAAAAAAAGGTCGCTACGCTTCAATCACACCCATTCTCTCTACGACCATCACTCCGATCCGCGGAATCAGTCCCTTCAGCAGCGCGGCAAACTGCCATGCCACCCGCCGCCCCACCTCGAGCGTCTCCGCGTGATCGATCGCCTGCTCCAACACCCCGGCAGCCATGTTGGTCACCACCGAGATGCCCAGCACCTCGATGCCCATATGCCGCGCCACGATCACCTCCTGCACCGTCGACATGCCCACCAGATCCGCGCCCAGCGTGCGAAACGCGCGAATCTCCGCCGGCGTCTCGAAGCTCGGCCCCAGCACCCCCACATACACGCCCTCGGTCAACTCGAACCCCTGCTCCTCGGCCACCGCCCGCGCCAGCCTTCGCAGCCGCGGCGAGTACGCCGTGCTCATATCGAAGAAGCGCTGCCCGGCGCCCTCGACCAGCCCAAACCGTGGCTCGTTTGGCCCCACCGCCGCATTTATCCCCGTCAGGTTGATGTGATCCGAGATCACCACCAGTGCCCCCTCCGTCAGCGACGTTCGGATGCCTCCAGCAGCGTTGGTCACCAGCAGCGTGCGGCAGCCGAGCAGCCCCAGCACACGCGTGGGAAACACCACATCACCCACCCCATACCCCTCGTAGGCATGCACGCGCCCCTGCATCACCGCCACCGCGACCCCGCCCATCGTGCCCAGCACCAGCCTGCCCGAATGGCCCACCACCGTCGACTGAGGAAAGTGCGGAATCTCGGCATACGGAATCGTCACCGCACCCTCCACCTCCGCCGCAAACTCACCGAGCCCCGAGCCAAGAACAATCCCCAGCGTCGGCGCAACGCCCATCTTGCTGCGAATAAACTCTACGGCGGCCGTGGCGCGCGCAAACTGCTCAGTGGAAGAGGTCGAAATCATCATCCCTCTAGCCTATTCGATCAGCCCGACCTGATCAGCCCCTATGTGATCAGCAAGGAAACAATGCTCGCCGACATCAGATTCGCCATCGTCCCTGCCAGCATCGCCCGCAGCCCAAGCTGCGCCAGATCGTTCCTCCGGTTCGGCACCAGCGCCCCGATCCCGCCGATCTGCATACCGATCGATCCCAGGTTGGCAAAGCCGCACAGCGCAAACGTCGCAATCGAAAACGTACGGTGCGACAACGTCGCCTTCTGCAACCCCAGCTGCGTATACGCCACAAACTCGTTCAGCACCGCGCGCGTGCCCAGCAGATTCCCGATCGCCGGCGCCTCCCTCCACGGAATCCCAATCAGCCACGCCACCGGCGCCCCCACCACTCCTAGAATCGCGTTCAGCGAGTGCGGCGTCCGCACCCCATGCGCCCACGCAAAGTTCGAGATCCCCAGAAGCACCGCGTTCACCAGCCCCACCAGCGCCAGAAAGCTGATCAGCATGATCGCCACGTTGAACGCCAGCTGCCCGCCATCGATCGTCCCGCGCGCGATCGCCGCAATGAAGTTATCGTTCTTGTGCTCCTCGTTCGGTGGCATATGCACCGTCCCGGCGGTCGCTGGAACCTCCGTCTCCGGCACCAGCATCTTGGCCACCAGAATCGTTCCCGGCGCCGTCATGATCACCGCCGACAGCAGATCCTGCGCATTGATCCCGAAGCTGATATACGCCGCCATGATGCCGCCCGACACATGAGCCATCCCCGACGTCATAATCGTCATCAGCTCCGACCGCGTCGCCCCAGCTAGAAACGGCCGAATCGTCAGCGGCGCCTCCGTCTGCCCCATGAAGATACTGGCCGCCACATTGGTCGACTCCGCGCCCGAGGTCCCCATCGTCCGCTGCATGACCCACGCCACCACCCGGATCACCTGCTGCATGAAGCCAATGTGATATAGCGCCGCGAAGAACGCCGACACAAAGATAATCGTCGGCAGCACCGAAAACGCGAACACCGCCAACGGACTCCCAGGCACCCCCAGCGCTCCAAACACAATCTTCGATCCATCCACCGAGTGCGCCAGCAGCGACGTAATCACCCCGCTGCCCGTACGCAGGATCGTCTGCCCCAGCGACCACTTCAGCACCAGGAAGGCAAACACGATCTGCAGCCCCAGCCCCCACGCCACCGTGCGCCACCGGATCGCGCGGCGATTCGTCGACAAGGCATACGCCAGACCAAGAAATGTGATGAGTCCTAAAAGACCGGTGAACCGTGCCAAAAATGCTCCTTGCGCCAGGACAAAACGTCACTCAAACAACCGGGTTTTGTAAACAAAGTGTAACCAATCCACCCCGCGCGAGCGAGCAAGAACTATCGCTCCACCAGCCTGTCCTCACCTCCCAACTGCTCCCTCGTAATCACCTCCCGGATCAGCCTCCCCGGCGCCGGTGCCCGCTCCCGAATCGTAACCGCCGCGCGCACCATCTCGGCCGCCTCCGCGATCAGCCCCTCCTCCTGGGCGAACAGCGTCACCATCGCCTGCCCCGCCTCCACCCGATCGCCCAGCTTCACGTGCATCTCGATGCCCGCATGCGCCGCCACAGGATCCCCCGGACGCGTCCTTCCCGCCCCCAGACGCTGCACCGCCCAGCCCATCGTCCGGCAGTCCATCGCGGCGAGATAACCTGCTTTACCCGCGCTGATCGTATGTCTCGCGACTGGAGCATGAAACCCGCCCGGACTCTCGAAGAACGAGATGTCCCCACCCTGCAGCGCCACCATCTCGCACCACTCCCGATACGCCGCACCGCTCTGCAACAACTCATCGGACAACAGCGCGCCCTTCTCCGGCGTCTCCGCCTTGCCTCCCAGAAACAGCATCCACCCAGCCAGCACATTGCTCAGCTCGATTAGATCGCGGCTCATCGCGTGCCGCTCGTTCTTCAGGATGTCGACACACTCCCACACCTCCACCCAGTTGCCCGAAAACCGCCCCAGCGGCTCCTCCATCGACGTCAGCAGCGCCACCGTCCGCGTCCCCGCCACCTCTCCCGTCGCCACCATCAGCCGCGCCAGATGCTCCGCATCCTCATACCGCGCCATGAACGCCCCACTGCCCGTCTTCACGTCGAGCACCAGCGCGTCCAGCCCCTCCGCCAGTTTTTTGCTCATAATGCTGGCACAAATTAGCTCCGGCGACTCGACCGTCCCCGTATGATCCCGCAGCGCGTACAAAATCCGGTCCGCCGGCACCAGCGCCGGAGTCTGCCCCACCATGCTCGCGCCGCAGCGCGCAAGCACCTCGCCAAACTCCGCCAGCGTCAGCTGCGTGCGATATCCCGGAATCGTTTCCAGCTTGTCCAGCGTACCGCCCGTATGCCCCAGCGACCGGCCGCTGATCATCGGCACCTTCAGCCCCGCCGCCGCCACAATCGGAGCCACCAGCAGCGATGTCTTATCGCCCACACCGCCGGTCGAATGCTTGTCCACGCAGAAGGCGCCCAGCCCCGACGAGTCGAAGGTCTCTCCCGAAAAGCGCATCGCCGTCGTCAGTGCCGCCAGCTCGCGCCGGTCCAATCCACGCTGAAACACCGCCATCAAAAACGACGCAATCTGCGCGTCCGAGGCCGTATGCTCGACCACCGCCCGCACAAAGTACTGGATCTCCCAGTCGCTCAGCGCCCCACCATCGCGCTTGCGCAGGATCACATCGAGCGGCTTGGTCGAAATCACATCGGGCGACGCAGACGAGACGGGCGAGTCGGGGGAAGGAACCGGTTCAAGAGCCATGTTCACCAGTATCGCGTCATCCCCGCGAAGACGTCACCCGTAAAAACGCGCCCCTCCCACCGGCCGAGCGAACAACCGTTCGCTGCGCCGTAAAGGAGCCGGTCCTGAGCGAAGCCGATCTCACCCCTTGCTGCGATCCGTAAACCGGAAGAACAGCGACTGCTCCGCCACCGGAGCCGCCGCCGCATTCAAGGTCGCCATCTGCGTCTGCGACAACGGCGTGAACTCCCGCGCGATCTGCACATTCTCCTCCAGCTGCGCAATGTTGTCGCAGCCCACAATCACCGTGCTCACCGGATGGGACAGCGTGAACGACATCGCCTGCTTCATCGACATCACCCCCGGCCGGGTCGCGATCGCCGATCCCTCCCACGAGTGCCGCTGCGCATCGAGCGCCGGCGGCGTCCAGCTCGACAACAACCGTCCCCGCGACGGCACCTTCATCCCGATGATCCCCATCTGCTTCTCCACCACCAGCGGCAGCAGTTGATCGGTAAAGCTATGGATGTGCGAGTCCGCCGCGTTCATCGCCATCAGAATCGTGTCGAACGGATAGCGATTCACCGCATCGATCAGCGCCTCCGGACGATAATGCCCTGTCACCCCCAGAAAGCGCACCACCTTCTGCTCCTGCATCTCGCGCAGCGCCTCCATCGCTCCGCCCTTGGCGAACACCGCCTCCACGTCCTCCGGCAGCCCGATATCATGTAACTGCCACAGGTCCACATGATCCGTGTTCAGCAGCTTCAGCGACTTTTCGATCATGCGCAGCGAGCCCTCACGCGTGCGCTCCTTGGTCTTCGTCGCCAGAAACGCATCGTTGCGCCGCGTCTGCATCACCCGCCCGACATACTGCTCGCTCCAGCGCTCCGGCCCGCCATAGATCGATGAGGTGTCGATATAGTTCACCCCCAGATCGAGCGCCCGCTCGATGATCGGCACCGCCACATCAAAGTTGTTCCCACGCTCCAGCGCCGCCTGCCCGCCCAGGCTGAAGATCCCCACCTTGTACCCGGTCTTACCCAGGTTCCTCGTCGGCATCGCCGCCTGCGTCCTCGAGTTCACCGGCAGCGCCGGCATCATTGCCGCAGTGGCTGGCGCCGCCATGGCACTGTGCGTCAGCAAACCAGCGGCAACCGCGCCGCCAGTCTTCAGAAAATTACGACGGTCAGGAGAGCTCGGCGTCTGCTTCATCGGCATTAGTCCTCACAGAAAGTTGCGATTCGAACGACGCGCCCATTATAGCTACCCACCAACGAAAGGCGTCATCTCACGCAAACCAAAGACTGAAAGACGTCCTCTCGACCGAGGCGCAGACGCGCATTTGGCCCTTGTCGTTGCTTGTCCTTGCCGTTATTTGTTCCTTGTTTGTCCTGCCGTTGTTTGTTCCTGCCGTCATCCTGAGCGGAGACTCTCGCAGCCTCACCGCGAGAGTCGCAGTCGAAAGACCCCGGTACCGCT
>Ga0210403_10002558_pt1 | contig 16348 bp, 9 predicted proteins | sample IncBWC19MmetaG_FD_150863 | JGI IMG/M metagenome (GOLD analysis project Ga0210403, IMG submission 150863) | Forest soil microbial communities from Barre Woods Harvard Forest LTER site, Petersham, Massachusetts, United States - Inc-BW-C-19-M | ecosystem: Environmental > Terrestrial > Soil >... | reverse complement strand
CAGACCCGACTTATTCATCGCAACGGTTCCTTTTCTGGGACCCTCAGGGGCTGACGCCCTCCTATCTTGGCCCGGGTAACGCGGCCCTGAAGGGCCGCTCTTCCACTAAAACGTCTTTACGGCGCGAGCTCGAAGAGTGCGTGAGAACGCGTGTCGTCCCTACGGGACTCGCGCATTTGGTCTACTTCACGCGGCACTTCCGTGCCGGGCTTTCACATCCCGCCTCTACGCGGCTGGAGTTTTGGTGGTGCTTGCTCGATCGCTTGCGTTCAATGGTAGTTATCACGTGGTCTCTAGAAGCTACGCCCTGTCGAAGCCCATGAAAGGAGCTTCAAATCGACTGTGGGGAACTTTAGTCCTTCCCGTGACCAGGAGCAAATGGTTCCTCTGCGGCAGGCGGAAAAAATGAGTTTGGACGCAAGATTCGGATAGTCGGTTCGGTCGCGCCAACGTAGGCTTTTCTTACTATGACGACGAATGCCATACTCGCAACGGAACCTCTGGAAGCCATGCCGGTCACTCAAGGAAAAACAGCGGGATCTACTGATTCATCGGACGATCGCTATTGGGAGGCTGTCATCGCGCGTGACTCAAAGCGCGATGGAGACTTCTTCTTTGCCGTTTCGACCACCGGCGTCTACTGCCGGCCATCGTGCGCGGCGCGCCGTCCGCGGCGGGAGAATGTGGAGTTCTTTCGCACGCCGGACGCGGCAGAACAGGCGGGATACCGGGCCTGCCTCCGGTGCCGTCCACGTGCGTTTACCGGGAACGCCGAGTCCGATGGCGTAAAGGCGATCTGCCGTTTTATCGAGCAGCATCTGGATGAGCCGCTGACCCTCGGCCGTCTTGGCGAAGAATTCCACCAGAGCCCGTTTCGGCTGCAACGGCGCTTTAAAGCCATGATCGGGATTACGCCGCGGGAGTACGCGGACTCCTGCCGTTTGAAGACGCTGAAGCACAGGCTGCAGTCGGGCGATTCGGTGACGCGCGCGATGTACGACGCGGGATACGGTTCGAGCAGCCGGCTGTATGAGCGCACCGCATCGCAGCTCGGCATGACTCCTGACAAGTACCGAAGAGGCGCGATTGCGGCGACGATCCGCTACACCTGTGCCGATTCACCGCTGGGCCGTATGCTGATTGCGGCCACCGAAAAGGGTATTTGCGCAATCCAGTTCGCCCGCACCGATGGTGAACTGATCGAAGGCCTGAAGCGGGAGTTCCCGTTCGCCGTGCGAAAGACCGATGGTGGAGGGCTGCAATCATGGGTGAATGCATTGCTGCGCCATCTTCGGGGCAAAGATTTGAATTCGTCTCTGCCGCTGGACATTCGCGCGACAGCGTTTCAGCGGCGGGTGTGGGCCTATCTGCAGTCGATCCCGTTCGGCGAGACGAAATCCTACAGCGAAGTCGCGAAAGCCATCGGCAGCCCCCGCGCCTGCCGTGCCGTGGCTCGTGCATGTGCCACGAACCCGGTTGCAGTTGCGATCCCATGCCACCGGGTGGTTCGCGAAGATGGCAGCATGGGCGGATATCGTTGGGGATTGGAACGCAAGAAAGCTCTGCTGCAGATGGAGCGCGGTGGCCGTTGAGATTGGAGATTCAGACATTTAATGAATCTGCAATCTGCAATCTCAAATCTGAAATTCTACCAAGTGGACTGGTCTTGCTGGACCTAAGGCTATTCCCTCAGGGGCTGAAGCCCAAGTCCTGTGTCGGATTTGACGCGCTAAAAGCGTCGCTCTTCCACTAAAATCTTTTTCACGGCGCGGCTAAGCCGCGCGGCTTCAAAACCAATTATGAGAAACGAACTAGATTTGCGGGATCGCCCGCTTGCGCACGGCCAGCCAGTTGAAGAAGGCCACTGCCACGGCAACCAGCAGAATCAGAGATTTGTTGTATTCGATTTGGGTCAGTAGTCCCGCGCAGATCAGTACTCCGACGATACTGATAAGAGTTCCAGCGCGGAGTTGGAACAGCGGGCGTTCTGGGCTTTTCTTCCGTAAGACCGGGACCGAGGCGCACACGGCTCCGTAGTAGAACAGGCGCGATCCCGCGGATAGTGTTGCGTTCCCTGCAAAGCTGCCAAAGAGAGCCAGCAACCACACCAGCACTGCAAAGACGAGAATCGAAAAATATGGCGTGCGGAATCGCGGATGCACAAGCGCGAAGGGAGAAGGGAAGTCGCCGCGCTCCGCCAGGGCAAAGGTGATTCTCGGTGTCGCCAGCATGTTGCCGCTCAGGTAGCCGTAGATCGAGAAGAGGGCGCCAACCGCGGTCAGTGCGGCTCCACCGCTGCCCATGGCGATTCGTGCTATGTCGGCGAGCGGGCGCTCGCTGTGCGCTGGGTCGGGTAATACTCCGACCACGACCCACTGAATCAATCCGTAAATGATGGCGCAAGTGATCAGTGCGGCAAATAGTCCGAACGGCAAGTCGCGGCGCGGGTTCTTGGCTTCGCCTGCGGCAATCAGAGCGGCCTCAAAGCCACCGTAAGCGAAGATCAGAAGCACAATGGCTCGAGCCCACTGAGTAGCCCCGGGACTGAAGGCTGCGTTCGCGGGTGCTGGATTATGCGTCAACAGATAGAATCCACCTGCCAAGGTGACGAACAGCAAGGAAGACAACTTCGCGACGGTGAAGGATGTACTCAAATGAGTGCCGGCTTTTACACCTCGGAAATTGATCGCGGCCAGGATTCCGATGAGCACTGTGAGGATGGCCAACTTCATGGCCGGCCGAGTCGATTGCGGCCAGAATTCTTCCAGGTACGTCACGAACAGGTTGGCATTCGCTGCGCACGCGGTGAGCCGGACGAACCAGACCAACCATGCCACTTGTATTCCCATGAAGCGGCCGAACGCCGCCTGTGCGTATAAGTAAGGGCCTCCGGTATGCGCGAATCGGGACGCGACCTCGGCGAAGCAACCCATGATAACTGCCATGGCAACGGCGGCGAGAATGACAGCAAACACGCTGGCCCGTCCGAGCAAGCTCGCTAAAACCGAGGGAAGGCCGAAGACTCCGCTTCCGATGATGCAATTCACCGTCAGTGCGGCCAGGCTCCAGCGTCCGATGGCGCGCACCAGGCCTTCTCTGGTCTTTTTTGAGCCTGTTTCTGGCATCGCGAGTTTGTATCACAAATGTCCGCGCCGCTGGCGGTTCAAATGACCGGTCGACTAGAATCCCGGCCAATTCAAATTTTCCGAAGACCTGGGCACGGGTACGACGTATTGGGCTGTGACTTTAGAGCAGATGCTGCGTGCACTAACGTTTGCCGTGGAGAATCTAGTCCAGGGAAAGCGTGTGAGGGGAGTGCCGGAGATCCGCGCTGCGATCGTGTGAAAAGCCGCGCCAATCAAGGCTTTCTGAGAGGTGACCTTATTGCAGACCAAAGTAATCGCAGAATTACGAAAGCGCATGCCCGTGGGACATCTATAAGCCGGACGCTGCCGATGAGATGGTTGACAGCGGACAGGAATGGCCTTCGACGATATGAGCGATCTTCATCGACGAATTGCGCGCGTGACGGAAGACCTGCGGAAGATCCAGCAGGAATTGAATTGTGCTGCGATGCAAGCGCCCAGTGATCCGGAATTGATGGAAGCCTTGAATTCGCTTTCGGAAACCGAACCGATCGAAACCTTGCGCGTGGCTCTGGATCAGATGCGCCATTTTCTATGGTTCTATTCCGAGGTCATGAGAAACGAGCCTGAGTTCGGCGACAAGATGCGGCAGGCAGGAACCAAAGAATCCGCAAATGGGGATACGCCACGCTCAGAGAGTTCATTCCTCGATCAACTCTCACGGGTCGACGAACTGATGTTGTTGCACCACATGGTCGATGCGAAACGGCGCAAACCGAATTAAGCCATAGCTCCGCGGACAGCGCAACAATCCCATCATCTCAGGGGATTATCCTCTCTGCTTCTTGCATCTGGAATGCCGCCCGCCGAAGCGCTAAAGAGTGCCGCTAGAGCCCTCTACCGCCGACGATTGTTTTGAGCACTTCCCCTGTGGAACTCAGGACAACGAAGTTCGCTGCCGCTCCCACGGCTAGTCGGCCAAATTTCGCGGAGAGTCCTACCGCTTGCGCGGGATTCAAGGTCGCTGCACGCACCGCCTGGGAGAGAGTCCAGTTGGAGAATCGAGTAACGTTGCGCACCGCTCGATCCATGGTTAGGACGCTGCCGGCGAGACTGTCGCCCGCCGTGGCCTTGCCGTCTTTGACATCGACCTGAATGGGCCCCAACTGATAGCGTCCATCGGGCATTCCGGTGGCAGAGATCGCATCGGTAATCAGGACTGCGCGCTCCGGCCCCTTCGCCTGTAGAAAGAGTTTCACAACTTCTGGGGATACATGAATGCCGTCTACGATGATGTCGGCAGTCATGGTGTCGTCGCTGAGAACTTCGCCGATGATCCCCGGGCTACGATGATCCAACGGACGCATGGCATTGAAAGTATGCGTCGCATGGCTAGCGCCGGCTTGCACCGCCGCACGTGCCACGGGGAGCTCTGCATCCGAGTGTCCAATGCTCACGCAAATCTTTCGGCGAGCGGCTTCTGCGATCACTTCCATTGCGCCGGGAATCTCCGGGGCAATCGTTATCATGCGCACATGGCCGCGGGCCGCTTGCCACAGCTTTTCGAAAATTGGAATGGTGGGTTCTACCAGGTACTCCGGCGGGTGAACTCCGCGCCTCTTATGGCTCAGGAATGGTCCTTCGAGATGAATCCCCAGCGGCCGCGCTTCGACAGGGCCTCCGTTGACGTTCGTCGTTTGCTCGATCGCATCCGCCAGCCGCTCCAAAGCCGCGCAAGTTGCGTCGAGTGGAGCGGCCACGGTCGTCGCGAAATATCCGGTTACGCCGTGCGAGACAAGGAACCGACCTAAACGCGGGAGCTCTGCGGGAGACGCCCGCATGACGTCAAGGCCTGCGCCACCATGCATATGAATATCGAGGAATCCTGGAGACAGGGCGGCATCGCCGAAATCTGCAACCGTCGCGTTAGAAGGAGAAGTGTGAGAATCGCGTGAGGAAATTTCAGTGATAAGCCCGTCTTCGATGACGAGCAGTGGATTCGTGATCTCCTCCACGGGAGTATAGAGACGCCGCGCGGTGACTACGGTTTTCATGAGGCGTGAGAAGCACCTATCCTAATTCCGCAAGCCGTCTAACCACAAATGGGACTCGCGGGAAAGTTGGCATCCCTTGGTGCGAACGCAAAGATGAGAATCAGACCGACTCTAGCGAGCGAGGATTGAAGTACGTGGCCCAACGGTCACCTTCGAGAACTCATTGCGGATGTTATAATCGGTTGATCGCATTGGGCGCATTCCCGATCCTTCCAGCGCCCATCGAAGTCGGGGAGTGGCTCAGCCTGGTAGAGCACCTGGTTCGGGACCAGGGGGTCGGAGGTTCAAATCCTCTCTCCCCGACCAATCTTTTCAGGGTGTTGCGACGATTTCAACCGAGCAATCTCTGGGTGCAATTCGTGCAACTGGCAATTCGGGTTCCACGACCATGTGGAAACCGAGGCCAGTTTCTTCTGCTGCCTGCCTCCTAAATTCTGCATCTGCCTTGAGCGACTCCACGGTGTAATTGTCCGTGATGCCGTGAGTCGAATGTCCAACCCAGATTCTCAGGAGGACCTCCATTACTCGTTGCTTTCTCAAATGAGTGATGCGAAAGCGCCTGAAGCCATGGAAACCGGATTTCTCCAGACCCATTTCCTCGAGGATTTTGTGCAGGCTTCTCCGCAAGACATTAGATCGCGAAAGCGGTGTCTGTCTCGAAGACTGAAACACGAAACCCGATTTGCGCTTGCCAATGTGCTCGCCGAGCAGTGAAGCCAACGAGGAGTGAAGGTCAACAGCACGGATTCCAGCGGCAGTCTTCGGAGCGTATAGTTCTCCGTTCCAATGACTGTGCCGGATACAGAGAACCGAACCCTGGACATCTTCTACCTGGAGGCCGATAGCCTCTTCGATGCGAAGGCCGGTGCCTGCCAAGAGAGCGTAGAGCGTTCGGAATTGCCCCTCGGCTTTCGAGATGATCGTGGTCACCTCAGCAGCCGTGAATGCAGGTTTTCTCTGCTTGCCGATCTCAGGCAGGTCCATGAAATTGTGGTTCCATTTCACAGCGTAGAGCGGTTCACCTTTGTCGTCCAGAGCCGATCCCACCACCATCTTGATTATCTGTACGTAGTGGGTGACGGATTTGGGAGCGAAGCGCGGTTTCCCGTTTTTTTCCTCTGCTGACATCTTCGCCACGAACTGCTTTACCGACAAATTGTTCACTTCAGAGAGTGGCAATTCTCCGATTTGCTGGTTGATGTATTTGAGATAGCCAGTCCAGGCATCCGCGGTTCGCGGCGTGATTGGATTCCGCTTGCGGGTCTGTACAGTTTGAAGCCATCTCTCCGCTTGCTCCCTAAACGTTGTGCCAAGGTTGACCGCTTCGGCTTGCTGGCAAGTCATTTCTGAGTTTGCGTCGAACTCCGCGACGATCTCCTTGACCCGCCGCTTGAGCTCGAACTTGTTAAGTGCCCCCGGTCCGCTCACTGGACAAATGCGAACGGACTTGTAAACCCGCTTCGCTTTGCCAGGAACGTCCAACCAAAACCGGGCGTAGTAGACTTTTCCCTTTCTTTCAATACGGCCATTTTGACCAGACCTACGAGACATGCAAATCCTCCGTCTCTGGTCTGGAATCGCAGGCGCAATTATGTCATGAGTGGATGTTGTGAGGTCGGAATTCTGAGTATTGGCGGACAAGCTACACCTCGGCATTCGAGGTGAGCTTTCTTAGATTGCTCCCGTGCAGGCCGGTGGTTCGGCTATGCGTCCGCTTACGAATTGCAGTCGCCAGTGGGCGAAGGCGGGTGATCGACTCTTTCTTTCGGCGGTTGCGATCTGCCGGGCGTTGACCACCACGCTTTCTTTCCGGCTAAGGGGATAATGCAATAGGGGGTAGGGTGTTACGCAAGAAATCTTTGGTACCCATTGAAGGTTACCATCGCGCATCCCTTCGGACGTGCGTCTCCCGAGAGTTCGTTTGCTACCGAATAAACTTGCCCGCAGTCAGTGCAGCTGGACCGACGTAGCCTGCGGTACACTTTCGACCGTGGCCACACGTCCGGCTCTCCGCATCTTCATCTCGTCAACCGCGATTGACCTCCGAGAATATCGCGACAAGGTTCGCGACGCCGTGTTGCGCCTCGAGAACTTGCGCATCGCAATGGAGACTTTTTCCGCACAATCCGGCGAACCGGCAACCGAATGTATCAGGATGGCGGCCGAAGCGGATGCTCTGATCTGCATCATTGCCCACCGGTACGGCTACGTTCCGCCGCGGGAACTGGGCGGCGATGGCGAGCGCTCCATCACGTGGCTGGAAGTCGACGCCGCGAAGCGCGCTGGCAAACCGGTGTTTCCCTTCGTGATCGATCCTAAGGCTCCATGGACCGAGGTCAAGGAACAGGACCGCCTCACTTCGGAGCCGCCGGAGAAGGTCCAGGAAATCGCAAAAGCGGTTCAGAGGCTCCAGGAATTCAAAGATTGCCTGGGACGGGAATTCATGCGCCAGACGTTCACCGGCCCCGACGACTTGGCCAAGAATGTTGCCATTACGCTGGCCAACTTCGCCCCGCGACAAACTCAAAGTACGGCTTCCAACGCCCGCGTGTGGAAACCCTTGTTCTGCCACGCGCTGCAGCCGGCGCAGCATTTCCGCGGTCGCGAAACTCGGCTTCAGGAGCTGAAGACTTGGCTTCAAACACCCATCACACCGGACCGGGTTGTCTCCGTTGTTGCGGCAGGTGGAACCGGAAAAACTGCGCTTGTAAATAAAGCGCTGTACGAGGCGAAGCTCTCCGACCGAGCCGGAGTCTTTGTCTGGTCCTTCTACGAAGATCCCCATACGGATGCCTTTCTGCGTGCCGCATATCTCTATTTCACCGGTGAGATCGAGGCCCCGACTGGCGGAATGTTGGAGCGGCTGCAGTTGACGCTTTCCGGTGACGCGCCGCATCTCCTGATCCTCGACGGGCTCGAACGCGTGCAAAGCGAAGGAAACCACCGCCTCCGTGGAGAACTCGAAGACCTTCAACTGAAGCGTTTCGTACGTGCGGTTTCTGGTGGGATGGGAAATGCTCGTGCCCTGGTAACCTCCCGTTTTCCGCTGGTGGATCTCGACGCTTGGACACAGGCCGGACATCGCGCCACTGTGTTGGAAGACCTGGAACACCGGGTCGCACTCGACGTGCTGCGAGCCTGGACCGTGAAAGGCGATGATGCCGCGCTGATGCGGCTCCTCGAACCTCTAAATGTTGGCCATCTTTACCATGCTCTTTCCGTCGCGGTCTTAGCTTCGTATCTCGGCAACTTCGCGGGCGGCGACCCAAGGCGTGCGCCGGAGTTCTCTTTGGACGACGCAAGAGGGTCCGACCCGAAGGCCCGGCGATTGGGCCGCATATTGGACGAGTACGCCAAGGCTCTTGTGCCCGCCGAGCGCGATCTTCTCACCCGCCTTTCCCTTTTTCCCCGAGGCGTGAAAGTGGAACTTCTCTGTTGGATTGTGCAGTCCGGTGGAGAAGTTGCGGGGTCGCTAGTCGGCCTCGCGGAGAGCCAACTAGTGAGGCACCTGGAGCGGCTCAAGGTGCTCGGACTGGTGTTTCGCTACGAGATCCAAGGCCAGACTGTTTACTCCGCTCACCCCTTCCTACGCGAATTCTTCCGCAATCTCTTGGGTACGAAGCCGGAGTCCATTCATGAGTCTGTTCGCGCCAGCTTGGCCCCCCGCCTGGAGACGCGACCAAAGACATTGCCGAGCACCCCGGAGATCTTGGATCAATACGAGATGCTGATCGAACAGACTCTGCTCGCCGGTGATGTTCAGAAGGCGTTCGAGCTGTATTGGTATGGGCTGGGTGGCTATGAAAATCTTAGTTGGATTCAAGGCGAGAATTGCCGCGGGTTACGCATTCTCGAACGCTTCGTTCCGCAGCAGGACTTCCTCCGCATGTTGCGGAATATTTCTCGAGGGGACGGAGCAGTGCTTGTCGGGGATCTCGGATTGTTCGCTATGCGAGTGGGCGATCTCGAAAAGGCACGCGTAGCGCTCAACCACTGCAGGAAACTCGCCGCCGTTGCGCTCGACCAGAGGACCGAGTGTAGAGCCAGCCAGAACCTTGCTGGTGTCGAGGTATACGCCGGACGCTTTCCAGCAGCACTTGAGCATGCCGAACGGGCACTTGCTCTCGCCACGGAAATAATGGATGAGAGCGAACAATGGGCTTTCGCGGTCCGCGCATCATCCCGATTCGCGCTGGGACAAATAAGCGCGGCGATAGCAGACTTTCGGCGTGCCGGATCGCAGGGTCGGCCTTCTATATCGTTGGCGGGTATTCAAGAAGCGGAATCCCAGCTACTTCGTGGTGACCGAATCCTGGCGGCGACCCACGCTCTAGCAGTTCGAGAGGCTGCGAGTTGGGCAAATCACAACGACGATGTTTGTCGCAGCAACGCCCTGCTCGCCCGGCTCTCACTTATGGACGATCCTATCCGAGCTGCCGAGCACCTCGCCGACGCTCGTGTCTTCGCTAATCACGCCGGCGAGGTCGAACTCCAGCTCCGTTGCTTCCACGCAGCTTGCGAACTCCACCGACATCTCGGCGACTTCTCCCAGGCCATTGCCGAAGCCGGCGCCGGGATCCTCTTGGCTGACACCTGCGACTTCGGAACATACTCGATTGATCTCCGCCTCGGCTTCGCCGAAACGTTGCTCGAGGCGGGCGACGTACACCAGGCTCTGCAGAACGCACGCAACGCACTGGACCGCTCTGTGCATCCAGAATGTCAATATGCCTGGGGAGAAGCGGATGGGCTCCACTTTTGTGGCCTCGCCCACTTGCGCCTCGGCGAGCGCGATCTTGCCCTTCAACGTCTCACTGCTGCCCTCGCCCTCCGTCACCGCCTGGGCCACGGTCGGATTGAGGAAACGCGCCGTGCTCTGGAGCTCTGCCGCCAGTAGCTACAGTAAGTGGAGGCGGAGACGACCCAGCTACCTGGTTGCACTCGTCGGAGTCACGCGACGTATATTAATTGTCGGCGAGTGGCGCAATTGCAACCGAGCTGAATTGAAAAACTGAGTTCGTTAAGGTGACTCCTTGGTGTTGGGCTAGGGCATCAGTCATCAAGTCTTCACGGCAGGACCTCCGGCTACTCGCTTTAGGTTCTTTTGTAACAACCCGTTTCCGCACGTCCGAATCGAGTTCCGATACGAATACCGGCGGATTTTGAGTTCCACAGTGGGTTCTGAACGGTTAGGAAAACTCTCTACTCTGCGGAGAACCTCCAGAAGGCCGTGTCTGCCGAGTTGGAGGGCTAACGGGAAATTAAGAAGATCATCAACGGGAGAGCACTCGAGGAAGTTGAGTTTTATTCGTTTTGAAGATAACTCAAAAGCTTTCGCACTGTCGGCTCGTGAGCGGTACCCCTCAGCAAATCAAGACTCTTCTTTACTTCCTCGATAGCCCCCTGACGATTATTTCGCTTCGAATAGATGCGCCCGAGGTTGTACCGGTGAATTCCGATACTCAGTTTTCGACCTGCTGCTACGTCGAGACGAAGACCCTCTCGGATGATTTTCTCAGCTTCATCAAATCGATCGAGCGCCATCAGAACATTCCCCAGATTTCCGTAATCCGCTGCGATTCTGGCTTCATCTCCAATTCGCTTGTCGATCTCTAGCACAGCTGTTCCACACTCTGCAGCTTCGTGGAATTGCTGCGCCCGCATGAGTGTTTTCAGGCGCTCGTCTAGTCGCGCAACCTGCTGGAGGTCAATCATCAGCTGCCGAGCGTCCCTACCCTCCAATTCGATTGTCGTTGGCTGATCGTTTACCGAAGACAAGATGGACACCTTGCCTTCAGGATGGAAAGGTTTTTCGGAAACATCGTAAGGCGTGGGGCTCTGGTTGGATTCGCTTTTATTGTGCTTACCGAAGATTCTTGCCAAAAAGTTCATGTGGCGCCTCCGGCCTGAACACAGAAATCAACAGTGTTACGGCCTAGTTGAGCAAGGCCTCTTTACACATCGAACCACCAAAACGAACATTCGTCCTATATGCACTAGCCTTGGCGGATGCTTGACTTCTCAGAAAAAAACGCAGGCAGGCAAGTGACAGTCAAGAAAATCACAAACAGCCAGACCGACCTTCGAACGAAACTGTCGTCCATCCTGGCATTGATGCCGAAGGCAGTCTCCAGTTGCTGTGCCATGCTAACCACCGCATCATTCGCTTTCGATAGCAACCCGGCGCCAGACGTTATGCTATCCACCGAAATCCCGAGAAGCCCACCGAACACCGTAATAACAGTCTTGGAGGATAGGAAAAACAGGACCCCAACTCCAAAAAAGACTGCCCACAACACAACCGTGAAGAGTATCCCAGGGCGGTAACTCCTCACAATCCAATGCGAGCATATCAACGCAAGGGTACTCAAGCAAGTAAATGAGATCACTAACAACACCCACGAAGCCAGCAGCACTGTCCGACGATGCTTCTTGTCGACAGCCCAGCTGATTAGTCTTTCGAGGACTGTTTGTGATTGGAAAGTCCCCCCCCCTTTTAGTTGACCTAGCAATTCAAAGGGTGAGCGTCTGCCGAATTTAAGGATAGACACAAATTGGGCTACGAACTGATCTTTAACGCTCTGCACGGATTCCTCTTTCAAAACAACTGGACAATTTAGACTCCAAAATGACAAAAGTGAGCCCAAAAGAAAGGATGGCGAAAAGTATGTTCCCGCAGTCCCAATTGCTTCAGGTTTTTCTCTGCGTCATAGAGGAGTCGGTATTCCTGGCTGTTTGGTGATGCCTTTTGTCGCATCTGATCAAGGAAGTCGCATTTAGTTCCATTGTCCGTATCTCGAAGCCAGGTTTGCGCATCATAGAGCGCACGTAGCGATGTTAGCCCATCTGTTTTCCATCGTTCGTAGAATCGAGCCAAAACAAGAAAAGTGTTCAGCTCCGTGGCAGCCCAGAGTGATGCGATGGTAGTGGCCACTCCTGATTGCAGAAACCCGGTAGCTAGACTAATAATCTCATCGGGCAAACTCGTACCGAAGACGGCGGACTCACAGGCAGAGAGCACCACCATCCTGATAGACAGGTTGAGTCCGAGGATATCCTTCAACGTCAGTATTTCTCCATTAGCCATCAACATACCCGAACGAAGGGGATCATTGATTTGAGCATACGCGTGACACGAGAAATGGCAGACATCACTGTCAGATAACAATTTGATTACAGAGTCTCTGCTGGCGGCTGCACCTTGCAGCCGTACCGCCTTCTTAAAATGGTTAGTGGCTACCAGCGACTCTAAAGGCGAAAAGGGGAGTTTGCCCGCGGATGTAGGTTGTGGGTCGTCCACAATCAGAATCTCTTCACCTTTGGCTCCTTCCAGCCGCTCCCGAGAGCTAAGCAGGAGTCTGGCGGTTGCACTGTACCGAATGAGAAAGGGCAGATGCTTTCTCTGATTTGGCGATCCTCCGTCGTACGTCCAGGATGCATGTAAAGGAAGCAGGGCCAGCATTCCAGACACAATGAATGTTACCTCACGTTCTTGAAGCTGGGCGAATAAAGGCTCCAACGGTTCCGCAATTGCTTTCCAAAGCCGAGAAGTGGTTTCATCGAGAACCTGAAGCCAGCGTTGGAAACTCCTATAGTCGGCAGGCTCTCTTCTCCAGCTCAAGTACTTGCCAAGATATCCACCTAACAATCGATCATCGTCGTCGCCTTGAAGGATCTCACGAACTGCTTTCCTCGATAATGCAGGAAGCGGAACAATTGTCGGCGACGGTTGGTTTGAGAAATCGAGCAATATCGCGAGACCAGCATTTTCCGTCATCACTAGGTAGAGAAGCGGAAATTCCTGGCTAAGTTTCGTGAGTTTCCGAAAAGTCAGAGCTGAGCTTGGAGTCCCAAGTACTTCACTGACTGCGGTTAAGGTCGAATTTAGTTCTGTTCTGGCACTCCGCATGTTGTGAATAACGTTGGAAACGCCTTCGAACTCTGCAGGCGCTTCAAGTGACGGATTCGACCGCAACCAAAGGAGCCTTTCGCGGACAACCTTGAGGCGCTGAACTAGGTCGGTGCGACCTAGCCGCAAAAGTTGGACTTCGCGAGGGTCAGCCTCGTCCAGCATTTCCGAAATCAAAATGGCCCGGCCAGATTCCAAGGCCAAAACCGCCTTCTCGACCTCGCCGCATTGTACTGCCGCATATGCTGCGTCCTCCGCAATGCCTTGACAGCCTTGTAACCAATGTTCCTTGTTCTTTCGGAAGAGCTGCGTCTCACTGATGTTCTTGATCGCTTGAATCGCATAACCGTATGCTTCCGAAGCCTCTGGCCACTTTTGCAGTAACATGCATCGCTTGCCCCACCGAATTCCCGCTTCCTTCGCAACACCCTGGTTCACCTGCATGCCCTTTTCACAGGCCGCACGGTAATAGGCCGTAACATCCAGGTCCGCAGGTCCCCATTCAGCCAGCTGCAGGAAAACACTTGGGAGACGGGGGTGATCCTCTCTCATCAGCGTCGTAGCTTGCTCCAACGTTTCGCGTGCGTGTTTGAGGTCATCCACGCTTTTACTCTTCATGTATCGACGGTGCAGTCCGTCCGCCAAGCTCACATAATAATCGGGTAGTTCTGGCGCGTTGGCCGCCGAAGCTCGAATCGCCCGCTGATCTAGGTCGATGGCTCGATCCAAAGAAGTCGTAACACTTGCTTTCATTCCTTTTTTCCGACTAAACAACTTGGACACTAAAACCCTGAATCGTGCTAATGTCTTGTCTTTTTCTTCCGCAGGTTCATTATTGCCTCTCAGCTTGAGGCTCGTTGCCAAGTTATGAGCTAAACTGGCGAGCCGAGGAGACTTGGGATCCAGCAGGCTCACAGCAGTCTCCTGCGCCGATATCGCTCGATCAAGATCCTCCGACCTGCCGAATTCCTTGAATCGTCGCTGAAGACTGAGGCCCAATACATTTAGATAGCTAGGATGATCGGGTGAAGTTGCCTTATTAAGGGATACCGCTCGCGACTGAAGATCAATCGCTTCATTCAGGTCATCGATTGAACCAGACGCCTCATATCGCCGATTCAACGAAATCACAAGGTTGTTCAGATAGCCTGGAATTGCTCTGGAAGTGGGGGATATCAGTGCAACCGATTCTCGCTCAACCTCGATGGCCTCATTAAGATCACGTAGACTCCCATTCAACGCGAATCTGTCACTGAGTCTTCCCCCGAGATTGTGCAGCAGTAGCGGGCGCCCCGAATCGCCCGCTGGAGTTAACTCCAGTGCTCGACGATTGAAAACAATAGCCTGGTCGAGATCATCGGCATTGCCAAGGTGATTAAAGCGCTTTCCTAAGACATTCCCCAGATTATTCAGACAGGCCGCGCTTCGTGGGGATAGAGCAATCGCCCGTTCGTAGCAACTCTTGGCTTCATTTAAATCTGTCAGGTCGCCTAGAAGATCAAACTTATCCTGAAATGAGTTACCCAAACCGCTGAGAAATGCAGGGTACCGCTTCCGACCGGTAGGACAGATCTCAACAAGTTGTTTTGAAATCTTGAGAGCGTTCCACATATCCTCACGATTTCCAACTGCGTCATATCTATGTCTGAAAGCCACAGCATGGTCGTTCAGCATTTCGTATTGGACTCGCAAGGAGGCCAGTTCAAATTGCGGATGGTCAATAATTGCTGCGCGTAGCGCAACGACTCGATCTAGTAGTGCTAGATCGCCCACGAGGTGGTATTCGGATTCTGTGGCATTGGCTTCCTGGTAGAGTCGCCCTATCTGCTCAGGAACCTCCATGCCGACCTCGCAATGGGGGATCTCTCCAGTGCCAGCAAGAGCACCTTCAAGACCAAGCCTATCAACCACTGCAAGAAACTGAATTCTGTGTGAAATGGTCTTGCGTTCTGCAGTGGTGGTAGGATGTGCACCGTATATTAGATATAGGAATGTAGGAGATAAGAGGGAGGGATAGGAATTGATGACGACCCTTAGTTCTTCCCAAGAATCAGCCGCTAGGAATTCAGCCAGCTGGTTGTAGAGCAGACGCTCTTCCGATCCTGGCGACGATGTCTGTAACGACATAAGGGGACCAGTTTCTTTAACTGCCGTGACGACGGCTCTTTCTAATTGCAGCCCTCCAATGAAAATCCCTGGCGTCCCTTGGAGGTTCTCAGAGGCGCCGAAACCGTGCTCGTAGAATAGGCTCCTCCTGAGAAATGCCACAAAGTGTACATCAGTAGCAATCTGTTTGTACGTGGTCGCCGCTTTTTTTGAGCTTTTAAAAAGGCAGAGGAGTGAACGGAGTCAAATAATGACCTTCTTGGAGCACGCGTAATTCCATGATTTGACTGGTTGAGGAATTCAGGTTTTGATGGTCAGCGATGGAGCGAAGGATACCTTTTGGACAAGCGCTAAACGCACCAACAAAAGTCTTCGGGCGGGTTCGATGATGTTCAGCCGCGCGCGGCTTGGACGGTCGCGACGTCCAAGCATAGCTCTCGCACCATCGTACCTCCACCTTTCCCCGTATAAACTGTGTGCCGTAACGGGCGACAAGGCGCCTGAGTTTTTCGAGACATGGACATAAGTGCAGGGACTAGAAAACTCGTAATTCCTAACGCAGCGAGTGGAATTTCACATTCCGGTCTTTACGGGTCTTCCATGAGAGCGGCCCTGGACAGGTTTTCTAACGTAATCTGTAATCGTGATTCCTGCCCATCTTGGAACACAAGCTGGACCTCACGAGCGTGGCATGTACGCCGAAAATCATTTTCCCGTGCGGACAGCGCTGCGGAGCTTTGGTGAAGTGTTGGATGCAGGCATCCGGCTATCTCACTAAGCACAGGAGATGACTCTCTGGTGGTCTGCTAGGGCATCATCAACAACTTCACTTTCAGGATGCGCGAACTCCGCTCCAGGCAGCATGGTGGCGCCCCTTGCGATCCGCGGCCAGAAGAGAGTCTTGGGGAATCGCGGCCCGGGGCGTTCGTTATCTGCCCTAGTCGGGCCAGTCGCAACCGAGACTATTAACGTCCGACAAGCCGACTTCACAGTAATCCACGAATGTGGCGTGGTTTGCGGCAGATGTGCCGGTGCTTCGGATCTACCACACCACCGCCCTCAGGCCGGGTATTCGGGTCCTCGTCGCGAAGTCTCCGTGTCAAGACTCGTTAGAAATGTCCCCATCGTTAACTTATTAGAAATGTCCCCTTTTTGTGTTGTGGTGTTCCGGTTGGAATGCGCACTGCAGCGAA
>Ga0210403_10002555_pt1 | contig 16367 bp, 17 predicted proteins | sample IncBWC19MmetaG_FD_150863 | JGI IMG/M metagenome (GOLD analysis project Ga0210403, IMG submission 150863) | Forest soil microbial communities from Barre Woods Harvard Forest LTER site, Petersham, Massachusetts, United States - Inc-BW-C-19-M | ecosystem: Environmental > Terrestrial > Soil >... | reverse complement strand
TTCCTGTTAGCCACCTAGACGCCTTGCGCTTAGTCCGGCGCTCCGTCGGGGTCGACCGGCATCGGCTTCTTGATCGGTTCAAGGATCACCTTATCGCCGACCTTGCTGATCCGCACCTCATCGCCCCCTAAGCGAAACTCGTCGGACATACGACTTGGTATTGGCCGTCCATAAAGAGTTTGGCTGTTACGTTCATAACCGTGCTTCCCCAACGCTAACGCTCGGAGCGACCTACCGCTGAATTCTACTGGACAAACGAGAATGAGATTTGTCATTCCATCGGGCATTTTCCGATCCCACCCGGGCAGTTCACTTAGGTGGTTTAAACTGTTGAAGAGTAGCAATCGCTTCCGCGGTCGCCAGCCCAAAGCTGCTTTCAAGTTGAGTTCTGACTTCCACCTGAAGCGAAGCTGCCTTCTGCATCATTTCCTCGGCCATCTCCATCTTGCGAACCACGATGTCCCTCATCAAGGCCCAGTCAATTCTGGTCCGCCCTACGCCGCTTGCTCGCACCAGCAGTTCGGATCGAATTTCCGGCGATCGAAGCAGAAAATCACTTTCGGATGAAAAACGCCCTTGGAATCCAGAGCCGTGTATTCCGATGTTATCACGCAGCCGTTCAATTCCTCCGAAACGAACCCGATTGAGCCGTGCACAGCGTTGATATGACTGACGACAATCTGGTTACTTTTCACCCGGAAGAGTCGACTGCCCTTGTGGTCACTGGCCATTACAGTTTCACCCTGTCTAGCCATGCCGTCGTAACCGACCGCTAAATAGGTTATTTCTTCTTCTGCGTCCTCCGGAATGATTGTCTCATCTTCCGAGAACACATATTCATCCAGAAGGTCCCCGATGGTCGTCGTCGTTATCCCCTTTTTGCTCCAGGTTGAAACCATTCGCCCGGTTTTAGCAAAGCATGACTTCACATCCAGCCGGTCCCGAACCTTCTCCGCCTGTACAATCTGGCCAGCGCAGGTAGATGGCCAGATTTGGCGGGGTCGAAGACCCCGTTGCGGGGTACAGGAGACCAAGACCGAGGGAACGGATTTGGTCATGCCTGCCGGGACTCTTATTTTGCCGCGAGTATCCGGGCAAGAGTGGCGTCGAGCGCCGGAAGGTCGTCCCTGATCGTCAGCATGACGCGCTCGTCGAGAATATCGTCGTAGGTATGCGCCAGAGCGTTGCGAAATCCCGCGATCATTTTCGCCGGAATACCGTGGACGGCGAGCACGTCGGCGGGGATGTCACGGATCGCGGCGTCGATCGCAATGAAGGCGCGTTCGATCGCGTAGCGCGTCTTGCGGTCGGCCCGGATCGCGTCGAGATCGTGACCCATCGACCATTCCTGGATCAGCCGAACATTGTCCCGCGCCTCGATGACTGCGAGCGTGACCTTGTCCGGCGGCTTAGAAGGCATCGATCAGTTGACCTTCCGCCGCAGCCCGAAGGCGGCGGCCGGGCCGCAGGGCGTCGCGGCGCACGACGAGATCCACCGAACGGCCGAAAATTCCGGCCAGTTCGCTTTGGATGCCGCCCACCTCGAAGGCGCTGAACAGCGGCTTCCGGCCCGTGGGCCCCTCGTCAAGATCGACCATCACATCGATGTCGCTTTCTGATGTGGCCACGTCGCGCGCGACCGAGCCGAAGAGATAGGCATGCACTACCCCGAGAGCGGCGAGGCTCTCGCGGTTCTCACGCAAACGTCTAAGGGCTTCATCGCGACGCATGGTTTATTTTATCAGGAGATAGGCATGCCTGTCATTGGTTAACGCCAACCGGCAATCCGGCGGTTCCAGCCTCACCATGGTCGCTGGTTCATTCCGTCACCATTTGCTATCCATGATCCCAGAGAAACCACGGATTTCAGATGTCCCATTTCAGTGTGCCTCACCTTTCCCGCACCCTCGCCGCAGCCGGGCTCCTCGCCCTCGCCTCCCCCACCCTTGCCGCCGACGAGGACGCCCCGCGCGGCCCGGCCGTCACGGTGCTGAAGGCGGCCAAATCCTGCTTTGCCAATATCGTCGAGGTGTCGGGCATCATCATGCCGCGGGAGGAGACCGCGGTGCGGCCGGAGCGGATGGGGCTGAAGGTCGCCGAGGTGATGGCGGATGCCGGCGACACGGTCACGGCCGGGCAGACGCTCGCCCGACTGAACCTGCCGGAGGGCGGCACCATCGTGATGCAGGCGCCGGTCGCGGGCGTGATCTCTGCCGCCAACGCCACCGTCGGCGCGCTCGCCTCGGGCAAGGGCGAGGCGCTGTTTTCCATCATCGCGCGCAGCGAATACGACATGGTCGGCCTGGTGCCGACCGACGATCTCGGCAAGCTCGCGGTCGGCCAGCCGGCTGCCGTTCGCGTCATCGGCATCAACGACAACCTCGACGCCAAAATCCGAAGGCTCGCGCCCACCGTCGAGCCGAACAGCCAGCTCGGCCAGGCCTTCCTCGGCATCACCACCAATCGCCGGCTGCTGGTCAATGCCTCGGCGCGCGCGCTGATCAAGACCGGGCAGAGCTGCGGCGTCGCGGTGCCGCTCACGGCCGTGCAATATGGCTCCGCCGGCACCGTGGTGCAGGTGGTGAAGAGCCAGAGAATCGAGACCAAGCGCGTCGAGACCGGGCTGATGAGTGGCGGGCAGATCGAGATCAAGGACGGGCTGAAGGAGGGCGACGAGGTCGTCGCCCGCGCCGGCGCGCTGCTGCGCGAAGGCGATCCGGTGCGGCCGGTGACGGCGGCGGCGAACGGGAAGTGAGGGCGCTTGCTTCCTTCTCCCCTTGTGGGAGAAGGTGGCGCGGACGCAGTCCGCGACGGATGAGGGGTATGTATCCACGGGCGCAAAACGCAGTTTGCCGCGTGGAGAGAGACCCCCCCACCCGGATCGCATCTTTCGATGCGATCCGACCTCTCCCACAAGGGGAGAGGTGGAGCGGAGTTTGCCGCGCCAGCCAGAGCATGAGGGGTTCGTGCCGCAAACGCCGCACCATCGACCGACCGGCAAACGCATCCGCGAGTTCGCGAAAGAGATGCGTCGGGAGCCGACCGATGCTGAAGCGCGTATGTGGAAGTTGCTCCGCGATCACCGCCTGGCGAACTTCAAGTTTCGTCGGCAGGTCCCCTTTCAGAATTACATTCTTGATTTCGTCTGCTTCGAACGGCGCCTGGTCATTGAAATCGACGGCAGCCAGCATGCATCGTCGGAAGGGGATGCCGCGAGAGACACTGCACTGATGGCGGAGGGCTTTCGGATTGCGCGCTACTGGAATAACGACGTCTTGCAGCGATCTGCGGCTGTACTGGAGGACATTCTCGCAAAGCTAAGTGCGCGGTGAGAGACCTTCCCTTCTCCCCCTGTGGGAGAAGGTGGCCATAGGCGGCCTTCGGCCGCCGTTCTTAAGGACGCCAATGCTTCGCATCTGCTATGGCGCGACGGATGAGGGGTTCTATCCGCGGACGCGAAAAGCAGTTTGCCGGGTGGAGAGAGACCCCTCATCCGGCGCTTCGCGCCACCTTCTCCCACAAGGGGAGAAGGGAAAGTTCAGCTGCCGCTGGAATCGGCGGTGGCGAAGCGGATGTCTTCCAGCAATGACGAGGACACCGAGGGCACCTGCTCGCCTTCGCTGGCGCGGGAGATGGCGACGCGGGTCTTGTTGAAGATGGCGTCGGCGGCGAGGTCCTTGACGGAGAGATTTTTCAGGAGCTCGTCGACCAGCACGCTGTGCTCGCCGTTCCTGTCGTTGACGACCTTGCCCGGCGTCGCCGAGGTCAGGATCAGCGCGTTGTCGGGCGCATTGATCGGCGCCAGGCCATGGGAGAACGAGCGGAAGCGGCGCTCATAGGGGTTGCGCCTGGAGGCATCGACCACGACCAGCTTGGCGCGCGCGCCTTGCGCCTTCATCACCTCGAGCACGGACTCGACGCTGACGCCCTCGCGGCGCACGTCGACTTCCTTCCAGATCGTGGCGTCGACCGGGATCATGTAGCTCTCGCGGCCGACCTGCACGCCATAGCCGCCGAAGAACAGCAGCACCACGGAGTCGGAGCGGATCTTGCCGCGCAGCCGGTCGACGGCGCGGGTCATGTCGTCCTTGTTGGCATCCTCGATCATCTCGACATCGAAGCCGTCATGGCGCAGATGCGACGACAGCGCGCGCGCATCGTTGATCGGCTGAGTCAGCGGCGCGGCGGCGTCGGGATAATGGCCGTTGCCGATGACCAGCGCGACGCGTGAAACCTTCTTCGGCGACTGCGAATATTCGTCACTGCCAACCGCCTTGGCCGCATCCAGCGCGCGCAGGCTCAGCGCCGCATGCGCGCCGATCGCAAGCGAAACCGTGCCGACCAGGGCCGCGGCGATCGCCAGCGTGCGGCGGGAGAGATGGAGATGCGGTACTTTCATCACGATCACCTGGCAAAATCTTTGGCGTTGCCGAAGACGCGCTTGCTTGGTCGCGCCCAAAGCTTCCGAGGTTTGAGGGATTGAGTGCGTGTGTCGTCAAATTGCGATCAATTTGCGGCACCGCAACAACCAAACCCTTAACCGCTTCAGCCGTGGCCTGCAATACGGAACCTCGCCCGCGAGGCAAGGCATTGATGAAACTGACTAATTTTCGTGCTTTAACGAAAAGCTAACGCTCATTGCCGCCATCCTCGTGGGCATTCTGGCCGTGCCCGGGCCGTTTTGCTGTGATGGTCGTCACATTTGTGTTTCCGGGCCCTCCATGCCAGTTTTCCAACTCCTTGCCTGTTTTGGGGGGTGGGGCGGCCAATCGTCGCGGCCGAGTCTTGTTTGCGCATGATCTTTCGGAAAACCGGTGCCCACTTTTCCGGATCATGCGCTGACGGCAACGGGCGAGAGAGAGTTCATGGGGTTGCAGTACTTCGCCGGAGCCGCTTACCGCGCGCTGACGGCCGACAAGCTCGGGCCGTCACTTTATGACCTCTGCGACGGCGTCCTGGCGAACGGACATGGCGGCGAACCGCATCTGGCCAAATTCTACAAGACCGCGCTTGGCAATCCGCCGCTGCGGGCGCTGCTCCGCCGGGCCGGCCTGCCGGAGCTTTCCGACGCCAGCCGCTTCGGCGCCCTGCGGGAGGCCCTGACCCGGGCCCGCGACGACGCCGAGCCGGATTGGGAGAGGATAGGCCAACCGGTCGCGGAGTTGCTCGACACCGTCGAGCTGTCGCACCCGAACCCGAAGCCGGCGCGGCCCAACGGCGCCCTGCCGGCGATGGGCGAGATCGAGCGCGTCATCCGCACCTCGGCCGCCCATCTGCTCGGCTCGTTTCGGAAAAACGGATTCCTGCCGACCTATGCGGCCTTCAACCTGATCGGCGACCCCGATGTGCGCGGCCGCGAATTCCTGATGGCGCTGACGGGGCTGAACGCGCGCGGCTACAAGAACTCGACACTGCTGTTCAATCTCGCGCGCATCTTCATCGCGCGCTCGAAGGCGCGGGGGGTGATCAATCCGCCGTGGCGCGGCATTGCCGAGCCGATGTGGCAGCCGATGCAGATCCGCCATCGCTCGGCCTATTACGACGCGTTCTTCACCGAGGCGCTGCTCGGCTATCTCGAGACCGGGCTGGCCTCGGCCGGCGAGAGCGCCGCCGCGCGCGCGGCGATCTCGGACATGGTCGACTTCTGCATCAAGATCAGCCGCGAGGACGCGCGCTCGCACGACGGCACGACCGTCGCCGTGATCACGGCGCTGGCGCCGCCGCCGCATCCGCGCTTTTCCCGGTTCTTTACGCAAATCAAGCAGGACTTGGGTTTTGGCGTCTACGTGCCGGATTGCGACACCACGGCCTGCGCCTTCTCGGCGGCGACGCAGGCGGGCTCGACCGATCCGATTCTGAACCAGCCGCTGCTCGACTTCTATGCCGGCTACCAGGTGCGCGAGGGCGCCAACGAGCCCAAGGTGACGGTGCCGATCAACGACAATATCGATTTCGAGGGGGGCGTCGCGACCTGGATCGATAATCTCAGGGGCGAGCGGCCCTATGGCAACGATCTCGATCCGACGCTCAATCTCGACATCCTGGAAGTCAGCTTCCGCAATCTCGCGCGCTGGAAAATTCTGGAGACGCCGTCGCGGCTGGAGACGGTTCACCGCATCATCGGCTTCCAGCGAAAACTTGCCGAGAGCGGCGCCTTCGCCAATCCGCGCTCGCACATCTATTACCTGCCGGAATTGTACTGCGCCTATTTCGGCCGCTGCTATGCGGCGTTCATGGCGCTGCCCTCGGCCGCGCGCGCGGCGATCGATTCCGATGGCGCCTTCGAGTTCATCCGTACGCGCGTGCTCGCCCATGTCGAGGGTGAGCTGATCGCGGGCGAGATGAACGCCTTCGACGCGGCGCTGGCGCTGATCGCGCTCGCCCACCTTGGTGCCGAGGTTGCGACTTATGCCCCGGCGCTGCATTGCATCATCGCTTCCCTCGGCGAAGGCGGCCGCCACGGGCCGTTTCGCGCCTACGAATGGAACAAGATGAAGACCCCGACGCGGATCCTGGTCGGCGGCCCCGAGGTCACCTCGGCGTTCGTGCTGATGGGGCTGTCGCTGGCGCGGCGGGGGATGATGGGCCAGTAAAAATCCCGATGTCGTCCCGGCGAAAGCCGGGACCCATACCGCGTGATGTATCAATGGGACAAAGTGGCCGACACCATTATAAGCAACCGCCGCCGGTGGTTGGGTCCCGGCTTTCGCCGGGACGACGGCGGAGGCATCGCGCTAAATTGACGGGGGTCTGTGAAGGAGACCGCTGGCCCGCGCCGAAAATCCGCTCCACAATCGCAAACGTTGTTCGATCGATTCCAGTTTGGCTTTTTGCATGATCCGAACCTTCGCCATCGCTTTCCTGCTCCTCGCGCTGCCGCGGCTCGCGCCGGCCGCCGAGATCACCGGCGTGCCGAAAATCCGCGAGGGCGACCAGGTCCAGATCGGCACCACGCGCATCCGGCTCGGCGGCATCGATGCGCCCTCGAGCGACCAGCTTTGCCTCAATCCGAAGGGCGAGCGCTGGACCTGCGGGGTCGCCGCGCGCGAAGAGTTGATCAAGCATGCCGGCAACAAGAGCTGGACCTGCCACACCCGCGCCACCGACCGCCGCGGCCGCACCGTGGCGCGCTGCGAGGTCGACGGCGAGGACATCCAGAAATGGCTGGTGGGAAACGGCTGGGCGCTCGCCTTCACCCGCGTCTCGCACGACTACGAAGCCGACGAGAAGGCCGCGCGCGAGGCCAAGGCCGGGATGTGGCAGGGCGCGTTCATCGCGCCGTGGGACTGGCGCGTGCGCAACAAGAAGACGCAGATCCTCGGCGCAACAAAACCGCCGGAGAACGCGCATGCGATCCTGCTCGCCTCGGCTTCCGGCGAGGTCGCGCCCTCGCCCGACTGCACCATCAAGGGCAATGTCAACTCGGCCGGCGAATGCATCTTTCACCAGCCGACCAGCCGCTGGTACGCGCAGATCAAGATGAAGATTTCCAAGGGCACGCGCTGGTTCTGCTCGGTGGAGGAGGCCGAAGCCGCCGGCTGCCGCGAGACGCGGCGCTAGACCGACGGGCCGCCTCACAGCTCGACGGACCGCATCGGCGCCAGCGCATTGGGCCGATTAAGCTGCATGATGCTTGCGAGCTCGAACTTTGCACCCTCCGGTTTCGGCGCGCGCCGACGCACGAACATGACGCCGGAAAGGGTAGCCCGCCTCCACACCACCCGACAGCCAAACGTGCTGTGAAAACCGCTGAACGACAGATCAAACTCGCTGGCAAACATGTAGTAGGGCGTGGAGAGACAGGCACCGAGGGCATTGATGTCGCGCACCACACAAGGATGGACCCCGCTAATTCCATCGAAGGAAAGCAGTGCAGGCAAATTGACGATTTCGCGCGGCAGCGCGCGACGTTCCACCGACCTCTGGATCATGACGAGAACTCCCCGAACGCTTCTTTGCTTCAGTTCGCGGTCCCGCCGAACCTGGCCATACGAGATAAGCTCGCAGCAGGTGCGCCAACAAGCAGTATGGCTGTCTAATTAAAGTTGGATCGAACTTTCTGGTTAACGCGCAAATGAACACATTTACAACCTCAGCTATATGCACGGAAGCGCGCACATCGGTGCTTCCCGAACGCCTGAATTGATGACCGACGATCCGCACCACGACACGCCTGTCCACGCCTATCACCACGCGCGACTGAAGCGCGTGCTGCTGACATTGCTTGCCATCGCGCTGGCCTACGCCGCGCTCGCCTATCTCGTGCTGCCGGCGTTCTGGACGCATTACGAGCACCAGAAGGGGCTCGCGTCGCTGCCGATGGTGACGCGGACCAAGCAAGGCATTCCCGGCGATGCCATCAATGTCGGGCTGATCGGCACCGAGAAGGAAGTGCTGTGCGCGATGAACGCGGCCAAATGGTATCCGGCCGATCCCGTGACCTTCAGGTCATCGATTGAAATCGCCGGCAGCGTGCTGCTCGACCGCGCCTATCCCGACGCGCCCGTGAGCCCCCTGTTCTATCTCGACCGGCGCGAGGACCTCGCCTTCGAGAAGCCGTCCGGCAAAAGCGCCGACCGCCGCCATCACGTGCGATTCTGGAAGGTGCTCGACAAGGGCGAGGAGCAGCGGCCGGTGTGGCTTGGTGCGGTGACCTTCGACAAGGGCGTCGGCGTCAGCCATTTCACCGGCGCCATCACCCATCACATCGATGCCGATATCGACGCCGAGCGTGATGCGCTCGTCAAAGACATCGAGGACGCCGGCATGGCGACCGCCAAGTATCAGGTGACCGGCGTGGGGCCGACACTCACCGGCCGCAATGGCGGCGGCGATCCCTATTACACCGACGGCGAAGTCTGGGTGCTGCGGCTGGTCGACGACTGCCAGAGGCAGACCGGCCCGGTCACGACGCTGCCGAGCCCGCCCGCGACCGAGCTGAAAGATCAGATCTGGCATGCGATCGCGGATTCGTTGCCAGAATAGGCCCGGAGCGAGCTTGAATTTTCGCCCGATAAACTGCATTGCTGCCGGGCAAGAAAAGGAAAAGCCACATGACCGTTCGCGCGGGCCGTGAATTTCTGGCCCTTCCCGGCCCCACCACGATGCCTGACGAAGTGCTGCAGGCGATGCATCGCCCGGCGCTCGACATCTACTCCCGCGACATGGTCGATCTGAGCGACGGCCTGCACGCCGATCTCTCGAATTTGTTCGCGACCAGGAACAAATCCTACATCTACATCTCCAACGGCCATGGCGCCTGGGAAGCGGCGCTTTCCAACGTGCTGTCGCGCGGCGACAAGGTGCTGGTGCTGGAGAGCGGACGCTTTGCGGTGGGCTGGGGCCATGCCGCGGCGCTGATGGGCGCGGAGGTCGAAATCCTCAAGGGCGACTGGCGGCGCGCGGTGCGGCCGGAGGAAGTCGAAGCGCGGCTGCGCAAGGACAGGGATCACACGATCAAGGCCATTCTCGTGGCGCAGGTCGACACGGCCTCCGGCGTGGTCAACGACATCGAGGCGATCGGCAAGGCGATCAAGGCGTCCGGTCATCCGGCGCTGTACATGGTCGACGCAGTCGCCTCGCTCGCCTGCATGCCGTTCGAGATGGACAAATGGGGCATCGATGTCGCGATGTCCGGCTCGCAGAAGGGCCTGATGACGCCGCCGGGCCTCGGCTTCGTCAGCGCCAATGATCGCGCCAAGGACGTGCACAAGAACGCCGACCTGCGCACGCCCTATTGGGACTGGACCGAGCGCGAGGGCACCGAGCACTACCGCCGCTATGCCGGCACCGCGCCGGTGCATCTGTTGTTCGCGCTGCGCAAGGCGATCGACATGCTGAAGGAGGAGGGTCTCGACAACGTGTTCCAGCGCCACCGCCTGCTCGGCGAGGCAGTGCGGCGCGCGGTTGCGGTGTGGGCCGAAGGCCAGGTGCTCGGCTTCAACATTGCGGAAGCCAATGAGCGCTCCGACACCGTCACGACGGTGACGGTCTCCGGCGATTACGATCCGGCGAAGCTGCAGCGCTACTGCAAGGAGAAATGCGGCCTGGTGCTCGGCACCGGCATCGGCGACCTGCAGGGCCAGTCCTTCCGCATCGCCCATATGGGCCATGTCAACGCGCCGATGATCCTGGGCACCCTCGGCGTCGTCGAGGTCGGCCTCAACGCGCTCGAAATCCCGCATGGCAAGGGCGGCCTGGAAGCCTCGGTCAGCTATCTCGGCGAGAACGTCAGCGCTTAGGACGGGACGATTGCCGCGGGCTCCGTCAGGTCCGAAAACCTGCGCAAAAGGCGACATTGGATGACGTGATGTGCTGACGACGCTCGGTGAGGGCACGTTCTGACTTACAGTGCTGAGCGATTGATCGTGGCGACTTCAAAACTTGATGCAAGGCCTTTGCCGCCGCCGAGCCGAGAAGTGCTGTGTGCGTCATCGATCTTCTAGAGACTCTCAGGGAAGACGTAGTTCTGCCAGCTTCGCATACGCAGAAGGATTTTTCGCAGCAATGACAGCTCGTGAAAATCCTCCGTGTAGATGGCAGCTTCGCCTGCCGAACCAAGCGGCACCTGGTAACCGGACGTGTCATCGACGAGGGCAAGCCTGACCAGAGCCCGGTCTCCGGGCAGCGCCTCGACATTCACTAGCGTGCCCGTGCTTTGAAGCTGGCCAGCAGCAATCGCATCAATCACGAGGTCGACCTTGGCCTTGAAGACGCGACCCGGTATGCCCTTGAACAGAACTTCGGCCTCATCGCCGGCACGAACGCGCTGCAGGGCGTTCTGCTGGAACGCCGCTACCAAAGCCCGGTCCCTTTGGCTGTCGTTAACGAAAATCATGGCCGGACGGAACGGCGCCGGGACCACATACACGCCCGGCCGCAGTGCCAGCTGGGTGACAAAGCCGCTTGTCGGGGCTCGAACAACGGTCTGGTCCAGATCGTATTGAGCATCGGCAAGCTCATTGCGTAAACGCACGATGACCGAGTGTTCACCGTCAACGGTTGCGCCAAACGCTTGCCGGGCACGATCTTCTGCAGCAGCAGCCTCGGCGACCGTCTGTTTTGCCGCATCGCGGTTACGCGTTGCGGTGTCGAGTGTTGTCTGCGCGACAACATTTTTCTGGAACAGCGTCAACTGACTGTCATAGTTTGTCTGCGCGAGTTGCAGTTGGGCCTTCGCTTTTTCGACCGTTGCCGATGCCTGATCGACGGATGCCTTGAGCTGGGCGACATTGGCCTCCGCGTCCGCCAGCCCCGCCCGCTTTTCCCCGACGATATATTCGTAAGGCTTGGGATCGATCTTGAAGAGAACTTCTCCAGCTTCGAGGTGCTGGTTGGTCCGGTCCTCGACCGGCACTTCGATCACCCGACCTTTAACGGAAGGTAGTATCGGCACAGTGGTAAAGTAAATGCGCGCGTTGGTCGAAAACGGGTGGTTGTAGGCCATCGTTATGAACAGCAGCGCAAGCCCGAAGACGCCTCCGAGCGCTGCTGTCGCAAGCGTCCATTGATTCACCGGAATTCTGAACAGCTTGAACGTGGCATAACAGAGCGCGACGTAGGTCAATGTGAGCAATATTTCCATCAACGGCCTCCCACTCCGAGCCTTGAGAGTGCATCAGCTATCGCCGAGCACCTCGGCTCTCCGTACCTGCCACTTCTGTCGCAGAAACGCTTTCCTTGGCAGCCGAAACCAATGATCCAGGCGAATCGGTTGCAGGCCGGCGCTGCTCTTTGCTCAATTGAGCTGCTCGATCTTCGATCTCGAGCTTGGCCTCGATCTCTGCCATCCGATGCCTGAGTTCCTCCAGCTCAGCCACCGCCTCCTCCGGTGAGGCCGGCTCGCCCGGCTTGTGAGCGAAACCCCAGCCTCGATCCGGCTTATACATCATCGCCCAAATCCAGAGAAACGGCCACAGCACATGCAGCATAAACAGGCTGATCCAGCCGGCGGCGTGGATCGCGTCCTCATGAGGATGATGACGTGCGTGCGCGATCCGAGCCGGAATGTCGTGGATCGCGATGATGCCGTAGACCAGCACGATCACGACGAAAAACAGCAGGCCAAGCGCGAAGTAATTCAGGAATGGATCTTCCATGGAAGTCCCCATCCGTTTGCATTGCATGCCTCAAGCAACACCTCCCGCGCAGCGCGGAAGTTCAATTGATTTAGATCAAGTCTTTCGAGACTCGTGGCCATTGCACTGAACAGACGCCACCGCAAAGTCGCTGCCAATCTCCGCCCTCCAATGCGTTTCTAGAATCCCTGACGAGCGGCAATCTTCCCGCTTCGCACCGCAGCCTTGAGCGCAGCATGATCGCGCTCCGCCTGGTCCGCATAGGCCAACGCGAATTTTCCCATAGCCGCATCGAACGCGTCGTTTGAACCACCGAGGTATCCGCTGATCGTTGCGGAAATTTCACTGCCCTTTGCGTGGGCGCGGGCGAGCGCCCGGCCGCAAGCTAGCGCGTAGACATCCAGCATTTCGGCGTTGAAAGTCTCCACGAGAGGCTTGATCTTGGCGTCGTGCAGCTGCCGCACATAGAAGTGGTGACCATCGGGATTAGTAATCCATCCGAGGAAAATATCCGAGGCGGGTTGCATCAATCGCTGCCCCATCACGACGCGCTGTCCGTGATGGCCGTATGCACTTCTCCCGGCGTAGGGTTCGAGCACCGACTGTACCGCCTCCTTGAATTGCAGAAACAGCGGATCGTTCCCCTCGGACATCATCAAGGCGATCCAGCACCGCCGACCGACGCTGCCAATGCCGACAACTTTGATCGCGACATCCACGAGCCGGTAGCGGTCGACAAGAATCCGCCTGTCTTCGTGCAGCGATTCTCGGTAGCGCTGGAGAAGCTGGTCAAGTATTGCCGTGGCGCCGGCCCTGTTGGTGCTCTCCGGATGGAAGATCAGCGGTGGCTGTTCGGAGATGCGGATTTGTCCGCCGACTGAGCCAGCTAACTTTGGGAAGTCATATTCGGACCCACTGTGAGCCGCCGTCTTTTCGATCCTTTTCTTAGCCTGTTTCTGCAATGCCTTCGGCAACGAGTTGATAAAGTCAGTCACACTGATTTTTGCGTACCAAACTTGAAGTGGGTCCATCCTGGAGAACTTGCGCATGTGTTCGCGGTACATGCGCGCGCAACTGACGGCGCAGTCGCGGCCCTGGTTATCTGATAATCCGTTCGATCTGGCAGCGAGCACGATTGATGCGACCAGCCGTTTGACGTCCCACTCCCATGGTGCAGGCAAGGTCTCATCGAAATCATTGATATCGAAGATGATGCTGCGTTCGGGCGTAGCGAATCCACCAAAATTCAAAAGGTGGCAATCACCGCACGCTTGCACTTTCAAGCCGGTGGTCGGCGTTCGTGCCAGGTCGGCGGCCATGACCCCGGCGGCTCCACGGTAGTAGGTGAAAGGCGACGGCAGCATCCGGCCATACCGGATCGCCAGTAGCTTCTTCATTCGACCAGCGTCAGATTTGTGCAGGAGATCGATTGGATTTGGCCGTCCCTTGACACTGTTCCAGCGCCCGTGCTGCTCGCGTGGAATCTGGTCACGCAGCGTTTTGCCGGCCGCTATTCGCGCGTCGGGCGATACGATATGCAGCGCTGGCGAGGTACCAACGGAAGACGCGGAGTCGACGATGTGTCTCATGTGTTCCATGTCGAGGTGACCGTAGTTTCATTGAACGGGTCTCTTAATGGCCCTTTGCCTGGTCCAGGACTCAGGCGCAGCGGAACGCGATGAGGCTTACGGCATTCTAAGCAACGCTCCCTTGCTGTTGCCAGGCGCGCACGCCATCCGTGGTCCGTTCATAAAAATTGCCTGCTCCGACAATTGCTTCGATCCCGGCACGTTTCATATCGTCTCGAACGGCGTCGCGCACACGGTCAAAGGCAACGATAATGCCCATTTTCTGCAGCTCTTTGATGAGACCAAGAAGTTCATCTCCTGCACTGACGTCGATGAAGTTGACCGCCGCGCAATCCAGAAGCACGCGCTTCACGTCTGGCCGTGCAGCCAGTGCTGCGTTCAAGGCCGTGCCCATGTGTTCGATGCTGGCGAAAAAGACGTCGCCACCCATTCGCCAAATCAGCAGCCCCGGAAATGTCGCAGCCTCGGGATGACGCTGGACATCCCGATAAGCCTCGGTGCCCGGCAGTTGTCCAAGCTCTGCTCCCTTTGGATGGCTCGTCAAATAGATCAAGGTCAGCAACGACAGCACGACGCCCAGAGTGATGCCCTGGAGCACGCCCAGAGTCAGTTCGCCGAGGATGACAATCACGCAATTTGCAAACGACCAGCGGCTTCGACGAATAGCTCGCGCAAGTAGCTCGGCTTCGTCAGATGCAGCATCGCCGCGATGACGATAGCGGCGAGCGCCGGCTGGGGCATGTTTCGGAACAAAGGAGTCAAGAAGATCAGCGTAAGGAAGGAAAAGATCGCCGCGACCAGGTTGGCGAGCTGGCTGCGGGCACCTGCGGCCGTGGCCACCGATGTCTTCGACAGGCTTCCCACAACGAGAAATCCGCCAAAAAGCCCGCTCAGAATGTTCGCCGGCCCGTGCGCGACCAACTCCTGGTTTGGATCAATCTTGCCGCCGCTTTGCATTGCTGCGGCTTTGGCTGCGCCGAGTGCCTCGGCGTAACCCACCAGCACGATAGCCAGCGCGCCCGGCACAAGTTCCTTCAATGTGGAGAGCTCCAGATTCGGTAATGTCAGGTGCGGCAACCCCGATGGGAGATGGCCGGCCACGTGCACACCCGTCGCCTCTCCGCCGAGCAACCCGATGACGATCGTGGCTATTGCCATGACAACGAGCGCTGCTGGCACGGCGGGCGCAAAATGGCGAAACAAAAGCATAGCGGCGAGCGACAATACGCCGGTCACCACAGGCGCGACAGAGACATCGGGCAGATGCTGCAAGACATGCCAAAGCTTCGTGAAAAAGTTGCCCGATGCGCCGCTGATACCGAGCAAATGCGGCACCTGCCCGATGATGGTGACGTACACGAGCCCTTCGATAAAGCCACGCATCACCGGTGTGGGAATGAAGCTCGCGACCCACCCCATGCGCATGATTCCAAAGAAAAGGAAGAATAATCCGATCAAGACAGCGAGCGTGGAGGTCAGCGAGTTGAACTCCGCCGTTCCCTGCGTGGCGATGGCGCCGATAGTCACTGCGGAGATCAGGCCTGTTGCGGTGTCCGGTCCCACTACGAGCTGCCGCGACGTGCCGAGCAGCGCGTAGGCGAGCAATGCCGGCACGATTGTGTACAGCCCCATGATCGGCGGCACGCCGACGATGCCCGCGTAAGCCATGCCCTCAGGCACCATGACGGCCCAAAGCGCGAGGCCGGCAAGAACATCAGGCAATAGCCAATCGCGGCGATAGCCTGGAATCCAGTCGAGGATCGGCAGAAATCTGTGTGTCGCGGACGCAACGTCGGAGTTGGCCATGGTCCAACCTCCTGAGCCAGCTCAGAGCCAGAGGCCCTGGCCCTGTCGATTGACGATCCTTCTTCCGATGAACCCCGCTCTCAAGCCAGGAATGATCCGGCCCAAGATACCCGTCTGCGTCTCTCCTCGTAGCGCCTGCCCTGACAATTGGCGGCATCCTTTTCCCGGGGCCGTTGATCCAGATCAACGTCCAGATGTCGTAAGCCAATCGATTGTTAGCGTTGCGGGCAGGAGCAGTTCCAAGGGAGATCGGACATAACCGAGGGAATCCAATCAGGACTGATTTCGCGTCGAACAGCGTTTTCCGCGAGCCGGTCAAACCTGCGAAGACGCAGAAATGATAGGGTTTATTCAGCCCCCCTTTTTTTCCCACAAGGGGAGAAGGAACAGAGTCCGCGGCAATACCGAGTTCAATCACGATTCATGCCGCTCTAGTACCTCTTCCTGACGCCCGCGGATGCAGCGTGGCCACGGACAGGACACTTGTCGTTGTCGCTATCTCGCGAAAGCGCTGCGGCAACTACTGCTGCGTTCCTGCCGTCAGGGCTGGCTGCATGACGTTCGTCACAACGTATTCACCGATCTTGGTTCCCATATCCGTGCCGACGCGGGTCGAGAAGCGGTAATGGAAGCCGGACCAGATGCGAGCATTCGCAACCTCATCGGCAAAGGCCGTCATGTTGGTAAAGCGGTGGGTTACGCCGGGCGCAGTGGTGCTCGTTATCGCGATTTCCGGAATGTCCTCGGTTCCGAGCGCCGTCTTGATGACGCTCGCGACCGTGCCGCTGAGGATGCAATGCGCGCACGGGTACTCCGGGTGCATCGGCGTGTTGTCGATCGGCTGCCAGGTCGCCTCGCGTTCCGTGACGTCGTTACCGTCATTGTCACCATTGCG
>Ga0210403_10002554_pt1 | contig 16370 bp, 18 predicted proteins | sample IncBWC19MmetaG_FD_150863 | JGI IMG/M metagenome (GOLD analysis project Ga0210403, IMG submission 150863) | Forest soil microbial communities from Barre Woods Harvard Forest LTER site, Petersham, Massachusetts, United States - Inc-BW-C-19-M | ecosystem: Environmental > Terrestrial > Soil >... | reverse complement strand
GGAAACCCGGAGATGAAGGTGATTTATGTTACCGGGACGGAGACGCAGTTCACCGAGGAAACGTTTGGACGGCCGAAATCTGGCGGAATCAGAATCGATCCTAATAATTTAATTCTGAAGAGCACGCCGAATTTGCGGGCACGGGCGGCGATTGCGCGCGGCGAAGAACTGGCCGAAGTTGGAAAATATTATGACGCGGTGCAGCAGTACCAGCGGGCGCTGAGCATTCAGCCGAGCCGTTCGTTGGCGAATTTCCGGATGGGCGAAGCGTTTTTCTATCAGAAGAATTACCAGGCGTCGGCGAACGCGTTTCGCGAGGCGCTGACAACGGTGCCGGAACCTTCGGAGAAGTGGACGGAAGTTTGGAGCCACCTGTACCTGGGGAAGATTTTCGACATTCTGGGGCAGCGAGAACGGGCGCTGAACGAGTACAACAAGGCGCGGCAGACGAATGACAACACGGGCGGGGCACAGGATGTAGTCGAAGCGCTGGTGAAAAAGCCGTACACGGAAAGCGGGATGCCGACGCCTTCGCCGTCGGACGCGGCTACGCCAGTGGCGGCGCCGGCGAAGGGAAAACAGGCAGAGGTGCCTGCACCTGCGTCGGGAGAGAAGCCGACGTTGAAGAGGCCGAGCCCGTAGGAAATTTGGATTAGCGCAGAAGTTCGATTGGCGTGCGATGTTCATTCGCCCGAAGAGATCAAATATTTCATGTTTGAGTGAGCGTTGGGCAGCGTAAGTGCCGCGCGCGCCTACGGCGCTCGGAATCGTTAGGCTTCCGGCGCTGGGTTGCGAGAATTTTGTGATCAGAGGCATTCGCGCATATATTCAGCGAAGGTGATGGGCCCAAAGCGGCGGATGCGCGCGGAGAGGAGGGCGGCGAGCGGGGTCAGGCGGAAGCGGCTCCGGTAGAGTTTTCTTTTTGCAGAGTTTGCAGGGCGGCCTGGAAGATGTCGTAAGAGCGCGTGTCGAAAAGGACAAAATAGATTGTTTCGATGGAGGTTTCGCGCTTCAGGTGCTGCAGGGCTTCGGAGAGCATGATTTGTGCGCACTCGTCCATGGGAAATCCGGAGACACCGGTGCCGATGGCGGGAAAGGCGATGGATTTGAGATTGTGTTCGGCGGCGAGGCGGAGAGAGTGGGCCGTAGAGGTGCGGAGAGTTTTCGCGGTGGTGCGCATGCCGCCGAGGCTCATGCTCGCGGCGTGGATTACGTGGCGAGCCTTGAGTTTGCCGCCACCGGTGATGGCGGCATAGCCGACGGGAATGCTGCCGATGTCGTCACATTCACGCTGGATGGATTCGCCGCCTTTGCGGGCGATCGCGCCGGCCACGCCCGCGCCGAGGACGAGGTCGTTGTTGGCGGCGTTAACGATGGCGTCGACGTCCATTTCGGTGAGGTCGCCTTGCTGAATGAGGATGCGATCGATGGGGGCGGTCATGTGAATAGTTTAAGACATTTGTGCTGGGTACGCGTGGAGGGATAGCAGGTAACAGCGAAAAATCGGGTTTGACACAGAGTGCACCGAGGAAGCGGACAGCGGACACAGAGATGAGAAAAGATAAGAGAAAGCAGATCCCTCACCCGCAAAGGGCGCGGGTTCGGGATGACAGTTTTGTGTCGGTTCTCTGTGGGGCGATTACTTTTGGGGATCGGGGTAGTCGTGGACGCCGCGACCGGATTTCCGGCCGAGGCGGCCTTGCCGGACGTACTGCCGGAGGAGGGGGCTGGGTTTGTATTTGTCGCCGAGGGTGGAGTGGAGATATTCGAGGATTTTCAGGCGGACATCGAGGCCGACGAGGTCCACCATTTCGAAGGGACCCATAGGGTGATTGAGGCCGAGCTTGACGGCTTTATCGATGTCGGCGGCGGAGGCGACGCCTGCTTCGAGCATGGCGAAGGCTTCGTTGCCGATTAGGGCGTTGATGCGAGAGGTGATGAAGCCCGGGGCCTCATTAACAATGACGGTTTCCTTGTCCATCCGTGTAGCGACGGCGACGCAGGCGACGACCGTTTCGTCGGAGGTGTGCGGCGTGCGGATGATTTCGACCAGCTTCATTTTGGGGACGGGGTTGAAGAAATGCATGCCGATGCAGCGGTCGCGGTGGAGGACGATGTCGCTGAAGTCGCTGATGGAGAGCGAAGAGGTGTTGCTGGCAAAGATGGCGTTGGGCTTGGCGAACTTGTCGAAGATGGTGAAAAGTTCGAGCTTCATTTCGAGTTCTTCGGGGACGGCCTCGATGATGAGCTCGGCGTCGCGGATGGCTTCATCGACGACCCGGGAGGTGGTGATGCGGGCGAGGGCGGCGTCGCGGGCGGCGGCATCGAGTTTGCCGCGGCGAACACCTTCGTCGAGCGATTCGCGAATCCAGACGATGGCTTTAGAGAGCATGGAGTCGGAGACGTCCTCGAGGACTGTGGTGTAGCCACCGAGGGCGGCGGCGTAGGCGATTCCGCGGCCCATGGTGCCTGCGCCGATGATGGCGAGAGTTTTGATTGGCATTAAGAACTCGCTTTGAAAAGTGCCCGCTGGTGCTGCAGGTTCTTTTGGAGTGAGGATAGACCTAGAGCACGGCCAGGAATGGCCGTGCCACAAAAAAGCCGATGGTCATGGCTTGGAACGAAGAGCCAGGATGCGATAGGCGGCTTCGTCGAAGCCGATGATGATTTGGGAGCCGCGGACAAGCAATGGGCGGCGGATTAGGTTGGGAGTTTGGGCCATAAGTTTAATGGCTTCGGCGCGCGTCGGAGGCTTTTCGGCCATATTGCGTTCGCGGAAGAGATCGTTGCGGGTGTTGAGGAAGAGTTTGTGATCACGTGTGCCGATGAGTTTGTCGACTTCGGATTCGGACAGTGGCTGTTTATTGAGATCGCGGGAGTCGAAGTGGAGTTTCAGTTCAAGCAAGAGACCTCTTGCTTTGCGGCAGGTAGTTCAAGTGGGTTTCTGGTAGAAGATGAGTTTTGTTGGCATATTTTTCCGCTCGAGTTTGAATTTGGGCAATTGATTTTAAGTTTGAGGTTCTTCCCGCATCCTCGTCTGATGCCCTCAGAATGACAATGTCTCCTGATATTCCAAAATTAGTAGCGAGGAACTCGGGGATCGATTTCCATGGACCAGCGATCGATGCCGCCGGCAAGGGATTTGGCGGTGGAGATGCCTTGCTGGCGGAGCCAATTCACGACGTCGAGGCTGCGCATGCCGTGGTGGCAGTAACAGATGACCGGCTCGTCCGTGTCGAGCTTTTGCAGATTCGATGGGATCGAGCCCATGGGGATGAGGACGGCTCCCTCAATGTGGCATTGGGCGTTTTCCCAGGGTTCGCGGACATCAACCAGTAGGATTTTCTCGCCGTTGTCGAGGCGCTGCTTCAGTTCTGCGGCTGAGATTTCAAGATCGTTCATTGGACTCCGGATTAAATATTGATCTATTGCTCGCCCATGAAGAGATTGCCCAGGATCACGAACATCATAAAGAACATGACCACGATAACCACTCCTCCGAAGAGCAGACCCACGAGTTTACCGGGAGAGGGACGTGACACGGGCAATTCCCTTCTGCTGCGAAAGTTTGATCTTGGGGAATAGTGCTCAAAAGCGAGAGCTGCGCTCTCGCACTCAACAAGCGGCCACTTGAAAGTGGCCGCTACGGTGTTGATATTCCCAAGGAAAATATTGTACCTGATTACTGGATAGAGCCCTTGGGGGAGATCCATTGTTTCTCGATGGACTGGATCTCGCTGACCAGTTGCAGGTCTTCGGGCTGAGGGAGCATCTCTTTCAGGTGCTCCACGTATTTTTCATCCGATAGCAGCTCGCCGTGGACGCTGTATGGCTTGCGGGCGTGTTCCCCGATGAAGCGGTTGAACTTGAAATCGGGCACGTAGAGCTGCGGTTGTCCTGCGGGGACGTTCTTGTTGATCATCTCGACGAGCTTGATGCATTCCTGGTAGTAGAGTTCGCGGCTGTGTTCGTTCATGCGCTCGAGATTGACGGCGGCTTTGGCGGTGGGCTCGTCGTACCGCGCCTTCAAGCCCCAGACGTAGAACCAGTGAGCTGAGCTGGAGCGATCGACACCGAAGAGGTCGAGGCTGACGGGAATCCATTTATTGATGTATTTCTGAATAACCTGCGTGGGAACGACGCCGGCTTTGACGATGCGCTTGATGCCGTCCTGGCCAGTACCGAGGTGAAAGGACTCTTCCTTGAGCATGGGAATCATGGATTGCGCGAGCGGCGCGAAGCCGGAATAGCTGAGCATGGTGAGCTGATATTTTCCGTCGCGATCGACGAAATCGGTGTAGACGAAAAAGTCCAGCCAGTTGTTGACGTCCTGATTGAACGCGCCGAGGAGACGTTTTTGATCGAAGGCGCGGCGTTCGAGCATCTTCTGGGCTTCGACGCGGCCGCTGTAACCAAAATGATTCATCAGCAGATAGCACATCTGCCAGCCGTGGCGCATTTCTTCGGTGACAACCCGACAGAGGGACTGGCGGTCGTGTTCGCTAGGGGAAGTTTCGAAGAGGCGGCGCTGCTGCTCGACGGAAGCGAATTCCGTGTCACCCTGGTAGACGATCAGGTTGAGCAGGGCATCCCGCATACGCTGGTCGGGGATGCTGACGACCTTTTCCCACTTTGGGCGGCCTTTGTAAGCACCGAATTCGATTTCGTTGGAGCGCGTGGGGCCGAACTTGGCTTCAAATTTGTAGTCGGTGATTTCCGGGTAGTCCACGCCGATGTCTTTTTGCCAGACACGGAAGAGGTCGACCCAGTCATCGAAAGTGGAAAGGCGCGTTGCCGGCATGAGCGAAATCTCCTTTGATCAGAATGCTGGGCACAGCAAAAAAACTAACTGCCTTGAAACTTGGGTGCGCGCTTTTCCGTGAAAGCGCGGATGCCTTCGAGGCAATCGTGCGAATGGAAACACTTGAGCTGGGCCTGCACTTCACGCTCCAGAGCTTCCATCAAGGCATCTTTTTCGCGCGCGAAGATATTCTGTTTGACGGCACGGATGGCGAGCTGCGGTCCCTCGGCGATTTTTTTGGCAAACGTAGCCACCCCGGCTTCGAACTGGTCGGCGGGAAAGAGGTGATTGAGGATGCCGAGACGATGCGCGGTTTGCGCGTCGATCATTTCGCCGAGATAGAACATTTCGGCGGCGATAGATGGGCCGACAAGCTGCGGCAGAAAATAAGTGCCGCCATAGTCAGGGAACAAGCCGACCTTGGCAAAGTTCTGGCCGAAGGCGGCGCTGTCCACGGCGAGGCGGATGTCGCAGGCGAGGGCCAGGTTCATGCCTGCGCCCGCCGCGGGGCCGTTGACGGCAGCGATGACCGGCTGGGGCATGGTGCGGAGATTCAAGACCGCCTGCATGCCGGAGCGAAGGATGGGAGCGAGTTCGGTGGAATCGCTGCGCTCGCGGCCTTTGCCAATCGCGCCAAGATCACCGCCCGCGCAAAAGGCACGGCCGGCGCCGGTCAGCACAACGACGTGGACGGAAGAATCGCTGGCAACGCGGATCAGGGCTTCGTTGAGAGCGGTGGTGAGTTCGTTGTTGAGAGCGTTAAGGCGGTCCGGGCGATTCATCACCAGGGTAAGGACGGAACCGTGGCGGGCTTCCTGAAGGACGGGAGAGTGGGGAGCGGTTTGTAGAGCTTGGGCCATGGTGCCTCCGTTTCGTTCGGACCCGCTTAGCGGGTGGGCGTATCGCGTGATGTCTCGGTGCGCTTCACGAGATCAGCCAACTTGCGAAAATGTTTCAGGCGGTCGCTTTTGCCGCGCGACGTCGCGCCGATAGTTGTGGGCAAAACATAGACATGCGCGCCGTAGAGAAGTTCTTTCTGGATGCCGTAGTTGCACTTGCGCTGAGCGAACTGCTCGTAGGGCAACTTGCCGTTGAAGGCGATGACACGCGGAAGATATTCCTCGAGCTTCCGGGAAAGGACGAAGCGTCCTTCCGCGTAATCCTCGCGCTTCAGTTCTTCAATCGTTTTGGTCGGACGTTTGACCAGATCGGTAAGGCCGATGCCGAATTCGATGATGCGGCGGTCGTCCGGATAGTCGAACGGTTCGGGAACGACGCCGCCGTCATAGAGAAGCGGCCAAAATGGATTGCCGCGGCCCGCGTAGTAGTGGCCAGCGCGGACCGAAGACTCTGTTGGATTACAACCCACAATCACGAGCTTCATTCCTTTGCGTAGATAGTCTGGGAGGGTTTTCATTCGAGTGGCACTTTCCTGGATGCCCTATGAGTTTACGTCGAGTTTACTTCCCTTTGAAATTGGCGGCACGCTTTTCGACGTAAGCAGCAAGGCCCTCCTTGGCGTCTTCGCTGGTGAAGAGGAGTTGCTGGAGTTCGCGTTCGAGGCCGAGAGCTTCGGCGAATGGAATTTCCGTGCCGGTGACGACGGAGCGTTTGATGCGGCCAACAGCGCGGGAGGCTTTGTTGGGCGGGCAGAACTGGCGCGCGTAGGCCAGGACGTCGTCCCAGAAAGAATCCTTTTCGTAGAGGTAATTGATGAGACCCATTTCGAGGGCTTCTTCGAAGCTGAACGTGCGGCCGGTGGCCATCAGTTCAAGGGAGCGCGAGCGGCCGATGGCGCGGGCGAAACGCTGCGTGCCGCCAGTTCCGGGCAGGACGCCGAGATTCACCTCGGGCAGTCCGATCTTGCCGCCTTCTTTTTTGGCGATGCGGATGTCGCAGGCGAGTGCGATCTCCAGGCCGCCGCCGACGGTATGGCCATTAAGGGCGGCGATGACGAGTTTCGGAGTTTGTTCCAGGCGGCTGAGCGTCTCGTTGGCGTGGAGGCAGAAATAATATTTGAACTGGGGATCGGCTTTTGTGAGCATCGGGATGCTGGCCCCAGCCGAAAAGAATTTTTCGCCTGCGCCGCGAATGACGATGACGTGGGCGGATTCATCCATCCGAGCTTTCAGAATGGCCGCATCGAGCTGCAGCATCATGTCGTAGGTGTAAGTATTGGCGGGGGCGTCGTCGAGTTCAAAAATGGCGACGCCGTTTTCGACGCGGTATTTTACGAGTTCCTTGGTTGCGACGCTTGTTGTGGTAGCCATGATTAATTTTTCGTCCCTTCGTCTGGATTCAGAAAATCTTCAAGAAATTCATTAACGCGGATCTCTTGCTGTGATTCCACCGGCAAACACCGGCTTCGGCTCCGACCCCGGTGGAAGAACGCCGTGGAGAAACAGGCCGACAATCGCGGCAGTGAGTTCCGCGGCGTCCGGGTCCACGCTGGGTTTGTGCCATTTGTAGGTCCAATTCATCATCCCAAACAGGCTGAGGACTGCAATACGCGGCTGGATGGCGGGGGCAAGACCTTCCGTGGCGAGCGAGTCAAAGATCTCGCGTGCCAGGGCGTAGTAGCGGCGCTTGATGGCCTGCACCTTCTCGCTGTAAGGCTCGCCGAGAGCCTCTTCCTCGTGCGCTAGCACCTTCATTTCGTTGGGGTGGGAGAGGAAGTATTCGATGTGGTTGAGGACCAGGAGGCGAAGACGCTCCCCCGGCTCGTGGACGCCCTGCAACCGGGAGCGCAGGCTTTCGAGTACAAATGTAAAGGTTGTACTTTGAATGAGATAGAGGAGATGCTGTTTGTTCTCAAAGTAGTAGTAGAGACCGGCGAGGGAGACACCCGTGGCGCGGCTGATATCCCTCATAGAGGCGCCTTCAAAGCCGTGCTGGGCAAAGACCTGGGACGCAGTGCGGAGGATGTGCTGGAGTTTGGCTTCGGTGTCGCGGGGAATGGGATTGGTGGAAGCCACGGGTGTCTCGAACGTTCGTTCGACAAATGTAGTTTGTGGCAGCACATGTGTCAAGAGGGTATTTCTCATGGAAGAACTGTTAACGCTTCGCGGCGTTTTTCAGGGTGGCCTTGAGATCGAGGTTGGAGACCAGTCGATGTAGATAGTTGGGATGCAGGCCGAGGAGTTTAGCGGCCTGCGTGTAGTTGCCCTGGGACTGCTCGAGTGCGTTGAGGATGAGGTGCTTCTTGGTATCACGAACGGCTTCGTGAAAATTTGTCGCGGAGTCGGACATTGGCAGCGCCCGATCCGCCAGGGCGTCCGGGAGATCTTCGGGAAGAATCAGATCGGAATTGCCGATGACGATGGCCCGCTCGATGGCGTTTTCGAGTTCGCGAATGTTGCCGGGCCAATCATATTGGGCAAGACAGGCACGGGCAGCGGGAGAAAGTCCGCGAACTTTGCGATTGGAGCGGGCCGAGTAGCGGGCGACAAAATGATCGGCGAGGAGCGTGATGTCCTCGGGATGTTCGCGGAGGGCTGGCATGGTGACGGAGACGACGTTGAGGCGGTAGAAGAGGTCGAGGCGGAATTTTTCGTCGGTGACGGCCTTTTGAAGGTCCTTGTTGGTAGCGGCGATAAAGCGGACGTTCAGTTTGATAGAGGAGGTGCCGCCGAGGCGGACGAATTCGCGCTCCTGTAGAACGCGCAGAAGCTTCGCCTGAAGCGTCGGCGGAAGTTCGGCAACTTCATCAAGGAATACAGTGCCCCCTTCGGCGACTTCCAGGAGGCCCTTCTTTTGCGAGACGGCGCTGGTGAAGGCGCCACGCTCGTGGCCGAAGAGTTCGCTTTCGAGGAGCGTTTCGGTCAGGGCGGCGCAATTGAGCGCGACGAAGGGCCGCGATTTGCGCGGGCTGTTTAGGTGGATGGCGCGCGAGGCAAGTTCCTTGCCCGTGCCGCTTTCGCCGAGAATCAATACCGTGGTGTCAGAGGGCGCGACGCGCTCGATGAATTGATACACCTGGCGCATGCGGGCGCCGCGGCCAATCATGTCGTGCTGAAGCTGGACTTCGGCCCGGAGCCGCTGGTTTTCGCTGCCAAGACTTTCAAATTGGCGGGCGTTTTCGATAGCGACGGAAGCCAGTCCGGCGATGCCGGAAAGCAGATGGAGATCGTCGTTGGAGAAGCGGGTGGACGGATTGCGGGTGTCGAGATAGATCAACCCAAGTGATTGTGTGGGCGTCGCGAGCGGAACACAAAGAAGAGATAGGCCGGGAGCAGGCGATGCATCCGTTGCCGCCGGCGAGCAGGGCGGCACTTCGTAATCGAGAACGGCGACCCTATCTTCGACAACGTGTTGCGCCAGGACGCGGCTGAGATGGACGGGATGGTCGGGGCCAGCGGCGCGGTCCCAAGCGATAGGAGCAGAGAATTCGCCGGTGCTGGAATCCAGGAGAAGAATGGCGCCGCGCTCGGCGGGGATGACGTCGAAGAGCATGGCGAGGAGTTGCCATTGGAGCGCGTCCATATCGCGCATAGAGCCGATGGCGAAACTAATTTTGAGCAGGGTGGATAAGGTACGCGCAAGGCGAACGGCCGGAGGAAGAGCCGCGAGAGATTCGGGCTGTAAGTACAGAAGATCATCCGGTTTGAGTTGTTGGGCGGAGACGCTGAGTGAGTCCTGCTCGTCGAGTTGGACCGAACTGCTTTCGGCGGTTGCTGCCGCTTCCGGAAGAAAGAGGAAGGAAGAATCACCGATGGAGATCTGGTCACCAAAGGAGAGAAGGCGCTCGGAAATCGGAATACCGTTCACGTAGGTGCCAGAGGGAGAGTCCAGATCGCGTAGCAAGAAGCCGCCGGAACTTTCTGTAATTAAGCAATGCTTGGGAGCGACGGACGGATCTTCGAGGCGGACGGCGTTGGACGGATCGCTGCCGATGGAGAGATTAGCGGAGACGGGAAAACTGGTGTTTTTCCAGGGACCGCTGATGACGGTGATTCTTGGAGCCAAGTGTTGGGACTCGTATGACTAATCTGGAGCGTTATGGCTGAGGGTAGGGATTCTAACTCGGTGACCTTGAATAATCTACACCCAGAAACTAACCGAATGGTGAGGGTGGCTATCCGAATGGATAGAGAGCGAAACAACAATCGCCGAACGGGTCCACTAGTTCTTCGCTCCTAGGCTAAACCTTTGTTTGTTAATCACTTGAAATGGTGCGGCGGGATGTCTTGATTGCGCTGCGCACTCGAAAGGCAGGTAAACCCTGTGCATCGGGTCCACTGGAATCGCTTTTAGGATAGAGACAAAGCTGGACGCCATCTGCTTCACGCCGCGCTCAACGCTTAAATCAGAAATTACTTCGGCCGCTATGCCGCTGAAACCCCGAGAGATACAAAAAGTGAGAGCGTCGCGGCCGATTTGTCCACGCGATGGCATTCGCCTTGCATTCCTAGAAGAGCGTCGGGCAGTTAAGAAAAAACTGAGGTGGACCATGAAATTCACGAAAAACATCAAGTGGCAACTGATTCTGGCGACGTTGGGAGTTTCACTCTTCATGACGACCGCGATTCGCGCTCAAGAAATCGACAACACGGAATTCGCAGCTCCGGCAGCATCGGTCGGAGCCAATTTCAATACGCCTTCCGCGGCGGCGGCGAACACGGCAGTAAACAACGCACAGGTTAAATACACGGCAGTTTCCGAAGCCTCGATTCTTCCCGCGAGTCAGCCGGACGAAGCAAGCCTGGCCAGCGCTCCGCGGACGCTCGGCTCCCTGATCGCCATCGGAGTGGTGCTGATTGCGTGCGGCATGCTCTGGAAGAGCACCGGCAACCGTAGGAACGACACCTTAAAGATTCACAACTCGCTTTCCATGCGGAAGAACCCGCTCCCCAACCGCAGAGCCCAAGCCCTGCACTCGTAAGCGCGCAATAAGCCTCATTCCGGGGGCCCGACGAACGCCCCGCTCCCGGAATGGGGCATCAGTTTTCTTCCCGCCTCGATTCCCTCCCGCTTCGATTTCTTCCCGTGGCTATTTTCCCGAAGAAAAAAACGACAGTTCCCTGCCGAGATTTTTTTGCTTGGCGAGGGTGTAAACCTTTTCGGCAACGGCGAGATCCCAGGAGGCGATGCCGTTGGACTTGAAGAGGGTGATTTGCTTGTCGCTTGCGCGGCCGGGGACTTTACAGGCGATGAGTTGGTCGAGTTCGTGGACGGCATTCCATTTTTCAGGGTGCTGCTGAAACGGAATGATCAAGTCGCCGGCTTCCTGCCTGGACTGCTCGATGGAATCAACGAAAATCACGCTCGCGCGGGAGATGGCCGTGTCGTCGAGCTCGCGTTTGTGGGCATGATTCGCGCCGATGGCGTTGATGTGGGCACCTTCGGCGATGTCTTGGCCGTCGAGTACAGGCTTTGCGGAAGTGGTGGCGGTATTGACGATGTCCGCGCCGCGGACCGCTTCGGCGGCGGACGTGGCAGGCTGGACCGCGATGCCGAGACGGGTGGACATTTCGGCGCAGAACTTCGCGCGGCGCTCAGGATCGCGGCCGAAGACGCGGACGGAATCTAGCTTTCGCGCGGCGGCGACGGCTTCGAGCTGCGTCTTTGCCTGACCGCCGGTGCCGAGGATGGCGGCGGTGCGCGTATTCTGGCGAGCAAGATATTTGGTGGCAACTCCGGAAGCGGCGCCGGTGCGCTGCTGGCCCATAAAATCAGCTTCGATCAGGGCGAGAAGCGCGCCGGTGGAAATTTCGTAAAGCGGGACGAGGAAGCGGAGCACGCCTTTCACGTAGGTGTACTGCTTCATAGCGATGAAGCCGGCTTCAGTGTCCATCGCGGCCATGTAATGAAAAAAGCCGCCGCCGGCCGGGAGTTCGAAGCGGCGCCGCGGATGGAGAACCACGCGGCCGTCGGCCTGCTTGCGGGAGATTTCTTCAACCGCGTCCATCGCCATCTGCATTGTGAGGAGTTGGCGGACTGCGGCTTCGTTAATGTGCAGGGTCACGGTTTGGCTCCGGACGTGATAGAGATTGTTTGCGCAGGATGAAATTCGACGAGAGTGAGACTGGTTTCGGCCACGACGCCGTGGTGATGGTATTGATAGCTGAGGATACCGACGCCGGAAGAGAGTTCGATTTCGGTGTCGTCTGGATTGGTGATGTATTGCAAGAGGAAGACTTCAGCGGACAACGAAGGGAGCGCTTTGATTTCGCCCGGCTTTTTCGTTTCGTGGCTGGCTACAACCCAGCAGTAAAGGGCATCGTCGCGACGAAGGCTTTCGGCATCGCCGAACTTCATGCCCTTTTTCAACGGCCAGCGGAAGAGGAGATTGTCTTCGGCGAGAAACTTGTCGAGCGCTGCGGCGCCTTTTTCGAGTTTCGCGTAATCGAAATCGGGAGGCAGCGAATTGAGGAAAATTTCGTGGTGCTTGGTCTCGATGAGCAACCAGGGCATCGAGGGGACTTCGCCAGTAGCCCAGTCGAGATCGCGGGGGAAGCCGGAGAGCACGGCGATGGTGAACTCGGGTTTCTGGATGACTTTTTCAACGGTCATCTTGAGCGTAACGTCCGCCCGTGCTTCTTTTTCCGTTTGTTGGTCGGACCAAGTGACGGTTCCGCGATAAAGCCACCAGGTGCCGGGGGTGAGGGGGAAGAAGAGGTCGGGTTGCGGTTCCGGGTTGGATCTGGTCGAAAAATTTGAAGTTGAGGTTCTTCGGGCATCCTCGTCGGATGCTCCCAGAATGGCAAGCTTTTGAGCCGCGACCACTGGGGGGTTCAGGTGGGCGAGAAGAGCAAGGATAAGGCTTGCACCGGCGATTGCCGAGAGTGATAGAGCTTTTTTGGATAGGCGCATGATTATTTTTTGGACGGGGGTGGTTGCGGCTTGGCTTTTTCGGATTTGGCTGGCGCGCCGGGAGTCTCGTCCTTGACGCGGCGGACGACTGTCTGGATCAGGCGATAGTGGCGTTCGTCTTTTTCGCCTAAGAAATGGAAGCGGAATTCGGGTTCGCCTTTCGGATCCTTCGCTACGCGGATGGGAAAGGCGCCACAGAGATTATTGTCGATGAAGGCGGTTTCATAGCGGGACTTGCGGGAGTTCCAGGTATAGACACGCAGCGTGGTGAAATCGCAGGGCATGCCTTCCGGGCCGCGCGCGCCGGCGGTGAGATATTGCAGGTGCTCGCCTCTTCCATCGCTGACACGATTGAGTTCGAACCAGGCAAGCGGACGAATATTCGCGGACTCGGCGCCTTCCCGGACAGGGTCGGGCAAATCGAGAGAAACGAACCGCGCCACCACCCATCCCGCAATAGGGATGGTCTGATCACCCGGCTGCGTGGTATTGGTGATCGCAGAATTGCGCACGACGCCCTCACCGGGCGGACGCGTGGCAATGCCGCGAATCAGGAACCAGTCTTCCTTTTTGGTTTCCGCGGGCTCGCCGGACTCTTTTTCGTCGGCAACCTGCACCCAATCGGCGGTGGCCCGGCCGACAATTTCGACCGGAGCGTTGCGGGAGAACTGGTAGAGGCGCGGCTCATTCCGGCCGGGCTCGACGCGCAAGTTGGTGGGAACCTTCGTGCGGCCGCGGGCTTGCACAGGAATCGCGGTGGCTTGCTTCAAGAGCTTGGCGCTACGCTGCCAGAGGTCCGGCTCCATCAGATAATGGCCGTCCACCCAGCCAACCAGGCCATTGGCCGTGCGGACCTTCACATTTTCGTTGTGGCGCGCGAGGACGTCGACGTGATCGCCGTAGAGCAGAACGCCAACCTGCTCGCGAACCTGCGCGATGCTACTCCAAAGCGTAACACTGCGCTCGCTGATGTACGCGTCGCTGAGCGATTCGTGCTTGGGACGCAGAAGGAACGCCACCAGCGCCACTAGGCAGAGCAGCGGCACAGCGACAAGCAGCTTGCGTTTCATGCCGGATCTCCGAACGTGGCGCCGACGGAGCGCGCGGCGTGAACAATTTCGCTGGCGGGGTCGACGTACTTCATTTTTTCGAGCGCTTCATCCAGAGAGACGGATTCGATCCTGCCGGATTTCAGGCAGACCATGCGACCGAACTGATGATTGGCGACGAGATCGGTGGCGGCGACGCCGAGGCGGGTGCCGAGGATCCGGTCGAACGGAGTGGGCGAGCCGCCGCGCTGGACGTGGCCAAGCACGGTGACGCGAATTTCCTTGTGCAGCATTTCCCGCAGCGTGAAGGCGATCGTGTTGGCTACGTTACCCGGGCCTGCGGGAGGAATCGGCTTGCCCGCGGGATCAGCAGCGGGAAGCTTAACGCCTTCGGCAACGACGATAAGGCTGAAGCGTTTACCGCGGAGTTCGCGCGCGCGGACGGCATCGCAGATATTTTCAAATTTGAATGGAATTTCCGGGATCAGGATGATGTGCGCGCCGCCGGCGATTCCGGCGTGCAGCGCGATCCAACCGGCGTCACGGCCCATTACTTCGATGAGCATGACGCGATGGTGGGATTCGGCGGTGGTGTGGAGCCGGTCGACGGCTTCGGTGGCTATGACGAGCGCAGTGTCGAAACCGAAAGTGACTTCGGTGGCGTCGAGATCGTTGTCGATGGTTTTCGGAACACCGACCACGTACACGCCGCGGCGGAAGAAATCGCGCGCGATGTGCTGGGTGCCGTCGCCGCCGATGACGATGATGGCTTCAATGCCGAGGCGGCGGGCGTTGTCGATGCAGAGCGAAGAGTAGTCCTGGACAGTTTCGACACCATTCTCCTGGGTCTTGTAGGCAAAGGGGTTGCCGCGATTAGTTGTGCCCAAAATCGTGCCGCCACGGGGAAGAATTCCGCTGACAGTATCCTCGGTCATTTCCTTGGCGCCTTCCGGCCAGATAAGGCCGTCGAAACCGTTGCGGATACCGATGACGCGCATGCCGTGCTGGGAAATAGCGGTGCGGACCACGGCACGAATCACGGCGTTCAGGCCGGGCGCGTCTCCTCCGCCGTTAACGATGCCGATCGTGCGAACAGGTTTCATGTTTCCTCAAGTGTGATCCTGAAGATTGTACCTGAAACAAAGCCTTGGCCGAGGTGACACATGACACGGAAGAATCGGTAGAATCAACGGCAAGGGTTGAGTATTTTGGTGTCGGGGGAAGAAATGAAATTCCTGAATTCACTTCAACCGTTTGGGCTGGCCATTTTGCGTGTGGCCCTGGCGTTGATTTTCATTTACCACGGGTATCCGAAGCTGGTGCGGGCGGACGCGATGATGCGGCAGTTTTTTGTTCAGCACGGATTTCCCGGTTATTTTGTTGGGCTGGCGGGGATTCTGGAATGCGTTGGCGGCGCGTTGCTGATGCTGGGATTGTTCACCCGGCCTGCGGCGCTATTGCTGGCCGCGGAGATGCTGATAGCAATCTGGAAGGTGAAGCTGGTGCATGGGGTGTTCGCGGTGAATGAGTACCAGTTTGAGTTGGCTTTGGCGGCGGCTTGCGTAGCGCTGGCGACGGTGGGAGCGGGGAGTTTGTCAGTAGATCATGTGATGTTGGGGGAGAGTAGGAAGAAACGGCGAGTCTCGAAGAGTGACCGGGAATAGGGCAAGCGAACTTGCGGCCAATCGCAAACATATCGCGTTTTAGTGGCGAATCCGGGAGCACAGCCAAGAATGGCTGTGGCACGATTCAAGCTTGAGCGGGTGAGCCGGGCGCAGTCAGGGCCTGCGTGGCCGGGGCAAGTGGCAAGGCGATCCAGAGAATGATGTAGAGCAGGCCGCCGGTGCCGGCGCAGAGCACGGCTAGCAACCAGATGATGCGGACGAGAGTGGAATCGAGGTCGAAATAATCGGCCACGCCCGCGCACACGCCACCGAGCTTTTTGTCGCGGCTGGAGCGCATCAGGCGCTTGACCGGTGCCACATAACCGCCGGCTGGCGGCGAGGCCTGGCCGGCCAACTGGGCGCCGCAGTTGTAGCAGAACTTCGAACCTTCAGCGACTTCTTTCTGGCATTTCGGGCAAAGCATGGTTCACCCCCACAGAGCGATGTCCAATCGCATTCTAAACAAAGATACGAAATCAGGGGAGGAAAAGTTTCAGGGGCCTCGACCGAGTCTAGTACTCGAGAAGCTTGGTAACGGCGGAGGTGATGTCGTCGGTTTGGGGGAGGATGGCGTCTTCCAGCTGTGGGTGATAGCCGCAGAATGTGTCGGTGGCGGCGACGCGTTTTACCGGGGCGTCCAGTTCTTCGAAGAGTTCTTCGGCGAGGCGGGCGGCGATTTCGGCGCCGTAGCCCCAGCTCAGCATATCTTCGTAGGCAACGATGACGCGATGCGTTTTGCGGACGGAGGCAGCGATGGCTTCCCAATCGTAGGGTGAGAGCGAGCGGAGGTCGATAATTTCAACCGAGACGCCGTTGCGTTCTAGTGCGGCAGCGGCGACTTCGGCGCGATGGACGACGGCTCCGTAGGTGATGATGCTGACCTGCGAGCCTTCTTTGACCACGCGCGCTTTGCCGAAGGGAATGGTGTAATCGGCGCCGGGATATTCGGAGCGGTTGTAGGGCTGGCGATAGAGGTGCTTGTGCTCCAGGAACATCACCGGGTCGTCGCAGCGGATTGCAGTCCGCAATAAGCCGGCGACGTCG
>Ga0210403_10002553_pt1 | contig 16374 bp, 10 predicted proteins | sample IncBWC19MmetaG_FD_150863 | JGI IMG/M metagenome (GOLD analysis project Ga0210403, IMG submission 150863) | Forest soil microbial communities from Barre Woods Harvard Forest LTER site, Petersham, Massachusetts, United States - Inc-BW-C-19-M | ecosystem: Environmental > Terrestrial > Soil >... | reverse complement strand
GAGAAAGCTGGGTAAAGGCGGAAACTATGTCTCCATCGATTACACCATGGTCCGGGGAATAGAGCTTTACCGCATGCGAAATATCAATGCGCCGCTGCCCGGAACCGGTGGGCCACCGGATCCAAATTTCGTCAACATCGACCAGTTTGAATCGTCGGGGAGGTCGAGGAGTCACAGTGTGACACTCTCCGTTCACACCACAGTAGGAAAAAGGATCGACCTCCTGGGGCAGTACACGTTCTCAAAAGCCCTGGACGATACCAGTGGAATGTTTTCCCTGCCTGCGAACAATTATGATCTGCGTCCAGAATTCGGGAGGGCTGACTATGACCGTCGCCACCGAGTCAACGTCATTGGGACTTATCGATTGCCTGGTGGCTTCCGGGCCGGAAGCATTGTCAGCATAAATTCAGGCATGCCCTACAACATCACCACCGGATTTGACAACAATGGGGATACTGTTCCGAACGATCGGCCAACCGGAGTCAACCGGAATACGGGAAAGGGACCTGGCTACGCCAGTGTGGATCTCCATCTCGCAAAGCAAATAACGCTTCGAAGCAGAGAAGCCAGTGCGGCGCGACCTGCGGCACAAGAACAGCCCTCTCCTTTATCAGCCTTGAGCGCAGGAAGTAGCAAGATCGGCGGGCTACGATTGGACGTCGGAATCGACGCGTTCAATGTTCTGAACCATGTGAATTACAAAGACTACGTCGGCATCCAGAGTTCACCGTACTTCGGTCGCCCAAACGCGGCAAACCCGGCCCGCCAACTGCAACTCTCCTTAAGGCTCCATTTCTGATTTCTAGCTGTTCCCATACGTTTACAACGAGCGAAGGAGGTTCAGGATATCTTGCTTCTGCGACGGACTCAGCGCATTAAACTTTTCGATCACCTATTGCGCCTCCAGCTACACGCAGCCACCCATGGAGGTCTGAGAACTATTCTCAGAACGTCCACTTTAACGCGAATTGCATCACCCGAGGTCCGTTCAGCGCGTTAATGACCTGAAGTTTGCCGAAGCTTGGGTTAGGCACGAGGTAACAAGTCTGGTTAAGGGTTGCGCCATCGCCGCAAGTGGCTGAACCGTCCGGCTTGTTACCAAACGCCGCCGCCGTGTACTGTACGGAATTCACTCCCGTCCCGTTCTGAACGTAATAGTTGGCATGATTCATCGCATTGAAAACCTGTACCTGCAGGGCGACTGCTTGGCGCTCAGTGAGGTTGAATCGGCGAGTCAATCCAACGTCGATCTGCTGTGTCCACGGCCCGTAGAAAGAATCCAACCCGGCAAACGGGCTAGGGCTGTGGGCATTGATGCCGAGGGCGGAGTTCGGCGTGCTCTGCAGCGCGGCGGTGTTGTTCACCGAGTTTGACAACGCGCCGACGCCGAGCTGCGCCGCGTAGGGTCGTCCCGAGGCGAACTGCATAGTCGTGCTGATTGCCCAATGTGACAGCGCGGCACGCAGAAAGCCGGACGACAGATGGGATGCGAAGTCGGACTCGTAGATCGCGGCGATGGAGAGACGATGGCGCTGATCCAGCAGGTATGGAGCGTGCGTGTTGCTGAAGTCGAACTGATTATTGAAATCAACGCCGTGCGACATGATGTTCTTGGAAAACGTGTAGGCAGTCTGGAAGGCCAGACCGTTCCGGAATCGTCGTTGCCCCTGCACGAAGAGTGCGTTGTAGTTGTTGATACCAGGGCTGATCAAGGCGTTCAGCTGTCCCGCATATCCGGGACTGTAGCGCCCCTCGGTCAGAAGGTTCGAATCCAGATTCGGCAATACGATCGAGCGTCCGGTGCACGCGCCCGTGTCCGTGGCTCCCGGCGCGCAAAGGACGTACGTAGTCGTACCGGTCGGCGGGTTCAGGTTCAGATCGTATGCACTGGACGAAGCCAAGTGGACTCCGTGCGTCCAAGTAGTGCCGAGGGTGATGACGGTGTCAGGCAGGATCTCACGTTCAATCTGCAAGCTGCCTTGCACGATGTACGGAGCGCGGAAATGGGGATCCACCAGCGAAATATTGGAAGCGGAGAATTGCGAAGGATCGGTGATTCGGTTCGGGAAAACTGCGGTTTGCTGATTAGGTATCTGCGAGCCGTTGGCACCGTAAACATAGGTGACCGAGGACTGCTGCGAAAGCGTTCCGTTTGAGATCACGGAATTGCGATAGTTCAACCCATTGAAATTTTCGTAGAACACACCAAAGCCTCCGCGGAGTACGGTCTTATCCAGCGGTTGCCAAGCGAATCCAAATCTGGGAGCGACGCGCTGATACTGGTTCGGAAATTGTCCGGTTATGGGGAATGCCGGATTCTCCCTGGGCTGGGGATAGACCTGAAAGTCTTCGCGGACACCCAGATCCAGCGTCAGTCTCGGGCGGATCTGGTAGGTGTCGTGAACATAGAAGCCCACGTACGGAACGCCAAATGAAAACTTGGGCTGTCCCGTGCTCTGGAAGAAGTTGTCGTATATCCCGAGAGCGAACTTAGAGAGATCGGTGAAGGTGTAGGTGCCGCGGAACGTTCCATTTTGCGCTTGCGCATCGGGATCGAATCCGCCAAAGGCCAGGTCCGTCAGGTGGGTGTGCATGAACTCGATACCGAACTTGAAAGTGTGATTCCCGCGAAGATAGCTGACGTGATCCGATAGCTGCCACAAAGCCTCGTTGGTGCGGCCGCCGGCGAAGCCCGCATTTCCCAGCTGAAAGTTTGTGCCTCCTCCCCCGGATTCGCCGCCGGATGGAACGAGCAGAACCGTCGGGAGGGCAGGATTGACCGAACCGGTCGGAGTGGAATACTGATCATCGCGCGAAAAGGCGGCGTGCACCTCGTTCAGCAGATTGCTTCCATAAGCGTGGCTCCAGCCTGTGCTGGCCTGGTAGTCACGAACGAAGGCGTTGGCCAAGGTACTTTTACCGAACAGCGCGGTCTGGGTGCCGAGTATGAAACCACCGGGAGAATCGAAGCGGTTCCAGTTCAGGCTCAGGTAGAAGCGATCGTCTTTCGAGTCGCGGTAATCGAGCTTTGAAAACAACGACCAGTCATTGCGAAACCGAGGCTGTACTCCCAGGTTCGACTGGATGGCATTCAGAGCATTGGCAACGCCTTGTAGATACGCGGGATTGTTCGGGTCGGGTGTCGTGAGGGTCCCAGGAACGGGGAATGGCGCATTGGGGGTGGGAAGCTGGACGCCGGCAGCAACTCCGAAGTCGGTCTGGCTGAGTCCGAGGAAGCTGGGATTAAGGGCCGTAATGGGATTTTTCTCCCGCTGCTGCTCGTAATCAACGAAGAACCACGCTCGGTTGGGCAGGACTGGCCCTCCGACGCTCCCGCCAAACTGCTGCAAAATGTCTACCGGCCGGGCGAATCCATTCGCCTTGCTGACTGCATCGTTGGCGCCGGTTCCGGAATTGCGATTGTAGTAGAACCCTCCCCCGTGCAAGGCGTCGCTGCCCGAGCGGGTGACCACGTTCACAAAGCCCGTGGCCGCGCCACCATACTCGGCACGATAGGGCGAGACGGCAACCTGGAACTCCTCAATCGCATTCTCGCCAAAGATATAGGGCACTTTCTCGCCACCGCGCGCATTGCCGAAATAGTTGCTGGTAGCGCTGGCGCCGTCGACGGAGAACGAGTTGGCGCCGTTGGCGTTGGCGTAGCCGGTGTCTTCGCCACCCTGTTCACCGGCAAAACTTACCAGCCCGTTTTGTCCGTCGGGGGCAGCATTGGGAACCAGCAGCGCGAAATCAAGAAAGCGACGGCCGTTAAGAGGGAGCCCGTCCAGTAGTTCACGATTGACGACGGAACTCTGGTTGGAATCCTCAGCGCGCAGGAGGGGAGACTCGCCGCTCACGGTAATCGATTCGCTTCTGGTACCGGGCTGGAGTTCGACGTGGACGGTAGTCGGCTGCCCAACTTGCACGTAGACTCCTTCCACGATGATTTTCCCGAATCCGGCAGCACTGACTTCCAGTGTGTAGGGTCCCACGGGTTGGGAAGGAAACAAGAAGATCCCAGCGCCATTCGTAGTGCGAGTTTGGTGCTGGCCGGTGCCGCGCGGCGAGAGAACCACGACTGCTTTAGGGACGACCGCGCCCGATTTGTCACTCACTACACCACGCACAGTGCCGGTGTTCACGATGGTTTGAGCCGCGGACGTTGAAAACGAAGCGGCACACCACAGGTAGGCCATCAGCAAGTTCAAAAACGTTTGTTTCATACAATAACCCTTGATCGACAGTGAGGCTTCAGGCTCGGAACGACGGACCCAGCAAGTCCAGGCGATACATCTAACTGGAAGGTGTGAATCCCGTATTAAACCGCATGCGGCAAGCTCGCACGCATTTTCTACAAATACTTTTCGCAAAAAAAGAAACTTGAACCAACAATTCGAAGAGAACAATTCGAAGGGTAGGTGACCAAAAAGCTCAGGATCGGCACACCAAGGTAATCAAGCGCGAAATAGGCCAATGCTTCCCTTTCACGAACATCGGCAGCGACATAGCCGGCTTCCTGTGCCGAACCCTACACAACAATTGCAGGCATTGAGCCTGATGCTATCGGTGGGACCCCTCGGGTCCCACCGATCTGCGAGTGGATGTGGGCTATTTCCCGTCTTTATCTCCGTCGGCTTCTACCTTCGGGAAGCGGGTTTTGGCGGCTGGAGCAGCCTTTCCCTTCAGACCTTCCCAGAGGATCTTGTTGTAGAGGTCGGCTGGAACGCGGTCTTCTGACGAGAAGTCGAAGCCGCGGGTTTTCTTCGCCCAGTATTGCGCGTTATGAGTCGGCTTCAAGTTGGCACCGGAGGCGAACTCGACCTTCGTTGGGTCCAGTCCCAGTGTTGTCGACTTCAGAAGCGTCGATGCGACGGCATTGAAGGTCCACGAGCCCGACGACGTGATGTCGAAGACATCCGCCATCGGCCGGGCAAAGTAAGTGTTCAAGTTGATGTGCTCCGTGCCGAAGATGTCCTCGACAGTGCGGAGCAGGTTGGTCTGACTGTAGCGGGAGCTCACGACTGCGTGCTGCTTCACGTAGGGGCCAACGAAGTAGGTTGTGGCGCGATGGGAATCGACGTGGTCCGCTCCGTCCTGGCAATCATCTTCGATGATGATGATCAGGGTGTCGCTCGCGTACGGGCTGTGAGCCACCGCTTGAACCAGCAGGCCGACCGCGTAGTCGTTGTCCGCCTGTTGGATTTCCGGGGTGTTGACTCCACCTAGCGCCGAGGCGAAACTACCCGTGTGGTCGTGGCTTAGCCCACGGATCATCTCAAACGACGGCAGATTGCCGTTTGCAACGAATTGCTGGAACTCACGGTTCCATTCATTGAAGCGCCAAACATCCGGGTAGGCCTGATCGTAAGCGCGGAAGTACGGATCATAGAATCCGTTCTGATAGAGCAGTTGATTGGCCGTCGTTGTCTGGATGATGCCGGCGGCGAAAGGATCGGTGACAGGGTTTGCGATTGTTCCGATACTGCCCGGGGTGTTGGCCATCCAGCCGTAGTTACGAACAGTTCCGCCGGCGTTCAACACCGCGTTGAAGATGTACCCCTGCTGATAACCTGTCGGGCCGTCGGTTGCGGCATGGTCACCGTCACCAGCCAAAATGTTGGCGGTGCCGCCCTTAAGCGACGAAGTAGCGTTGCTATAGGGCGTAGTTACGCCGGTTGGGTCAAAGAAAATGTCGCGCGCGGCCGTGCTATTCAGGTTGGCCGGAATGTTCCGGTTCTGGCCTTCCCCTTCATACGAGAGGCCGCGGTTCACGCGCGCGTAGTTTTCCTGCTGCGTGATCGTCTCCGTATTGGTCACCCGGCCGCGCATGGACCAGGACCAGCCGTCCATCGATCCGTCGCCAGGGTCCATGAAGTTGTCCAGGGTCACGAAGTTCTGCGCCATCCGATGGAAGCTGGGTGTGACGGCTTGGCCGAAGAGAGTCAGCGAAGGATCGCCATTGGAACCATTGCCTAGATCACCGAGAATCTGATCGAATGTGCGGTTTTCCTTCACGACGTAGATAACGTGCTTGATTTTCGAATGAAGGAAGTCCATTACTCCGGAATCCGATTGGGATTGGGAGTTTTGGGAGCCTTGGGAGTTTTGGGAGTTTTGCGACCCGTATCCGTTGTTGGCTGCTACCAGTGACGTCAAATTCCAGAGTTCGTCACTCTGCGGAACCTGAGCGCTGACAAGCGATGCGTGCTCCAGCTGAAATTGATACTGGTTGTTCGCCCTCAGTTTAGCGGCCTCAGCGGCATTGCCGCCTGGATAAGTGATGATTTGGACCAGGGCCAGGTTGCCGAAGCCATAGCCGGGGTTGGGGCCTGTGTTGCTCTTGCCGTTGATGATATACATCCAGCTACCGTCGGCGCTGAATGCGACATCGGTCGGGTCATATGCGGTCGGGATAAGGCCGATCGTGCTGAAAGCCTGTGGGCCAGTTAGCGGTATCACTGCGATGGAGTTCGAACCCGCGTTAACCGCATAAAGCAATTTCTTGACGGGATTAACGACGACCGCGGTCGGCGCCGCGCCAGTTGTGTTCGCGGGAAAATTGAGATAGCCGGGACCGCGTGTGTCGATCTTGTGGGTCACCTTGTTGGTTGCGGTGTCAATGACTGCAACCTGGTCCTGATTATCCTGCGCAACATAAAGCGTTGAACCGTCCGCGCTCAACGTCATGCCGTTCGGATTGCCATCCGTTTGGATGCGGGCGACCAATGAGCCGGCGGTTGGGCTGGCAACGTTGACGACGACGACTTCACGATCTCGATCGGAGCCGACATAAGCGGTGGCGCCGTTCAACACGACCGAGTAGGGGAACGTGCCGCCTTTGGTGCCGTTCGGGGCGCCCGAAGTTGCATAGGGCCGTAGATCGTATTCATACCGTACTTTTCCAAGGGCTGTGTCAATCACGCTAATCGAATCGTTATAGTTGTTGGCGGCGACGATCGTTTTGCCGTCGGCTGAAATGGCAAGCCCCGCTACGTTGGGCTCGACGCCGAGACCGAGGCCGGTCCGATTGGTAGTGTTGGAGACACAGCCATTTGGAGCGTGGCCAAGGCTGATCGTGGCGCTTAGCACGAAACTGGTGCCGTTGCTGCTGTAGGCGTACACTGCATCGTCACAACCGCCCGATGCATACAGCGTCTGGCTGTTGGGCGCCCAGACCAGACCAACGTGCGCATTGAGCTGCTGGATTACTTGCTTCAGGACAGGGTTGCTCTTATTCGCACCTGCAACGTCGTACAGAAAGAGGAACTGCGTTGAAGCCGCTTTGTCGACCACACCGGTAGAGTCGTACAGCGAGTTCATACCGGCTGTCAAGATCGCCAGGGTATTGCCATCCGGACTGACCACGGCCTTTACCGCCTCGCCCGCGACGAAGTTCGGATAATTTGTGAGGCCAGGATTCAATGGCTGCTGGGCCGCGTTAGCCAAGGCCATCGGTGTGATATACAGCCCTGGCGGCGTCGGTAATTTATTATCGCCATTTTGACCTTGCTGACCTTGCTGATCTTGCGCGTTTGCGAGACCCGCAAAGACCAGAATGGTCGAAGCGAGAACAATCGCCCTGTGCAATTCGTCGAACCTGAACATTCTCATGTTGCAACTCCTCCTCGTTGCGAAATTTCCTCACGATCCAGCCGTGAGGCGAGGATCGGACCTTAGCATGCGGTCTGCTACAGTTCAGAGAAAGCCGCGTGAAATCTTGGGGAGTCTGTTGTGATCGCTCGCAATTCCGCGCGACATACTCGCGGAACTCGACTGCAGGAACCGCTGACGCGACGTCCGCCCTGGCACACAGTTGTCCGATTACGGCGTTACTCCGCAAATTAGGCCACTACTTGTTGGCCAGACCGCTCAATGCAAGCGCGTTGTGGGTACTGACCCGACGGACGAGCTGATAAATTCCGAGCTCCCCGTCATACAGGATTTGTTGCGTTTCAGTCCCTGTAGCGGTGTAGTATGAGACCCATCCTGGGGATCACGTCGGAGCGCCAACAGGAGCCTCGAAATGGCCGGATTGGGATCCGTGCAGGTGTCGCTGGGGGCTAGCGCTCCAAGTTCTGGCTCTGCCGTTCCCGCCACGACGGTTGCTTCGCGGCACTCGACCCTCGTCCGGGTCACTCACTGGATCATCACTCTGTGTTTTTTTGCCCTGCTCGTCACCGGAGCTGAAATTCTGATCTCTCACCCTCGCTTCTATTGGGGCGAAACCGGCAACGTATTGACGACCCCGTTGTTTCAACTGCCGATCCCTTCCTCGAGGGCATTGGTGCCGACCGGCTACGGGTACGTGCTGCCTGACCAGAACGGCTGGAGCCGGTATCTGCACTTTCAAGCTGCCTGGATTGCGGTATTGACTGGCTTACTGTATGGAATCTCCAGCTTCTTTACAGGGCATTTCCGGAAAAACTTGCTCCCGGGTAAGGCCGATCTTTCGTGGCGGACATTCTCGAGTTCAATCGCTAAACATTTGCGCTTCGAGCGGCCGGGTGAAGCAGAAGCCTGGTCGTATAACGTGCTCCAGCGGCTCACCTACTTGTTCGTGATCTTCGTCCTGTTCCCATTGGTAATTTGGACGGGCTTGGCGATGTCGCCCGGCTTCGTTTCCGCGGTTCCGTCGGCCGTCACGGTGTTTGGCGGCCAGCAATCCGCGCGCACCATTCACTTCTTCGTCTCCCTCGCTCTCGTGCTTTTCCTGTTTGTCCACGTCGTGATGGTTTGTGTTGCCGGATTCAGGAGCCGCATGCGAGCGATGATCACGGGCAGGGCCGGTACAGATACGGAGCGCACATGAAAGATATCTCACGCCGCAAACTGATCATCCGTGGACTCGCGGCCACGGCGGGCGTATCGGGCCTGGGCGTAGCTGCGCGCATTGCGCAAAGGTATGGCTTGATCCCTCCCGATCACGGCGGGATCTATGGGTTCGGGGAAACGCTGACCTATGCTTCCCAGCGGCTGCTGACGAGGCACTCGTTAGCCCGTGAGTTCTCTCGGAGCCAGATTTCGAAGCGGCCGCTCGCGAACGAAATGCCGCCCTTAAATGAAGCCTTCAAGCGGCTTCAGGCCGGAGGATTCGCTGACTGGCGCCTCTCCATCGACGGCATGGTCGACCGGCCCGCCTCGTTTTCGCTTGCCAAGCTTAAGAGCTACCCGTCTCGCAGCCAGATCACTATGGTGCAGTGCGAAGAGGGCTGGTCGTACATAGCCGAATGGATCGGCGTGCCTCTCTCCCACGTCCTGGATGTCGTTGGGACCCACCCACAAGCCAGATACGTTGTCTACTTCTCGATCGATCCCGACTGGTGGGAAAGCATGGATATGGCCGATGCATTGCATCCCCAGACTTTTCTCACCTATGGCATGGATGGCGCTGAACTTCCCGTGGGCAACGGCGGGCCGCTTCGCATGCGGCTCCCGCGCCAGCTCGGCTACAAGAGCGTGAAATTCATCACCCACCTGACTGTAACCGACAGTTTGAAAAAGTTCGGCAAGGGTCTGGGCTCTGCGTCTCCCGAAGGCGGCTATGCCTGGTACGCCGGCATCTGACAGGCTCGTTTCACGCGAGTGGCGCATCTCCGTCGCGACTGCAGGATAACTCCCGGGTTGTGGGCAACTCGGAAGCGATCTGTGGATCCGACTCGCAAATCGTCAGTACTTAGAATTGCTTCAGTCCAGGGTTCACTCCGTAGCCGAGGTGCCCTGCTAAAACGTGCAGCATCCATGGTTGCGATCACTTCACGCGGCAATTTTGCTCGTTACGGGCGGCAACCGATTGGCTCGGCGGAACTTTCCTCCGTGAACGGTGTTTGGGTAGCCTAGACGCGAAGCCATACTGGTTATGATACCCAGCCCCTGCCAACTGCTACGCGCCGCTTGGCACTCGGAGTACACCTAATTCTTGAATTAGGGGTCTTTAGGAGAGAAGACCATGAAAAAGCTAATTGCATCGTTGGGACTTGCGGCGTTCGTATTTGCCTTCGCGCCTGCTGCCTCGGCCAGGGCGCAAGACGACGACCACGGTAAACACAAGGGCTGGTATAAGCACGGCGATGACGATGATGATGACAACTACCGCCACGACAACGGCAAGCACAAAGGCTGGTACAAGCATCACGGTCGTGGCGACTACGACGATTGGGATTATGATGGCGAGCGCATTCGCCCCGGCTACTACTATCCGCGCGGCCGTTACCCGTACATTCGGCACGTCATTGTCGTCCGCGGCTTCGATCCGCGCACGCGGCACATCATTCTCTACGACCAATCCAATTGGGTCGTCGCGCCCTACGACGTTCCTCGCTGTCGCGACTGGGAATGGGATCGCGACCGCGTCTATGTCTATGATGACGACCTGCATCCTGGCTGGTATGTTCTGTTCAATTCGCGCCTCGGCCGCTCCATTCACGTCGAGTTCTTCGGCATGTAGCCGTGCGCACACAAGTCTATGCAAAAAGAGAGGGGCACAATGCCATGTGCCCCTCTTTCATTTTCGGCAACTGGCAAGAAAATGCGCGGCCCGCTAACCGCGTCGCACATTTCTCCGGATCGTTGCCGCAGTATCGCCACGGCACTAACATTAAGAATCGCTGGGTCACTTAGCGAGTCGTCGGCAAGCCGGAAGTAATTCGGTAACTTCCGGTTGAGCTGGCACCGTTAATCGGGAGTTGAGGAGAAACAGTGGAGTACTAAGCTTTAGACCCATGCCGCAGGATTTTTTTCTCAGGCATGGAGGGCATCCAGCGGTGTTACGGGTGTTCATCCCGCTAGTCGCCCTAAGTATTTGGTATTGCTTTCGCTCCGCTCACACAGGGTTGGCATCCCTCGTCGCTCACAAGGCTGAGTTCCCATTACTCCAAGCTGTGGTGAAGCGACACAGCGCGCTCTAAAGCTCGTCTTACGAAACTGTATGTAAATAAAGGGGTTGCTTGGAAGCGGATTTGGACCGTCCCTTGCCCTAGTATCAGAACGATGTGCTTCTCTTCAGCAGGCGCGGGAGTAGGAGGAACGGACATGCAGACAACGCACATTGCCGGCGAAACGCAAGAGAGTCTCTGGGATTTGCCGTCGACTGATCTTTGGCAGCGGGACCGTCTGAGCCTCTGCGAGCTGGTCGTAACTGCTCCTCCGGGCCTCGCCCTTCCAAAGGATAAGACCATCGCCATCTCGGTAATCGGAGGTCCCTCTAAGGGTCTAACGCGCCGGCTGGTTAAGCCACACATCAGCATTGGCCGTTCGGGTGGCTGCGCGGATATCCAAGTTGACGACCAAGAGGTATCCGACTTGCACTGCGCCGTAGGGGTGAAGGGCAACATCATTCGCCTGTGCGATTTGGATTCGCATACCGGCACCTACGTCGAAAAACAGCGCGTGTCCGCCGCTCCGCTGGATCATTTTTCTGAGTTTCGTATCGGGTCATCAGTGCTCTTGCTCACTGTTCTTGCTACTCAAGCCGTAGCCAGCGTCGACAACCGCGATCAGTTCGAGGCTGGAGGAGAATAAGGACTTAAGCTATGCCATCGCAACCCAGAATTCCCGATTTTCCACTCGCGCGCCGTCGCAGCCAGCGCGTTGTCATGCAGATCCCCATTCGCGTACGCGGAGACGACGTCGGTGGACGTGCGTTTGATGAAGAAACGGAAACTCTGGCTATCAACGCCCACGGCGCGTTCATTCTCCTGCAAGGACGCGTCAGCAGGGGCGCTCAGATTACGCTGAAGCATAATCGTACGGGCGAAGAACAGGAGTGCCGCGTCCTGCATGTCGGCCCTGTGCGCGGCGATAAAGCAGAAATCGGCCTGGAGTTCTCCTCGCCGCGAGCGCATTTCTGGCACGTGTACTTTCCTCCGGAAGACTGGACTCCGAAATGTCTTGAAGCCCGCAAACCCGTTATCTCCGGCCACGAAAAAGAAAAAAGTAGCGCGCCTTCGGAGGGTCTACCCGAGAAAAGTTGATCCGGGTTCCCCCGGTTCACTGGGCTATAAGAGCTTTCAATCGATTTGACGGAGGTCCTCACAATGGATGAGCGGAGTACTGACCGACCAGCCATAAAAACGGAACAACGGAGGGGCAGCCGTTTTCCTGTCGTTGTTCCCGTAGGCGTGAAGTGGCAAGAACTTAGCGGCAAGACCGTCAAAGAAGCCGCCCAAGCGAAGGAGGTAAACGCTCAGGGTGGTCTGCTGGACATAAAAACTTATCCTGGCATCGGTCGCCAATTGGAGTTAACCAATCTCCTTTCGGGCGAAGCCGCCGAAGCGCGCATTGTTGCAATACGCCGTTCGAAGCAGGGCGCTTTCATGGGGGTCGCAGTCGAACTTCTGGTTCCCAACGAGGCTTTTTGGGGGGTGAATTTCCAACTCAAGAAGACCAGCGCCGAGCTTGTCAAGATCGAGCAGGCAATTAAATCCGGCAGCGTGGAGCCTAGCATACTGAGAGAGTTCCGAGACGCGGTGGATTACGTACGCAAAACCGCATGGGCCGTTCAGGAGTGGCAGGAGCGCCAACTGCAACAGCACGATCCACAGACCGTGCTCCCGTTGCTCATCATTGAGCGCATTCGCCGCGCCACCCAGCTCAACAAGGCAATAACGACGGACTTGGCCGCCCTCGGAGTAACCCGCGAAACCCCGGGAATTGACGAGTTCTTCCGAACCGTCGGGAGCCTGTACCAGCGCGTCGCGGATCTGTTCAGGGACCCCCATGCGGAAACTGGGAACTCTCCGCGGACCGGACGAATGCGGCGCGGCGGATGATGCAGGGAAACGGGATTCGCGACCACCAGGTGACGCAGGTGCGGGGGTTTGCGGACCAGAGGTTGCGGAAATCGGATGCGCCGCTGGATCCGTCGAACCGGCGGATTTCCCTGATTGTGCAATATCTGGAGAAAAGCCGACGCCGGAAGCCGCGGGCGGCGAAAAGGCGGAAGGCGAGAGCGGAGCGGCAGCCGAGGAAAAAGGCGGCAAAGAAGTGGGAAAGGCGGAAGGCGCAAAAAGCGGGGAAACGAGCGGGAAAAAGAAAGAGTGAGGCGGGCTTGTGAAGCGCTCCGAGCGGGCGAACTGCTTCTCTGCACCGGCATGCGCTGAAATTCGCGGAACATGGCAGGAACTATGATTCAACGCCGGCATCACGCACCTACGGTCTAACGCCATTCATCCAATAAACAGGAAACAAAAATAAGGGACTGGTGTGCGCGAAACTTCGCGTACGGCTCCGGGTTAGAACCGGGGATCGCCGATCGTGCGGCGGACGTGTCTTCAGTTTCATGCGGCGACGGTTGAGAGGTTTGAGCGACCGGGCGAGCGTACCCACCCAAACTGGACACTGGCTGGACCATTTGTGGCTCGCATAGTCCAGCTCAATCTAATCCAAGGAGCGGCGCGATTATGAACTACCGTGCAATTTGCATTGGGTTGCTGGCGTTTTTCCTGCTGGGGAGTGTTTCGACCCGCGCGCAGGGACGGTTTGAAATATCACCGTTTGTCGGTTTTGAAACCAGCGGTTCGTACCCGGTGAACCTCAGCTCCAACGGCACGATTACGAATCCAATCGACAGGTTGCGCGCGAATCAGGCCACGTCTTACGGAACATTTCTCGGGTACAACCTGACGGAGAATTTTCAGGCGGAATTCATGTGGGACCGCAACAATACATCGTACAGCGCGCGGCAGATCATCGATGGAACGTACTTCAAGGCTTACAACTCCGATATCGACCAGTACCAGTTCGGATTTCAGTACATGTTCCTGGACAGCACTCACCGGTTGCGGCCCTATGCCGCGGCGAGCGTGGGCTTCACGCACGATTCGAACGGCGGAGGGAATCCGAATCGCACGGAGTTCAGTTACAGTCTGGGCGGCGGGGTGAAATATTATTTGAGCCGGCACTTCGGGCTGCGGGGAGATATCCGGTATCTGCCGACGTACGGGAGCTCGTCGTACGGATTGTATTGCGACCCGTTTGGGTTTTGCTACAACGCGAAGGTGGCGAATTACCTGAACCGGGGAAATTTTGTGGGGGGATTGATTTTCCGATTTTAACAGGTCCGTGGAGGCTGGGTTTAGGTTGAGGTCCTTCGGGGCGCAAACTGCGCGCCCCTCAGGATGACAATTTTATTTTCGTTCCGGGTGACAGCTGAAATGGGCTCCGTAAAGAGCGCGAATTACGGATGGGAAGTTTCGGGGATTGGCGGCATGACAAAGAGTTTTTCGTCGATGGGTACGTTTTCTTGGACGCTGGTGACGCGGATGGTGAAGCTGCCGCTGGTGCGGGTAAGCGTCCACTGGTAGGGAATTTTGAGGCCGCTGGCGTCGCGATAGTCGGCGTAGTCGACCTGAAGCGGATTGCGCCCTAGCGGCGTCTCGGTGTAGCGGATCAGACGCAAGAGCAGGCCAGTTTGCTGGTCGAAGAACAGGCGCAGAGGCGAAGTGGAGGCGCCTTTTGCAGTGACTAGAAGAGTGGCGTGGCCGCCAATGGTTTCGCCCGGATGCACCTTGAACTCCTGGTAGAGTTCGCGGATCTGAACGGGAAAATATATTTGCGCGTCAATGCGGGCGGACTGCCGCTCGCTGGCGTTCATCGGGTGGACGCCGCGCGGCGTGGTGAGCCAGCCGGCCCGGCCGTTGAACGCGGTGACGCTTTCGCCGAAGGACGGGTGAGAGATGGAGAGGCGCTTCTCCGGCGCTTCGGAATAGATTTCGATCGGATATTGCTGCCCCGCCGCGTCAACAGTTCCCTTCTGAACGCGCGTTTTGATTTTGTGCAGGGCATCAGCGCCACCGACCGCGGCGAGGTATTTGTCGAGAATCTGGTCGGCGGTGGGCTGGCTTTCCTGGGCGCTGATTTCGTGGTGTTCGTGTTCGGGCATTTTTCCGGCGCTGACGGTGAGGATGGGAGTGCCGACGGGATGCGGCGAGCCGCGATGGCAGGTGTAGCAGGTGACTTCGATTTCGTTTTTGAAGTGGGACTTGTTGATCGCGAGTTCCATTTCGATCATTTTGCGCGCGGTCTGCTTTTCTTTTTTGTCGTCCTTGTCATTGGCGTGCTCGACGTGGCAGAACTCGCAGTCGACGCCGAGGGCGCCAGAGATGAATTGCATGGTGGGGATGAGCTGGTCGGCGGGGATGTCCTTGAGGATTTGAATATTTTTGAATTGCTGGGCGGCGGTTTTGGGGGCGGGTTGTTCCTGGGCGTGCGCGGCAAGAATAAAAGCTGCAAGACAATTAAAGGCGAAAATGAAAATTAGTTTGCTGACTGGCCGACGGGAAATAGGGGTCATCCTTGGGTCTCCTGTCATTTGTGCAGGAAATAATTGTGCCGGAATTTGGGGATTGTGCAAGGCGGTTTGCGGGAGGAGTTTTGGAGTGCGGGAGCTTTGCTCCCGCTTTTGCGATTTCAGAATGTAGACCAATTGGAATCGGTGGGCGACGGCTCATTGGGAAAAGCGGCAGCAGAGCTGCCCTTCGACATCCTCAGGGTAAACCGCACTCCAAACTGGCCGATCGGGAGATCGGCGTTCCCGGCGCGGCTAGGCGGAAATTTCGCCGCGCTTGGCCAGGGCGGTGATGCAGTCGGCGGCACGGTAGGCCAGCGCCTGGATGGTCATGGTGGGCTGGCCGCGGCCGGAGGTGACCAGGCTGCTGCCGTCACAGAGAAAAAGATTTTTTACGTCGTGGGTGCGGTGGTCGGCGTTGATCACGGAAGATCTCGGGTCGTTGCCCATGCGACAGGTGCCGAGCAGGTGCACGGCAAACTGCTGCTCCTGAATCGGGGCGTTCCATTTGGTTTTGGCGCCGGCCGCGTCGAGAATTTCGAGGGCGCGGTCCTTCATCCACTCCATCATCTTCAGGTCGTTCGGATGATCGCGGAAGGTCATGCGCAGCGCGGGAAGGCCCCAGGCGTCTTTCACGTCGGGATCGAGAGAAAAACTGTTGGATTCGACGGGAAGCGAAGTGCCGTGGCAGAAGATTTCGAGCGTTCGCGTGAAATTGTGCGCGAGGGTTTTCTTGAAATCGGCGCCCCATTTCGGCGTTCCGGGGGGAAGCCCGTTTAACACAAAGCTGACAGGCGTGAAATCGAAGCGAGCGTCCAATCCGCCTCCGCCGTAGAGGCCAAGCTTGGGATCGAGTTCGTAGAAATCGTGCATGATGCGGCTGACGGCGGGGCCCTTGTAGTCGTTGAGCGGTTCATCGAAAACGCCGAACGCGAGGGCGCTGCTGTTGGGCATGAGATTTTTGCCGACATAGCCGCTGGAATTCGCGAGGCCCGCGGGAAATTGATTGGACGCGGAGAGCAGCAGAAGGCGCGGCGTTTCGGCGCCGTTGGCGGAAAGTATGACGGCTTTCGCTCTTTGTAGTTGGG
>Ga0210403_10002552_pt1 | contig 16380 bp, 13 predicted proteins | sample IncBWC19MmetaG_FD_150863 | JGI IMG/M metagenome (GOLD analysis project Ga0210403, IMG submission 150863) | Forest soil microbial communities from Barre Woods Harvard Forest LTER site, Petersham, Massachusetts, United States - Inc-BW-C-19-M | ecosystem: Environmental > Terrestrial > Soil >... | reverse complement strand
TGAACGGAGCGCTTGGGTCGCGGGAAACCTCGCCGGCGAGGCTGGGTATGGCGGCGCTGGCAAGAGCCGCGGCGACGACGGCAGTTGCGGCGGCGATCGATCTTAGGGTCATGGCAGTCTCCTCAGGTTGCGGTTGATTACAGGCCGATCTGGCCCTGCGGATAAAATGCGGTCAGCCACGCCACGATCAGCGTGTCGTATTGGAAGTAGGAGAGAACTGCGAAGGCGATCACCACGACGCCGAAGCCCTGCTGCAGTCTTGGGGAAATCCGCGCGATGCTGCGGACGCGGGTGGTGACGGCCTGGCCGCCATAGGCAATCGCCAGCATCGGGATCGCGGCCCCGATCGCGTAGACCACCAACAGCGCGCCGGCCCAGCCGGTGTCCCTGGATGTCGCGACCACGGTAAGGATCGAACCCAGCACTGGGCCGGCGCAGGGCGTCCAGACCAGACCGAGCGTGGTGCCGAGAACAAAGCCGCCGATGTTGCCGCGGGCCGATGCGGCATGGGCCGCGGCGCCGCCCGCGAGGCCATTGAGCCTGATCGTCAGCCATTCGAATGGCGCCGGCCAAACCATCAGCAGCCCGAACCCGAGCAGCAGGACGGCCGCGACGGTGCGCAACGCATTGGGGTCAAAGCCCAAAAAGTCGGTAATCGCGCTGAGTAACAAAGCCGCTGCGGAAAACGAGATGACGAACCCGAGCGCAATCATCGCCGGGCGCAATTTGCCGGTCTGGCCGACCGAAGCGCCGAGCAGGATCGGGAGCATCGGCAGCGTGCAGGGCGCAGCCACCGTGACGATGCCGGCGAGCAGGGCAAGAACGAGATTGAGCATCAGGTGATTCCATTGAACTCAAGGGCCTTGCGGCCGCACGTGAACGTCAATGGTCCTTCGGGATGCCCGGCCGCGGCGTTACTCAGCAGGCGTCACGTGTTCGTGAGATGCCTGCGCGCTGGCTCCCAAATACAGAGCGACCCGGAAGGGGGGCATCCCGTCCGGGTCGTTGGAGGTAATTGGGAGGTTAAGAAGATCAGTGGTCAGAAGATCGGTCGGTCAGAAAGGCGCGTTCAGCGGATCACGCAGACCTCGCTGGGATTCTTGCTGCTGCAATCGATCACCTGCTGGTGCACTAGCATCGACCCCTGGTCGCGCTGGCCGCGGGGAGCGGTGTTCTGGGCCGACAGCGAGGCCAGCGTGCAGATCGCGCCGAGCGGAATGATGAAGAAGCGGAAGGACGGTTTGGTCATTTTCTCACTCCCCTGCGGCGTTGGTGTTCGACTTGGTGTGTGTTTTAAGGATTTAACGGGTCAGTTTTTCCGCGTGATGTCGTCGGTTGTTTCATTTGTTTCGCGGGCTGCGCCTGCCAGCGCCCTCATTCGCGGTCAAATCAGGCGCAACCCATTGAATTCGTTGAAATTACCTCAGGCCGCGAGAGTGTCGACGCCGGCCCCCTTGAGCAGTTCGGCGAGCTGCTTGCGGGCATAGAACATCCGGGTCTTCACCGTGCTCTGCGGGATGCCGATGATCGCGCCGACCTCCTCCACCGACTTCTCATGGTAGTAGACGAGGTTGATGATCTCGCGATGCGCCGGCGACAATTTCGCGACGCAGGCACGCAAAATCGCGCTGGTATTGCTGCGATCGAGCGAGGCTTCCGGCGTGTCGGCCTGGTCGGCGATCTCGAGCACGTCTTCCTGTTCGATGTCCTCGTGACGGCGCTGGCGCAGCGCGGTGAGCGCCTTGAAGCGGGCGATCGACAACAGCCAGGTGGAAACCTGGGAACGGCCCTCGAACTGCTTGGCGGTGCGCCACACGTCGAGGAAAACCTGGCTGGTGAGGTCTTCCGCCATGGTGGTGTCGCGCATGATGCGAAGCACGAAGCGATAGACCCGCACATTATGTCGCGAATAGAGGATGTGCATTGCGGTCCGGCCGCCATCGGCAATGCTCTCCAGCAGCATTTCATCCGAGGTCGCCTGGGCAGCGATGATGCCTTGGCGGGCTGCGGCGTTGATGGCGACGACGTTCTGCATGACTGGCTCCCACTGACCGCTGCGTTGCGGCGCTTCGTTGGAGCAAATTGTTAATGAGCCAACGTTTCGGGACGTCTGCACGCCAAGCGGAAAATGGTTTCGTGGACGAAAGAATTGTTTCGTCCCGTGGCCAGCGACGAAACAATTCGGCACCAAAGGCCAGCAATTTGAATGAGATGGGTTTTGGGGTGATTCGGCCCTCGAGCCTGGCGAAATCGCCATTTGGCAGGGAACCGTGGCTTGATTCGCGCGTTTTGGTGATCCGGCCGGCCCGGCCGTGCTTACTTGAAGTTCACTTGGGTTCTTTCGCTCCCGCACAGGTCGCAAAACAGAACTCGCGGCCCGGATGGTCGGCCCGGAACGCTTCGACAAATCCGCCCTGCCGCTGGGTCACAAAGACGGTCTTTCCGTCAGTGCCGCCGAAGGCGAGGTTGGTCGGCTCTTTGGCCTTGAGCGCGATCTCCCGCTTCAGTTTTCCGGCCGGCGTCAGCACGGCGATGGTGCCCTTCAATATCCGCGCGACATAGAGATCGCCTGACGTGTCGGTGCGCAGGCCGTCGATGTCGAAATCGGCGAACCGCGTCATCAGCCGCGGCGAGAGCAGCCTTGTGCCGTCGATCCGGTACGACCAGATCTCGCGCGTATCGGACTCGCCAACATAAAGTGTCTTGCCATCGGGACTGAGATCGATGCCGTTGGTCGTGCTCATCTTCCGCGTCGCGGTCATCTTCTCGCCGACGATCGTGCCATCGGCCGATTTGGCTATGCGCCAGACCTGTCCGTCGCGGTGTTTCCAATGGGGATCGCTGGCGTAGATCGTGCCGTCGGCCGCGATGGTCATATCGTTGGGCTGATTGAAGTCGTCGGAATGGAAGTAGGTGTTGACGTCTTTTCCGTCCGGACTGACCAGGAAGATGTTGTGCTGCTTGTAGTCGGCGACGAACATCCGCCCCTGGCGATCGAAGCGTATCGCATTGCCGACGCTCCCCTGCGGCAGCACCGCGAACAGTTCCGATCGCGACGCGCCCGCAGCCAGTTTTCCGATCGTGCCGGGCTTGCCGAAATTGACGACGTACAGATTTCCCTGCGGGTCGACGGCCGGCCCTTCGATGCCGAAGGTGTATTCACCCGCGGGCGTAATCTGCATGCTTTGGAAGGGCGCTTCCTGCGCGGTCGCGGTGGACGCAATGAGAACTGCTGCGACAAGCTCACAGAGGAACGAGATTGGTCTCTTCGATATAATAGCCGTTCGCATCCGTGCACTTGCCATTCAGATAGAGGTCGGCCGGACGGTAGAGGCGGCTGAAGCTCGGTTTTTCTTTCGGGTGTCTGTCGACGACAACCACGAGCATGTTGACGGGAATTGCGCCGCATTCGTGTCCCGCGCGATCGCGGAACTCGCGGTCGATCCGCCCCGATCGGATGCGCATTCGTTGCCCCGGAACCATCTTGTCGACGAAGAGGTCTAGCGCCGCGAGGAGCGGCTTGTATCCGGCCTCGTGCGCCATCAGGTCGCGGCCGTCGGGCGGGTCGGGCGGCATGATCCGCTCGGAGCCGATGCCGTTGAGGCGCGCATGCAGCCGGCCGGATCTTGAATCGCCGGGAAACAGCCATCCGTCCTGGGACAACAGGAAGCGCAGCAGCGTTTCGTCCTTCTGCTTCGCGGCAAGCTCCGGCTTCAAGCCGAAGCCCGAATGGCAGTTTTGACAGTGCTTTTCGACGAGGCTGGTGCGGATCGTCGTCAGCCGCTGGCTCTGCGACGGGTCGCTCTGGACGAACTTGACGAGTTCGTCGATCGCCTGTTGCGATCTGACGTCGCATGGCAGCGGGTCCGGCGCCTGCGCCGCCGCGCTGTCGATGCGGATGACGGTCTTGTTGTGGTCCTCCACCAGCCAGATCGCGCCGTCGGGAGCCACCGTCATGCCGACGGGTGAGCCCTGCGGCCGGATGCCGTTCACCTTGTGCCATTCGGTGACGAGCTCGGCGAATGGCGCCGCCGCGACCTCGGCTTTCTCGGTCTGCAACGCCCGGCTCGGCTCGGCGGCGCAGCTGACGTGGTAGCGGACCGGCGGCGGACTGATCTTCGGAAAGCCCTTGTCGTCGACGTCGTAGAAGATGATGCGGCTGCCGGTCGGACGGTAGCCGTGCAGCCCGGCCACCAGCTTGCCCTGCAGCTCCGCGAACTTGCCGCCGCCATAATAGAACATGGCCAGCGGCGCCGCGTGCGGCGGCAGCAGCGAAAGCGGAGCGCGATAGAGTGCCGTGCCGGCGCAGAAATTCCGGTAGCGGGGATTGCTGACGAGATACGACTTGAATTCCGGGCTTGGGGTAGAGAGGTCATAGCAATAGGGCCAGCCGTAATGCTTGCCCTTTTCGATCGAGTTGAGTTCCTCGTTCGGCTCCAGGGGATCGAGCAGGTCACGGCCATTTTCGCCCTGCAGGAATGCAAAACCGTCGGCGGGAAAGTTGGGATGCACCGCCAGCGCCATCGAGTTGCGCAGTCCGCGCGCATAGATTTCACGGGCAGGGTTGGGATCATCAGGCTTCAGCGCGGGAAAGATTCCGCCCGGCGGCGGGGTGAATGCCCAGATGGCGGCGAACGGCGCAGCGCCTTCCCCCGCGACGCAGGGTTTGGAGACCGGTTTGAGGCAGCTATCGGTGGGCGCGCCGACATTGACGAAGATGCGCCCGGTCTTGTCGAACACGAATGCCTTGAGCGGATGAACGCTCTCCTCGACCACGCTTCCGTCCGAAAGCGTGACTTTCCGGCCGGGCAGTTTCTGGACGACGGTCTCGACGGTGCTCTTCGGATTTGACGCCAGCGGATCGAACCGGAAGATCGTCTCCGACGTGGAGGCGTAAACCTTGCCGTCGGGCCCGGTCTGGAGTCCAAACGGGAAGTCCAGTCTGCCGATCAGGACGGAAATCCGTTTGCCTTGCGCGGCGTCGGGGTCGAGCAGCAGGAGCCGTCCCTGGCCCGGATTCCAGCCGCCCATATCCGCGACCACGAACTGGCGATGTCCCGGAATCGGCACGATCGATCGCGGAAAGATCAGGCCGTCCTCCTCGCTGGCGACGAGGCCTGCGCAGTAGCCGTCTCGCATGCCGATGCGCAGTTTCGGATAGGCATTCGGCACCTCCCCGCAGCGCTGGTCGCTCAGCGCGTATCCGCTTTTGAGCATGGTCTGGGCAATCGCCTGCGGCGCAGCTTCAGCCAACAGCAACGAACCCAGCAATGATCCGAAGACCAAAGCGGGATTTCTCGACAACGAACCCACAAAACCCCCGCGACACGATTTGTCACATGCTAGCCTGAGCAACGTATAGCATGCATCCGAAGTTTATCGCCTCGATCAGGGAAGCCTTGTCATGAAGAATTCAATTCCGGGGGTAGCGGCGGCTGTTGTTCTGCTCGCAGCCTTCGGCCCATCGGCCGTATCTGCGGCACCGGCGACCATCACGGGGCCGACGGCGCTCGCCGTGGCCGCCGTGGTCGCCCAATATTCGCCAGTACTGAACCCCGGCGAACGGAAAATCATTGCCGGCCTGTTCGACGGCAATACCAGGATGAGCTATCCCATCAGGACATTGTCGGTCGGCGCCGATACCGTGATGTGCCGGGTCAGCAACGTCGCCATCGCCGACCGCAGCTGCGAGATCGTCTTCAAGAAGGGCAAGCGGTCGCTGAAGGGGCGCGCGGCCAATGAAGTCTTTGCGACGCTCTCTTTGGCGGGCGTCGCCGCCGAAGGGGCGGCGGGCTCGATGATCGAAAACGTCTCGAAACTGAGCTGCACGCTCGATCTCGGCAAGATCAGGCAAAACGACGGCAGCGGCGCCGACTGCTCCTGGGAGAGCGGGAAATAGCTGACGGCCTTCTTAACCTCGCTCCGCTTGCGGGGAGAGCATAGGCCGCCTTTGGCGGCCGTTCTTGTAGAAGAACGCCGAAGTGAAACTTCGGCTATCGCGAAGCGCCGGGTGAGAGGGACTCACCGCGCGCTTTATCCATGTTCGGAAATTGCGGATGCAGCCCCTCACCCCAACCCTCTCCCCGCAAGGGCGGGGCGAGGGAGCTTACGGCTCGCTCGAGTCAGCCGCTCACGCCTTTTCGCCGGCCGGCGAGAACAGATAGCCGCCGCCGCGGATGGTGCGGATCACCGCGGGCTTGGTCGGATCGATCTCGATCTTGCGCCGGATCCGCATGATCCGCAGATCGACCGCGCGGTCGAAGGCTTCGGCGTCGCGGGCGTTGGCGAGCTCCAACAGGCGCTCGCGCGACAGCACCCGCTTCGGATTGGCCGCGAATACCTTGAGCAGGCTGAATTCGGACGCGGTCAGGGGATGCTCGTTGCCTTCGTCGTCGCGCAGCGCCTGCGCCTCGAGATCGAGCCATTTGGTGCCGAACCGCACCAACTGGTCCTTTGCCGCCTTGGCGCCGGCTGTTTCTGGCGCTGCCGCGGCCGCCCTGGCCGGCGCGCTCCGCCGCAGCACCGAGCGGATCCGCGCCATCAATTCGCGCAATTCGCAGGGTTTTGCGATGTAATCGTCGGCGCCGAGTTCGAGACCGACCACGCGGTCGATCGGGCTTGCGGTCGCCGTCAGCATGATGACCGGCACGTTGATCCGGCTTTTCAGGTCGCGGATGATGGAAAGCCCGTCTTCCTCCGGCATGTTCAGGTCGAGCACCACCAGGTCAGGGACGGAGGTCTCGATCGCCCCGCGCAGGCTCTTGCCGCCGTCGCACAGCGTCACGGTGAAGCCGTGCATCTTCAGGTAATCGCCGACCATCTCGCGGGCCGGCGCCTCGTCGTCGACAATGACAATGTGCTGGGTCTGGGTCATGACATCTCTGTTGCGGGCAAGGTCACCGTGAAGGTCGCGCCCTGTCCGGGCCCTGGACTGTTGGCGTTCACCTGCCCGCCATGCATGTCGATGATGCGCTTGACGATCGACAGGCCGAGCCCGGTCGAACTCTCGCCGGCGGTGGGTTTGGCGGAAAGCCGCTGGAAGCGGCCGAACAGTCGGCCGAGATCTTCAGGGCTCAGGCCGGCGCCTTCGTCGGCGACGCGGATGATGGTGTTGTTGCCCTCATGCGTCACCACTACCGAGATCTTGCCGCCGATCGGGCTGTATTTGATGGCGTTGCTGATCAGATTGTCGATCGCCTCCCGCATCCGGTCGGCATCGCACATGGTGACGAAATTCGGCGGCGCCGATACCGCGATGGCCTGCTGCTTGTTCGCGGCCAGAGGCTGATTGGCGTCCGCGACCTCGCTGACCAGGCCCGCGATATCGACCGGCTCGCGGCGGATCGAGATGTCGAAGGCGTCCGCCATCGCGTCCGAAATCAGATGGTCGACCATCGAAGTCAGGCGCTTGGTGGCGTCGCGGATGTGCTCGACCTGGGCGGTGACGCTCTCCTTGGAAGCGGACGCCGTGATCAGTTCCACCAGCATTTCGGTGCGGCCGAGGATCACCCCGAGCGGATTCTTCAGGTCGTGGGCGACGGTGCCCAGAATCTCGTTCTTGAAGCCGTTGGCGCGCTGCAGCCGCAGCCACTGCGACGACAGCCGGCGGTTGGCCTGCATCAGCGCGCGGGTGCGCTGCGCGACGCGGTCCTCGAGCTGGGTGTTGGCCTCCTGCAGCTGCTGATAGAGGATCACATTGTCGAACGCGATCGAAAGCCGGCTGCCGAAAATCTCGACCAGCGACCGATCCGTGTCCGACAGCTGGCGCTCGGCCTGCAGCAGCACGACGACTTCGCGCCCGCTGCCGGTGCACAGATAGAGTACGCTGCGGTGATCGGAGAATTCGTTCTTGCGGCGCTGGAATGCCGCTTCGACCATCTGGCGCAGGTCCGGATCGAGCGATCTCGAGCTGGTCGTTCCGATGAAGCGGCTGTAGCAGCCGCTTCCGGCAAGCACCGAAAAATCCGAACCAGAGCTGCTGCCGTCGTCGCGCAGCACCAGGATGCCGGCGCAATCGACATTGAGCAGCGAGGCGAGCTGGGTCAGCACACCCTCGGCGAGCCGCTGCATCGATTTGAAATCGTACAGGGTCGAGGCGGCGTCGATGATGATTTCCAGCCCGCGCCTGGTCTGCACCATGCGCTCGAGCTGCTGATAGCTGCGCAATGCGGCGGTCAGCGAGGTGAACAGCTTGTCGGCCGTCAGCTCTGTCTTTGCCTTGTAGTCGTTGATGTCGTACTGGACGATGACGCGGCGCTCCGGCGCCTGGCCTGGCTGGCCCGTACGCAGGATGATGCGGACGGTCTCGTTACGCAGTTCGTTGCGGATGTATTCGACGAGATCGAGGCCGGCGGCATCGGTTTCCATGATGACGTCGAGCAGCACGGCCGCGATATCGGAATGCGCGCGCATCAGCGTCCGTCCCTCGGCCGCCGAATAGGCCGACAGGATTTCGAGCGTCTGGCCATGCAGGCTGTAATCGCTCAGCGCAAAGCGGGTGCCTTCGTGCACGGCCGGATCGTCGTCGATGACGGCGACCTTCCATTTGCGCGCGGTCGAGGCCTCCGGCGCGGTACCGGTATCGTCGATCAGGTGGAGGACATCGTCCTGTTCGGCCATTGCGGGGTCCCGTCGCTTGCCTGGTCTGCGGTTTCCGAGCCGCCCTTGGCGGTCCTTGGCATGATAATGCGAAATGTGGTGCCTTGTCCCAGCCTTGAATCCAGCATCATCCGGCCGCCGAGCTGCTGAGTGACAAGATTATAGACGATATGCAAGCCCAGGCCGGTGCCGCCCTCGTTGCGGCGCGTGGTAAAGAACGGGTCGAACGCCTGCCGCTGCACGTCCGGCGTCATGCCAGCGCCGTTGTCCGCAAAGATGATCTCGACATCGTCCGCGCCGCGCGGCCGCGCCGAAATCGAGATGGCGCCGGCGCGCCCGTCGGCGAAAGCGTGATTGGCGGCATTGAGGAACAGATTGGTCAGGATCTGGCCATAGGAGCCGGGGTAACCGTCGATCAACAGCCCCTCGGGCACATCGACCGAAAGCGTGATCGGCGACCGCTTCAGCACCGGCTTGAGGCTGGCGATGATCTGGTCGGTCGCCTCGCTCAGGCTGAACTGGCGGCGCTCCGCATGCGAGCGGTCGACCGCGACCTGCTTGAAGGACTGGATCAGCTCGCCGGCGCGATGCAAATTCGCCACCAGTTGCGCCGCTGCATCGCGCGAAGTCTTGACGAATTCCTCGAGCTGGGAGCGGCGCAGCGGCGAACCCGACCGCAGTTCGGCCTCGAACATTTCGGCGCGGCGCGAGAAGCTCGACGCCACCGTCAGGCTGATGCCGATCGGGTTGTTCACTTCATGGGCGACGCCGGCAACCAGGCCACCGAGCGCCGCCAGCCGTTCGGCGTCGATCAGGTTCTGCTGGGCGGTGTTGAGCTCGAGCAGCGCGCCTTCTGCCCTCTCCTTGGAAGTGCGCAACTCGTCTTCGGTCTTGCGCTTGGCGATGGCGTTCTCGCGGAACACTTCCACCGCGCGCGCCATCGCGCCGACCTCGTCCCTGGCCGTCGTGCCCTGCACCTCGCGGTCGTAATCGCCCGAGGCGATGGCGCGCATCGCCGTCATGATCTGCTGCAGCGGCAGGCGGATGGAGAGCGCGATCAGCACGCCGGCGGTGATGATGATGCCGAGAAAGATCACGGCGATCGACAACACCCTGCGGGAGATGTCGGCGAGCGTGCGATCGAACGTCTCCTGCGCCTTCTGCTCGCGCCGTCGCATCTTGACCGACAAATCGTCGATGGCGCCGATGGCTTCGGCCTGGCTGGCGTCGATGGTGTTGCGCAGCAGCTCGGTCCGGTTGGTGAGCTGCTCGGTCAATTTCGCAAAGCCTTCCCGGAACGCCACCGTCCGCGCCTTCAGCCGGCTCAGCGCCATCCGCTGCAGATCGTTGTCGGCGAGGTCGGCCATCACGGGGATGGTCTTCTCGATGGTGTCGATATTGCGCCGCGCCTCCTCGGCGGAAGCGGTGGCCAGCGAAAGATAATAGGCGTTGGCGGCAACCAGCATGCCGGTGAAGGCTTCGCGGGATTTTCCAAGCGACGGCCAGATCTGGGCATCGCGGTGGCCGGTCGCACCCTCGATGATGGAGTAGAGCCCGGCCATGTCGCGCGCCGGGGTCAGAACCTCCTGCTCGTAGGTTTTCGAAATGGTTGCCTGCAGCCCGCGCAGCTCGCCGAAACCGTTGAGAAAGCGTTCGGTAACGCGCTCGAGCTCCTCCACCGATCCCGACAGCATCGGATCGGTCGAGGCGCGCGTGGTCAGGGTGCCGAGCACCGCTTCGCGCAGCAAAAGGATCTCGGCGAACAGTTCCGGGCTCGGCTGATTGATGTAGCGATGGATCAGGTTCTGCAGCCGGCTGGTTTCGCTCTCCAGCACCGCCAGGATCTTGTCGGATTCGCGCACCTGCCGCACGTCGTCCCAGGCCGAGCCGAGCACCTGGGCGCCGTTCCAGATCATGGCGGCCAGCACCACCACGACCGCCGAGTTCAGCGCGGCGATCGACAGGATGCGCCAGCGGATCGGTACCGCGCGGAGCAACCCGACGATGCCGGAACGGCCCCGCGCGGCGAGACTCGCCGGACGGTCCGTTGTCTGGTCCTGATGGGTGACTTCCAAACCTGTTCACTCCACCGCGCGATGGATAGCGGCATCGCCGAATATCTTGCGATCCTTCATCGACAGGCCCTGCCGGTTCTTCTGCGACATCACCAGAACTTCCGGGCTCATCGCGGGTTCGGTGGAGGCATCGTAACCGGCATTTTTATAACGGTCCGTTGTCACGAAGGAGGGCCGGTCGTTCTCCGCGCCGAGCGCCCTTTCCTCGTCGGGCGGGCGCGAATGAGGCACGCGGAGCTGCGATCTTTTGCCGCTGATCCGCGCGATCAGGCGGCCCGTATAACGCGGCGCCTGACCGGTCGGACGATCCTCGCTCCGGGTATCGGCGGCGCGGCTATACACAGGCACTATCCCCTTATGAGGAGGTCGGCGAAGCGACGAAAAGGTTCAACGTTTTCTTGGCAGTTGCCGGCTGGATCCGGCTATTGTGCCAGCGCCGCCGCCGCCGTCAATTGTGCGCTGCGGCCTGGCGTTCGCCGATTGAAAGCGGCGGTGCGGGGTTCTAAGAGGACAGCTGACGCGCGGACCGGCATTTTCGCTTCCTGCGGATCGGGATGGGTTTGGCTGTGAAATCGGCTCTGAAATTCCTGCAGCTGGCCGTCGCGGCCGCCGTGCTCGCCTCGGCGTCTCCCGCCTGCGCGGTCACCGACATCATGTGGTGGCATGCGATGTCGGGCGAGCTCAGGCGGCAGCTGGAAAATCTTGCCTCCGATTTCAACGCGTCGCAATCCGACTATCGGATCGTGCCGAGCTACAAGGGAAACTATACCGAGACCGTGACGGCGGCGATCTTCGCGTTTCGTTCGCGCAGCCAGCCCGCCATCGTCCAGGTCAACGAAATCGCGACCGCGACCATGATGGCGGCGAGGGGCGCGATCTATCCGGTGTTCGAGCTGATGGCCGACGAGAAGGAGGCGTTCTCGCCGCAGGACTATCTTCCGGCCGTCACCGGCTATTATGCCGACGCTGCCGGCAACGTGCTGTCCTTCCCGTTCAACGCATCAACGCCGATCCTGTACTACAACAAGAAGATGTTCCGCAGCGCCGGGCTCGATCCCGAAACCGCGCCGAAGACCTGGCCCGAACTCGGCGCGGCGGCAAAGCGGCTGCGGGCGTCGGGCGTTCCTTGCGGGTTCACCACCTCGTGGCCCTCCTGGATCAATGTCGAGAACTTTTCCGCCTATCACAATCTGCCGCTTTCGACCGAGGCCAACGGCTTCAATGGACTGAATGCGGAGCTGACATTCAACAATCCGGTGGTGGTGCGGCACATCGCGCAGCTCGCGGAATGGCAGACCACGAAGGTGTTCGACTATAGCGGCCGGGCGACGACGGCGGAGCCGCGGTTTCAGAACGGCCAATGCGGAATCTTCATCGGCTCGTCGGGGACGCGGGCCGACATCCGCAAGAATTCCCTGTTCGAGGTCGGCTACGGCATGCTGCCATACTGGCCGGACGTTGCCGGTGCGCCGCAGAACACCATCATCGGCGGCGCGACCTTGTGGGTGCTGCGCAACCGGCCGCAAGCGGAGTACAAGGGTGTCGCCAAATTCTTCGCCTATTTGTCGAAACCGGAGGTCCAGGCCGCCTGGCACCAGAACACCGGCTATCTGCCGATTACCCGCGCCGCCTTCGACCTCACCCGCGCGCAAGGCTTTTACGACCGCAATCCCGGCACCGCGATCTCGATCGAGCAGATGACGCAGAAGCCGCCCACCGGGAATTCGCGGGGCTTGAGGCTCGGCTCGTTCGTGCTGATCCGCGATGCGATCGAAGATGAGCTGGAGCAGGCGTTTTCGGGCAAGAAGTCCGCGCAAACTGCAATGGACGCCGCGGTCGAGCGGGGCAACCGCCTGCTCCGCCAGTTCGAGCGCGCCAATCCGGACCGTTAGCTGCTACAACCGGCCCTCGCGTTCGCGACGCGGCTCCTCCAGACCGGCCCCATCATGCATTCATTGCCAAGCGTCAGGACCATCGAGGCATTCCACGCCTGGCGTGCCGATCCGTCGCAATGCCTGCCGGCGGCAATCGACATTGCGCGCGGCCATGGATTGCCGCATGCGGACCCGCAGCCGTTTGCAACCGGCACCAATCTCGTGGTCGCGCTCGACGAGCGGCTGATTCTGAAGGTCTTTCCGCCGCTGCTGCGCCATCAGTTCGTGTCGGAACGTGCCTCGCTGTCGCAGCTTCGCGGACGGCTGTCCGTGCCTATTCCGGAAATCGTGCTCGAAGGCGAGCGCGACCGGTGGCCCTATCTCGTCATCACGCGACTGCTGGGCGTCGTCGGCGCGCAAGCCTGGCCCACGTTGCCGGAAGACCAGAAGGAGCGCGTGCTCGGGCAAATCGGCGAGACGATCGCGGAAGTGCAGCGGGTGCCGGTTGGCGAATTGGCCGCTATCGAGCCGCGCTGGGCTGCGTTCATCGCAGGGCAAATCGATGGATGCCGCGCCCGGCACGAACGTCTCGGGCTGCCGCAAAAATATCTCGACGGGCTCGACGGCCTGCTTCGCGACGCGGCGGCACTTATTCCGATCGATGCGCCGCCGGTGATCCTGACCGGGGAATACGGTCCGGAGAATTTTCTGCTGAGCCGCGAAAACGGCATCTGGCGGTTAGCCGGGTTGATCGACTTCGGCGACGTGTTCACCGGATGGGGCGAATACGATCTGCTTGGGCCGAGCGTGTTCATGACGGCGGGAATGCCGCGCCGGGTCCAAAGCTTTTTCGCCGGGTTCGGATATTCGCGAGGCGACATCACGCCTGCGCTGACGCGACGGCTCGCTGCGCTGATGCTGTTGCACCGCTTCAGCGATCTGAACCGGCAAATCTGCATTGAGGGCTGGCAACAGAAAGCCGGCAACCTGTCCGAGCTGGAGCGATTGCTTTGGCCGATTTGAATGAGCCGCGGTTCTCCTCTATTGACGCCGCTCAAGAAAACAGCGCGTCAAATACCTGCACGCATTGTAGGCAAAGTCGCTTCTTTGTATGCAATTCCCTCCCTCGCCCCATCGTTCCCGCAATTCGATATTTGGAAGGGAAATCATGCGCTTAGGCCAGCGTAACGCTTCCATTAAGTTCTGGCACGAACCTTGCGAAAGCTTCTCCAAAGCCTGATCCCTCGTGTTTTGGAGCCAGCAGATGAAGCGCCGTGATTTCCTGAAATCCGTTACCGGCGCGGCCGCTGGCGCCATGGTGCCGGCACCGGCGATCTGGTCCGCAGCCAAAGCCGACGCCCGTTCCGAGACGCTTCTGATCGTCTCGGAAAGCGGTCCCAACAATCTCGACATTCACGGCGTCGGCACCAACGTGCCCGGCTATGAGGTGTCCTGGAATTGCTATGACCGGCTGATCAGCCACGAGATGAAGAGCGGCCCCGGCGGCGTGCCGTATTACGACCGCGACAAGTTCAAGCCCGAACTCGCCGAGGACATGAATGTCGGCGACATGTCGGTCACCTTCAAACTGAAGAAGAACGCGAAATTCCACGACGGCGCGCCGGTGACGGCGAAGGACGTCAAATGGTCGCTCGACCGCGCCGTCAGCGTCGGCGGCTTCCCCACCTTCCAGATGGGCGCGGGCTCGCTGACCAAGCCGGAACAATTCGTCGTCGTCGACGACAACACGGTGCGGATCGATTTCGCCAGGAAGGACCGCCTGACCATTCCCGATCTCGCGGTCATCGTGCCCTGCGTGATCAATTCCGAACTGGTGAAGAAGAACGCCAGCGAGAAGGATCCGTGGGGCCTCGAGTACACAAAACAACAAACCGCCGGCTCCGGTGCCTACAAGGTGACGAAATGGACCGCCGGCACCGAAGTCATCATGGAGCGCAATGACGAATGGGCCGGCGGCCCCTTGCCCAAGGTCAAGCGCGTGATCTGGCGCATGGTGCCGCAGGCCGGCAACCGTCGCGCGCTGCTGGAGCGCGGCGACGCCGACATCTCCTACGATCTGCCGAACAAGGATTTCGTCGAGCTGAAGGGCGACGGCAAGCTCAACATCGTGTCGGTGCCCTATTCCAACGGCATCCAGTACATCGGCATGAACGTCAAGAACCCGCCGTTCGACAACATCAAGGTGCGGCAGGCGGTCGCCTACGCGATTCCCTACCAGAAGATCATGGATGCCGTGCTTTTCGGTTTGGCAAAACCGATGTTCGGCGCCACCGCCGGCCAGGCGACCGAAGTGGCGTGGCCGCAGCCGACCAAATTCAACACCGACATCGACAAGGCCAAGACGCTGCTGGCGGAAGCCGGCTATCCCAACGGCTTCGAAACCACGCTGTCGTTCGATCTCGGCTTCGCCGGCGTCAACGAGCCGCTCTGCGTGCTGGTGCAGGAGAGCCTGGCGCAGATCGGCATCAAGACCACGATCAACAAGATTCCCGGCGCCAACTGGCGCACCGAGCTCAACAAGAAGGTGCTGCCGCTCTACACCAACGTGTTCTCCGGCTGGCTCGACTTTCCCGAATACTTCTTCATCTGGTGCTACGACGGCAAGAATTCGATCTTCAACACCATGAGCTACCAGTCCAAGGACATGGATGCACTGATTGCCGGCGCCGTGGACGCGGCTGCGACCGGCGACAAGCCGACCTACGACAAGGACGTGAAAGGCTTCGTCGATCTCGCCTTCACCGATATTCCGCGCATTCCGCTGTATCAGCCCTATGTCAACGTCGCGATGCAGAAGAACGTCTCGGGCTATCAATACTGGTTCCACCGACGCCTCGACTACCGCGCGCTGGCGAAGGGGTGAGTGGGCGAAGTGCGAGTAGCGAACAGCGAATGGCGAATAGGGAGTAGCGAACAGTGAAAGAGCGTAGCCGCCATCGTCCATTCGCCATTCGCCATTCGCTACTCGCAGGGGGCGCCTCATGCTGACCATGATCGGCAAGCGGCTGATGTTCGCGATCCCCTCCTTGGTCGGGGTGGTGATCGTCACCTTCCTGTTGACGCGCGCGTTGCCCGGCGATCCCGCGGCCTATTTCGCCGGCCCGGCCGCCAACAAGGAGGCGGTCGAGCAGATCCGCAAGAAACTTGGTCTCGACAAGCCGCTGATCGAGCAATTCTTCCGCTACACGGTCGATCTCTCGCATGGCGATTTCGGCACCTCGCTGACCACGGGCCAGCCGGTCGCGACCGAAATCCGCAACCGGCTGCCGGCCTCGGCAGAATTGACGCTGCTCGGCCTTCTGGTCTCGATCGTGATCGCCATTCCGCTCGGCATCCTCGCCGCCACCAGGCCGGGCTCCTGGATCGACCATCTCTGCCGGGTGACGACCACCGCAGGGGTATCGCTGCCGGTGTTCTTCACCGGGCTCGTGCTGGTCTATGTCTTCTATTTCAGGCTCGGCTGGTCGCCGGCGCCGTTGGGGCGGCTCGACGTGTTCTACAGCGCGCCGCCGGCGGTGACCGGCTTCTATTTGATCGACGCCCTGATCGCGCGCGATTTCGAGACCTTCCGTTCCGCGCTCAGCCAGTTGATCCTGCCGGCGTTGACGCTGGCGATCTTCTCGCTGGCGCCGATCGCGCGCATGACGCGGGCCTCGATGCTGGCGGTGCTGGCGTCGGATTTCGTGCGCACCGCGCGCGCCAGCGGCCTGTCACCAACGACCGTCATCGTCACCTACGCCTTCCGCAACGCCATGCTGCCGGTCATCACCACGCTCAGCATGGTGTTCTCGTTCCTGCTGGGAGCCAATGTG
>Ga0210403_10002550_pt1 | contig 16384 bp, 15 predicted proteins | sample IncBWC19MmetaG_FD_150863 | JGI IMG/M metagenome (GOLD analysis project Ga0210403, IMG submission 150863) | Forest soil microbial communities from Barre Woods Harvard Forest LTER site, Petersham, Massachusetts, United States - Inc-BW-C-19-M | ecosystem: Environmental > Terrestrial > Soil >... | reverse complement strand
CCGTCAACGCAGCGGCTCTTTTCGGGTCACTTGTACCCAGCGCCACAAAGGCAAGCGTGCTGGCATCTTTTTCCTTCTCCGCACGAGCAGCAAGTTCCTTCTGCGCCCGCACGTCAGAATTCGACTACTGAAATCCCTGCCAACTCGCCCTCACCATCCGCATCGCTTCACGGCCCGCCGGTAAAAACAGCAGCAAAACAGCAACTACCAGAGTTCCCGCCGTAAACATCCGTGAGCGTTTCGGAAGTATCGAAGGGCCCGTCGCGCCGCCGGGAAGGGAACCGCCTGCCGGAAGTTTCAGCCACGTCCAAGCCCCCGATAATACCGCGCGTGCGAAGAACATCATTCCTCCCAGCGACCACCGCACGGTTTCAAACGCGCTCGTTGCCTCATCAATCTCCGCGGCGAGAGCCAGCCCCCAGGGACGAGTCTCTTCCGGCCAATGCCGCAGAGCACAGTCGAGGAGCAATCGCGCCAACCGCGCCACCGTAGAACTAGTTGGGCTCGACACGCTCATACCTCGTTTCCGGCAGGTTTCCAAAAGTGCCCCTCCTGCGCCGCGCGAATTTCCTCTCGTGCCCACTCCCGCGCAGTTCCGCTGAGCCGGTAGAGATGCCGCGGCGGCCTACCGGGTGTCTTGGCTTCTTCCCACCGCGTTTCCAGCCAGTGCAATTTCTCAAGCCGCATAAGAATTGGATAGAGTGTTCCTGAGGGGATTCCCGTGCTTTGGCTCAGCGAATACCCGTGCTGCCATTGCCCCGCACGGCACAGCAGAGCATCTAGCACCGCCAGCGTTTGCTTTGAAAGTCGAATCCGCAGTCCCATAGTGTAACTCTACATAGATAGATATAATCAGTCAAGCTCCACTGCCACCCGGCTCAGGGAGATTTGATCCCTGATCGGATCGTTTGCCAGAAGGGTTTTCTGTACCCGGACGGTGACAAGTGGAAGGGCAGGTATCACGCGATCTACTTCGGGAAAGGGAGACACGCATGTGCACGGACAAAACCGGGATGCAGTTGGTCGACCGAGTTGGCGATCGTCGTTTCTAGGAGATCCAGGCGTGAAATTTCTTTGTGGAAAGCTGGCGATGGGCTCAAAGAAAGAAAAGAGAAGCAAAAAGAAAGAAAGGCCGGTGGGACTGTGGGCGGCCATAAGAGCTCCACGGATGACACCAATGCCTTGGAAGAACGATGCCTGAGGGATCACGTGTGAGTCGGTTTCTCGGCATCTGTTGGGAGTTCCACCACCGCTAATACAGTGCTCGCTTGCCCCCGAATGCCAGTGAGGGGCACTTGTTCGAGCAACACCTCCACGGGATAAGCTGGTATTGCTCTCTATGCGGATTGACCTGTCAAAAATCTCTGTGCCAGCCGCAGCGTGATGTGACCCTGGTCGCGAATTTCTGAGCGAATGCACTTGCCACGCGACTTGAGAGCAATTAGCTTTGAGAGGACAATGAGAGTCTATCGGACGACCTCCGTAGTCATGCTGGAACATGAACGCCAAAGTTATGTCCTGCCCGAGACGAACCTTGACATGCTCCTTGCCCGTGAAGATCTACATGAATACCTGCTGCAAATAACCGCTAGCCTGCCAACCGTCGCTGAAATTCCTGCGGATCAGCCACTTCTCCCTCCCATTGGCAAACAAGAAGTTTGGGCTGCGGGCGTGACGTACTTTCGGAGCCGGGCGGCTCGCATGGAAGAATCGAAAACAGCGGGTGGCGGCAATTTTTACGACCGCGTCTATCATGCCGAACGTCCCGAACTCTTCTTCAAGGCAACTGCTAGCCGCGTCGTCGGACATGGAGGCAAAGTCGCGATTCGCTCCGATGCAAAGTGGTCGGTTCCGGAGCCCGAACTCGCGCTTCTGTGCAGCCCGACTGGGAGGATCACCGGATACACGATCGGAAACGATATGAGCTCGCGGGACATCGAGGGCGAAAACCCCTTGTATCTTCCGCAAGCCAAGGTTTACAACCGAAGTTGCGCGTTGGGCCCATGTATTCTCGTCAGGGAACAACCATTGAACAGTTCCACCAGCATTGAGCTTGAGATTTTTCGGGAAAACATTTGCGTGTTCTGTGGCGCCACCAGTCTCAACAGCATGAAACGCGACCCGAGGACCCTGGTCGAGTATCTGTTTCGCGACAACGTCTTCCCATCTGGCTGTTTTTTGCTCACCGGCACTGGCATCGTGCCGCCGGACGCGTTCACATTGCAACCTTCCGATGAGATCCGCATTTCCATAGACGAAATCGGCAGATTAACCAACTTCGTAGGTTGATCGCAAAAAGCAGAACGGAATCGACGGTCGTCTGACAACTCAACGAATTTCACAATACTGCGATGTGGGCCGGGATCCAATTCGAGGGCCTACTGGTAACGCGCGAATCAGGCTGTATGGGACATTCCGCTAACCGGTTGTTTGCGAGTACCCCGTCTTGGGACTTGACCGGATTCAGGTCGCCGGCCTGGTCCAAGGGCAAGACCAGTCAATTGGCCAGTCGGGCTTCGATCTGTCTTAAGCAGCCCCGTCCGCAATCTCGACGGAAGGGCCAGCGCGAGCATTCGCGGATACGAAAACGGTCAAGGACAGGAAATCCCTCTGTTCTGTTAGCTCCGGCAGCCACCTCAACGATTGTAGGTTGCTTCGTCTCCGGGCAGGTCACCAGTCTCGATCCAAGGCCTCGCGAGAGACGACTAATGCCCCGGATTCCAAAGTAAAGTGCCGCAAACAAGATTAGCAATACGGCCGTTCCCCCTACCATGTGAGCCTCCTCTATCACGCCGACGCATTGAAACACCCATTTCCCACTAATTAATAATGATCCGAATTCCTTGCAGCTGATTCTGTGAGCCACATCACACGGGTTGTGATCCCCGAACATCCGCATTCCTTGCTTGAGTTCGAAAGTGCTGTACGGTCTCGCCGACTCTGTGGGAGGAAGACCCTCTAGGAACACTCTACAGGAGCCTTCGCGACGAGGACACTGTTCTGACGGGCAGGTCATGGCGAAAGAGCACGTATGGCCGAAAACTAGGACTTTGGGGATGCGGTCATGTGTTTCCACCTAGGAATTTCCCACTTTCCGGGAGCTATGAGCGGTCTTCCCCAAAGAGCAGCCACAATCGGGAGGGAAAACGTAAATTCAAAAAGAACCTGCGCCTGGCTAATGCCAATTCTTTTGCGCCGTTGCGCCACTAGAGCTGGGCGAAGAACGCGAGAACACACTGTGCAATGCGGACTTGTGTGGAGTCGAGGTGTGGTGCGGTGGTTTAGGTGGAGCCTATTAATTGCCGACCCTTTCGTCTGTCGGTTCCTCCTCTCCACGCATTGATTTTCAGCAGCTTTCCCGGTCGCACTCCGGCTACTCGACCAGGAATTGACCGAGACACGCTCTCCCGTTCGTAAGTGTAAACGGGTGTTGTCGACAGTTCCTTGCGCAGGCGTCGAGTCAGCAAGATACTGACGTAATGAAAACATTGAGACGGAGTATCCCAATATCCGCCGCAATAGTTGTCATTGTGGGCGTGAGTTGGCTTGGTCTAAGGTATTTCCGGAGTCAAAGTGATTGCAAGAAACTCAGCGCAGCGTTTGCGCGGCAAATCGAAAACATTAAGGCGGATGCGCACGAGCGACTGAGAGTCGGCACAAAGAAGGCTGACGTTGCTCAGTTCTTTGCAGATCATAGCATTCCGTTCACCATCTCCGAGTCTGAGGCGAGGGGAACCCTTCTGACTTCTGGATGCGCACCGTTTGGCTGTGGCTCAGATGCGGCTCTAATCGGAGTAAGCGTGAAGCTCGATCCGGCGGGTGCCGTGACGGAAGAGCCGACCGTAATTGACGTGTACACGGACTGCCTGTAAAGCCGGGTCGTGCAAGCCTCCCCCCGTCACGTCGATAATTCGCTTGATATAATGCACTTCATCGAGCAATTCAGAGGCGATTGGCCGCCGGGGTGTTTCTTCCACCAGGATAATCGGCCCTTTCCTCGAACCACCACGCAGGCCGGCGGTTTCTTGTCCGGCAATCAGTTGAATTTCTCAGATCCCTCCCTGGCTTTCACTCCTTCTGGGATAGACCAAACGGGATGTCACTCTAGGGTGCACGGAACCAGTAATTCTATTACCCGGGCGACACTTTCCTTTCGCCCTCATCCGAGACTTCTGCATTACGTTCAATGAGGGTTGCACAATTCATAGAGGCCCACAACCATATGATGAAGACGTGCGACATAAGAAAAAAGGGCCGGCAACCAAGTTAATGTGGCCTGCCGGCCTCCGTTTGCGATTCTACCGTGCTGGCTCTAGTCCAGATCCAATCTGGCGGGAGCCCCAACAGAACGCATCTCACTGGGATAGAGGATGCGTTTCTCGCCTGGGTAGGGTTTAGAGAACTTCGTGTTTACATACCAGATCGCATGGTTGAGCAGGTTCGGGTCAGCGACATCCGGCTTCTGATCAGGTCCTTTCGGGAAGTACCGCGCGACTTCGATCTGCCAGGCCTTTTGCAGTTTGTTGGTGGCCGCGGCGTTTAGGGTGTCGAGCGGAATCTGATTGGGAATAAAAATATATGGGGTCAGATCCGGAGTGTCCGTAAAGGCGTCCGCCATAGGTCGAGCCAGTTTGTCGTGCTGGTTCATCGGAGAAAGGCCGAGAAGTTCCTCGATCGTGCGGACCATGCTGATTTGCGTGTAGTAGGTGTGATTCACCTGACGCCGGCGAACGTAAGGGCTGACAATATACGCCAAGGAGCGGTGACCATCCACGTGATCGGCGCCGGCCTGGGGATCGTCTTCCACTATGAGGATGGCCGTGTTTTTCCAGTATGGACTGTGGCTGACTGCGTCCACCAGGCGGCCGACGGCAAGGTCGTTATCGGCAACCTGCGATGCAGGAGTAGGATCCCCCGTGGAGCCGCCGCTGGTGTGATCGGTGCACAAGGTCATCACGACCAGGTCCGGCAGGTTCTGATTTGCGACGTATTGTTGGAAGTCTTGGAAGAAGACATCCAGGCGGTACTGATCAGGGATTCCCGTGTTGAAGATAGGAAAGGCCGGATTGATATTCTGTGCCACGGAGGGAACATCGGCAACGGCATGGAACGTGCCAACTGGCGCATGCAAGGACCCGGTCTTTTTGCCTTCGAGAATCAGAGAATCGTTATACCAGTCCGTCCAAGTTCCGAACGGCTGGCCGGCTGGGCCAACGAATCTTGGGGCGTATTCTCCGTACATGCGTACTGTTAGGCCGTGTGCCAACGCATCCGTCCAGAGGAAGCCGGTGGGGGCATAGACCATGCTGTCGCCACCATTGTAGGGGTAGCTGCGATTGAAGTCGGTGAACGCCTTTTCGATGTAATCCGGCGCAATGGCCTGATCCGTCCACTGATGTCCGTCCGCGGATAGCACGCCTGAATCATAGAAGTTGTCGAACAGACCGAATTGTTCGGCGAGGGCGTGGTGGTTCGGAGAAACTTGCGCTCCGAACTGCACAAGTGAGGGATCGCCATTGCCGAGCGGCTCATCGCCGAGAACCTGATCGTAAGTGCGGTTCTCCTTGATGACGTAGATCACGTGCTGAATCGGGTGGCCCTCACCGAAAACCAATGGCCGGTCACCACCCTCGGATTCCCCTCCTCCATTCCAGCCATTGTTGGCGGTCACTCGGCGATTGTAGGTTTCGAAGTCTTCGTCCTTAGGCAGCGGAACGATCGAAACGCTGCCGATAAAGGTGTGGGTGTTCTTGCCGCTGGGTGTGCCCTCGTCGGGTACGTTTGATCCGACTGCGGTTCCTTTCGTATTGGTCACAATCAGACGCTCAGGCAGTTTGCTGCCCGTGCCGGACTGTTGCGCGGTCTGTGCCGATGCCACGGCCACGTAGGAGGGATACCAAGCGGTAGGGACGAAGCCTTCGAAAACCAGCTCGTGGCTGTGGTCCCAACGATACAAGGCGACGGCGTTGTTGGCGCCCAGGCTCACTGCCAACTCGTTACGCGAAGTAAAGGCCAGGCCGTTCGGAGAGCTGCCGAGGGGAGCATCTTCGAAGGGCTTGATGTGCAGAGTATTGACGACTGCATTTTTGGAGGGATCGATCACGGAAACCGAATCGCTGTTGCTATTGGCGACGTAGATGTGGCCGTTCGCGGCGAGGATGGCCGTGGGCTGTAGGCCGACGGGGATGTTCTTCACAACGGCATTTGTTTCTAAGTCGATGACACTCACCGTCCCGGTGATGGAAAAAGCAGATTGCGGATCGGCGACAATCGGAGTACCGGCGGAAAGGTCGGTATACTCCCCGGCTTCGGCGGGACGTCCACCCTGGTTCGTGACGTATGCATGAGTGCCCACCACAACGATACTCTTGGGGGCGTTCTGCACGGGAATAGTGCCAGTCAACTGGTTGGTGGTTAGGTCGATGACGCCGACGGAATTGATCATGTTTAGAACGACGTAGAGCGTTTTGCCGTCGGCGGAAAGTGCCAGACCGCCGTTGTTGGTGGCGCCCAGGGTGGAAGGAAGCAGGATGCTCGTGTGCAGAGAAAGCGTACCGTCGCTGGCGACATTGGCGACAATAACGTGGCCGTTGTCCTGTGAAAAGTACAGTTGTGTGCCGTCTTTGGAGTAAAGCACACCGTCGTAGGAGCCATTGATCGACCCAGGATTAAACTCCTGCTTAACTGCCCCGGTAGTTAAGTCGACTATGACGATGGGCAAGGTGGGCAAGGTATAGCCTCCCCCTTCGACCAACACTGCGGCAGTTTTCTGATTCGGTCTCACAGCAACGGCCACTGGCCGTCCGTTGAAATTAACTTGAGTTCCTGCGGGAGTGACAACTTGATTTGTGGGAGTTACAAAACTTCCATCGGGCTGGGGTCCCACTTGGTATGTGGGATGCTCCTGTGCGGCAGCAGACAACGGGATAAGAAGCGCTGCAAGTAAGAAAAAAGCAGTCAATCTTGCATGGGACATGCGGCCTCCTTGGGAGGAAGCGAACGTAGACTCCGCGACCTTAGTCGGGGTCCTAGGGCTTCCTTGCACGGAAACGCTAACAGCACAGCATGAACAAGGAGTTAGAGAAGACCGACGGAGCGTTAAATTATTTGTGAAAATTGTGACCGAGGGCGAATTTATCGCCGCTCTCATAGGTTAAAGTTAATCAAGAGGTTTGAGACCGGGTAAACTTGTGACGTCAGCTGATCCGTTAAACAGGCGGTGCCGTATCTGTGCCCGACAAAAAACAGGTAAGTCCCGATTAGGTTGCGTTCTTCTCGTCCGAAGTGGGTTACTTCCGGTTTCCGTAACCCGACCAGAATCGGTCACCGGCGTCACTGAAGTTTGCAACTTCGCAGAACGGGACTTCTGGCTCGCTTGCACTCCGGCTTTTCGACCCGTAGGCCGCTTTGGGTTCAGCGTGCCGCAGCCTTCTCCGGTGGATCTTGCCGGCCTGCTCTCCAAAATTTCACAAACTCCTTATCGCAATGACTGGATCCACTTTCGTTGCCCTCCGCGCTGGAATATAGCAAGCCGCCAAGGCCACAGCGGCCAGCAGCAACGTAATGAACAGAAATGTAAGCGGATCCGTTGCGCTGACACCATAGAGCATGCTAGCCACCACACCCGACAATCCGATCGCACAGACTAGTCCGAAGACCAGCCCTATAACAGTGATTATCACTCCCTGCTTCAACACCATCTTCCACACGTCGCTGGCCCGCGCCCCAAGCGCCATACGGATGCCGATCTCGTGCGTGCGCTGGCCCACGGAATAGGCCATCACTCCATAAATCCCGATGGCCGCAAGAATCATGGCGAGCAACGCGAAGCTCCCGGCCACCACTGCTCCCGCGTGTAATGGGAATAGCGCAAGCCGCATGTGTTCCTTCAGCGTCTTTGCATCATAGATCGGCAATTGGGGATCGAGTGTTTGCACTTCGCCCCTCACACTGGATATTTCCGCTCTTGGATCGACGCTCGTCCGTATCACCAGGGCCGCTGACGTCGCATAATTCTGCGTGAGCGGATAGTAGACCACTAGCGCCGGAATTTCTCCCAGGCTCTGGTACTTGCCGTTCTTTGCAACTCCTACCACCTCAAGCAGGTCTGTGTTCCCGGAGTGCAGACGCTTGCCGATCGCATTCTGGCTCGGCCAAAATCGCTCCGCGAGCGTTTCGTTGACGATGACCACTCCTGGCGATTTCGCGGTATCGCTCCCGGCAAAATCCCGTCCACCAACAATCGGAATTCCCATCGCCGCAAAGTAATCGGGGCTCACGCTCTCATAGATGGCAGACGGCATCTCTTCAGCGCGTGGTTCCGCTTGTCCCTCGGGATATACGCCCGTCGTGCTCACATCCAGCGCCAGCGGCAATCTTGCTATCCACCCAGCCGATTTCACTCCAGGCAATGCTCGAACGTGCTCGGCCAACTGCTGATAGAAATTCTCCCCACTCTTCTCATCGTAGCCTTGAAGCCCCAGGTCCACCGACATGGTTACGGCATTGTTCGGATCGAACCCCGGGCCAAGGACCTCCGTGTGTTCCAGGCTTCGCACCGTTAATCCCGCCGTGATCAGCAAAACGAACGACAGGGCAACCTGCATCACCACCAACACGCCCCGCAACCACGCTCGTCGTCGCCCGCCAGAAGTGTCCTCTTTCAGCGCGTGGACAACATCGGAACGGCTCGCCTGCAGCGCCGGCACGAGTCCGAAGCCGATTCCCGTGACCACCGCCAGCGATACCACGAAACTCACGACCCGCCAATCCATCCGCAGATCCAGGGTCAACGCAAAATCCGTCCGAGGAAGCGACGCCCGTGCCACCAGGATCAGCGCCTGTCCAATCGCAAGTCCGAGCGCCGCGCCCATCACAGAAAGCATCACGCTCTCTATCAACAACTGCAATGCAAGCCGTGCGCGCGTCGCCCCTATGGCCATCCGCACCGCAATCTCTTTCCGCCGCTGCGTGGCGCGCGCCAAAAGCAAGCTTGCGAGATTCGTACACGCAATCAGCAGCACCAGCAGTACCGTTAACATCAGCGCGCCACTAAACGCGATCACCGCGCTCCGCAGATTCGGATCAACCAATCCCGGCGGAGTCAATCGGAGCGTCATTCCTTCGTCCGTTTTTGGGTACTCCTGCCCCAGTTGCCGGGCCACGGTGCTCAATTGCGCCTTTGCCTGCTCCGCATTTGTGCCATGCTTCAGCCGACCGAACGGAAGCCACTGGCCGTTACCGCGGCCTTCCAGCCCGCTCCCTGTTTCGATCCACTCCTGCATCATGCTCGGCACCCAGAACTCGGGTGTGAATATGCTCTCCGTCCCCGTAAATCCGGGCGGTGCCACGCCAATCGCTGTAAAGCTGTGACCATTAATCTGAATAGGGCTGCCCACAATTCCGGGCTCGCCGCCAAAGCGCCGCTGCCAGCACCCATAACTCAGTACCGCCACCGCATGCGAATTCGGAGTGCGATCCTCGTCGGCCGTAAACGTTCGCCCCAAAAACGCCTGCACGCCCAGCACGTCAAAGTAATTCCCGGAAACGAGATAGCCCCAAACACGCTCGTTGCTCCCGTTGTGGCTCAAGCTCATGGGATCGAATCGATACACTGCCATACCGGACAAAGCTGCATTCCGATCCCTGATGTCTTTGTAATTGGGGTAGGACATCGACTGCGAGTACGAGGCGTCTTTTTCTTTTCCCTGGTGAATCGCGAAAACCTGTTCCGGATGGCTAATCGGCAACGGCCGCAGCAGAATCGTGCTGATCAAACTGAAAATAAGGGCGTTGCCTCCAATCCCCAGTCCCAGCGAGAGCAGCGCGACAAATGTGAATCCAGGGCTTCTCCGCACCTGCCGAATTCCGAAACGCACGTCCTGCCAGAGAATTTCCATGATTCCTCCGCCCCGCACGTCCCAGCTCACATCCTTGATATATCCCGCATTTCCAAAATGTTGCTCCGCGCTTCGCTGCGCCTCCTCCGGCGTCATTCCGCGCCGGATGTTCTCTTCCGTCCGCAAATCAATGTGAAACTGCCACTCTTCCGCGATCTCGCCATGCACTTCCTGGCCATGCCGTAGAGCGCGCAATCGCATCCTGAGTTTCGCAAGCCATCCCATGCTCTTCTCCTTCAGACTGTCCGCAGCACCTTACCCACGGCCATCGACAGGTGCGACCATTTGGCCTCTTCCACGCTGAGTTGCTTGCGGCCCGCGCGCGTCAGTTTGTAATAGCGCGCCCGCCGATTGTTCTCCGATACTCCCCACTCGCTTTTGATCCATCCGCGTTGCTCAATGCGATAGAGCGCCGGGTACAGCGTGCCCTCTTCCACCTTGAGCATGTCTTCGGCAAGCTGCCCGATGCGTTGTCCAACTCCGTACCCGTGCATCTGGCCCAAAGAGAGTGCCTTCAGCACCAACATGTCGAGCGTTCCCTGCGGCAGTTCCGGTTTTTGCTTACCCATATCACGCTCTCCTATTTGCTTCTAGTGGAGTGATCATGCGCCACTCTCCCTAGAAGGTCAAGGGGAATGTTTCCCGATTTCGGTGCGGATGCTGTGCGCCCTAAGTCGGCCGCCGTGGTCCAACGATTCATGGTTCTTACAGTTAGCTGCCGCCCAATCGCAGCGGACCATCTGCGTCAACTGGCGATGCCCTTCACTCGAAATCGATCGCCGATAGCACGCCGTACCGATCACAGCCGAAGCCCTCATGGATCGCTATCTCACGCGCTACGCATGGATAATAAATTCCACTATCGCTCTACAGCGATTGACGAACGTTGGCGATTTTATAGAGTTGCGGTTTCCGAGAGTGATGGCTCTCGATAAAACGACCGTTACCTGCAGTTTCGAGGAACTTGTCGTTTGGCGGCTCAAGCACAATTCGTAAATCCCCCCTGCAATAGTCGCCCGAACGCGCCCGTAGCGGACACCCTCGTCTACGTTTCAGTTTTCGCACCGGGGCAGTCCACGTATTCGACCGTAATACGTGGAAAATAGTCGGGAGTCGAGACATTCTAGAGTTTGGTGGCTCGGCGGTGCATTTGGCGCGGGGTATGTTATTTGCCCAGAAAGCCAACACTGTCCATGCACTCCATCCCGAAACCGGGCAGACGATCTGGTCATTTTGCCCCTATGGCGACTCTGGCGAATCGATTTGTTCGTCCTTTACAGTCTATGGGGATAGCGTGTTCATCGGTGATAGGCGCGGCTATTTATAATGCCTAGATTCTCGAAGCGAAAGGACTCGCTGGAGGCAATTTACCAGCAGGCGAAGAATTGCGATTTGAACTCGACTCCTCTTGTGGCCCCCGGCGCAAATCGCGCTCGAACTCAACCCATGACATTTCTAGTCGAACCGTTTATTCTCTTTTCTTCATGCACCGCCGCAATTTCCTCCAACTCTCCCTAAGCACATTCGCAGCCTCGATCCTTCCCTCCTCAACGCGCGCCGCCGAACTGCCCAAGCTTCGCGACCTGGCCCTGTCCAAAGGCCTCTTCTTCGGCACCGCCGTGTCCGACTCCCAATTACAGCGCCCCGCCTTCACTCCTCTGCTCCTCGACCAATGCTCCATACTCGTGGCCGAAAACCAAATGAAATGGCGCGTCACGCATCCTGAACAAGGCCGTTTCGATTTCACCCAAGCCGATTTCTTCATGGACTTCGCCGAATCCAACCACTTGCACGCCCGCGGGCACAATCTCTGCTGGCACGAACACAATCCTCCTTGGCTCGACTCCGCCATCACCCAGCAAAACGCCGTCTCCCTCCTCACCACGCACATCCAAACCATCGTCGGGCGCTACAAAGGCCGCATCCATTCCTGGGACGTTCTCAACGAGGCCATCGACCCCACGCACAAAAACCAATACGGCCTCCGCAATTCCCTCTGGCTGGAAAACATTGGCGAAGACTATATCGAGCTCGCCTTCCGAATCGCCGCCGAAATCGACCCCTCCGCCATCCTTACCTACAACGACTACGACATCGAAACCGACTCTCCCAGCCAGCAAGCCAAACGCGAAGCCGTCCTCGGAATGCTGCGCCGCCTCACCAAAAAGGGCGTCCCCATCCAGGCCCTCGGCGTGCAATCTCACCTGCGCACCAACGAAGGCACGCCCACCTGGAGCGGCCTCAATAAATTCTTAAGGGAAATTGAAAGGCTCAACATGCAAGTCTTCATCACCGAACTCGACGTCGACGATTCGTTCATGGCCGCCGACATCCCCGAACGAGATCGCCAAATCGCTGAACTTTACCGCTTCTACGTCGAAAACATCCTGACCCACAATTCCGTAAAAGCTATCCTAACCTGGTGCCTCTCCGACCGTGACTCCTGGCTGCAAAACTTCCGCCCTCGCAAAGACGGCCTGGCTCAACGGCCTCTTCCCTTCGACGCCGAACTTAATCCCAAACCCGCGTTCTTCACCCTCCGCGACGGCATCGCATCCAAAGGTTTGAGCCATCATCGTTGAGGCACCAAGCTGTCGAGTCACCTCAAGCGCGAGGCACGACTCTCCGTGCTCTCCGTGTTAAAATTTCCATCAATCGTAATCCATACCCGGCTATTGGCTGGAATGAGTTTTTCAAGCACGCGAGCCAGAACCTTGCTCTAAACGGAGCGTTGCATGCCGTGGAATTCCTCGAAGGCGCGTCCCACCGCACTTCTACTCTTCGCAGCGATCGTTGCAAGCGTCGCCGGCTGTGGTAGGACCGTCTCCCCCAGCGAATTCCCCGGCACTTGGACGATAAGTCGCAACTCGCAACAGCTATTCCCGGCGGATTTCGACGTCACCTCCGCCACTCTCGTTTTCAAAAGTGACGGAACCTTCAGCGCCTCCGGCTTGCCTCAGGAGGTCGTTTTCATCCACGCCACCGGTAGCGACGCCGTAGCACGCTTCAACGGCTCGGGCAGGTGGGTGTTACTCGAGCGACTCGGCTTCAGCGACGCCACAGGGTTCATGCTCGAATTCCAGGCCATCCAGGGCCTGGGCAAGTACAAGCTGCCCTTTTCAACGATGCTTTTTTCTGTCAGTAAAACTGAGGGCATCGTGAAAATCTACTATTTTCACGACGATCCCGACCTCGGCAGGAGAGTAGAGTTCGAGAAACAGAAGTGAGCGGTATTCGATCTTTCTAAAGCACTTCAAGGTGTGTTGGAAGGCGTACAGCTTGGCGCGTGGTGTGTCAATCTGTAAATCGCAAATTCCCGAAGAATATTCGCCGCAGCAGTTGCGCCAATTCCAATAAGTGTATTTTGGAACGTCAATTCCACTCCACGATCCGTAGGCGGATAGTAGAGATTCGAGATTCCTATTCTATTTCACCATCATAAGATCTCTACATACCCTTCTGTTCCGTGCACACGAATTCGTTGTCCATCCTTAATCAGCTTGGTGGCATTTTCTACTCCGACAACCGCTGGTAAGCCATGTTCACGTGCGATGACTGCTCCATGGGTCACCAGTCCACCAACTTCGGTCACCAGGCCTTTGATGGATACAAACAACGGTGTCCATCTGAATGAGATTGCCGCAGGTGTCGTTCAGCATGACGATTTTGGAGGCCGTCACGTCCTTTGGTGGCATGGTGAACTCGGCGCCGCGCGCTTTCATACGCTCGTAATCGGCCTGCACGTCGTCGGTGTAGAACATGGCTGCGGCTACCTTTGCTGGAACATGACCTGCTGGTAGGCTTTGGCCGCCGGGTCGTTCTTGAGCGCCAGCTGCAGCTCCGTACCGTCCGGGTCCTCTGGTGAGGCCACCGTGAGCCAGCGAAACGGCCCCTGGCTTGAGACGCTCCACGCGCGATGCCAGGCACGTCAATCCCGAACTATGAAATTCCTGCCCGACCTTTTCGAGCCATTGGCGATGCTCGTGCAAACCGCCCGACGATCAACCGCCAGCAAATCGAATCGCAATCCGCGCTGTTCGGAGACGTGGAATTATTCGCGGCATCCGGCTTGCGCTAAACGCTAAGTCGTCGTCGGGCAAATCGTTGCCGAAGAGGGTCATTCCGCAATTAGTGCATCGGCAATTCTCTGATCGTTTTGCAAATTATCCGAAAGCCGCCGCGCTTTTTCCGACGCTTGCCTGGCTTCCGTGACGCGTCCGCCCCGTTCCAGAGCATTCGCAAGTAGCAAGTAACCCACACTCGTCGGTTGGGCATTCATGGCGTGAGCAAACAGCTCCGCCGCGCGGGAATAATCCCACCCTTTTTGCGCCAACAATCCAGTGCCCACCAGCGCGATAGGCAAATCCGGATTCAACTGCAGCGCCGCTTCGTAATTCTCCCGCGCCAACCGGTATTCGCCAAGTCCGCGATAAACCGAGCCGAGATTGGCGAACGCGGCGGATCGAATATCTGGCTCCCTCGCGAGCCGAAGCACATTTTCGTATCGTTCGACTGCTTCGCGGGAATTTCCTCGCGCTTGCGCGCAAACCGCCAGCCCTTCCTGCGCCGGCATATCCCACGGAAGGATGTTTATTGCCAATTGAAAATGAGAACAAGCTTCCGCGAAGCGGCCCTGTTTCAGAAGGTTTTCCGCAAGCGAGTCATGCGCGACGAAGTTGCGCTCCGTGACTTGTAACGTGTGGTTCCACAAACTTTCTGAATTCCTCCAAAAACCAACCTGCCGATTCGCGACTCCGCTGAGAACAACAAGAATGACCATCGCGGCGACGGTAGCAATTTGCTGGAACGCAGGCTTCCGCCCGACGAGATCAGATATTCCCCACACCACCATGCAAAAAAGTCCAATGAACGGCAGGTAGGCATAGCGGTCTGCCATGGCTTGCGCGCCCACCTGGACGATTCCAATCATCGGTACCAGCGAGCCCAGGAACCAGAACCACCCTACCGGCAAATATCGGTGACGCCAAGCCACAAGCACCATGGCGGTGATTGCGATCAGCAGCAAGGCAGAAATTGCGACACCCGCAGCGCGAATTTCATTCCCGGGATGCGGATACATCGGAGCCAGTCCGACCGGCCAAAACAGCATTTCGATATATCGGGCATAGGCAACCAGTGCGTTTTCTAGCCGGATGTGAAACGAGAACGCGGCAACCGTACGGAATGCGGCGTTGGCAATCTGCGCTGCGCCTCCGCGCGTTTGCGCCTGTATCGTGATTACGGCGCTGGCGATGGAAAGCAAGAGCAGCGGCAGTTTTTCGACGAGCAGTTGCCGCAATGTGGCGCGCGCATAACACGATCCCTGGCCGTCGCCACTAGCATCACTGGTGGTCCATCGTTCAAGCGGCCAGAAATCCCAAAGCAAAAGCAAAAAAGGCAGAGTGATGATTTGCGGCTTGGCTGCAAGGCCCAGCGCGTACAGAATCGCAACCGTCAGATATCGAGAGATGGAGGGACGACGCGCGTATTTGCCGTACGCATAGAGCGACAGCAAAAGAAAAAACATGCTGAGGACATTTTTGCGTTCGGCGGCCCAGGCGATGGACTCGACATTTACCGGATGAAGCGCGAACAAGGCCGCTACAAAAAAACTTTGCCACTCGCGCCTGGTGGCAATCTGCAAAATGCCGAACAATAAAAGCGCATTCACAGCGTGCAACAAAATGCTTATCGCGTGGTGTCCAGCGGGATTCAAGTGAAAAAGGGAAATGTCGGCCGCGTGAGAAATCCACGTCAGCGGATGCCAATTGCTATCGTAGTAGGCGGTTGCCGCCCAGCGCAGGGTGTTCCAGGTCAGCCCGGAATGAATGTGATAATTGTCGGTGAGGTATTGCGGATCGTCGTAGTTAGTAAAGCCGTTGTGGAGAGCAGGGAAGTACACGGCCAGAGTGCCGAGGATCAGCAGCAAACAAAGAATCGCCCGGCGTCCCGAGAGGAGGGCGCGAAACGTTCCAGGCGATAGTGTCTTGAGTGTCAACGCATCATCCATTGTATTTATTTCGTAAGATGCGTACTTCTGGCATTATCGGAATGCCATGAAGATCGGCCGTTCCTCGCGATGCGCCACGGCTTGCCGCCAACAAAAAGCCGCCGTTGACTTCCGTCAACCCGAATGCCGCTAGAGCTGCAGCAAGTTCCCGCCACCGCGGACAAAATCCTGAAAATGCGCAAGTCGTATGGCCGGTTCAAAAGCGTGGACGATTTGCGCGCAATCAAGGGCATCGGGCCAAAGCGCATGGAGAAAATGCGCAGGTACGTCACCGTCGGCAATCCCGCGACAACGAAAAAATCATCCGGTGGCGGGACATCGCAATCCAGTTCGCCGTCTGCCGTAAAGGCGGCGCCGCACGCGTCGGCAAAGAATTTGAATCAAAATCCGCCTGCCTTGCAATCGAACTCAACAGCAAACTAGTTGCAGCAGTTGGCGTTCAAAAACGCCGACCTGAAGGTTGGCCACTACAAAG
>Ga0210403_10002549_pt1 | contig 16390 bp, 14 predicted proteins | sample IncBWC19MmetaG_FD_150863 | JGI IMG/M metagenome (GOLD analysis project Ga0210403, IMG submission 150863) | Forest soil microbial communities from Barre Woods Harvard Forest LTER site, Petersham, Massachusetts, United States - Inc-BW-C-19-M | ecosystem: Environmental > Terrestrial > Soil >... | reverse complement strand
TCGATCGGTTTCTCGATACACTTTCCGTGTAGAAAGTTGCGTCTGCCCGTCACTCCCCCTTAGCTTTGCGAGCGCCAACCCGAAGGAATTCTGTCTGCTTGTCTTCTGGCCCGTATGTCCTTTGGAGTGCAGATCCAGAAGTCACGCCCACAACTCCTTTAGAATGAACAGATCCAGGAAGTGGGGTGGGGGTGGGGGCCACTGGCGCCGGTAAGGCGGCCGCGTTTTTTGCGGCGAATCTCGATTCGCGGCGGGTAATTACTTGCGCAAACCCATTCCTCGCTGACCTTGCCCTCTCCCGTTTGTCTGTTAGCCTCAAGATAGGAAAGCCTTTAAGGACAACGGAGGAGGACGCACGTGAAAACGGCATCGCTTTGGCTTGCCCTCGTCGGCACTTTGGGACTCACAGCTGCGCCTGCTTTTGGCCAGGCCCAGAGCTCGCATTCCGGCAGTGTCTCCCGGACCACAAAAGCCGTCAATTTCCGCCGCGCCGGTGGCGCCACCAAGCTTGATTTTCAAGGCACGGAACTGCTGCAAACGGCTTCGGGCGAAGCCAAAGTCGAGAACAAGGGCAATCGCACCGAGATCGACGCCAAATTTGAAAATCTTGAGGACGCCACAAAATTCGGCCTCGAATACCTCACCTATGTCCTGTGGGCTGTCTCCCCGCAAGGCCGCGCCGTCAATCTTGGCGAAGTCAGCCTAAGTCACGGTAGCGGTCACGTCAAAGCCATCTCCGAGATGCAAACCTTCGGCATGATCGTCACCGCCGAACCCTACTTCGCGGTCAACCAGCCGGGTAACGTCGTCGTGCTCGAAAACGTAATTCCCGCTAACACCAAGGTCGAGAACATTGACGCCAAATATGAACTGCTTGGCCGGGGCGTCTATTCTTCTTCCAACACCAAAATCGAAGGCGCGATCTTCGGCATTGATCGTAAAACGCCCCTCGAACTCTTTGAAGCCCGCAACTCTGTAAGAATTGCACGCATCGCTCTCGCCGATAAGTACGCGCCTTCGATTCTCGGCAAGGCCGAACAACAGCTAAAGGCTGCCGAAGACGTCTACCACTCAGGTCGCGACAAGAAGTCCGTGGAAGCCGCTGCCAAAGAGGTCGTGGAGACTGCCGAAGAAGCGCGCGTGATGGCAGTTAAACAGAAGGCCGAGGAAGATGCGAACGCCGCGGTTGCGGCGGAGAAGAGAGCAGCGCTGGAGCGCGAAGCGAAGGCTCGCGCCGATGCGGACGCGGAAATGAGACGCCGGCAGGAAGCGGATCAGGCGCGCGCGGCGGCAGAGGCGGCCAAGGCGGAAGCAGTACGCATGAAGCAGGAGGCGGAGCAGGCGTCGCAAGACGCGGTTCGGCAGAAGCAGGAAGCCGAGCAAGCGCGCGCGGCAGCGCAGCAGCAGCAGCAGGTGGCGCAGGCGGCGGCCGAGCAGGCGGCACGGGACAGGGCCGCAGCGGTGTCACAGCAACGCGCTGCGGAGGCCGAGACAGAAAAGGCGAAACAAGCTGCGGCGCAGGCGGAAGCGGAGAAGGCGCAGCTTCGTGCACAGTTGCTTTCGCAGCTCAATTCGATTTTGCAGACGCGGGATTCTGCGCGCGGGCTGATCGTGAATATGTCCGATGTGTTGTTTGACACCGGAAGCTACACGCTGAAGCCGGGAGCGCGCGAGAAGCTGGCGAAGATTTCGGGCATCGTGCTGGCGCATCCGGGACTGAATTTGCAGATTGAAGGGCACACGGACAGCGTGGGAAGCGATGAATTCAACCAGCAGCTTTCCGAGCGGCGCGCGGATTCGGTCCGGGATTTTCTAGCCGAGCAGGGCGTGCCGGGATCGGCGATCAGCGCGCGTGGGTTCGGGAAGACGCAGCCCGTAGCGGGGAACGATACAGCGGAAGGGCGGCAGCGGAACCGGCGCGTGGAGCTGGTGGTGAACGGCGACGCGATCGGGAATGGAAATGCGAGCGCGGCGGTGACGTCGAACCAGTAAGCGACGGAATCGCTTCAAACACCGACAACAAAATTTCCCTCGGATACATAGGCGTAGGCCATGCGCGGCGTGTTAAAGGCGAAGCCTGGGTTACCTTTGCGGTCGAGAAGGATCAGGCCGCCGGTGGCGCGGGTGCGTTTGGCGAGGATGCTTACGGCCTCGCGGGCTGCGACGTCGGCCGCAGAGGGCTTCGGCATTATGGATGGCGCGAGGTCTGGGCCGGAACCGGCCGGAGGGCGCAGGAAGTCGGCGGCGGTTTTAGCCATTACTATTTTCATGATCGCTTCGCCATAGCCAGTGCAGGAAACGCCGCCGGACTCCGCGTCGGCGTAACAACCACAGCCAATTAGCGGTGAATCTCCCAAGCGCCCGGGAAGTTTGCAGCAAGTGCCACCCGTGCTGGTAGCGGCGAACAAGCGGCCGTCGCGATCCAGTGCGACGGCGCCGACGGTTCCCTGCTCGTGTCCGCGATGATGTGCGGCGGCGTGCTTGCTGTTGCGGCATTTGAGCCAGGCGTCGCGCTCGGCTTCGGAGATGAGGTCTTCGGGAGCGCACAGGGTTAGCCCTTGCTGCACTGCAAATCGCTCGGCGCCTTCAGCCACTAGCATCATGTGCGGGCAATTTTCGAGAACCTCGCGGGCGAGGCGGATGGGATTGCGGATGTGGCGGAGTGCTGCGACCGAGCCCGCGCGCAGGGTGGCGCCGTCCATGACGATGGCGTCGCATTCGACATAGCCGTCAAGCGTGAGATGGGAACCGTAACCGGCGTCGAAGACAGGGTCGTCTTCCAGAGCGACGACGGCGGCTTCGACGGCGTCGAGGCCCGATCCGCCGCTGCTGAGAACGGACCAGCCTGCAGCGAGAGCGCGGTGGCAGCCGGCCTTGCAGGCGTCAACGGACTCATCAGGAATGTCCCAGGCACCGCCGTGAACGATGAGCGAAGGTGTCATAGTGAAAGAGAGTGGCAAAGCAGGAGGCCGGTTGTCCAGCAAACCCGCGCGGCGAGCTGGTGGCGACCCCTGTTAAATGAAGAAATCGAGGAGAACCAGCAGGGGCCCCAGGAAGGCGAGAATCATACCGCCAGTAATGGGGTTGCGGGGAATGCGGCGAAACGAACCGACAAAGTTGGCGGGGACAGCTTTGAGTCGCGAATCCGGGCGCGGGCCGTAAAACGGGCCGATAACGGTATAGCGCGAAAAGCTGCGGCGCACGAAGCACGCCTCGTCATGGATCCAAACGTAAACTTCATCGCGGCCGCGCCAGAGCAGGGCGGCGCCCAACACAAAGAGCAAATAGCCCACAATCGTGAGAATTCCGAGCGCCGAACCTTGACCCCAATTCATGTTTCCTCGCAAGAACCGAGTGCCTTACTTAGGACGATAAAATGAGCCGAAACGTTACTCTTCTTCGTGAATGGTAACGAGGCGCATGACTTCAAATTCTTTTGGGCCGGCGGGGGTGGTGACCTGGACCTCGTCGCCCACTTTGCGATTAAGCAGGGCACGGCCGATGGGGGAGGTGGTCGAGATAAATCCCTTTTCGGCGTCGGCCTCTTCAGTGCTGACCAGTTTGTATTCAATTTTGACGTCGCGCCGAGTGTCCAGGACGACGATGCGCGACCCGTAGCCGGCGCGATCCTTGGGGATGTTGGTCAGGTTGAGCATACCCAGGTCGCCCATGCGCTTTTTGAGCTGGCCGATGCGCGCGTTCACAAAACCCTGGCGCTCCTTGGCGAACTTGTACTCGGCGTTTTCCGAGAGATCACCGTGGGCGCGGGCGACGGCAATTTCCTTGGGAAGGTCGACGCTGAGCTCGTGCTCGAGCGCGGTAAGCTCGTCCTGGATTTTTTGCTTAATCTTCTTCAATGGGTCAGACATGGCGAATTGAAACCTATCCAAGCAGGGCGCAAGGGTGTGAGACAGCAGCCCCAAGCAACAGTTAATTATACCTGTGAAGTGACCAATTATAGATGGGGCGGATTGCGGCGACAAGAGACTGTACTCGTCCAGCAGATCAGTGACACCCTGAGATTCCGCTTCCAGCGGATTGGGAATCTATCTGCAAGTGTCGGAATATGCGGCCAAAGGCGAGTCTGAATTCGGAATCGACGCTTCAGCAAGGAGCAGACCTAAGGGCTAGGTCACGTCCCTGATGCATATATCACCAGATCGTGCGAACCACTTTGGAGCGAAGGATCTCACGGTCCGCAGTGATCTGAGCTAAACCCTCGACCAGCGCCGTGGCTCCGATAATTCGTGCCGGTTCAGACGGTCGATGCAACACCATCTAATACCTTGATTCGACAATGCTTCTCGGGCAGAAGTGATCTGTTTGGCTGTCCTCGGTCAAACCCCAGCCAGTTGTCACCAGGTAATCTGCGATGGAGTCTTACCGATTGCGATAGCGTTGATTTGCGCGCCGGTACAGGTGATTCTAGCCCTTGCCACTCCGCTACCGTTTGCGATGGTTTCTTATTCGGGGTGGGCACAAAATTGGGCACAGTCTTTTTGGGGCGGGTAAATGCCTATCTATGTCGCCGCATTGTCGCGGCAGAAACTTTTGAACCTTAACTTTTCTTAACAAGTTCTCCGGGCTGTTTTGACGCTGTTCTCAGCCTGGCGCGGGCCGCTCCCAGTCTTTGCCGTTCCCCGCACACAGGGGTGATTCTGGCGCACGGTTTCGACTTGGGAAGGCCCCTGGGGCATGTTCTTTGGCTACATCGTCTGGAAGGAACTTCAGCAGAACGACGTTACGTCGAAGGTTCGCTTGACGAAATTCCAGTAGTTACTTATTGTCTCTATAACGCGTGCCTGATTGGATGGCACTATCTATTTAACTGCTAGCTTATTCATTTAGAATATATTTCTACGTTTTTTTTGCGGGCCCCGCAATTTTAACGCGAGGAGAGGGCCAATCGTGACAAGACTCAGCCCTTGCATGTGTCACAGGTTCCTCATCGGATTCTTTGCGACGAATTCCGTTCTCGCTACTTACGCAAAGGGCCATTGCAGCCGGCCCTGCGGATCGACTCCTGTTGACTGCGTGGTGTTGCACGCCTTCAGTGGTCCAGACGGTGTCGAAGCAATAGCGCCATCGCTTCGGGAGTCAGGGCCATGAGGCGACTCTCGATCCTTTGGCCCCGTTTCGCCACTCGTAAAGTCCTCAGCCGGGCCAGCCTGATTTTGGCGTGCGGTTTCATTCTAGTCGCTTGGGCCCAGGATTCGGCGTCGCCGCTGCCGAGGCAATCTGCGTCGCACAACGCACCGCCCTCGCGCCGCTCAGCCACGGGTCAATTTAGGAACCAGGTTCCGTCCACAAAGCCAGTTCCTTCAAATTCGCAGAAAGACTCGCCTGGAGCGGAAGCCCAACTAACAGCAGTGGCGACGCAGATGCAAATATTTCAGGATGCCCGGCGATACCCGACCGGGGACAGTCCTATATCGGTTGCGGTGGGGGACTTCAATGGCGACGGCAAGCCGGACTTGGCGGTAGCGAATGGCAACGACAATGCGGTGGATGTGCTTTTGGGCAACGGTGACGGCAGTTTTCAAGCACACGTGGACTTTGGGACTGGAAATCTCCCCTGGTCGGTTGCGGTGGGGGACTTCAATGGCGACGGCAAGCCGGACTTGGCGGTAGCAAACGTCATCGGCAATTCGGTAAGCGTGCTTTTGGGGAACGGCGACGGTAGTTTTCAGTCGCACGTGGACTTTGGGACTGGAAATTCCCCGCACTCGGTTGCGGTGGGGGACTTCAACGGCGACGGCAAGCTGGACTTGGTGGTCGCGAACTTCGGCTCCGATTCGGTAAGCGTGCTGTTGGGCAACGGCGACGGTACTTTTCAAACGCACATCGAATACCCGACAGGAAGCGGCCCCCGGTCGCTAGCGGTGGGGGACTTCAACGGCGACGGCAAGCTGGACTTAGCGGTGACCGCTGAAGGCACGTTTTCTCAACCGACGGTTGTAAGCATCCTTCTGGGCAACGGTGACGGCAGTTTTCAATCCCACGTGGATTATCCAACGTTAACCAGTTCTTTCGTGGCGATAGGGGACTTCAATGGCGACGGCAAGCCGGACTTAGCCGTGCCAGGTATTGCTTCCGTGAGTGTGCTGCTCGGCAACGGCAACGGTACGTTTCAAACGCACATCGAATACCCGACAGGAGGCGGCCCTCAGTCGCTAGCAGTGGGGGACTTCAACGGCGACGGCAAGCGGGACTTGGCAGTATTGAACGACATCGACAATTCGGTAAGCGTGCTACTGGGCAACGGGGCAGGAGGTTTTCAAGCGCACGTGGACTATCCGACAGGAAGTGGCCCTGTATCAGTGGCAGTGGGGGACTTTAATGGCGACGGAAAACCGGACTTGGCGGTAGCGAATGCCGACGACAGGTCGGTGACCGTGCTGCTGGGTAACGGCGACGGCACTCTTCAAAAGCCTCTTCCCTACGATGAGACGGGAAGCAGGCCACAGTCAGTGGCGATGGGAGATTTCAATCGCGACGGCAAGCCGGACTTGGCAGTAGCAAACGCCAACGGCAATTCGGTAAGCGTGCTACTGGGCAACGGGGCAGGAGGTTTTCAAGCGCACGTGGACTATCCGACCGGAAATGGCCCTGTATCAGTGGCAGTGGGGGACTTCAACGGCGACGGCAAGCCGGACTTGGCAGTAGCAAACGCCAACGGCAATTTGGTAAGCGTGCTTTTGGGTAACGGCGACGGTACTTTTCAAACGCACATCGAATACCCGACAGGAAGCGGCCCCCAGTCGCTAGTGGTGGGAGACTTTAATGGCGACGGCAAGCCGGACTTGGCTGTCGTGAACGACAAAGACAATTCGGTAAGCGTGCTTTTGGGCAACGGGGACGGCAGTTTTCAATCGCACGTGGACTATCCGACAGGAAGCGGCCCCGGGTCGCTAGCGATGGGGGACTTTAATGGTGACGGAAAAGCGGACTTGGCGGTAGCGAACGCCGCTTCGGTGAGCGTGCTACTGGGCAACGGGGCTGGAGGTTTTCAATCGCACGTGGACTATCCGACAGTAAGCGGCACCAGCGAATCGCTAGCGGTGGGGGACTTCAATGGCGACGGAAAACTGGACCTCGTAGTCGTAAGCATTGGTTCTAATAACCCCTATAGTCCTTTTAGTGGTGGAGTCGGCGTGCTGTTGGGAAAAGGCGATGGAACATTCGGATCCATAATTTTCGGCGGGCATGGGAACTTCACGTCCGTGGGGGTGGCGGACTTCGATGGCGACGGCAGGTTGGACTTGGCCGTAACGGAGTTTGCATTTGAATCTTTTACTGGGAATGACCACTGGGTGGGCGTGCTGCTGGGCAATGGCGACGGCACTTTTCACTTAAATGGCAACTACGCGAGCGGACAGGGTTACTCGAGCGTGACAGTGGCGGACCTCAACCATGACGGGGCACCAGATCTGGCTTTCGTAACTCCGGGAGACGCCGTAAGCATCCTGCTCAACCTGCTAAACAAGGCCGGCACGATCGCGGACTTGCAGTCCTCGGTTAACCCGTCCAAGTTGGGACAGCCCGTTACCTTCGCAGCCGCGATTCGTGCCAGCGGCAACGGTGGTGGGATACCGACCGGGACGGTGACGTTCGTGGACGGAACGAATGAGCTGGGAAGCCAGCCTTTGAGCGGGAACGGAGTGGCAATTCTGTCAACGGACACGCTCAGTGCAGGAGATCATGGCATCACGGTGGTCTATAGCGGAGATACTACCTTCAACGCGGCCACTTCGGTCGTTTTGACCCAAGTCGTCGTGGCGCCAGATTTTGGAATGAGCCTCGCACCTGGGAGCGGGTCGGTGAACGCTGGGGGCTCGACTGTTTTCACCCTCACGGCGACAGCAATAGGCGGATTTAGCAGCCCGGTGTCACTGAGTTGTTCGGTGTCGCCCACGCCACCATTGGCACCCGCGTGCTCACTCGCCCCGACGTCCCTTACTCCGACTGCCGGCGGTTCGACCTCAGATTTGACGGTTTCCACTACTGCGTCTACGGCGTCTCTTATGAGTCCTATGCTCCGCCATGATTTGCGACCCCTGTACGGTCTGTGGCTTCCCACCTCCAGCCTTGCACTCCTGGTAGCCGGCCTTGCTAAGAATCGATGGAGAAGAACCAGACCCTCAAGGGCTTTGCTCATTGTTGTGCTCCTGGTCGGCTTCCGACTACTGGCGGCATGCGGTGGCGGCAGCATTCACAATGGCTCCGTCGGCACGCCTCCAGGTACCTACACCATTTCTGTTAACGCTATATCCGGCTCAGTCACACACACAACAGCGGTAACAGTTACGGTGCGGTGACAAGCGACCCCGGGTGAAGTCCATACTATTCAGAGTATATGGCCAAGCGCCTGATTAACGCTGCCAGCTCAACCGGTCGATGCAACACCATCTAGTCAGTTGATCCGACAGCACTTCGGCATGGAGAATCGCTTTGTCCGGCTGTAACCGATCAGACCCTGGCCAGGATGGTGTTCCGCTTGAATCAACGCTCGGCGAACGACTCTTAGCCATTGAGGCCTTGTAAGTGGATTTCGGCCTAGTGTTGCGTCGACCCATTGAGACCACCCGATCAGCCGGATCCTTTGGATAAGCTGTTGGAAGCCCTATAGCGCGCGCACACGCACGGCCACTGATTGGCAGGACGACAAACCGGGCCTCGACTTCCTGCAGGAAGGATTCGAGGCTGATACCGAGGTGGATGCGGCCTTTGCTGGCGAGTGTCGCCAATTCCAAAAGGGTGATATCGGAAATTGCCAAGCCGTCCCCATTCTTGCGCGCGTCCTCGATGGCCGACTTGCCTTTGCTCGATAGCTTGGTGGGGTCCGTCGTTAGCCAAAGCACAACATGCGTGTCGAGCAAAATCACTTGAGATTGCCCCAATCGCGCCGTGACAACGCGGGGGAAACCACATCGCCGGTGATCGCAACCTTCCCACGAAGAAAACCGAAAATATCATCACCTTGCGGCTCGACAGGGACGAGCTTCGCCACCGGCTTGCCACGTTTAGTAATCACGACAGTCTCGTGCTTGGCCTGAACTTCGTCCATGACCGCAAGACACTTTGCCTTGAAGGCACCCGCTGCCATCTTCTTCATCCCAAGGCTCCTTTAAGCCTATGGTCGTTGTACCATGGTCATATCTGCAGCGCAGATGCCAAGCGCACTCCATCTGCCATCGGTAAGAAACTCTCCGGAAAACAAAAAGGGTAGCATGCCGTTGCCCAAATGATGCCATGCGGCGAATCTACTCGACCGTGACTTGAAGCGACTGCGTCTTGGTATTTCCGGAGGCATCGCTGATGGTGAGTGTGTAAGTGGTGCTTCTTGCCGGCGAGACGCTGACGCAGCGCGCGTAGGAAGGCCAAACCGCATTTGGCTGGGGTTCAAGTGTCACCGTTTTGGCGTTGGCTACGCCATAGCAGAGCTGGACACTTTCTCCCCTGCGTATGGCGCCAGGACTTGCGTAGAAGTTTTGGATGGCAAGCTCTTTGCCACCGAGCCGTTCCAGAGTTACGCGGTCGCTTTCTAACTGTTGACGGGACTTTTCCTCGCGCGCGCGGCGTTCCATTGCGTGGTTATCTTGCCAGCGGGAAAACAAAGTCCAAACCACAAACAGGAGAACGATACCGACGAGCATCGAAGAATAAAGCAGCGGGTTCTTGAATGCGGATTTGGTTTTCGCAGGGATCCGAGGGGCCGGAGCTTCAGTGAGCATACTTGTCTGTCTTAACGATGGAATAGGTTAGCATTTATTTTGTCCGGCCTTGAAGAAAACCGCCGCCCACGGCCTCGAGGCGGCACCGCATACCTCATTCTGGAGCTGGTCCGTGCGCCTAAGGTTGGTCGAACGTCCAACGGGTAACCGCCTCTGTGAAATTTTCTGCGTGCTCATCCTGGCCGAAAACGGTTTGCGGGTTAACGCGAAAAACGGAGCCACCCGAAGATTCGAGCAGCGGCCCGACGTCGCCGCCATATTTGCGGTTGTAGATTGCGACGAGTTGCTTCCAGACGGCGCGATCGCTGACTTCCTGCACCGTGCCTTCGAGGATTACGGCTTCGTCCGCTTTTTCCGTGCCAATGGCGCAGCGGGGGTTGTCAGCGAGGTTTCTTGCCTTGCGCGTGCGAAGTCCGGTGCTGAACCAGAAGGCGTCTTGCCACCAAATGCCCCAGACAAGCATGAGGTGGGGGCGCCCATCGGGCCGAGATGTAGCGATCCAGTAGTTGTGAGAATTTTCCAGGCGTTCGAGGGCCCAGGACCAGGGTTTGAGGCTGGAGGTAGCGTCGCTGGCCTTGTCCAGCGCATCTGGCCAGAACGGATGACTCGCTTTTGGTGCAAGCATGGTGTGCCCTGTCGAGAGAGCGGGCGCGAGGACATTTTAGCAAGCGAACCGTGAATTATGAATTCGTTTTGCGCCCAGTAAGGAAAACCGCAAGCCTCTTGTATTTAGCTCGGCGTCTGCGAAGGACTATGAGACGAAGGCGCATCCAACGCGGAAGCTGCCTTGCGTGGTGCGTTGAAACCACACGGGCTTGAGGCTGACCCGGACGGGAGGAAGAATGGGGACGTGCAAGACCGCCAAGATGTTTTCCGGGAGATCTTCCTGAACGTCCAGCTCAATAGCGACGCCCCCGAAACCGAGGTCGATGACGCGAGCGCGGCGCGTGCCTTGGTCGCCGAGCGTGGCATAGGCATTTGTGCCGGACATGGAGACGCGTTCCGCCTTGCGCTGAACTGTGTAAATTCGGGACGGGGGAGCTTGAGGAGGCGTGGGCGCCTCCAGCGAAACGACGGTGTCGGGTGGTGCGGGTTTGGGTTCAGGGCGCTCTGGGATGCGCCCGGATTCAATGGAAATCGGAGGTGGCGGCGCTGCGGAAGGCTCCGGAGGCGAAACTAGCTCCGGCGGAACCGAGTCGGACTGCGCGCGCGATCCACCGTTGGCAGTCCTGCCATGATTGGCGTGCTTGAGACGATAGAGGCGTTCATCGGCAACACGAATCAACTGGTCCGCCTGCTCGCCGTCTTGTGGGAAGGTGGCCACACCATGGTCCATGCTAACGCCCACGCTCAATTGCAAAGGCTGGAGCATTTCGAGAAAAACCGTTTCCACGCGGCGGCTAAGAGCTAAGGCTTGTTCTGCGTCTGTTTGCGGCAAGAGAAGAGCGAACTCATCTCCGCCGATGCGGAAGGCAGAATCCGAAGTGCGGAGGGCCTTCTTGAGTGTCGCCGCGGCAGCGCGCAAAACCTCATCGCCGCGAGGATGGCCATGCTGATCGTTCACTTCCTTGAAACGATGCAAGTCGAGGACTACAAGTCCCAGAGGCGAACCGTAGCGGCGGCTGCGGTTGAGTTCTTTTTCGAAAGTCTCACTGAAGAGCCGGCGGTTGTAGAGGCCCGTGAGGGGATCGGTCACCGCATTTAGTTGCAAGGTCTTCAGATCGTCGTATTCGATGACAATCGGGACGCGGAAGAGTCCGGCGGAAGCGAGGACGTCCATCAAGGCGGTTTTCAGCGCGACCTGGCGACCCAGGTTTTCACTCAGTTCGCGGCGACGCAAAAGCATTTCATCCCACAGCTGAATGCACTGGCTTTCGCTCAGATCGAGGTGAGTGATGGCGCGAATGTAGCGTTGCAAGAACTGTCCGCGCGCGGATAAATCCAGGCTCTCAAGCGTCTCGGCGAGGAGCTCGAGATACGAATCCTCAACCGGCAGACGAGGGGGCACAGGGGCGCCAGGGCTGGGCATAGCTGGGTAGTTACCTAACCTCTGCCTATCCCCGCGGGGTGTGGGGAGACAACGAAACCTCACTGCCGCAAGGGAGCAAGTGGCGGTCCATCCGTACCATGACGGCACCTCCGGAACAGCACTTGAATCAACAAGGACCCAGAATCAAGCTACGATGCTATCCCAAAGCAAACAATAAAGATAGGGGCGAACCCAGAACTTCAACGCCGAGAAAAATCAGAAGGTAACAAAATCACCCCGAAATCCCCGCTTGGGCAAAAGGGCAGATAAATTACTCAAGTGGCCTTAAAAATTCCAATCCGAACAGCCGGATGTCGCCTGTGACGAACTGCCGGAGGATTTTAGCGGAGATTGGGGGAGTCTCGTTGGGAACGACACTGGAGGACGAGTGTGGCGAGGGAGCCGGAACGGTGATGCTGACGATCTGGTCGGGACGGAGGTAATGCGTTGAGGCGATGCATGCTCCAGTCGCACTGATGTTAAGAGTCTTCGTAAGTTCAATGAACTCAACGCCAGAGGCATCGACGCCGCGAAGAAACACGGGTAGTTGCAGGCGAATGCGGGGCGACTGGCGGCGTTGAACGGGTGCTAAACCCTCGCCTTTGTTGTCGATCTCGATTTTCAATCTCCCCCCGACGGTACCACGGAACTAGTACGATTGTGCATATTCAATGCCAGGAATGCACTCTGCGAGAGCGCCCGTAAGCAGCTATTGATACAAGAGGTTAGGCAGTGAAGTGCGAGAAGGGGAGACACCCTGGTCCACAAAGATTACTTTGCTGGCCATGCGTCTTCCCCAAATGTGCAAATGGAACGCTTTTACCATTGACAGGGGGCCGGGTGTTTGGGAGTATGACCAGCATCGCAGAAGGGAAAAGTTTTTCCTGCCGCTCATGGTAGACTCAAGATCCTAGGTAATGACTGGAACAATTGCAAATCCGCCGCCGGCCGATTGGCGTGGCACAGCAGGGCTCTCCAGAGGGCTGGTTGTGGGACTCCTTGACACCGTAGAAACTGCGCTGGTGGTCGCGGAACGAAGTGGACGAATTGTATTGATGAACGCGCGCGTGCGTAAGTTGTTTGGCCTTGGAGTCAATGCGGAGGCGGGAATCAACCTGTTTACTGAACTGTTAAAGGCTGATGCGAAAGAAATTTCCCGGGAGATTGAAAGCGGAAACCATGAAGTCCGGCTGGAGGTGGAGCGCGAGGGGGAGAAATTAGTCGCCAGCGTGCGGTGGATGCCGGAGCCGGACTGGGTGGTTGTGCAATTCCAACGCCAGCAAGACGTGCAGCAGGCGCCCGACGCGGCCACGCAAATTACCGTGCAGGAACTTCTGCAGGAAAGAGAAATAACCTACCGCAACCTCCTAGCAGCGTATCTGAAGTTGCAGGAAGTGAACCGGCAAAAAACGGTGTTCCTGGCTTCCGCGGCGCACGAGTTGAAGACGCCGCTGGCAGTGATCAAGGGCTATTACGACCTGATGCTCGCGGGTTCGCTGGGAAAATTGTCCGACAAGCAAAGGGACATACTGGAAGAATCGAAGGAAAGCTGCGAGAGGCTGGTCCGGCTGGTGTCGATGTTCTTGAATTACTCGGCGCTAGAAAGCGGAAAGCTCGTTTTGCAGCTTCGGGAAAATGATTTGCGAGATTGCCTAGATGAGGTAGCGAAGCGATGGTCAGAGGCATTTCAGCGCAAGGGAGTAAAGCTGGAGCCTTCTTTCGATCCTTCGATACCAAATTTTCGATTTGACTACCAGAAGGTACAACAAGCAGCGGCCAATTTGCTGGACAACGCACTGAAGCATACTCCGACGGGGGGCTTGGTAGCCTTTTATGCAGGCCCGCATTTCTGGGAGCGGCGCGTTGCGGAAGTAGCGCCGATCCAGGAGCGGCGGCGGTTTCGTTTGCCGCGGCCCAATAGCGTGGAGATCTCGGTGGCGGACACCGGTCCGGGGATTCCCGCGGAACATCATCAGGAGATCTTCGAAGATTTTGTGCGTGTTGACCGCAACACCACAGGGATGGGTTTGGGGCTGGCAATTGCAAAGCGGCTGATCCAGGCGCATCGAGGAAAAATATGGGTTGAAAGCGAGCCGAAGGGCGGCAGCAAATTTACGTTCCTATTGCCCATGGATCAGAATTGAACGGGTCAGTAGTGTGGAATTTAGAATTTAGACGCATTGGGAGTGAAGGAGAGTTCGATGGCCGTGAAAGAGAAGATTCTCGTAGTCGATGATGAACCGAGCATAAGAAAGTATTTGCAAACACTGCTCGAGGTGGATGGTTTTGATGTAGAGACGGTGAGCTCCGGCAAGGAGGCTGTTCGAAAAATTACTGCTGGAGAGCGTCCGGATTTCGTGATCTTGGACGTCTTGATGCCGGAGATGAGCGGGCTGGACACGCTGAAGGAATTGATGCAGCTGGACCGGAACCTGAATGTCATCATGTTGAGCTGTTCGAATGAGGTTGGCACGGTGGTAGAGGCGATTCGCATCGGCGCGCATGATTACCTGACCAAGCCTTTCGAGAAGACCGAGCTGGACGCGGCGATGCTGAAGTCGAGGCGGAAGAAGGAACTGACGCAGGAAAACAAGGCGCTGCGAGATTACTGCGACCAGGTTACCGAAGACTTAAGCTTTTTAGCTGCCAGCCCTCAAATGGTTCGCATCCGCCAGCAGATCCTGCAGATCGCGCCCGTCGATGTGCCAGTGTTTATCTGCGGGGAAAGCGGCGTGGGGAAAGAAGTGGTGGCGCGAATGATTCACCTGCGCTCGTCGCGGCGCAACCAGCCATTCGTCAAGGTGAACTGCGCGGCCCTGCCCGGGGAGTTATTGGAATCCGAGTTGTTTGGGTTCGAGCAAGGCGCATTTACGGGAGCGGTGCGCGCCAAACCGGGCAAATTTGAAATGGCCAACAAGGGCACAATCTTCCTCGACGAGATCGCGGAGATGAGCACGCACTTGCAGGCCAAGCTGCTGCACGTCCTCCAGGACCATCAATATTCGCGGCTTGGCGGGCGGCATTTGATCGACACGGATGTACGGGTGCTGGCGGCGACCAACGTCGAGGTCCAAGAAGCAATGAAGTCGGGGCGCTTCCGCGAGGATCTGTACTACCGGCTGAATGTTTTGTCCATCAATGTTCCTCCGTTGCGCGAAAGGACGTCGGAGATCCCGCTGCTGTTCCGCCACTTCCTAGAAAAATATAGCGAGAAATTCGGGAAGGCGGCGCCAGGGCCTTCAAAGCACCTCCTGGACGCGGCGGCGACCTATCCTTGGCCGGGTAACCTGCGTGAGCTGGAAAATTTCGTGAAGCGCTATGTGATTTTGGAGGACGACGAGGGGAGCCTGCGCGAATTAATCGAAATGTCGGCCGCTCGTCAGCGAACTTCACCGCGACAGGAAGCAACAGTGCCGCGCGAAGTGGGGCTCAAAGCGTTGGTCCGCGGGTTGAAAGATGAAGCGGAGATGGAGGCCATCGCGGACGCGCTGGAAAAGACCCGCTGGTGCCGCAAGGACGCCGCGAAAATGCTGGGCATCAGCTACAAGGCTCTGCTCTATAAGATGCGGCAGTTTAACCTGGACACGCCGAGAACGCGCCGGACGGCGCCGGCAGTGGCTGCTGGTGAAGAAACGGCACCAGTGGGCGCCATACGGAACCACTAGCATCACACGGATATACGGGTATTTTGACATCGGCACCCAGGGCCAATGAAGCAGGAACCATGATGCCTCCAGGTACTGGGCCAATTTTCGATAGCGCAAAAGAAGCGATTCCGGTATTGTCACCCGAGATTAAAGCCACGGGAACTCGGCTGGATTGAGCAGTTACTGAGTAAGGCGAAGCAAGGAATGGGCGCAGGGGATCAAAGGCCCGTTGCGGGGGATCCAGGAGGATGGGGGTAATGACGGAGCGGCGCGTTGCACGACGTTACGATTTATCGCTGCCCGTGATTATTCGTGTACCGACGGAGCGCATTGCTGACAGCCAAAAAGGGAAGACGCGCGACGTTTCCACTCGAGGCGTTTACTTCGTATTGGATCAAGATTTGGAACCGGGCTCGGAGTTGGACATCACCCTAACGCTTCCCGCAGAGATTACGCATGGCTCGGATGTTTTCGTGCGAGCGCTGGGGAAAGTCGTCCGGGTAGAGAAGCGCATGGAAGACGGAAGCTCGCGGATGGGTGTGGCGGCGGTGATCGAGCGGTATGACATCATTCGCGGGGAAAATGGCAAAGCATAGTTTGGCGATCGCCTCCCTGCGAAGGCCCACATTCTCCCCAATTATTCAACGATAAAACGATCGCGAGTCTTTCGGACGCCGGTCTCAAAGAGAAATTCGTTTACTTCCTTTGGGACAAGCTTTTTCCCAGATAGCTTCCCCTCTTCCTCTAGCACACCCACTAACGGTACTAGAACCGCCTCGCCCCTCACGCCTGCAAATGATTCAAACTAAGCAGCTTATGTTCTTAGGTTTGCCATTACGACAAAATAGTCGAGCTGGGCGCAATGGCCTACCCTGTGCAATGTTCCCACCCGACAGGAACTTCTGCACAATCATGCCTGGGGCAAAGACAAGAAGGCACAAGGGTACCGAACCGGTCGATATCTTGCCGCCGGATGAGGT
>Ga0210403_10002548_pt1 | contig 16390 bp, 16 predicted proteins | sample IncBWC19MmetaG_FD_150863 | JGI IMG/M metagenome (GOLD analysis project Ga0210403, IMG submission 150863) | Forest soil microbial communities from Barre Woods Harvard Forest LTER site, Petersham, Massachusetts, United States - Inc-BW-C-19-M | ecosystem: Environmental > Terrestrial > Soil >... | reverse complement strand
CCGCACTCTCCCGCGAATGCTACGATTTGGGATTCCATGAGCCCCGAAACTCCCAACCGGCCCCGAGTGGGGATCCCCTGGCGAACGTCTCGAGAGGAAGCGCAGAACAATCGCCCGAGGACTGCCGCTTACGAGGAGGCCGTACGTAGGGCGGGCGGCGAACCAGTACTCATCCCACTGACTGACCGGGAACAGCAGAGTCACCTACTACCGAACGTGGATGCGTTTGTGCTCCCCGGCAGTCCCGCGGATGTCGAACCTGCCGAATATGGCGCGGTGAATGTCGGCAAGAGTGCGCCTGCCGACTTGCCGCGCGAAGAGGCCGACCGAGCCATCCTTGCGCATGCTTTTGCCGCGGGGAAGCCAGTGCTGGCCATCTGCTATGGGTGCCAGTTGCTGAATGTCTATCTGGGCGGGACGCTCATTCAGGACCTGCGTTCAGAGCTGGGAACGACGACGGCCCACCGGAAGAAAGACCTGTCGCCGGAACCGCAGGATGATCCCATCCATGAGGCCAAGTTCGAGCCGCAGAGCCGGCTGGCCGGGCTGGCCTCGGGCGAACGGACGAAGATCAACAGTTCGCACCATCAGGCCATCCGCAAGCCGGGGAAGAATTTGCGCGTCACGGCACACTCGACCGACGGAATTATTGAGGGCGTGGAGTGGATCGGCGACGCGAATTGGGTTGTCGGCGTTCAGTGGCATCCGGAGCGCATGTCTGGCGATGCGTTTTCTGAACGGTTGTTCCGCGATTTCGTTGGCGCGGCTCGCGGCGCTGCTGTCCAAAAGACCTAAGCGCTGGCGGTTCGGTTTTCATTTTTAAATCGTTGGGGGACTGGATGATTTCACTTGCAGGCAAGGCGGCACTCATTACCGGTGGTTCGCGAGGAATTGGCGCGGCGTCCGTCAAACTATTTGCGCAGGCCGGGGCGGACGTAGTCTTTAGTTACCACAAAGCCAAAGATGCCGCGCTGCAAGTCGAGCAGGAAGCCAAGAAGCACGGAACGCGGGTGGAAGCCTTTAAGGCCGATGTCGGGCACCACCTGGACAACCAGAAACTGGTCGACCAGTGCATCGCGCGGCTCGGGCGCCTGGATATTGTTGTGGCCAACGCCGGGGTCTGGAATATCGAGGACCTGCCCATCGAGAAAATGAACGAGCAGCAATGGGATGAAATGATGCGGGTCAATTTAAAGAGCGTTTATTCGATCATTCATTTCAGCGTACCGCAGATGATTAAGCAGAAGTCGGGGAAGATTATTCCCATCACCTCGACGGCCGGCCAGCGTGGCGAGTCGTTGCACACCCATTATGGGGCGAGCAAGGGCGGGGTCATTAGCCTGGTGAAGGGACTGGCGGTTGAGCTTGCGCGGCACAACATTCTTGTGAATTCGGTGGCGCCCGGGTGGGTGGCCACGGACATGTCCAATCCCGTCATTCAGACGAAGGCTGGAGTGAAGGCTGTGGCGGCGGCGATTCCGCTCGGACGACCCGCCACCCCGGAGGAAATCGCCGGGCCGATTCTCTTTCTGGCTTCCGACCTGGCCAACTTCCTTACGGGAGAGATCATCAATGTTAATGGAGGATCTGTCTTGTGCGGCTAAAGCTCGACCAGTTCGCGGTTGCTGCTTTGCTTCTGGGCACGATGTTTGCCTTAGAGGCTTCCGCGCAGAATCCGGACACGATGATGCCGGAGCAGAGTGCCGCCAAGGCTAAACAGATTCTCAGCGACCTTATGAATGCGCGGGGCGGGGCGCCCTACAACGAAGTCATCGAAGGCGAGTGCCACGGTACGCGAGCGCAATTCGGCCACAATGGGGAAGTCACGGGTTACGTCGGCTTCACGGATTCGCGTCGGTTCCCGGACAAAGCCCGCTTGGAATATGCGGCGAAGAGTCACAATCTCAAGAGCATCATCAATACCGTGATCGGCGTCGAAGGGCTGGATTGGTCGCATGGCGGGGTCATCGTCGCTTTGTATAACGGCGATCGCGGCTGGACTCTCGATCGCAGCGGCGTCACGGAACTGCCCATCACTTCGATTTCCGAGTTTCAGGAACAGGTCAAGAGAAACATCGACAATGTGCTGAGAGTACGCTTGAAAGAGCCGGGTTGGACGTACCGCTTTGGTGGCAGCGATACCGCCGATTTGAAAGAAGTGGATTGGGTGGAATTGACGGACAGTGAAGAGCGGACGTTTCGGCTGGCGGTGGACCATAACACACGTCTTCTGGTGCGCAGCGTCGTCACCACCGTCAATGAAGAGACCCATGAACGCGACGACGACGTTACGATTTATACGAACTATCAGTTGAAGGATAGCGTGTGGACCCCCATGCAGGTCACCCGGGATCATAACGGGCGGCGTGCGGCGCAATTTTTTTACGATTCCTGCCGATATAATCCCGGGTTCCCGAGCGATTTCTTCGACAGATCCTCCCTCCAGAAAAAGACCGCCGAGGCCGGAGTCAAGAAAAACAAGAACGCCAAGAACTAAGGCCCGCAGCGCTGCCCACTATGCTTTGTGTCGAGTCTGGTTAACGCGCATGTCCGCTGTGCTGCGCTTTTGCTAGACTGGCGCCTCGCTATGAACCTCACTTCTCGTCAACAGCACGCACTCGAATCCATTTGCGATACTTTCGCGCCGCCATCAGCCGATTGGCCTTCCGCATCCGAGATGGGCATTCCCGCAGCGATTAGCAAGGCGCTCGATTTGAATCCACGGCCCGGTGAACGAGCGCAGTTTTTGCAGCTCCTCGATCTTTGGGATTCGCATCTCCATAGCTTGCTGACGGCTCGCCGGTGGACTTCGTTTTCTTCGCTTCCGCTCGAAACGCGCATCCGTGTTTTGCTTTCCTGGGCGGATAGCGGCCTTGGCCGTCGGCGCGGCGCGTTTCAGGCTTTGCGGAAAGCGATTGGTTTTCTTTACGTGATGCTGCCGGGAGCCGGCAGCACGCCAAGTCCAGTTTGGAAAAAGTTCGGTTATCCCGGCCCACTCGGTGCGCAACAGCCCAAACCTCGCCCCCTGCGGCCGCTGGTTCCCGTCGTCGATACGGAATTGTCCTCGGACATTTGCATTGTCGGTTCCGGGGCTGGCGGGAGCGCGGCGGCCGCTGTTCTTGCCGCTCGGGGCAAGGACGTGATCGTACTCGAGGCGGGCGGCTACTATGACGATTCTGATTTCGATGGCGCGGAGCTTGGGGGATTCCAACGGCTATATTTGGAAGGCGGGTTTGCGGCCACCGCCGATCAGAGTGTCGGGTTATTGGCCGGCGAGTGCCTGGGAGGGGGAACGGTCATTAACTATTGCACATCGTTTCGAACGCCAGACGACGTCCGTGAGGAATGGGCTGCTGCCGGCGTGCCCTGGTTTACCAGCCAGGAGTACACCAGAAACCTCGATGCCGTGTGCACGCGGCTTTCGGTGAACCTGGACCACAACCGCGTCTCGGCACGTGAACAAGTTCTCGAACGCGGCTTGCACAACCTGGGCTGGCATGCGGCGGCCATGCCGCGCAACGTGGTCGGCTGCGAGCAGGGCAAAGTTTGCGGTTACTGCGGTTACGGCTGCTCGCTGGGTGCAAAGCAATCCAGCACGAAGACTTGGCTTGCCGATGCGCAGGACGCTGGCGCTCGATTGGTTACCGAGACACGCGCATGGCGCGTTCGCATCGAAGCCGGAGCGGCCGCCGGCGTGGAGGCTCGCTCGCGGAACGGTAGTCGCGTCACGATTCGATCGAAAGCTGTGGTCGCGGCCTGCGGCGCGATCCACACGCCTGCGTTGCTTCTGCGTTCCGGCCTGCGTAACGAGAATATTGGGCGGCACCTTCACCTGCATCCCGTTTCGAATGTCTGCGGAGTCTTTGAGGAAGAGATTCGTCCCTGGGAAGGGACCATGCAGGCGATCTATTCCGATGAGCATCGCTTTCTTACCGGAAATTACGGCGTGAAGTATGAAACGACCGCGTTGCAGCCGGTCATTGCCGTGGCTGTTCTGCCGTGGCGTGAGCCGGAACACTATCGTTCGTTGCTTGGGAAATTATCCAACACCATGGCCATCGGAGTTTTGTTGCGCGACCGCGATGGCGGCCGCGTGACTCTCGATCGCGAAGGCCATCCGGTGGCTCATTACGCGTTGTCGGAATTCGATTGCGCGCATCTGCGCCGTGGATTCATCGGTGCAGCCCGGATACTGGAGGCCGGCGGTGCGGGACTTATTTTCTCTCCGCATGCGAAATGGTGCGCTTACGAGCCCGGCCGCAGCGGTTCGCTGGATTCTTTCACGCAGGCGATGGACGCGGCCAGGTGGGACTCCGGCCGGCTGGCGCTTTTTTCTTTTCATATCATGGGAAGCGCCCGGCTGGGCGGATCGGTGAAAAGTTCGGCAACCAGGCCCGACGGCGAGACTTGGGAGACTCGCCATCTTTTCGTAATGGACGGCTCCTCGTTTCCCAGCGCCTCGGGGGTTAACCCCATGATTTCGATCGCCGCGATAGCTCGTCGTAACGCCTTGGCGTTGGCCGAGCGTTCCTAGATATAAGTGTCTTATTTGTAGTGGAATAGCGGGAATGATGGATCCCGCGAAGGCATCCCTTGGCCGGCCCAGGGGCTGAACAGGCGCTCCCCACGTCTTTCGGAGGGCCGGGGGAGCACTGCCGTTAACTAGTGCTATAGGGTGCACCGATTTGGATACCTCCGGTCTATGGGTTTTTACTGATAAAATGTAATAGGGTTAGTAGGTTGGGCGCGCTCTAAGGCAGTCGCCGGAGCGGGCAGAACGGGTGTCGTTCCAGAATGATACTGAACGTCAGGTTGGTGTCCCCGCGTCGAAGCTCACGAAACGGTTTTAGCTTGGTGGAGCTCGTGTTGTCCTTGGCCGTGCTCTTGGTCATTACAACTCTAGCTATCCCTGTAGTGGTGCGCTCTTTGCAGGTCTACCAGCTTAATTCCATAGCCTCGCAATTGGCGGGCATGCTTAAGTTTGCAAAATTCGATGCCATTCGGCAGAACACTCCGGTGAGTTGTCAGATCCAGTGGAACTTGAGCGCGGCAAGTTGGCTCGCTTGGGTGGATTCCAATGGCAACGGCGTGGCCGATGGAGCCGAGCCACAAATGTTCATTGGCGGGAGCTTCACTCTTTTGCCTGCCGGAGCGCCGGTCCCCGATCCGGCCCCGATCAGAGCTACTTTGGGGGGGCTTTCGGGCTCCGCTTGGAATGTACTCTCGGGGACGAACAACTTCATCACGTACGACCAGCGCGGCGTCATAGACACTGGAGCGGCGGTGTACGTGCTGTATCTCGGCAACCCCAACGACGCAAACTCGGGCTACCGCGCCATCATAACCATGCCTTCTGGGGCCGTGCAGGTGTGGACTTCCTCGGCTGCCGGTAATTGGCAGCGCATCAGTTGATTCGTTTCGCAGGATCAGAATAACGTGATGAAGAATCCGCACGTTGGAGGGATGAGCAGGAAGGTTTCTAAGAATCAGCGCGGATTCACGCTCGTGGAAGTTCTGATCGCCATTGTTATTTTGCTCGTCGGGATTGTCGCCGTGGCGCAATTGGTGCCTGCTTCGATTGGCTCGAACTCCGCGAATCGCAACGACTCTTCTGCCTTGGTGTTCGCGCAGCGGCAGATGGACCTATTCTTGAGCCAGCCGCTGAATATGTCTTTCAGCCCGCCAGCCTTTACCGAGACACTCGACAACCAAACCTTTACTTGCTATCTCGGAGACCCCACGCAGAATAACGTGGTCGTGGGCAGCTCCGTGACGGTGTTTTACAACCAGCTGGTCATCAATTTCGCCGCGTCGCCAGTGACGAATTACAGCTTCACCTATCAGGATCCCAACGATCCTTTTGGCCTGGTTTACGATGTCCGTTGGGCGGTGATCACCACGACGAATTCGAATGGCATGGTCACCTCGAAACGGTTCATCCTGGGAACGAGAAAAAAGGGTGGCAACGGAATCTATAAACCGGTCACCCTCGATACCATACTCTACAAATGAAACGCGCACCTAACAACGGGCGTGAACAGGGCTTCTCGCTCATCGAGATGATGATCGCCGCTCTAATCTTCATTTTGCTTTGCAGCGCGGCGTTCGCGCTTCTCTCCCTCGCGCAGCAGCGCTACCAGACGGAATCCCAAGTCTTGAATTCCTTTCAAGAAGCGCGATTCGGTCTGGACGAGATCGTGCGAGACGTGAATGGTTCGGCTTATCCTGCGCAAAACCTGTATTCGTTCAACCCCGGTATCCCTCTGAAGAATTATTATGCGATCACCCCAATCGCTTGGGACCCCGGGTATGTCTCTGGCTCGCCCTGCCAGATCGGAACTGGAGCCACAGTTTGCACCACACCCGGAGACTTTGATTTGATCATAGAGAGGGACGTCGACTATTGGCGCAAGAACTACGTCGAATGGACCCGCTATACGCTCCAGGGAACCACTCTGTCCCGTAGCCAGACTCAAAAGGTAGTAGGCGCGGAACCCGATGCGACTACCGCACCCTCTTTCGTTCCCTACGTCCAAAATGTGATGAACCAGGCTACACCCGCGCAAATTGCGCAATTTCAAACCGTCTATCCGCAAATGTTTCCCGGCGGGAATCAAGTGCCGGTCTTTAGCTACTTCTGTTACTCGCCGTTTGGACCGCCGCAGCCGTGTCCTTCGGCGGGATCTTACAATTCGCCTCTCAACGTAATCGACGTGGAGATTACCCTGATCGTCATGGCGCCCACGCAGGATGCGCAGACAGGCCAAGTTCGCCTCATCGAATTGCATGGACGAGGCCACAGCCTCAATCCGCTTCCGTGAGGGCTGGTTCAGTAGGACAAAGAGCAAGGATGAAGAAAGAGCGCAAAACGGGCCGCCGCTCCGAAGATGGGATCGCGCTGCTGATCGCCATTTTCGTCTTGTTATTGATCAGCGTCGTGGCGATCGCTTTGCTCGTTTCTTCCGGCACGGAAACGGCGCTCGGCGCAAATTACCGGACTTCTTCGACCGTATATTACGCCGCGATTGCAGGTCTCGAGGAAGCGCGCGGACGTTTGCTCCCTCCGCTTACTAGGAATCCAAACTACTTTGGCGCTTCCGTTATTCCCACGCCCTTCCCGCTGTTGCGGACGGTCTACGTCATAAATCGCCTGCCGGGTGAGAACATCGTTCCATGGGACCCAAGCAATGCCTTTTACGACAACGAATACCAGGCTGAATTTAACACGGCGGCGTCGAGTGCGTCTTTTCAGCCCCCCGTCTCTTCGGTCTGGGACAACAATATTCAGAACATTCCTGGGCCGATCTTCAAATGGGTCCGTATCAACGCCGCCACCGAGCATTCCCTCTTCTTACAAGTGAACGCCAGCGGCGCCTACGACAACAGCACAGCGATTTATTACGATCCGTTTCACCTCGACACCTTGGGGAACCCCTGGCCTAGCCTAGTTGTGGGTTCGACTTCGACTGCTGCTGTACAAGCGCTGGAAATCACCTCGGTGGCCTCTTTGCCCACTGGCAGCCAGAAAACATTGCAGTACCTCGTGGCTCCGATGGCCCTGAATTTGACTTTCCCCGCGGCGATCACTCTCGACGGAAATGGCGTTCAATATACAGGACCCGGCTCCTCTGGGTTCTATGTGAGCGGAATTGACCAGGGTACGCCCGGTGGTTGCACGCCCACTTCTACTACCTATCCTGCCATCGGGTACCTAGATTCTTCTGACTTATCCAATATCCATGCCACTCCTTCCTCTAATTACCAAGGTGGCCCACCCAGCTTGGGACTAGTAACCGTTTCCCCCAATTTGCAGTCCGTCGCGGCACTCAACAATCTGGTTCAAACCCTTACGGTAAACGCAGATCGCGTGATCCCCGGTCCAGCGGCTGCAGCTAACATGCCTTCAGGGATGACCGCGGCAAACCCAATGATTGTTGTCGTCGATGGCGATTTGGATCTGGCTTCCTGGCACAATACCGGCTACGGAATTCTTCTGGTGACCGGCGAGTTGAAGTATGACCCGGACGCCTTCTGGAACGGGATCGTTTTGGTGATTGGCAAGGGTAAGTTCACGTACGAGAACAATGGCTTAGGAACTATTTATGGCGCATTGCTGATTGCGCAAACGGTCGACTCATCGGGTTTGCCGCTTGGCTCGCCGGGAGCCGCCACGGTTGCCTACGCCAATGGGAATGGCGGAGTTGGGGTTTACTACAGCAGTTGCTGGATCCAGTACGTGCAGACGCCGCTCCCTTACAAAGTTCTATCTTTCCACGAAATTCGCCAGTAAAAAGAGGACCCGAATGCATCTATATTTCTTTCTCCGAGAGTTCAGCATTTCATCTCTTTCCCTCGGTGCCGCCCTTTCCTTAACTCCGCTAGCAAACCGCCCGGCGGTCTGGCAGGCCCAAGAGCAACCGTCTTCTCAGATACAGCAACAGCCCCCGCAACAGCAGCAGAGTGCCCAACAACCTTCGAACTCGCAGCCTTCGCAGCAACCGGAAGCTAAACAGAAAAAAGTCTGGACCAACGATGATGTGGTTTCCCTGCGGTCACCTGCGGACGTGTATTTGGCGGAGAAAGAGGCGCAAGACGCGGCTGCCGCGGAAGCCGCTGCCAAGGGCGCCGCGAAGACAAAACTCGTCGACGGAGCCGAACCCACGGAGAAACTGCCATCTAGCGCCCTTGAAACTCAGAAGTTGATCGCGGCCAAAGAAAGCCAGATTGCTGATGACCAACAAGCCTTGGACCGGTACACCGCTGAACTTCCCACCGAGCCAGCCGAACGGAAAGATCGAATGCAAGAAGAAATCAAAAGAATCACGGGCGACTTGCCAAAGGAACGGCTGAAACTGAAAATGTTACAAGAACATCTCGACGAACTGAACAAGGCGCAGCTGAACGGCACGACGGCTCCCCCTCCTCCCTCCCTGTAAAATTACGCTCGCGATCCTCGGCGAAAGCTATAGCCGTCGACGATTCGCCACACTGGATTCTCACAAAAAACGTGTTGCGTGCTTGCGGCGGCCCCCGCTGTATAATGGTTGGATGCGTTACAGCCCGGGAAGCGCTCAGATGCACGGCACGACAGTTTTGTGCGTGCGCAAGGATAATAAGGCGGTGCTTATCGCTGATGGCCAGGTGACCATGGGCGATCATGTGATGAAGCACACGGCGCGGAAGACGCGGCGGCTTTACAACGATAAGGTTATCGCGGGATTTGCCGGCTCTACCGCCGATGCGATTTCGCTCTTCGAGCGATTTGAAGGCAAGTTGCAGGAACATTCCGGAAATTTGCAGAAGGGCGCGGTTGAGCTGGCCAAGGAGTGGCGTAAGGATCGCGCGCTGCGGCATCTCGAGGCGCTGCTCATTGTCGCGGATTCGAAAGCCACGTTTCTGCTTTCTGGCAACGGAGATGTTATCGAGCCGGATGATGGTTTGTGCGCCATCGGCTCCGGCGGGACTTATGCGCTGGCCGCAGCGCGCGCCTTGTTTAAGCATTCCAAGCTCGGCCCGAAGGATCTGGCCATGGAAGCGATGCGCATTGCCAGCGAGATTTGCATTTATACCAACGCAAACTTTACGGTCGAAGAACTCTAGGGGGCGCGCGATAATACGCCGAGCCGTATGCACGCATCAAACGGATTGCACACCAGGGGAAGACACGCGAGGGGATCGCACGCAAAGGGATTGGACATTTCATGACCAGCAAGACCGATAAAGAGGTAGTTTTCGCGCCCGGGGGCAACGGCGCCCCGCCCGTAGAAGAAGAGCAGCTTCTTCCCGCGCTTGACGACATGACTCCGCGGGAGATTGTCGTGGAGCTCGACAAGTACATCGTCGGGCAGAATGCGGCCAAGCGGGCTGTCGCTGTTGCTTTGCGAAACCGCGTCCGTCGGCAAAAACTTCCCCCGGAGATCGCCGAAGACGTACTTCCCGAGAATATTCTGATGATTGGACCGACCGGCGTTGGCAAGACGGAAATCGCCCGGCGTCTTGCTCGTCTTGCGGGCTGTCCGTTCGTCAAGGTGGAAGCCTCGAAATATACTGAAGTGGGCTACGTGGGCCGCGATGTGGAATCGATGGTTCGCGATCTCGTGGAGACTTCGATCGACATGGTTCGCGAAGAAAAGCTTGATGAAGTCGCCGATCGCGCGGAACAAGCTGCGGAAGAGCGCATCCTGGACCTCTTGCTTCCGCCTTCTCCGCCGCCGGCTGCCGCCACTACGGAGACGGAAGCCGCGGCGCAGCGCGAGCAGACGCAACGCACGCGCGAAAAGCTCCGTGCCCAGCTTCGGGAGGGCAAGCTCGATCAGAGAATGGTCGATCTCGAAGTGCGTGAACGTTCCATGCCGTCGTTTGAAATTATTTCCAATCAGGGCGTCGAGGACATGGACGTCAATATGAAGGACATGTTCTCTAACCTCTCCGGTCTCTTTGGACAGCAAAAAAAGAAGCGCAAAATGTCCGTCGCCGATGCTTTCGAATACTTGATTCAAGAGGAAGAAAACAAGCTGCTGGATATGGACCAGGTCACGCGCATTGCCGTCGAGCGCGCCGAGCAGATGGGCATCATCTTTATCGATGAGATCGACAAAGTCGCCGGACGCGAATCGGGCCACGGGCCGGATGTTTCCCGCGAAGGCGTTCAACGGGACATTCTGCCGATTATCGAAGGCACCACCGTCAACACGCGCTACGGCATGATTCGCACCGACCACATTTTGTTTATCGCCGCCGGCGCTTTCCACGTTTCGAAACCGTCGGACCTCATCCCCGAATTGCAGGGGCGCTTGCCTATTCGTGTGGAGCTGCAGTCGCTCAAGGAAGAGGATTTCATCCGCATTCTCACCGAGCCGAAGAATGCGCTCATCAAGCAGTATGTTGCGCTTCTGGAGACCGAAGGCGTGAAGCTGAACATTACGGAGGACGCCGTAGCGGCTATTGCACGGTTCGCCACGAGCGTCAACGAGTCCACCGAAAACATCGGAGCGCGGCGGCTGCATACTATTCTTGAAAAGGTTCTCGACGAGCTTTCCTTCGAAGCGCCCGACCTGAAGAAAAAGAATGTGAAGGTCGATGCCGCCTATGTCACGAAGCAGCTTGCGGATATCGTCAAGAATCAGGATTTGAGCCGCTATATCTTGTAAACTCCGAAAATCGAAATGGAACTTCGAAACTTGCGGAACGCCGCCGTGCGCGATATGAACGCTCGGCGCATCGGAAGCTTTGTTTTTCTGGTTTCAGCGCTGGCCTTTCTTTGTGGTGCCGGTTGTGGTGCGCCCGGCGAGCCAACTCCGCCTTCGCCCCCTGTTCCGGTGGCCATTACCGATCTCACCGCGCATCAGGCTGGCGATGGCGTGCAACTTATTTTCACATTGCCTCCAAGGACCGTCGCCGGCGATCGGCTTGCGTCGCCGCCAGCGGTGGAAGTCGTTCGGGGCATGCCGAAGGCCGATGGTTCGCCGGACGCAAAATCATTTCGCGTCGTTTACACCATACCGGGTGCGCTCGTGGAAAATTACGTCGTGGAAGGCCACGTGAAATTCATCGATCCCGTCGCGCCAGCGGAAACTCGCGCGCATCCGGGTGGTTCGCTCGTCTATGTGGTGCGAACGAATGTTGCTAAGAAGCGCGCCTCGGCCAATTCGAACGCTGTTTCCGTGCGCATGTATCCGGTGGCGGAAGCGATTGCTTCTTTACAATCGCGCGTTACGGAGACGGCGATTGAGTTGAGTTGGACGGCTCCCACCGGCACCTCCGGCGGCGATCCGCTAAGCGGATTTTCAGAGTATCGCGTTTATCGCGGCGAGCTTGACCCCGCCACTGCCGAGGCTAGTTCCGGGGATCTCTCGAAAGCCAAATGGAGGTCTCCCCTTGCGTTGCTCTCCGGCTCAGACGAGGGCGTCTACCGCGACACCCTTTTCGACTTTGGCAGAACTTATGCCTACGTCGTGAGAAGCGTCGTGCTTGTAGAAGGCAACCCACTCGAGTCTGCGGATTCAAACTCCACGATCGTTACGCCGCGCGACATCTTTCCTCCAGCCGCTCCCGAGAACCTGGTGGTGGCCGCCCTCGCGGGTGCCAGTCCTGGCTCCGTGCTCGCGGACCTCTCGTGGTCCATCAATCTTGAAACCGATCTCGCGGGCTACCGTGTCTATCGAAGTGAGGAGCAGGACACGCGAGGGGCTCTTCTTACACGCGATCTCTTGCTTGCACCGGCGTATCGTGATACGTCTGTAGAGCCCGGCCACCGCTATTGGTACTCCGTGACCGCCGTCGATCGTGCTGGCAACGAAAGCGACCGCAGCGCGGCGTTTGCGGTGGATTTTGCGAAACCTTCTCCGTAGCGCCGGGTTTAACTCCGTCGGAGCGCGTCTGCTTATGACCGTTCGTGTACACTTGCCCGCGTACAGGTTGTTCCGTGTTTTCCGGAACGCATCGGTTCGTACGGGTGTCTACGTCGGGGTCGTTCTTTCCATCGTTTTTAGCGGATGGGTGATCGTCGCCAATCGTGTTCCCGTGCTCGATCGCTTTGCGCTGGTGCGCAATCTGGCCGCGGTGGCTGTTCTGGGTCTCGTCGCAGTGATTCCCGTTCTCCGATTTTGGCGTATGCCGGGTCATTTGCTGTCTTCGAGCCTTGTGGCGTGGGCCCTTTTCAGCCTGTCCTACCGTGTTCTTTGCATGCGTTTTGCCGGCCTTGCGGAGCGTTTTAGCGCCGTTCAAATCTTCGTGCTCGGCGCGGTGTTGTGTATGCTCGTGGTTACTCTCTCTTGGATTTGGACCATCATCCGGCGCGTTCGCGCGTCGCACGTGTCTCATCCGAATCACCATCCGAGCCGATCCTGAATGAAATTCTGCCGATTCCTTCCCCCTGGTACTTCCGAGCCGGCCTCTGCGCTTTACGGTCTGCTCGAGGGTCATCACATTCGCGACATTTCCGGTGCCCCGTGGAGTTCCTGGTCCCGTGGGTCGCGTACCTGGCCGGCTGCTGACGTAGGTCTGCTGGCTCCCGTCGATCCCGGAAAAATTGTGTGCGTCGGGCGTAATTATGCGGCGCACGCCGCAGAACTTGGCAATGAAGTGCCCCAGGAGCCGCTCATTTTTCTTAAGCCGCCTTCGGCGATCATCGGCCCGGGCGAGACGATTGTTCTGACGCCCCAATCGCAGCGCGTCGAACACGAAGGTGAGCTTGCGCTAATCGTTGGCCGCCGCTGTGCGCAACTCAAAGACACCGACGATCCGCTGGGCTATCTGCTCGGCTATAGTTGCCTGAACGACGTCACCGCACGCGATCTCCAGAAAAGCGACGTACAGTTCACGCGCGCCAAAGGCTTCGATACCTTTTGTCCCGTGGGTCCGTACATCGAGACGGAACTCGATCCATCGGATGTCTTGGTGGAATTGCTTGTCAATGGCGTGCTCCGCCAATCGGGGCGGACTTCTCTAATGATCTATCCAGTGGCGTTTCTCGTTCGCTGGATCTCCCGCGTGATGACTCTCAATCCTGGAGACTTGATTGCTACGGGCACGCCCGCTGGAGTCGGCCCGCTTGCCGCGGGGGACGTCGTCGAAGTCAGCGTCGGCGGTGTTGGCGTGTTGCGCAATCCGGTCGAAGCCCCGCGCACGTAGTTTCACGGCCCGGCCGGTGTTTCGGTAAGATACACAACTGTGGGGCGATTTATGGAGGATGACTTTATTCTGGGTAACTCCGGCTTGGGTGTGCCGCCTCGTGCCGGTCCGTTGCTCCACAATTCATTTGCATCCACGGAGATCGATCGTTGAAAGCTCTGTTCACAGACTGGAAACTTGTTCTCGCCATGGGCGGCGCTGCCCTCGCGGCGATCCTGATGATCGCTTATGCTTTTTTTCGCCCGAAGGAAGAGCCCGAGGACGTGGAACGCAGGCGGCGCCTCCACTTGAATCAGATCGGGCGCATCGCGGAAGGGCAGGTCGTTGAGTTGGCCGACCATCCGGCCGAGCCGCGCGAGCCCCAAAGAAAACTCTTCGGTTCCCGCGCGAGTCCGATCGTTGATTTGCGACCCCGACACCTGGTCACTTACAGTTACGCGATTTCCGGAGTGACCTATCACACCGCCCAGGATATTACAGGTCTCGAAGGGCAAATTCGTTTCGAAAGGCTCGTTGCGGGCCAGCCCGCCAGCGTGAAGTACGATCCTTCGAATCCGAGCGATTCCATCCTCGTCGCCGACGATTGGTCCGGCTTGCGCTGAACTTCGAACGGTTTCGGCTGCACCTCGAGATTCCTGTTCCACGCTCCCGGCCGCATACTGATTTTCGTTTAATTGCGCTATTCTTCTCCCTGCGGCTTTGCTACGCCGCGCCAGTCTCATGAAAATGGTTCTCGCGTCCGTGCTGACCACCGTGCTCATCGTAGCCATGACGCTCGGCGCGATGTTCATTCTCGTCGAAGCCACCGATTATGTTACGTCGCTCGAGTCGACTCTCCAGCGTGCTGTCGCCATTGGCGCGGAACTTCTTCTCGGCGTGGTTCTCCTGCTCGGCACCGTTTGGCTTGCCACTCATCTCGCCGTTCGCATCTTTGCCAAAGATGAACCATCTGCTCCCGGAGGAAAGCTTGCCTGAGAAAAACGCTTCCGCGAGCGCCAAAGAAAAGCATCACGACCGCATGGAAGAACTCCGCCGCCAATCCGCGGAAGCGGAAGCCGGCGGTGGTCCCGAACGCCGCGAACGCGAACACCAAGCCGGCAAGCTTGCCGCCCGCGAGAGAATTCATTTGCTCCTCGACGAAGGCACCTTCGAAGAACTGGACAGATTTGTGCGCCACGGCTGTGTGGATTTTGGAATGCAGGAGCAGCGACCGGCCGGCGATGGCTTCGTCACCGGTTTTGGCCGCATGGACGGCCGTCTCGTCTACGTTTTTGCGCAAGACTTCACGGTATTCGGAGGATCGCTCTCGGAAGCCAACGCGCGGAAAATCTGCAAGATCATGGACCTGGCCATGCGCGCCGGGGCTCCCGTTATTGGGCTCAACGACTCGGGCGGCGCGCGCATCCAGGAAGGAGTTGCCTCGCTCGCGGGTTATGCCGATATTTTTCTGCGCAATACGCTCGCCAGCGGTGTAATCCCTCAGATCAGCGCCATTATGGGCCCATGCGCGGGTGGCGCGGTTTATTCTCCGGCGATCACCGATTTCATTTTCATGACGCGTGAGACTTCCTACATGTTCGTCACCGGCCCTGACGTGATCAAGACCGTGACTCACGAAGAGGTTTCTAAGCAAGAGCTCGGTGGCGCCATGACCCACAACGAAAAGAGCGGCGTAGCACACTTTGTCTGTGCGGACGATGCTGATTGCCTCGCCATGATTCGCGAGCTATTGAGTTTTCTGCCTTCGAATAATGTTGAAGATCCGCCGCGCCGCCGGTCCTCGGATTCGCCGGATCGCCGCGACGAATCTTTGAACTCGCTTGTTCCGGCGGATCCCCAGAAACCCTATGACATCAAGGACGCCATCCATGCGATCGTTGATGAGGGATATTTTTTCCAGGTCCACGAGCACTTTGCAAAGAATATTGTTGTCGGTTTTGCGCGCCTTGACGGCCGCCCGGTGGGCATTGTCGCCAATCAACCGGCGTTCCTTGCCGGTGTTCTGGACATCAATGCTTCTCTAAAAGGTGCACGCTTCGTCCGCTTCTGCGACGCCTTCAATATCCCGCTGATCACCTTCGAGGACGTTCCCGGCTTTCTGCCCGGCACGCAGCAGGAGTTTGGCGGCATCATCAAGCATGGCGCGAAACTGCTTTTCGCCTTCGCCGAAGCCACCGTCCCCAAAATCACAGTCATCACGCGCAAGGCCTACGGCGGGGCGTATTGCGTCATGGCCAGCAAGCACATCCGCACGGACGCCAACTTCGCCTGGCCGTCAGCGGAAATCGCCGTCATGGGACCGGAGGGCGCAGTGAATATCGTGTATAAGCGCGAACTGGAAAAAGCCCCGGAGTCCGACCGCGAACGACTCCGCCAGGAAAAAATCACAGAATTTCGCGAACGCTTCGCCAATCCCTTCGTGGCCGCCGAAAAAGGCTACATCGACGCCATCATCGAGCCTTCCGAAACTCGTTTCCGCGTCATCACCGCTCTGCGCGCCCTGGAAAACAAGCGCGATACCAACCCCCGGAAAAAACACGGCAATATCCCTCTTTGAGTCCGGTCAAGGCCTCCAGACCGTGTGAAAATACAGGTGACCAGGCGTACCTGCGCTTCGTTCATCGAAAACATCGCAGCAACCGCGAATGGCCCGCAAGGCAGCACCCGACAATCGCAAGACGGGGACCAAACACCGTAATTATTTGAGCGTCGTGAAGGAAGTGGCGTGGTACTTGGGGCCACCCGCCGCTTTCTTGCG
>Ga0210403_10002546_pt1 | contig 16404 bp, 19 predicted proteins | sample IncBWC19MmetaG_FD_150863 | JGI IMG/M metagenome (GOLD analysis project Ga0210403, IMG submission 150863) | Forest soil microbial communities from Barre Woods Harvard Forest LTER site, Petersham, Massachusetts, United States - Inc-BW-C-19-M | ecosystem: Environmental > Terrestrial > Soil >... | reverse complement strand
CAGCGATTTTGATTTTCATTCCGATGTCATTCGACGACCACGCTCTGTCAGCTATTCAGCGCTCTCCCGGTCTGTAGCGGCCAATACTGATTTTCGCTGACCTACAGCTTCGCGATACCGCAAAATCCCGTCGGTGACAGCTGCCGCAAGTTGGTCGCGATAATCTTCGCTCCCCAGCTTAGAGACATCATCCTTGTTGGTGAGAAATCCGCCTTCAATCAACACCGCGGGAGAAGTCACGTTTGCGATCACAAAGAATTGTTTGGCTTGCGTGCCGCGGTCGATGGAACGGGTTCGCGCCACCAATGCTTCCTGAATGAAACTGGCGAGACTTTGGCTTTCCGGATTCGGCGATTCCGACGGCGCCCGCGACAAAAACGGCAACCAGGAAGCAAGAACAGAGCCTGCAGTGATCTGATGCGCAGCGTAGTAGGTTTCGACGCCGCTCGCGACCGGTTTGTTGTCTTCGTTGAAATGAATGCTGACAAAGATGCTGTCTCTGACCCGATTCCCGAACGCCGCGCGGTCCACCAGTGAGACATAAGTGTCGCCGAGCCGGGTCATCAATGTGGCGACCCCTTCCGAGTTCAGCAGGCGATCGACGCGGCAGGCCACGTCCAGCGTCAGATCCTTTTCCATGACGCCGCCACACATTGCGCCGGAGTCTTGACCACCGTGTCCTGGATCAAGAACCACTACTGTAAATGGTTTGGACGTCCTTGGCGGAGTCGCCTTCGATTCTCTTTTGATGGTGGGTCGCTTCTCTTGATGAAACGAAATCCAGACAAGCGACGCCATGATCAACAATAAGCCCGCGACCGCCAGCACATTCCGGAGGGCTTGTTTCATTTGTGATCCCCGCGATAAGAGTTGTCTTCATAACTTAATCACTAATGAGGGAGCGCAATTCCTTATCTTCCAACGAACGGTAACGAATCGTCGTGCTGCCGTCGCGCTCCAGCACTGCTGCCTCGATTGCGGCCATGGCGAGTTGTTCCCGGCGATGTTGCGTGATGGCCGGGCGCCCGGGCAGTTGTTTTCCGTCACTACTATCCTGCAACAACATGTGTCCGACGCTCCATGCGTCTAGCGCCGACTTCACCGCCGCGTCAAAGCTACTATCCGGTTTATGCTCGGTTTTCAGAAACGCTTCCATCAGTTCGCCGGATTCTCGCGTGCCGCTGAGCACTGCAAAATCCTGCCGCGCTCGCGCATAGGTTGCGCCGTTGGTCGCGATCTCGCCGTCGTATTCCACTCGTAAGAACAGATCGTTCTCCGGGTGTGTGCCCACCTCGGCAAAAAGCATCCGCGCCAGATATGGCGGACCATAGATCTGTTCGAATGCGTTTTTCATGGCAGGACTCAGCGAATAATGCACAAGCCGCCGCAATGAAACATCTGCCGCCGAGCGGGTGAAACCCTCGGTGCTGGCCAGTTCAATCGCCGCCATTCGCAACCGTTCGATGTCGCCGGGATGACCAATCGCCCCCATCGCGATCCGATCGTAGATCTCGAAAAGTTTCTGGCGCGTCCGACCGAGCGTAAGAAACAGAATCCCATCGCGGTATCCGAGCGCCGCGATGGGACTACCGGAGGCGAGTTGCGCTTCGATGTACTCCCGGCGGTTGGAAATCGCTTCAACCCAACGATACGGCTCTTCAATCATGCAACCATTTGTTTGAATACGACGGCGATTTTGTTCTCCGGCAAAGTTGCGATGCCTTCGCGCGACACAATCTTGATCACGGGATAAATCTTTCCGGCACGATCCACGCCCGCCGTCGCCGTATCTGATTCAGCAGCTGTGTCGAGCGCGCGCAATGCCAACGATATCGCTTCCTCTTCGTTCAAGTCGTGGAGTCGCTTCGCGCCCCAGTTATTTTCGTAATAGAGAATGCTGCGTACCGCCGGCGAGCCCGACCCGGTCGCGGCGTAATCCGTGGCTTCAAATTGCGCCCCCATCGCGTCGTAGAAATAGAGACGCGCCTCCGGCTTAGAACTTCCGTCGTGAGTCGCGAAAATCGGAACTACCACGCCCAAGCCCTGCATGACGAACCCAAAATTGTCACGCAACAGTTTCGAGAGCGCTCGCACTTTTCCATCGACACTCATTTCCTGCAGTTGAGTTCTCCGAAAATATTGGAGTGAATGCTCGAGCACCCGCGCCATTTCCCAAGCGGTCGCAGGCACACCGGCGATGGCCATGATCGAATGTTGATCGATCTCCAACACTTTATCCGCGCGATCGTAAACGACGGTGTTGCCCGCAGTCGCCCGACGATCGCCTGCTACCAGAACGCCGCCGGAAAATTTGAATGCCAGAATCGTGGTCGCCTCGGTTGGTTGCCACATTTGTTGTGGGGTCTCCGTTTGCGGTACGGCACCGATGAGAGCCGGGCCTAACAGACCTTTGCGTCGCAGTAGCGAAGGAAAGTCGGCCGCTGCACCAGAAAAGTTCTGGTCAAAGCCCAACTGTGAACGGTCCATTACTGACCCGTGCGCTGGCGATAGCGCTTCGATTGGTTGGGATCCACCTTGCGCATTTTTTTTAACAGGTCCTTCGTGTCCGGTCGCGAAATGTCCGGCGAACGCGGCCCGCCGCCATCGCCTTGTTTTGGTCCCCACGGAGCCGGTTCCACCGGCTTTTGAATGCGCTCAGGCATGAAAAAACGTACGAGCAAAAGTTGGAAACGCAAGCTGCGCCGTCTGTGCTGTTGAAGCGTTGAGTCGTTACACCGCGACATGGGATTCCAGCTGAACGGTTCAAGTACTTTAATGCTTCAACGAAGTGAAGCCGCTTGTCAGATAAAATTGCAAGTGGCAAGGTTTTGTTCGGATGAAGGTAGTGGCTATTATCTGGATGATCAGCTCTTTGTCGTTGTGCACGGCTTCTGCCCAGAGTCCCGCCCCAGATAAGGCGCAATCAAGTGAGGCCGCTCAACTGGAAGTTCTGGCAAAAAAGATTGACCAACAAAACGCTAAAATCGACGCGCTTTCTCAGGAAGTTCTGAAATTGGAGCAACAACTCTCACATGTTCGTCCCGGTGTGATGATCGGAGAAGGTGCGCCCGCATCAGCAAACGCTCCTGCTTCCGCCGCCGCTGCGTCCCATTCCATCGCCGCCGCCAACACGCATACTGTGGCGCGCGGGGAGACGCTCACATCAATCGCAAAGATGTACAAAGTCACCGTGGACGAGTTACAACAAGCCAACCACATCGAAGACGGCCGTAAATTGCAGGCAGGACAAACAATCGTTATTCCGACACCGTCGCCTGCCGCTTCCGGCTCGGCGTCGCCCTAACTGACAGTTGCACCTCGGTCAATCGAAGGTGGTTTCTGTAAACATGAGGGCGGAAACACCTTCGGGCCGGGCAGTTCGATCAAATCGCCCGTTGGGCGGTTGCCGCGCTGATCGCGCCGTACGATACCCTTTCAAATGATCAGCAGATTTCGATTAAAGGGCCAATGCTCCCGCAGCTCGGCATTTACTGGCTGGTCCAGCTCACATTAGAACATTATTAGGGACCTACCATGCTCGGCGCGTTGCAGGAGTTTATTCGGCTCGGTGAAATTGATGGCGAAACTTTCGTCCTCAAAACTTGCGACGGTACTCGCCGTCAAGTCCGACAAATGCCGGACCTGTGGGAAACTGCGCTGTCAGCGGTTGACGAGGACCAAATACAAATTTAACTCGACGACCCGGTGGGCCCAGCCGTAGCGAAAATGTCTATTCGTCTCGAGGAACGAATTCGCGATCTTGAGCAAAGGCTCCAGGAAGAACGACGTGCGCTCGCCAAAAAGCGGGCGACGTTATGCGGGGTTGGAGCGAAGATACCAGAACCTTTTGCTGCGCGACTTAAGCTAACGTGCCTAACGAATTCATTGCGAGCCGCGGCAGCTGTAGTCTGCGCTGTCCTCGGCGCAAAAAAGTCGCGCTTTCTGCTCGACTATTCAGACCTGCAATCGCTCCTCTTCCGTCTCAGGAATTTCGGACGTGATAACGTCCGCTTTGGGTTCTACCTCCCGCCGAGGCGAGGACTCCAGCAAACTCTGCCGGCATAGCTGCGCATATTTGCGATCGAGCGCGAACAATTCCTCGTGTGCACCGCGCTCGATAACCCTCCCGTGATCAAGGACCAGAATTTGGTCCGCGTGCACGACCGTTGAAAGCCGGTGCGCAATCACAATCGAGGTGCGGTTCGCCATAAGATGTTCCAGCGCCTCTTGAATCAATCGTTCCGTTGCCGTGTCGACGCTGGCAGTTGCTTCATCAAGAATCAAAATAGGCGGGTCCTTCAGGAGCGCCCGGGCAATTGAAAGCCGTTGCTTTTCGCCCACGCTCAACTTTACGCCGCGTTCGCCAACCACGCTCTGTAGACCTTCAGGCAAACGCTCAATGAACTGCCGCCCATTCGCCGCATCCACCGCGCGCCATAATTCCGCGTCAGTCGCATCGGGTCTGCCCATCAAAAGATTTTCGCGGATCGAGCCGTTGAACAGGAAACTTTCCTGGGTCACTACCCCGATCGCTTCACGCAACTTGTGCAGGTCGTACTCGCAAATAGGTTTGCCATCGATGTAAATCTGCCCGCTGCTGAATTCGTAAAAACGCACGAGCAAGTTCACCAGCGTCGATTTCCCAGCGCCAGTCGCGCCAACTAAAGCAACAGTTGCGCCCGGTGGCGCATGAAACGAAACGTGCCTTAGCGCAGGCAGTCCTTGCACATAACTGAAACTAACGTTTTCATACCGGATATCGCCAAGAATGCGCGCGCTGTAGCGGGAGTCACCGACCCTGGCTTCAAAGCCCGGCTCTGGTTCTTCGTCCAGAATATCAAATATGCGTTCGCCCGCTGCGCGGCCAGCCTGGATCAGTTGATTGAGCTGATGCAATCGGCTGATCGGATCGTAAAGAAACGCCGTGAGCAGGAGAATCGCGACCAGATCACCGAGTTGCATCGCTCCGGTCAAAACGGCATGGCTGCCAAATCCCAGCACCAGCACGGCGCCGATCGCTTCAAACATCGACATCGAGGGCGAGTAAATCGCCCATGTTCGCATCACCACCAAGGTGGCGTGCCGCAACTGATCGCTAGCCCGATTGAAACGCGCATGTTCTTCGTGTTCGCGTGCGAAACTTTTGATCTGACGGATCCCGGAGAGGTTATCGTGCAACAGCGCATTGATGTTTGATGCAGCGCGCCGCTGTAGTCGATACCGGCGATGCGCTGTCAGCGTGTAAGAGAGCGCGCCCGCGACGAGCAGCGGGAACGGCAGCAGCGCAAGCAATGCCAGCTTCGCGTTCCAATAAAACATCACCGCCAACACGATCACGATCTGCAAAATGGCGACGACACCTTGCTCGATGCCGTCGATCAACACTCGCTCCACCGAGTTGACGTCCTCGATCACGCGCGTCATCAGGTCGCCCGTGGCGCGATTGTCGAACCAGCGTAACGGCAGCAGTTGAATGTGGGAATACAAGTCGCTGCGCAGATCGAAGATGACTTTTTGCTCGAATGTGTTGTTCAAAACGATTCGCAGCGAATTGAAAACGTGTTGAACAAGGAAAGCGACAGTCGCCACTGCAATCAGCGGTAATAATTTGTCCGGCCGATTTGCGCGTACCACATCGTCGATGATCCATTTCGTTACGCTCGGAAACACGATCACCATCGCCGTGCTGAAAATTGCGCACGTCAGTGTCCCAGCAGCCATCCATGGATATCGCTTCAAATAAGCAAGAACGCGCCAGACCGTTTTCATTCAGGGCAAACTTACCAGAACCCGCCGAATGATGCGAATGTACCCGCCCCTGTTAGAGATTCGGTGCGGCAGACGCAGATGTTATTCCCTCTGGCTCTGTGATTCGTGTTTATTCGTGTTCGTTCGTGGTTAATATTCGCGCGGTGCCGAACGAATTGCATCCCTTCCCGGACGAAATTCACATCGAGCAACTCGAAGTTTTAACTCGAATCGGAGTTTCGGAGGAAGAACGCGCGAATCCGCAAAGGTTGACTGTCAGCATTTCGTTCTGGGCGTACCAAAAGACAGGCGATCTGACCGACAACATTCAACAGGCGGTGAACTATTCAGCCGTGGCCGAGGAAACGAAGAATTTTGTTCGCGATCAGTCGCTGAATCTCATCGAAACGCTGGCCGATCGCCTTGCAATGCATTTGTTAAAAACTTTTCCGATACAGAAAGTAACAATCGAAGTCCGGAAGTTTCCTTTGTCGGACGCGGAATATGTTTCCGCCAGCGTCATTCGGATTGCGTGTGTGGGTTGATGATGCGCCATGGCCCGAGAAACGTTGCGGCGCAGATCGTGCGCTGGCCGGCGAAATTGGGCAGGGACGAGTGATTCAATCGTCCATGCGCGGTTCAGGTGAACCGCTCCTGCCTAAACATTGGGTTCAGCGTTTCACACTACTTGATTGTAGCCAAATGCAATTACCGCCTCGATCCAAGATTGTATTCTCTTCGAGTGTTCTGACACGAAATGAAACCGAAAGGAACCGATGCGGAGGACCATAGGCATTTGTCCAGAGAGAAACAGGGGAGTAAATTCAAATTGATGCGATGACGACATGATTGCTTTGAACGGGCGTTTGTCGATCATAAGTTTGTCGGTAGACACTTCGACAACTATGGATTCCCTCAGCGTGCGCTGGCTTGGGCGAATGCAATTCGCAGATGCGCTCTCTTTGCAGAAACAAATCGTGGCAAGCAAGCGGTGTGATCCTTGTTCGAAAGACCAGTTCCTTCTTCTCGAACACGAACCGGTTTATACCATTGGCCGGACTCCTGATCGGTCCAGTTTGCTCGGTGCTACACATTTGCTCCATCCGCTTTTCCCGATCAATCGCGGAGGTCAGGCGACCTATCACGGGCCCGGTCAACTAATGGGTTACCCGATCATCGATCTGCGTCGGCGCGGTCAGGATCTGCACAAATATTTACGGTGGCTTGAGCGATTGCTCATTGAGCTTCTGTCCGAGTACGGAATCGCCGCGACGCAGCGCGGGTTGCTCACGGGCGTTTGGGTCGAAGACCGCAAGATCGCTTCAATCGGGGTAGGTGTACGGCATTGGATCACGATGCACGGATTTGCCTTGAATGTGTCTGGTGATCTGTCTCCTTTTGATCACATTATTCCCTGCGGCATCAATAATGTCGCAATGACGTCGATGGAAAAGGAAACCGGGAAGGTGTTCCCGGTGGCCGACGTTGCGAGAGCCGTTGAGAAATTGGCGTTGCATCGAATCGAGACCTTGCGCGTTGCACCGGAGACGCAACTGATAGACGCTTAGCGAATGATTCCGCTGGAAGATAACGCCGCCGACATCATCGGAAAAGCGCAACGCGGCCTTCGCATTTCTGATTCTGAATTGGCCGAAAAAGCGGGCGTCAGTCCGCAAAGAATCCGGAAGCTACACGAAGGCGATTTCAATGAATCGGCGATGTTGGGCGTTGCGCCCATCCTTGGATTGGACGGGCGCGCCCTTTGCGAACTTGCCAAAGGTGAATGGCGCCCGGAGAACTCTGAAGAGTTGAACGGTCTTGCACAATTCAATACCGACTATCACGGCATGGCCGTTAACTCTTATCTTGTGTGGGACCCGGCGGGTCGTGTCGCGGCGGCCTTCGATACGGGCGCTGATTGCAGCGAAATGGTCCGCTTCGCCAAGCGCCACAAACTAAACGTGCAACTGATTCTCCTTACCCATGCTCACCCCGATCATGTCGCGGACCTGCCGCGGCTGCGCGAAGAAACTGGCGCAGATGTTTTTACTCCGGCTCGTGAACCCGTTCCGGGCGCAGAGTCGGTCGAGGAGGGAAAGAAATTTCGCCTTGGAAATCTGCAAATCGACACGCGACTGACCTGTGGCCATTCCCCGGGCGGGATCACGTACGTGGTGACCGGGTTTGCGCGCCCGATCGCAATTGTAGGCGATTCGCTTTTTGCCGGATCAATGGGTGGCGGCAACGTGTCATACCGCGACGCATTAAAAAACAATCTCGAGAAAATCCTGACCTTGTCCGACCAGACCATAGTCTGTCCGGGACACGGCCCGATGACCACGGTCGGAGAGGAGAAGGAACACAACCCGTTTTTCGCCCGAAAGACTTAAGGTTGAATTTCGCCACAGATGAACACGGAATATCACAGATTATGGGGAAACATTTGTATCTGTGTTTCATCTGTCTCTGTCCGTGGCTAATCTTAAGAGCGTGAACATCGGTTTTGTTGGAGTCGGCCGGATGGGCGCCAACATGGCGCGGCGATTAAAGGATCGTGGTTTTCAAGTCACTGCGGTTTACGACACGAACCGGGCAGCAGCCGCAGCGCTCGCATCGGAGCTTGGTTGCGCTGCCGCACTAGATTTGCCGGAAGTAACGGCAGAGTCCGACGTCATCTTCACCGTTGTGACGGACGACGACGCGATGCGGCAAATCTTTGGAGGCAACGGTGACAATCTGCTGGTCAACGCGCGCGGCAAATTGTTCGTCAACTGCGCGACCATCTCGCCACAGGTGCACGTCGAGATCGAAAAACTGGCCGAGAAAGCCGGTGCGCAATCGCTTGAGGCATGCATGGCCTCGAGCATCACGCAAGCGCGTGAGGGCAAGCTGTACCTGATGTGCGGCGGAACCGAGGAAGCGTTCCAAAAAGCGGAACCCATCTTCAAAGAGCTTGCCGCGCAGATTCGATTCATTGGCAAGTCGGGCGAAGCCGCGAAAGTGAAAGCGCTGGTCAACATGGTCATGAACATCAACACCGCAGGTCTGGCCGAAGGACTCGCTCTCGGCGCGGCGCTGGGTCTTGATCTAAACATGCTTCGCGACGTTTTTTCGCAGACCGGCGCGAACTCGCGCGTGCTCGAGACTGACGGCGAAGACATGCAGAATCGCGAGCACAGCTGCTTTTTCTCCGCCGCTCACGCCGCCAAAGACAGCGGAATTGCTCTCGCGCTCGCGCGCAGCCTGGGCCTCGATTTGCCGCTCGCGCGAGCGACGAAGGAACAATACGACCGCATGACCGCCGAAGGCCTCGGCGATCTCGACAAATCCGGCATCGCCGAGCTCACCTTTAAAGATCGCCACAAACATTCCGGCGATCGCGTGTGATGCCCCCGAAATAGCGGTTGATACACCGTTCTATAATCGTTTGGGCGTTTAAGTCGTCCGCTTCGGCTCTCTTCGCTCGAATGAAATACCCATCTCAAATAGCCGGGACTGCGTGCGGCGATAACTGGTTGTTCAAAGGCAAGACTGTTGGCGCGGCTTACTTGCGGTGCGTTTTTGCGACTTCGAACGTTGTAGACCTTATCAGTCTTAATGCTCAGCGTGGGAGGCGGAGGGTAGTGTTCCACAGGGCCACTGTCGCCCTTAAAAACGAACTTTTTATCAACGAAGAACTTGTCGAGGCGGTCCAAGTCTCTATTCCCAAGATTTTTTAAACTTTTTCGAAACTTCGATCCGCAGTTCCCGGAGAAAGAAATGAGGAATATGGACAAAATGAATAAATATGAGCAAAACAATCACCAGCCTCGCGGCGCTAATCGCCGGGAACGGCGGACTAAGCCTAATTTGAGGGCAAGAGGTGGTCGGTTCGTCCGAACGGTTAATCCACGGGCGAAGACGCCGGCTGTTCAGATACTGACGATTAGCAACGTTCCCAGCGATGTTTTGGATGCGATCGATGAGCTCGCCGCCGGGCAAGATCGCAGTCGTTCAAGTTTCGTACGGCGCGAGTTGCAACGCATCGTTGCCGGGTACAGGGCGAAGGCAGCTTAGTGAATCGCGATAAATCGAGACTTGTGCTTCTTTCTGGATGCGCTGTCCCGAGTCCCATTTTTTTTCACTGGCGAGGTCAGTGAGAACTTCGTCGCCTCGAATCCGCCAAGTTTAGGATCGTGGGTCACGCGGATTTTCCGGGCACAAATCGAGAATGTAGCAACTGAAGCTGCGCGACCGCGAGCCACTGAATCAATCGTTTCCGAAAATTTCCGGGTCTTTTTCCGAACTTCGACCCGCCGTTCCCGATCGCGGCCACGGGCGACAGATCGGATTCTATGAAGATTTTAAGGTTGCTTAATAACTGCCTAACTATTATGATGCGCGCTTCTGGATTCACGTACCCCCATTGCCGGTCAGCGCCGCGACCGCTTCGTGACGACGCGGTGGAGCGTCATCCTTTCCTGCGCGGATTCGGAAGGCGGCGAGCAGAAGGCGCGTAAAGCGCTCGCCGAGCTTTGCAAAATTTACTGGCGGCCGGTTTTCGCATTCATCTGCCACAAGGGGCATTCCGTGCCCGATGCTCAGGACCTGACACAGGATTTTTTTGTTGTGATGCTTAAAGGTCACCTCCTTCGGCGTGCCGATCGGACTCGCGGACGATTCCGTTCGCTCATGCTCAGGGCGTTGCAGGATTTCTTGCGCGATGCCGCCGAGAAGCGTAACACGCGGAAACGTGGTCGCGACGTGCAAATTGTTTCCTGGGACGAATGGATGGCGGAGGCGCCGTCACGGTTGTCGATTCCACTCCCGGAAGCGGAGAGCTGGTCGCCGGAACGGATTTTTGATGTGCGTTGGGCGGCAACGGTCGTCGAGCGCGCGTTGCGGCGATTGGGCGATGAATGCGAAAGGCGTGGGCGGCGGCGTGTCTTTGATGTGTTGAGCGTTTGTCTCACCGGAGGGGGAGAAGATGTTTGTTATGCTAAATTCTCAACAATCCTCGGCCTGTCGGAAGTGGCGCTAAAAAGCCTCGTGCACCGGTTGCGGGGGCGCTATCGCGCGCTGCTGCGTGAAGAAGTTGCCCGGACCGTCGAGAAACCCGACGAAATCGACGACGAACTCCGGTATTTGTTTTCGGCGTTGACTGTTGCGAAGACTTAACAATTTAGCGATTGACGAGTAACGATTCATAATTCAGCATCACTTTTTGTTGTAACTTTGTAATTTTGCGACAGTTGTAGTTTTTCAACATTTTCCCATGAACCCGCCTTCTACTTCGGTGCGTCTCCGGAAAGGACCGGCCGCGTGTCCAGAATGTGGATCGACATCACGGGTCGGGCGCGGTCTCTGTTTGACGTGTCTGCTGCATCAGGGTCTGGACGCTGATACTTGCAATGATGAAACGCTCGAGGCGGAGCTCGCGGGAATCCATGTGCACGACGCCGAATGGCGGCTGGGCAATTATCAAATTCTCGAAGAGATCGGGCGCGGCGGCATGGGCGTTATTTATCGCGCCCGGCAACGGCACTCGCGGCGCATCGTCGCCGTCAAACGTATTTTGACTTATCACGCCGATTCGCAGGAGACGCTGGTGCGTTTCCGCCGTGAAGCCGAAGCTGCAGCGAGGCTTGATCATCCAAACATTCTGCCGATTTATGAAGTCGGCGAGAATGAGGACGGTCTTCCGTCCTTCAGCATGAAATTTGCGGCTGGTGGCAGTCTCGCGGACGCCGCGCCGGCTCTGCGCAAGGAACCGCGCCGAATTGTGAGGCTGATGGCAAAGGTCGCGCGCGCCGTCGAATATGCGCACGCTGAAGGTATCCTTCATCGTGATCTAAAACCGGGAAATATTTTGCTCGACGGGCGCGGCGAACCGTTGGTGAGCGATTTCGGATTGGCCAAATGGCTCGATACGACGAGCGATCTTACGCACACGCTGACGATTTTCGGTACACCCGGTTATATCGCGCCCGAACAAGCGAAGGGATCGGCGGCGAAACTCACACCGACGGCAGACATTTACAGTCTCGGCGCGATCTTGTTCAACCTCTTGACCGGCCGGGCTCCATTCCTGGGCGAGCACGCGCTTGCTGTGATTCAACAAGCCGCCGAAAAGCCGGCGCCGAAACTGCGCTCTCTTACGCCAACGCTCGACCGCGATCTGGAAACCATTTGCGCGAAATGTCTGGAAGGCGAACCAAGCGCGCGTTATTGCTCCGCCGGCGATCTGGCCGAAGATCTTGAACGCTGGCTCGCAGGCCGCCATATCATTGCGCGTCCTGTTTCAGCGCCCGTGCGCGTCTGCCGCTGGTCTCGGCGGAATCCAATTTTAGCGGGAATGACAGCGCTCTTGCTGGCAATGGGAGCGGCGGTGGGTATAATGGTTTGGAAGGCCGAAATGGTCAGCCCCTCAACTGCCAGTGGCATTGGCGTCCTTCCTTTTGACAGTCTAAGTCCAGATAACGAAAACGCATTTTTTGCGGAGGGCGTTTCCGAAGGTGTTTCGACCAAACTGGCAAAGCTGTCCGAACTGAAGGTCATCAGCCACAATAGCGTGGCAAGATATCGCGGCGCACAGAACCCACAGGAAATCGGCCGCGCGTTGAATGTCGCCTACCTGCTCAAGGGGAGCGTTCGCAGAAACGCGGGCATAATCTTCTTAAATGTTCAGCTAATCGACACGCGCACGGGCGCTCGTATGTGGGCTGAGAGCTATGAGCGCGATTTGAATAACGTGTTCGCGATCCAAACCGAGGTCGCGCAAAAGGTCGCAGATCGGCTTGGAGCTGAAGTATCATCTGTCGAGAAAGTCGCGATTCAAGAGCCGCCAACCGCGGACCTGGTTGCGTACGATCTGTACCTGCGAGCCAAAGACCTGATCAACGGAATTTCATTTAGCACTCGAGCGCAAGAAGATTTGTTCCAGGCCGTGCGGCTGCTCGACCAAGCGGTTGCGCGCGACGCTTCGTTCTCTGATGCCTACGGTCAGCTCGCAGGAGCGCATGACCGCGCTTATTTCCTTGGCTTCGATCATACCGATGCGCGTCTCAAATTGTCCGAAACAGCCATCCAATCGATGCGCCTTCTGCGCCCCGATTCTGGGGAGACACACCTCGCCCTCGCTCAGCATCTGTATTGGGCTTACGAAGATTACGACCGCGCCCGCGAGGAGTTGGCTGCCGCCCGGCACACGTTGCCGAACGAATCGCGAATTCCTCTCATGGCTGGCTACATCGACCGACGACAGGGTCATTGGCAGAAATCCCTGGTGGAAATTAAACAGGCGTTGGAATTGGACCCACGCAATTTCTCGATCCTCCAGCAAATCTCGTTTACTTACCAAGCTTTGCGCCGCTACAAAGAAACGGCCACTACCCTTGATGACGTGCTGGCGATAGCTCCAAAAGATGTTATTACCAAAGTGCGGCGCGCTTTGGTTGAACTTGAATTTCGCTCGGATCCCAAACCGCTACACGCGATGATTGAGACGATTCTGGCGCAGGACCCGAACGCGGCGCCTGTTTTCGTTGACCATTGGCTCGAGCTTGCCTTAAGCGAGCGAGACCCAACTGCCGCCGAGCGCGCACTGGCAGTTATGCCGACAGGTGGATGCTACGACGAAAGTATCCCGTTCCCTAACAGTTGGTGCCAGGGTCTTGTCGCCCGGCTTCGCGGCGACGAACCGGCAGCGCGTACTGCGTTTGCCAACGCTCGAAGAGAACTTGAGCAAATTGTGCGCGATCAACCCGATTACGCAGCGGCTCTTTGCGCGATCGGGGTGATCGATGCTGCTTTGGGAAACAAGGAAGACGCCAGCCGCGAAGGCGAACGCGCGGTCAAACTCATGCCGGCTGGGAAAAGCGCCATCGATGGTGCAATGTTGATTCAATATCTCGCTGTCATTTACGCTTGGACAGGCGAGAATGATCGCGCAATTGAACAATTGTGTGAGGCAGTGAAGCTGCCAGGCAACCATGTCACTTACGGCCATCTGCGTCTGAATCCGTTCTGGGACCCATTGCGGGGCGATCCGCGCTTCGACAACATCGTCGCTTCGCTTGCGCCGAAGTAGGCGGCATTTGCGGGCCTGCGTAGGGTGCTGTCATTCTCTGTCCTATACTCGCCCGTGGGTCGCGCGGGAGCCTGTTCGGTGCTTAAGGGATATTCTCTTCGCTTTGGTAACTGAATGGTTGAGGCATTACAACTTGGTAATCTGTCAGGGCCTTTCCATGCCGGAGCGCACCGCCTTTAACTCACTGAGCCAAGTTCTGGTTTATTAACAACGCGTTGCGGACACGCGTTCTACCTACGCATTGGAGCGGCCAATCCGAATACTATCCGGAGTCTATTAATAAATAATAAAAATAAATACGACGCTAAAGTCCCTTTGTTGTTGACATACTTGGAAACGCGCTTGAGCATGGCAACTATGAAAAAATACTTGCTTGGTGTCGCTCAACGTTTGGTCGCGGCAGTGTTCGTAATTATAGCAGTTGTTGGGGTTAGCTCCCTGGCAATGCATGCTCCCACCCAGAGCCAAAAGTCTCTGACGTTCAAGAGCATTAAAACGAATAAGGCAACACTGTTTTATGCGGACCAAAGGGTGAATCGCGGTTGGTTCGTGGAGATGGTGCTGCCAGGAACCGGCGAGAGTAAGGCCGCGACTGAGAATCTGAAATCCGTCGCAGCGGCACTTTAAGCCTGCTGCTCGGTCACGAATAATTTTGCCAACCCCGAAAGTGTTCGGGGCTGACGCCGCGTTGTGTACCGGAGTCGAAGGTGGAATGTGTTGTCCTTTTCCAACCCGTGGCGGTGTGAAGGCGACTCAACGCGGCGGAAACGCGGCTCTGCCGCCTGATTTTTATCCAGCACCTTTGGCAAAAATTGCCATCAAGCCCAGAGAGCTCGATCCACCTTGTGTCGAAAACGATGCTTAAAATAATGCCCGAACGCCCAGTGTGCATTAGCATCTTAGGAGATGAATTCTAAGCGCATTTACGCGGCTTGGTTTGGAATCCATTTTCTTCTCATAACGGCGGTTTGCTTTGCCGGCCTGTTCTCGCTTATCGCCGAAGGCGCTACCATCTTGCCATCGGCGCTCAGTCCGTATGCGCGCAAGGCGGAGCTGATTGCAGCATGGCTGCTGGGAAAACAGGCGGACGCGTCCAGTCTGGTCCGGCGAGGCATTGCGACCTATTTGCATGCTGCCGGGATTCAAGCGGGGTACACTTTCTTTGCGCCAAACATCCCAGGTTCCCATAAGTTGACCTTCGAACTCTGGTATGAAGACGGACGAGTAGAATATGAGTCGCCGCATGTGCGCGGCAAAGCAGCCGCACTGCGCCTGGACAGTTTGCTAGATAGATTGGCCGAAAGTCGTTATGAGCCGTTACGGGAAGTTGTGGCCAAAATGCTCGCGCTCTCTGTCTGGAGGGAGCACCCTGACGTGAAAAGAATTCGGGCCGTCTTCGGATCGGTCAACACGCCGAGCATCACTGAGTTTGAGCACGGCAAAGGTGAATCATTTCAACCGATATTTAGCTACGATTTCAGCCTTCGCGAGGAAGGAAGGCAGCCGACAACGCCATAATGCCGCCGCTACAACGATGGGGCAAACAATTGATGGTTTTTCTGTTTCCAGAAGAAACCGACACCTGGATCACCGTTTTGCGGATCGGCTTGGGCGTGCAAGTGGTGGTGTATACGCTGTTTCTAAGGCGTGACTGGCACTATTTGTTCTCCAGCACTGGCAACGGCCTTGTCAGCCGCCAACTGGGCGAGGCCATTACCGCCTTCGACAGTCCGCTCATTCCGAAACTTGGCTGGCTCGTTGCTCTCGGTCGCAGCGTCAATATCAGCGAAGAAACGGCACTTTCTATTGCGTGGGCTGGCTTGCTTTGCATGGGATTCTTTTTGCTACTCGGACTTTTCTGCCGTTCGGCTGGGGTCATTGCCTGGTTTCTTCACCTCTGCGCAGCTGAAAGTGGCGGGTTACTGGCATACGGCGCCGATAACTTTATGACCATCGGACTCTTTTATTTGATGTTGTCGCCGTTGCCCGATCGGTACTCACTCGATCGCCGGTTGGTAAAAACAAAACCGAAGAATCCACAATTTTTAGGCTTTTGGAGGCGCGTCTTACAGTTGCACTTATGCCTGGTTTATTTTTTTGGAGGCCTCGGGAAATGCCTGGGCAGCGGCTGGTGGGATGGAACAAATCTCTGGCGATCACTGACACGGCCGCCTTTTAATCTCATGTCACCGGACGTTCTTATTCGATTTAAATACCTTCTGCCTGGCCTCGGAATTTCAATCTGTCTGATCGAACTTGGTTATATAGTTTTCATTTGGATGAAAAAGACTCGGTTCGTTTGGCTGGTTTGCATTCTGGCGATGCATGTCGCCATCGGACTGACAATGGGCATGTATCTTTTCGCCCTCATTATGATCGTACTGAATCTTGCCGCGTTCGGGCCTGATTTCGGATCTGTTTCTCTCGCTTATCGTCAACGATTTCACCCAGTTTTTACGAAACAACTCTCGCCGTAACGCCGCGCGATCTCCGAAAAGATAACCGCGGTTGCCCTTAGTGGACTCAGTAACCACGAATCAACACGAATGGATACGAATCACGGCAGGTTACTGCTCGAAGAAACGTCT